>Ga0075430_100000145_pt1 | contig 45323 bp, 40 predicted proteins | sample RhiMetdeltSRZDD4_FD_75294 | JGI IMG/M metagenome (GOLD analysis project Ga0075430, IMG submission 75294) | Populus rhizosphere microbial communities from Tennessee, USA - Rhizosphere MetaG P. deltoides SRZDD4 | ecosystem: Host-associated > Plants > Roots > Rhizosphere > Soil | place: USA... | reverse complement strand
GACGCCCCGGATCACGGCGAGTGCCTCCTCGAGCGCTTCGACCTTCTCGGCCGGCGTCCGGACGGGCGCGCCGAGTCCCGCGAACTCGGCGTCCGCGCCGCCCGCGCCGAGCCCGAGGATCACGCGGCCGTCCGACAATCGGTCGAGCGACTCGGCCATCTTCGCCGTGAGCGCGGGGAGGCGGAAGGGGAGGCCGAGGACGTCGGTGGCGACATGGACCCGGCTCGTGCGAGCGGCGATCCACGTCAGCAGGGTCCAGGTCTCGAACGACGGCCGGTCCCCGTGCGGGTGGTCCCAGATCGAGACGATGTCGAACCCGAGCTCTTCCGCCCGAACGGCCTCGGCGACCGGGTCCGAGCGCCCGGATGCCGACGGGACGATCGACACGCCGAACCTCGCCACGCGCCCTCCTGCCGCCGGCGCATCGGTCGATGCATGGCTCCGGCGTAGACTGGGGAACCACCGTACCGACGAAGGGAAGACGATGCCTCGCAGCGTCATCGTGGCCGGTGCTCGAACGCCGATCGGCAAGTTCCACGGCGCGTTCCGAGACCTCTCCGCGGTCGACCTCGGAGCGGTCGCGATCCGCGCGGCGCTCGCCCGGTCGGGCGTCGCCCCCGACCAGGTGGACTACGTGGTGATGGGGCAGGTGATCCGCGCCGGCACCGGGCAGGTCACCGCCCGGCAGGCCTCGGTGGCCGCCGGCATCCCCAAGGAGGTCCCGTCGCTGAACGTGGACAAGGTCTGCCTGTCGGGCACGACCGCGATCGCGCTCGCCGACCAGATGATCCGCGCGGGAGAGGTCGACGTCGTCGTGGCCGGCGGGATGGAGTCGATGACGCAGGCGCCGTATGTCGTGCCGAAGGCGCGCGCCGGCTCTCGGCTCGGCGACGCGGATCTCGTCGACACGATGATCCACGACGGCCTGTGGTCGTCGTTCACCGGGCAGACGATGGGTGAGTCCTCGGACGTGGTGAACGCGGAGCTCGGCATCGGCCGGGAGGAGCAGGACGCCTGGTCGGCGCGGTCGCACCAGCGCGCGGCCGCGGGATGGGACTCCGGCGCGCTCGCTGAGGAGGTCGCGGCGGTCGAGGTTCCCCAGCGTTCGGGCGACCCGGTCGTCGTCGAACGCGACGAAGGCATCCGCCCCGACTCCACCGCCGAGTCGCTCGCGCGGCTGAAGCCCGCGTTCGGGAAGGACGGGACGATCACCGCCGGCAACGCATCGCAGATCAGCGACGGCGCCGCGGCCGTCGTCGTCACGAGCCCGGAGAAGGCGGAGCAGCTCGGCGTGGAGCCGATGGCCGAGATCGTAGCGCACGGCATGTCCGCCGAGCGGTTCCCCTACCTCCACACCGTCCCCGCGATCGCGCTCCAGAACGCGCTCAAGAAGGCGGATCTCGACGTCCACGATCTCGGCCTGCTCGAGGTCAACGAGGCGTTCGCCGCCGTCGCGCTCAACGTGACGCGGATCCTCGGGTTCGACGAGGCCCTCGTGAACGTGAACGGCGGTGCCGTCGCGCTCGGCCATCCGATCGGCGCGAGCGGCGCGCGGCTCGTGCTCACGCTCGCCCACGAGCTGCGGCGTCGTGGGGTCGACCTCGGCGCCGCGGCGATCTGCGGCGGCGGCGGCCAGGGCGACGCGCTGGTGATCCGGCGCCTCTGAGCGATGGCGGACGTCGAGCGGTTCGAGCTGCCCGAGGAGCTCGAGGAGTTCCGCGCGCTCGTGCGGCAGATCGCGGAGGACCGCATCGCGTCCCGGGCCGCCGAGATCGACGAGACCGACGAGTGGCCCGAGGACGTCTACAAGGTCCTCGTCGACAACGACCTGATGGGGGTTGGCTACCCCGAGGAGCACGGCGGATCGGGGGGCGGCTCGCTCGCGTTCGGCGTGCTCATCGAGGAGTTGTCGCGCGTCTCGGCCGGGGTCTCGCTCACGCCGCTCGTGTCCAAGCTCGGCGTGATCCCGCTCCGGATCGCGGGCGACGACGAGAAGGCCCGCCGCATGACCGAGGGGATCGCGCGCGGCGAGCTGCTGATGTCCTACGCGCTCACCGAGGCCGGCGCCGGATCCGACCCGGCCGCGATGACCACGCGGTACGAACGTGACGGCGACGCGTGGGTCCTGAACGGGACGAAGCGGTTCATCACGGGCGCCGGCGTCTCCCACGCGTACGCGGTCTTCGCGACGAGGGACGCGGCGCTCCGCGGCAAGGGCGTCTCGGCGTTCCTCCTCATGAAGGACGACCCCGGTGTCGAGTTCGGACGCAAGGAAGACAAGATGGGGATCCGGGGCTCGCCCACGCGCGAGGTGATCATGACCGACGCGCGCATCCCGGCGGACCGGCTGATCGGCGAGGAGGGCGAGGGCTTCGCGTACGCGCTCCGAACGCTCGATTACTCGAGGCCGGTGATCGGGGCGCAGGCGGTCGGGATCGCAGCCGGCGCGCTCGACGCGGCGGCGCGGTACGCGACCGAGCGGCAGCAGTTCGGCAAGCCCGTGTCCGAGTTCCAGGGGGTCTCGTTCATGCTCGCCGACATGGCGATGCAGCTCGAGGCCGCGAGGATGCTCGTGTACAAGGCGCTGGCGCTCTGCGACGCCGAGGATCCCCGCATGTCGTACTTCTCGAGTGTCGCGAAGTGCTTCGCGTCCGACGCCGCGATGCGGATCACGACCGATGCCGTGCAGGTGTTCGGCGGCTACGGCTACGTGAGGGAGTACCCGGTCGAACGGCTCATGCGCGACGCGAAGATCACGCAGATCTACGAGGGCACGAACCAGATCCAGCGCATCGTGATCGCGCGCGAGCTGCTCCGCTCGCTGGAGTGAGCGCCGCCGGACAGGAGCGTCGCGGGCATCGCGCTCCGAACCGGCGTCGCTAGATCGTCACCTCGCCGGGCAGGTCGTCGGGCCCGCCGAGCTCGCGGAGCCCGGCCATCACGTCGTTCGGGGCGCCGAATGTCGCGGCCGAGACGTGGCTCGCGAGCGCATCGCGCTCGGTCCCGGCGTCGTCGTCCTCCGCCTCGTCCCTCCCACCGATCCCGCTCGCCTCGAGCGTGTCAGCCATTCGTACTCCTCGCCGTCGGCGACCCCGTCCGACCACCAGGCCGCCGGATGCTCACCTCGTCCGCGCCGCCGTGTTGGATCTCCTCTTCGAGCGCCCACTGGGTGAGCGCCAACCGGTCGCGCAGCGTGTCGGCGTCGATCTCGGCCCGGTCGAGCTGCTCGGTCGTCGCGCGGAGCTTCGTGCGCAGGGCCCGAAGCTCGGCGTCGCGCTCGCGGGCCGCGCCCATCCGGCGCTCGAGCTCGTCGATCCGAGCGAGCGCGTCGTCCAGCTCCTTGCGCTGCTGCGGGGAGGGCGGGGGTGAACCCGCGGCGCGGGGCTGCGCCGCGGGCCAGACGTTCGGCGACGGCGAGGGGTGTCCCGGCTTTCTCGCGCCCACGTAGGTGCGGGGGAGCGCGACCTTCGGCCTCGCGAGGCTCGTCGCGACGACCATCCCGACCGCCCCGAGCAGCAGCGCTCCGCACGCCAAGGCGACGAGGTGCCAGCGGGCGGTCGCCTTCGACGCGATCGGCCCGAACGGCTGCGAGAGCTCGGCCACGTCGACGGGGCCGTCCGGGGACAGCCAGATCGGCACGAGCGTCTGCAGCGAACCGCTGTGGATCTGGCTGACCGCGGTCTCGCCTTTCGCGATCTCGAACGTCAGGTTCCGGAGGTAGGTGGCGTGCGTCCCGACGATGCCGGTGTCCTCCGCGTACAGGATCCTCCCGAGCGCCGAGTAGATGCGGACGCGATCGATCGGGGTGGTGGAGATGATGCGTTCGTCGATGTCGCGTCCGAGCTCGTCGGCCCGGTCGCCATGGACCGGCGCGGCGAGATCGGAGGGTTGGAGCAGGCGGGCGAGCTCGGTCTGCGCCACGTGCTCGGCGGCGGCCGCGTTCCGCCGGAGGGCGTCCTCCCGTGCCTCACCCGCGAGCAGGAGCGACGTCGACAGCGCGATGACCAGGGCGAAGGCGAGCCAGCCCCAGATCGGTCGCATCCGGCGTGAGGCCAGGGAGCCGAGCAAGGTCCTCCTTCGTCCATCAGCTTTCGTCTCGTCCTCGGCACCTATCGGCAGGCCCCGAGGCAGGGCGGAGTCCCCCGGCCAGGGGATTGGACCCCGGGACCTGGTCCCACAGGCCCCGGTCGGGGGAGGGCCCGGCTGTCGTGGGCCTCCGTTACGCTTCGGCTCGTGCTCACGCTGCGCGCCGACCCCTGGACGCCGGACTACGGGATGGGCTTCGAGGCCCGGCTGGGCGAGGTCCCCGCGACGGCCGATCCCGACGTCGAGAGCGCCGACTGGTCGCGCCCCCTCACGCCGGTGCAGCCGGAACACTGCGTCACCTGGTTCGTCGACGGGGTCCGGCGGGTCGAGCTGCGGGTGCTCGCCGAGGAGGACGGGGCACGGGTCCACGGCCTGTTCGGCTCGTGGGCGGTCGGGGCCGTCCGCAGCGACGGCCGCGCGACGTTCGCCGAGCACGACGTGGGACGCAACCTCGTGCTGGGCGGCGGCCGTTCGGCGGCCCGGGTCGAGCTCGAGGCGGGATCGCACCGGCTGGTGTTCGAGCCGCGGACGGAGACGGGGCCCGACCCCGACACGCCGCTGCACGGCCTGCAGGAGGCGATGCGCGGCGCCGAGGCGGCGATCGCCACGCGGATCGCCGGCTCGAGCGGCTGCCTCGTCCTCGCCGACGGCCCGCTGAAGACGCTGCGGGACGAGACGACCTCGCCGATCGTCGGCGTCGTGAAGCGATTCGTCCGCGCGTACCTGGGGCCCGAGCACGACGCGCTGCTCGGGCGGCTGTCGCCGGGGGAGCGCACGCCGCTGTTCGGGCTCGCGTACGAGGGGCAGGCGTTCGAGCGCTTCGCCTGGTACACGCGCCTCGTGCCCTCGCGCCCGGCGTGGCACGACCACGCGGGGCTCGTCCGCTGCGAGGTCCGGGCGGGCGTAGGCATCGACGCGGCGCGGTCGCTCGCCGACCGGGTGAGCGCGACGCTGCCGCGGTTCGCCGGGCGGGCAACCGATCCCCGCTATCCGCAGAACCTCGCGCCGGTCGGCGGGCTCGAGACCTGGCTGCAGCACCGGATGGGACATCGCGGCCTGATCCGGCGCGCGATCACGGAGTGGCTGATGCGGGAGGCGGCATGAGCGTCGAGGAGACGTCCGAGCCCGTCGGGATGGTGCTCGGGACCGAGGACGCGACGCCGCTCACGTTCTGGGTCGGCGTGGCGCCCGACGCGTACCTGCAGCTCGACGACGCGGTCGTCGTCGACACCGAGGTGCCCGGTCGGGGCGCCCTCCGGATCGCCGGGATCGTGCAGGACGTGCGCGCGCGGCACGAGGGCGCGCAGTTCGACACCGATGTGTTCCTCGTGGAGCGCGGCGTGCTCCCCGTCGACACCGCGGTGGCCGCCCAGGTGGTCGCCACGCGGTTCGAGCCCGAGGTGTTCGTCCCGCCGATGCCGGGCCTCCCGGCGCTCCGCGCGCGGGGCAAGGACCGAGACGAGGCGATGTACTTCGACCAGATGGACCGCCGCGTCGCCGCGGGCCTCACGCGCGACGGCGAGCCCGTGTTCCTCGACCTCGACTTCCTCGACGGGACGCGCGGCGCGCACGTGAACATCAGCGGCGTCTCTGGCGTCGCGACGAAGACGACGTACGCCCTGTTCCTGTTGTATGCGCTGTTCCACACCGACGCCCTTGGCAGGTACGCCACCAACACGAAGGCGCTCGTGTTCAACGTCAAGGGCGAGGACCTGATGTGGCTCGACACCCCCAACGCCCGGCTCACCGAGCGCGACCGCGAGGACTACGACCGACTCGGGCTGCCGGCCGGCGCGTTCGAGAGCGTGGGCCTGTGGGCGCCGATCCGTCCGGACTCGGGCGGGCAGGCGATCCCGCAAGTCGAGGGTCGCTCCGAGGGCGTCACCGCGTACTTCTGGACCGTGCGCGAGTTCGTGCGCGAGCGCTTCCTGCGGTTCATGTTCGCCGAGGCCGAGGACGAGCGCTCGCAGATCGCGGACCTCGTCGCCCGCATCGAGGCCGCGCTCGACCGCGAGTGCGAGGACAATCCCGAGAACGACGCGACCGTGACGTTCGGCGGCTACCCGGTCGAGGACTTCGCGCGCCTGTGCGAGATCGTGGCCGAGGAGGTCGACACCGACGGCTCGTCGTGGCGCGGGCGGGTTTCGGACGCCACCGTGAGCGCGTTCATCCGCCGGCTCGACGCCGCGCGGTTCCGGATGGGCCATCTGATCCGCGGGCGCGACGCCGAGCACCCCGAACGCCACCGGATCGACTGGGGGTCCAACCAGGTCACGGTCGTGGACATCCACAACCTGCACGACCGCGCGAAGCGGTTCGTGACCGGCGTGGTGATCAAGCGGCTGTTCGAGCACAAGGAGCGGATGGGCCGGCGCGAGCCGCTCGCCTTCCTCGTCCTGGACGAGCTGAACCGCTACGCGCCGCGCGACGGCTGGAGCCCGATCAAGGAGGTGCTCCTCGACGTCGCCGAACGCGGTCGTTCGCTCGGCATGATCCTCGTCGGCGCGGAGCAGACCGCGTCCGAGGTCGAGCGCCGCGTGATCTCGAACAGCGCGTTCCGCGTCGTCGGGCGGCTCGACACGGCGGAGGCCGCGCGGAGCGAGTACGGGTTCCTGCCGGCGGTCACCAGGGCGCGGGCGTCGATCCTCAAGCCGGGCTCGATGATCCTGCAGCAGCCGCACATCCCGGTGCCGCTGCAGATCCGCTTCCCGTTCCCGGCGTGGGCGACGCGCGCCGACGAGGCCGACACCGGGAGCGCGGCGTCGGTGTTCGAGCGGTTCGAGGGGGACTAGGCGCTGCGGTTCCTGCACACGGGCGACTGGCACGTCGGGCGAGCGATCCGAGGCCGGTCGCGCGCCGAGGAGTTCGCGGCCGCGCTCGACGAGGTGGTGGGGATCGCCGTCGGCGAGGGCGTCGACGGCGTCCTGCTCGCGGGCGACGTCTACGAGCATCGCGCGCCGGCCCCCGAGGCCGACGCCCTCGTGTTCGACGCGTTCCTGCGGCTGCACGACGCCGGGATCCGGGTCGTCACGATCCCGGGCAACCACGACTCGGCGATGCGGATGGAGGCGTTCGGCAGGCTGCTCGAGCCGATCGGCGTCCACGTCGTCCCGCGGGTCGCGCCACCGGGGCAGGGCGGGATCGTCGTCGTCCCGAGCCGCGACGGCTCCGAGGAGGCCGAGATCGCGTGCGTCCCGTTCGTCCCCGAGCGGCGCTTCGGCGACGCGGCCGCGCTGTTCGACGCCGGCGAGACGTGGTTCCAGTCCTACGCGCAGGGGATGGGCGAGCTGCTCGCGACGATGGCGACCGGGTTCACGTCCGGCCGCATCCCGATCGTGCTCGGGCACCTGTTCACCGACGGCGCGCTCGTCACGCCGGGCGGCGGCGAGCGCGAGCTCACGATCGGCATCGCGTACGCGGTCCCGCCGTCGCGCCTGCCGGCCGAGGCCGCGTACGTCGCGCTCGGTCATGTGCACCTGCCGCAGGTGGTGAAGGGGTCGCCGGCGCAGGCGCGGTACGCCGGGTCGCTGCTGCAGCTCGATTTCGGCGAGGCGGGGCAGCGCAAGAGCGTCGCGATCGTGGAGGCGGCGCCGGGGAAGCCGTCCAAGGTGACGGAGGTGCCGCTCTCGAGCGGTCGAGCGCTGCGGGACGTGCGCGGCACGCTCGACGAGGTGATCGAGCAGGGGTCGGCGGCGGGCGACGCCTGGCTCCGGGTCTTCGTCGCGACCGACGGGCCGGTGCCCGGGATCGCGGACCGGATCCGCGACGAGCTGCCGAACGCGCTCGACGTGCACCTCGAGTACGAGCGCGCCGAAGGCTCGGGCGACGCCGGCCCGCCGCTGTCGTCGCTGCACCCGCGCGACCAGTTCGTCGCGTACCACCAGGCGCACCACGGCGTCGCGCCGGCGGACGAGCTGCTCGCGGCGTTCGATCAGGTCCTCGAGCTCGAGACGGAGTCCGCGCCGTGAGGCCGGTTTCGCTCCAGATCAAGGGGTTCACGTCGTTCCGCGACGAGCAGCGGGTCGACTTCGAGGGGCTCGATCTGTTCGCGATCGCCGGCCCCACCGGCTCGGGCAAGTCCTCGATGCTCGACGCGATGACCTACGCGCTGTTCGGCTACGTGGACCGCGTGGGCAGGCAGTGCTCGCAGCTGATCAGCCAGGGGCAGCCCGTCATGTCCGTCCTGCTCGAGTTCGAGTCGGGGGACCGCCGGTATCGGATCACGCGACGCACGCCGGTCAAGGGTGCGACCAAGATCCAACTGGAGGAGTGGACCGGAACGGACTGGCATCAGCCGCCGGGCTCGGATCGCGTGAAGGAGGCCGACGCGATGATCCGCGAGGCGATCGGCCTGGACTACGAGGCGTTCACCCGTACGGTGCTGCTCCCGCAGGGGCGGTTCGCGGAGTTCCTCGTCGGCGACGCGAGGGAGCGCCGGTCGATCCTCACCGAGCTGCTCGGCCTCGAGCTCTTCGAGCGCCTGGGGAAGCGAGCGGGCGAGATCAAGCGGCAGTCGGCCGCCGACGCGAACGCCGTGACGACGCTGATCGAGACCCAGTACGCGGGCATCACCCCCGACGCGGTCGCCGAGGCGGAGACGCTCGCGAAGGCGGCGGCCGAACGCGAGCACGCGGTCGCCGACGCCGAGGCGAAGGTGCGCGCGGTGGCGGAGCGGTGGGCCGGGAGCTCGCGGACGATCGAGGAGCTCCGGACCTGCGAACGCGACCTGCGCGAGGCGGCGGACTCTGCGGAGGACCTCGCCGGCGCGCTCGACGACGTCTCCGCTCGCGCCGCCGAGATCGAGGGCGAGCTGAAGGACCGGACGAAGGCGGTGACGGCGGCCGAACGCGCGGCGGCGAAGGCCGTTGCGGCGTTCGAGAAGGCCGAGGCGTCCTGGGGACGGACGGTCGAGCTCGCCGTGGTTCGGACGAAGGCCGAGTCGCTGCTCGAGGCGCGGACGACGGTCGAGGCCGCCGAGGCCGAGCTCGAGGGAGCCAACGACGCCGTCGCCGATCTCGAGGCGGCCGACGAAGAGGCCGACCGGGCGGTCGCGTCGGCGGTCGGCGCGGCGGCCTCGGCGATCGAGGTGGTCGAGGCGGCGGAGGCCGCGCTCGAGGACGCCCGCCACCAAGATCACGTCGCGGCCGTTCGCGCCGGCGTTCGCGCCGGCGACGACTGCCCCGTGTGCGGCGCGAAGATCGAGAAGCTCCCACGGGCCGCGAGGCCGAAGAAGCTCGAGGCCGCGCGGGTCGCGCTCGACCGCGCGAGGAAGGACGCGCAGACGGCGCAGGGCTCGCTCGCGGAGGCCGAGCGTGCCAAGAGCGCCGCCGCCGCCGCGCTCGGCGCCGCGAAGGCGCAGATCGCGCGATCCGAGTCGGGGCTCGCGAAGGCGCGCAAGGACGCTGACCGACTCGAGGCCGAGCTCGCGAAGGCGCTCGGCGGCGGGGTCCCGGCGGACCCGGTCGCCGCGATCGACGAGCGCATGGACGCGCTCGAGGAGCTCGAGGCGTCCGCCGACGAGGCGCAGACCTCGGTCGGCGAGGCGCGTGCGTCGGTCACCGAGGCCGAACGCGACCGGGACGCGATGGGCGCCGAGCTCGCGGAGTCCCGCGGCCGACTCGCGTCGATCGCCACGGTGGGACTCCTCGACCGCGCGCGCGCGTTGGACGACCGGGTGCCGCGGCCGCCCGCGCCGCTCACCGGGAAGGAGCCCGCGGCCGCGCTCGCCACGAAGGCGTCGGGCCTCGCGGGACTGTTCGCGTCCAGCGCGGAGTCGCTCGCGGAGGTGGGGGAGCGGCTCGGCGAGGGGGAGCGGGAGGTCGTACGCGAGGCGGCGCGGCACCTCGAGGGGTTCGAGGAGATCGCGATCGACCCCGAGGCATCGACCGTCGCCGACGTGATCGGGGCCGTCGCGAGCGGCCGGACGAGGGCGACGAAGGACGCCGCGACCGCGGACGCGAGGGCCGTCCGCGCGCGGGAGGACCTGGCGAAGGCCGAGGCGCTCGAGGAACGGGTGGCCGAGCACCGGACGCGCGCCGACGTCTTCGGGGCGCTCGCCGGGGAGCTCCGGGCCGACCGGCTCGTGGCCTTCCTCCAGGTCGAGGCGCTCCAGCTGCTCGCCGCGGCCGGCTCGGAACGCCTGGCCACGCTCTCGCTCGGGCGCTACCGCCTCGAGTACGAGGACGACGAGTTCGCGGTGGTCGACACGTGGAACGGCGAGGAGCGCCGCAGCGCGCGGACGCTCTCGGGCGGCGAGACCTTCCTCGCCTCCCTCGCGCTCGCGCTCGCGCTGTCCGAGCAGGTCCGCTCGCTCGCGGTCACCGAGCGGGCTCGGCTCGACTCGTTGTTCCTCGACGAGGGGTTCGGGACGCTCGACCCGGAGGCGCTCGAGGTCGTGGTCGAGGCGATCGAGCAGCTCGGCGGCGACGGCCGGATGGTGGGCGTCATCACCCACATCCGGGAGCTTGCTGCCCGGCTCCCCGCGAGGATCGAGATCGAGAAGTCGCCGAGGGGCAGCGTGCTCAGCGTCTCGAGCTGAAGACGCGGCTCAGATGACCGGACGCCGGCGCTCTTGCATGATCTCTTCGCCGGCCCGTTCGCCGTCCGCCAGCGTCTGGGCCCTCCGTTCGTGCTCCTCGGTCAGTTCGCGCTCGAAGCGCTCGCGTTCCTGCTGAAGCTCTTCCTCGAACCGGTCGCGCTGCTCGGCCATCGCCTGCTCCGGGACACGGGTCCGCTCCTCGAACTCCCGTAGTCCCTCCTCGAGCTCGGCCAGTGTGGCCTCGCCCTCGGTCCTGGCGGCCTCGAGCTCCGCGCGCATGGCGTCGGCCTCGGCCCGGAGCGACTCGATCTCCTCGTCCCGCGCATCGCTCGTGTCCCTGACGGCCTCGAGCTCAGTCCTCGCCGCGTGGGCCTCGGCGTGGGCCATCTCGAGCTCCGTCCTCGCCGCGTCGAACTCGGCGCGGATCGCCTCGAGATCTGCCCTCACCGCTTCCCCCTCCGCACGCGCGGCCTCGGCTTCGGATCGAACGCCGTCGCCCTGGGCGCGGTGCGCATCGAGCTCGGCGTTGCGCTCGGCGACCTCCGCCCGGAGGGCCTCCATCTCGGCCTCGTGGCCTTCGGCCTCTGCGCGAAGCGCCTCGAGCTCGTTCTTGCGCGCCTTCGCCTTGTTCCTGAGTTGTTCGAACTGCTCGGTGCGACCCTCCGACTCCGTCCGGAGCGCATCGAGCTCGGCGGTCCGTGCGTTCGCCTCCGACCGGAGCGCCTCGATCTCCGCGGTACGGATGAGGGCGTCCGCCCGGAGACCGTCGCGCTGCTCGGAGGCCGTGTCGCCCTCCTCCCGCGCGGCCTCGAGTTCCTCGCGCAGCCGCTCGATCTCCGCCCGAGCCGTCTCGAGGTCCGAGCGCACGGGCTGCGCCTCGGCCTTCGATCGCTCCAGTTCGTCCCTCGCGTCGGCGAGCTGGGTTCGGAGCTCGTCGGCCGCGCCGTTCGAAGCCTCGAGATCCGACGCGAGCTCGTCGGCACGTTCGGACCGTGTCCGCCTCTCCGCGAGCTCGGCCTCGAGTCCCTCGACGCGTTCGCTCGCCGCCGCGAACCCCGCGCGTGCCGCGGCGAGCTCGTCCTTCAGGTTCTCGACCTGCAGGACGCTGGCCTGCCCGTCGACGCGGGCGGCCTCGTGCTCGGCGCGCAGGGCCTCGAGCTCCTCCCGCACCGTCTCGAGCTCCGTGGACGTGGTGCGCACGCGAGCGTTGGCCGACCCCAGCTCCTCGGTCAGGTCAGGGCGGACCTCGAGGTCCTTGACGCGCTGGGCCCAGGTGACGACCTCTCGCTCCGCGCGGGTGGCACGCTGCCCCTCGTTCTCCAGGTGCTTGGTGAGTGCCTCGTGCTCGGCTCGTGCCGCGGCGAGCTCGGCCTCGAGCTCCTCGATCCGGGCGGCGATCTCGGAGGTCGACGCCGCGGCGGCGGACTCGGCCGCCGCGATCTGCGTGCGCGCCTCCTGGGTCTCGCGTCGGGCGACCTCGAGCGCCTCGTCCGTCGCGGCGAGCTGCCGGATATTCTGTTCGAGCTGGCTCCGGGCCGCCTCGGCGTCGGCGAGACTCGCCTCGGCCGACCTCTGGACCTCCCGACGGGCGGCCTCGGCCTCCTCGCGGTAGGTCTGGGCAGTCGATTCGAGCTCGGCGCGCGCGGCCTCGGCGTCCGAGCCGGTCTTCTCGAGCGCCGCCTCGAGCATCTCTCGGACCCCCTGGAGCTCGGACACGCGCGCTTCGAGCGCCATGCGCGACTCGCGTTCGGAGGCCGCGTCGTGTTCGGCGTGGCGCAGCGATCGACGCAGACGATCGAGCTCCTCCGCGTCGGCGGGGATCGGCGACGCGGCCGGCCCCGGATCGGCGAACGGCTCGGGGACCGTCGCGGAGGGGAAGGCGCTGTCGACGACCGGCGCGGCCTGGCGGGCGGTGGCCTCCACCGCCTGCGCTGCCTCGGCCCGCGCCTCCATCGATCGACGGGACAGCTCTTCGTTCCGGTCTTTCAACGAGGAGAGCTCGGAGCGGACGGCCCTCAGGTCGGTCTCGAGGCGCTGGTACTGCTCGTCGCGTTCGCTCGCGGTCCGCTCGACGTCACGGAGCGAGGACGTGACGGTGTCGAACTCGGCGCGAACCCTGGCCTCGGCCTCCCGCGCGTCATGCAGTTCATGCTCCATGCGTTCGACGCGCTGGCGTTCGATGCGGAGCGCGCGGACGTCTCGCGGGTCGCTGGCCGCGAAGCCCGACGAGGAGCCGCCGCCGGCGCCCCGGCGGAGCGCAGCGGCGAGGACCAGCAGTGCGACGAGCGCCACCCCTATCGAGCCGTACAACCAGGTCCGTCCCGCGGCGTCGATCTCCGCCGCAGGGAGAGCGATCTCGGCGACCACCGTCTCGCTCCCGTCCTCGCCGACCGGTGCCGGCGCGAAGACGTGGAGCGAGCTCTCGGTCTGCTGCGTCCTCGTTCCGTCGGACAGGACGCGGGCGATCCGATCCTGCTCCTGTCGGTCCTGCGTTCCGATCAGCGAGACTTCGTCCGCGAAGACGACGACCGCGTCCTCGTTCCAGACCATGACGGTCTGGTCGGCCTCGAGGAACCTTCGATGCACGTAGGCGGAGACGCTGGCGGCGTGGGAGCTCTCCATCGTTCCGCTCAGGTCTTCGGGCGACAGGCGCGCGCCGATCCCGCGGGCTGCCGCCTCCGCCGAGCTCACGGCCTGCGCCGTGGCCTCCTCGCCCGCCGTGCTCGAGCGAAAGAAGCAGAAGGCCGCCGCGCCGGCAAGCGCGAGCGCGAGGACGACGAGCAGCCAACGCTGCCCTCGCCGGGGTACACCCAGGGTCACGGAGCCTCCACCTACGCACGGATGTGGGTCGTTCCGTGTATCGGCCGGTTGGCGGGCGGACGTGAGCCTTTCGCCGGAAGGGCGCGGACGACCGAACCGTTGTCGGGAGGGGCAACGATGGACCTGGAGCGGCGCTCAGCCGACGGGCTGGGTCTCCGAGCCGGTCTCCACCCACTCCTCGCCGTCCCAGCGCAGCGTCGTGATCCGGAAGGCGCTCGGGCAGCAGTGCGGATCGCCCTGCTCGTAGACGGCCTCGCGGATCCGAAGCTCGCCGGCCGCGATCGCGATGTCGGTGTCGCAGGTGTCCCGGCGGAAGATCTCGGTTGCCACCCCGGGTTCGGAGGCGACGACGCGCCACCTCCCGCATGCGCCGGAGCCTCCTGTGTGCTCGTTCGTCAGCAGGTCCACGATCCCGTCGCCCGTGAGGTCCCCGGGCTCCATCGAGATGCCGAGGACCCCCGTGCGCGGCCGGTCGGTGAACGCGTACAGCGCCCGCCACTCCGGGCCGTCGGACCGCTGCCAGAAGACGAGCCCCTGGGTCGAGGCGAAGGGATCGGCCCCGCGCCGCCAGGCGAGCGCGATCTGATCGATCGGATCCTGCGGGGTCGTCTGCAGCGCCGTGAAGGCGATCTCGGCGCGCGGTGGCAGGAGCGGTGAGAGGTCGCCGGCGCTCACCCGGGCGACATCCGCGGGGTCGTCGACCAGGGTCGGTGCGTCGGCGGGGAGGTCCAGGTCCTGTTCGGGCGTGGGTTCGGCGCTGGGGGACCCCGACGGCGAAGCGGACGACGTCGACGGGTTCGAGGTGGCGCCGGAGGTCGCCGACGTCGCCGTCGTCGGCGAGGGTCCGGACACGTCGGTGTCGCCACAGGCGACGAGGAGCGCGAACGAGAGGAACGCGAGCAACGCGCGCACGCGGGCATGCTACCGGCCGCCCTCGCGTAGGATGCCGCGCGTGGCGACCCTCGCTCCGCGGCCGGCGGCCGACAGCCAGGTCACGTTGATCCAGCTGATGGAGATCACCGACGCCAACCTCGCGGGGTTCGTCCACGGCGGCGTGATCATGAAGCTCGTCGACACCGCGGCGGGACTGGCCGCGATCAAGCATGCCGGCGGCATGTGCGTCACGGTCTCGATGGACGAGATGTCCTTCCTCGCACCGGTCCACGTCGGCGACACCGTCACCGTTCAGGCCTCGGTCAACGACGTCGGCACGACCTCGCTCGAGGTCGGGGTGCGGGTCGAGTCGGAGGACCTGCGGACCGGGGAGCGGACCCACACGTCGAGCGCCTACCTCGTGTTCGTCGCGCTCGACGACGAGGGATCGCCTCGTGCCGTTCCGCCCGTCGTCGCCGCGACCCCGATGGAGCAGCGGCGCCAACACGAGGCGAGGATCCGTCGCGAGACGAGGATGGCGCACCGCAAGGCGATCGAGGAGCTGCGCCGGGACCGGGAGTGAGCGGCCAGGCCCGGGTCGAAGGGGCGCTTCTGGGAGCATGGAGGTCGTGAGCAACGACCTTGGCGCGCGCACCCGGCTCGAGACCTCGAAGGGCTGGGTGGAGATGGTCCCGCTCGCACCGCTCGGCGATCTCGAACGGCTTCCACACACGGTCAAGATCCTGCTCGAGAACCTCGCGCGGCGAGCGGGGACGCGCGACGTCTCCGAGGCGGACGTGCGGGCGCTCGCGAGCTGGCCCGAGCCCTCCGCCGACACGAACGTCGCGTTCATGCCGACGCGCGTGTTGATGCAGGACTTCACCGGCGTCCCGGCCGTGGTGGATCTCGCGGCGATGCGCTCGGCGATGGCACGCGCGGGCGGCGACGCCGCGACCGTCGACCCGCTCGTCGACGTGGACCTGATCATCGACCACTCGGTGCAGGTCGACCGGTTCCGCTCCCCGGAGGCGCTCGAGGCGAACATCGAGTGGGAGTACCGCCGCAACGGCGAGCGCTACGCGCTCCTGCGGTGGTCGCAGCAGGCCTTCCGCAACGTTCGGGTGGTGCCGCCGGGCGCCGGCATCTGCCACCAGGTGAACCTCGAGCACCTCGGGACGGTCGTCGCGATCCACGACGAGGTGGCGGCACCGGACACGGTGATCGGCACCGACTCCCACACCACGATGATCAATGGCCTCGGCGTGCTGGGCTGGGGGGTCGGCGGGATCGAGGCCGAGGCCGCGATGCTCGGCCAGCCGATGTTCCTGCCGTGGCCACAGGTGCTGGGCGTCCGCGTCATCGGGGCGCTGCCCGCGGGCACCACCGCGACCGACCTCGTCCTCACGCTCACCCAGATGCTCCGGGCGCACGGCGTCGTCGGGAAATTCGTCGAGTTCTTCGGCGACGGGTGTTCCATGCTCGAGCTCGCGGACCGCGCGACGCTCTCGAACATGTGCCCCGAGTACGGGGCGACTTCCGCCTACTGGCCGGTGGACGCCGAGACCCTGCGGTACCTGCGGACGACCGGCCGCGGCGACCGCGTCGACCTCGTCGAGCGCTACTCGAAGGAGCAGGGCTTGTTCCGCCGGGACGGCGACCCCGAGCCCACGTTCGACGAGGTGCTCGACCTCGACCTCGAGTCGGTCGAGCCCTCGCTCGCCGGGCCGAAGCGTCCGCAGGACCGGGTGCCGCTCTCGGAGGCGTGGACCTCGTTCGTCGAGGCCTTCCGCGACCGTCTCGAGCCCGACGCGCCCGAGCTCGAGGTCTCGGACTTCCTCGAGGAGGGCGGCGGACAGACCGGGCCGGTCGACCCCGTCGTCAGCACCGACCGCGCGGTCGACCCGGACGAGAACTCGGAGATCACCGAGCGCGGGCCGGTCCGCCACGGGTCCGTGGTGATCGCGGCGATCACGAGCTGCACGAACACGTCGAACCCGTCGGTGATGGTCGCGGCGGGTCTGCTCGCGAAGAACGCGGTCGATGCCGGGCTCGAGACGAAACCGTGGGTGAAGACCTCCCTCGCGCCGGGCTCGCGCGTCGTGACCGAGTACCTCGACGAGGCCGGGCTCACGCCCTACCTCGACAAGATGGGCTTCTCGCTCGTGGGGTTCGGGTGCACGACGTGCATCGGCAATTCGGGCCCGCTCCCGGACGACGTCGCCGATGCCGTCACCGAGGGCGATCTCGCGGTCGTCGCCGTCCTGTCCGGCAACCGGAACTTCGAGGGCCGGATCCACCCGCTCGTGCGTGCGAGCTACCTCGCGTCGCCGCCGCTCGTCGTCGCGTACGCGCTCGCCGGCCACGTCGACGTGGACCTCACCACCGATCCGCTCGGGGAGGGGCCGGACGGGCCGGTCTACCTCCGGGACCTGTGGCCCGCGGCCGAGGAGGTCCGCGAGGTGATCGAGCGCTCGGTCACGTCCAAGCAGTTCGAGCGCGAGTACGCGCGGATCTTCGACGGCGACGATCGCTGGCGTTCGCTTCCGACGCCGGAGGGTCCGGTCTACGCGTGGGACCCGGCGTCGATGTACATTCAGGAGCCGCCGTTCTTCTCGGAGGGGGCGACCGCGTCGCAGGCCGAGGACCTCGTGGGCGCGCGGTGCCTCGTCAAGGTCGGCGACTCGGTCACGACCGATCACATCTCACCCGCGGGGGCGATCAAGCCGGACTCGCCGGCCGGGACGTTCCTGATCGAGCGCGGAGTGGAGCAGCGGGACTTCAACTCGTACGGCGCCAGGCGCGGCAACCACGAGGTGATGATGCGTGGGACGTTCGCGAACGTCCGGCTGCGCAACGAGCTGGCCCCCGGCACCGAGGGCCCGTGGACGACCCACCTGCCGAGCGGCGAGGTCATGACGATCTACGACGCCGCGGTCCGGTACGGCGAGGAGGGGGTGCCGCTCGTCGTGCTCGCCGGCAAGGAGTACGGCAGCGGCTCGTCGCGGGACTGGGCGGCGAAGGGTCCGGCGCTGCTCGGCGTTCGCGCCGCGATCGCCGAGAGCTTCGAGCGGATCCACCGGAGCAACCTCGTCGGGATGGGCATCCTGCCGCTCCAGTACTTGCCAGGGGAGAACGCGACCTCGCTCGGGCTGACCGGCCGTGAGACGTTCGACATCGGGGGCCTCGCCGACGGGATCGCGCCGGGCGAGCGCGTCCGGGTGACCGCGCGGTCCGACGAGGGGGAGGAGCGCTCCTTCGAGGCGATCGTCCGGATCGACGGCGCGGCCGAGGTCGAGTACCACCGGCACGGCGGCATCCTGCGGATGGTGCTCGCCGAGCTACAGCGCTCCGCCTGAGCGCGAGGGCGCCCGAGGACGACGGCCGACGGGCTAGCATCGGCCCGTGAGCGAGCGGGACGCGCGGCCGACGTTCGACCGGATCCTCGTCGGCGTGGACGGATCGCCGCGCGCGGAGGAGGCGGCGCGACAGGCGGCCCGGCTCGCCGCGAGGTCCGGCGCCGAGCTCGTCCTCGCGTACGTGATCGACACCGGCCACCCCCACGACGCGGGCGACGTCGAGGCCGAAGCGGAGGCTGCGCTCGAGCGAGCGGCGGCGCGCGCCCGCGACCTGGAGGCGAAGGCCGACGCGCGCCTGCTCGCGGGGAGCCCCGCGAGGGCGCTCCTCGACGAGTCGAGGGAGCTCGGCGCCGACCTGATCTGCGTCGGGCAGGATGCCGGAGTGCTCGGCGGGGCGATCCGGGTGGGCCGCGTCGCGGAGCACGTGATGCGCGAGGCCGGATGCTCCGTGCTGATCTCGCGGACGGCCGGGCCCGCGTTCCCCGAGCGGATCCTCTGCGGGGTGGACGGCTCGGAGGCGTCACCGCAGACCGCGGCGCTCGCCGGCGCGATCGCCGCCTCGAGCGGCGCCGAGCTGCGGCTGGTCCACGTCGTGCCGGTCTTCCGGGGCCGCGACGCCGAGTGGACGCTCGACGAGGACGAGCTCAGCCCGCCCGAGCTCGAGGCGTCGGTCGCGGCCGCCACCGCCCAGGGCATCGTCCCGAGGCGCGACGTGGCGATGGGCCGTCCCGAGCACGCGCTCGTCGCGGCGGTCGAGCGCGCCAAGGCCGACCTGCTCGTTGTCGGGCACCGGGGGGTGAAGGGCGTCTCACGCGTCGTGTTGGGAAGCGTCAGCGAACACTGCGCGAGGAACGCGCCCTGCTCGGTCCTCGTCGCCCGGCGTCCGGCCTGACCTTCAGACGGTCGGCACCTCGGCGGTGAAGATCGGGTCGGAGGTCGGGGCGTCCGGGCAGCTGTCGGGTTCCACCGTCACCGCCATGAGCCCGACGCCCTCGAGCGAGGTGTCCACAAACTCGAACAGCGACCCGTTCTCCGACGGCCTCGCGCAGAGCGCGCCCACGGGCGTCTCGCCCTCGAACACCCACAGCTCGTAGACCTGGTCCTCGGGCAGCGCCGGCAGGCCGGAGGCGAGCAGGAACATCCCGGGCTCGCCGGGACGGAACGCGGCGCTGACGGTGGCGCCGTCCGCCTCCCCCTGGAACGAGATCGTGGTGGCCTCGGTGAGCGCGGGCTCGTCCTCGGTGAACGTGACGCCGACGACCCAGCCGCCGACGAACAGGACGAACGCGGCCGCGATCCCGACGAGCGGACGGAGCACGCCCCGGCGTCGCCCTGGATCCTCGCGCAGGTCGACCGGCCGCGCCTGCGGGCCGAGCGCCCGCTCGAACGTCTCCTCGGCGAACCCCGGCCGGACGGCGACCGGGTCGAGGGCGAACCCGAGCCCGCCCGCGACGTCGGCGTAGTCGGCCTCGAGCCGCAGGCACTCCTCGCAATCGGGGCCGTGCGAGGCCTTCTCGGCGCGGAGGCGCTCCTCGTCGGCCGCGTCGAGGCCGCCGAGCGCCCGGACGGCGATCAGCTCCTCGATCAGCTCGTGGTCGCGCGTCATCGTTCCAACCTCGCCATCCGGGTCCGCAGTCGCCGCATGGCGAGCAGCGTCCGCGACTTCACGGTGCCGAGCGGCAGCCCGAGCCGCTCGGAGATCGTCGACTGCGACAGCCCCTCGTAGTACATGAGCTCGATCACCTGGCGCTGTTCGTCGGGAAGCTCGTCGAGCGCGGCACGGACCGCCCGCCGCTCCTCGGGGAGTCCGAGCTCCTCGACCACCTGCTCCGCGGGGTCGGGCGCGACGACGGGCTCGTTGCCCTGCGCCTCCTCCGCGCGGCGGCGCTGCGACTCCTCTCGCCGGACGGCGTCGACGGCGCGGTGGTGCACCATGCCCAGGAGCCACGAGCGGACCGAGCCGCGCCGGTCGTCGTAGCCCCCCGGGTTCTTCCACACCGCCAAGAACGCCTCCTGGACGATCTCCTCGGCCAGGAACGGCTGGCGGACGACCCGCCTCGCGAGCGCGAGGGCGCTCGGGGCGTACCGCCCGAACAGCCCGCGGAAGGCTTCCCCGTCTCCGCGGCCGATCCGCCGGACGAGGTCCCGGTCCCGGGCGTCGGAGAGGTCGACCGTCACGTCGGTCTCCCCCCGCGGCGACCGGTCGGGGAGCGATCCCACGAGCGTCGCTGCTGCCTGCGCCATCCGTGTCCTGGGTTCTTCGGGGAACATTCGCATCGCCCCAGGTCACGGATCGAAACCGGCCGCCCCGGCGCGCGAGCTCTCATGTTGGGACGCCCGGACCTGGGCTCACGGCTCGGCGCCGGCACGGCGCATCCTCCGGTCGGCCTCGGCGATCAGTTCCTTGATCCCCTGGGGCTGCTCCGGGTCGTACTCGGCGGCGCCGACCCACAGCGTGCTCCCGGTCTGCCGACGGGTCCGCGAGTCGTGCTCCGCGACGGCCTCGACCACGCGCGACAGGACGATCGACCCCGTGCCGGGCGAGGCCCCCGACAGCAGGACGCAGAACGCATCCGGATCGACCCGGGCGACCACGTCGGAGGCCCGGACCGCGGAGCGGATCATGTCCGCGGCATCCACCACGGCCCGGTCGCGTTCGGGCTCGGGAAGCTCGTCCATGCGCACGAACACGATCACGACCGGGTGCTTCGAGCGGTCGGCGAGCCGCAGGTGGTGGGTGGCGAGCAGCTCGAACCCGCGGGCGTTCAGCAGGCCGGTGAGGTCGTCGACGGTCTGGTGGCGTTGGAGCTCCGCGCTGAGGCGCTGGACCGTCGCCGCGTAGTGGACCGATCGCGCGACGAGATCGACCGGCGCACCGGCCGGGATCACGTCGGTCGCGCCCGCGTCGAACGCGAGCTGCGGGTCGACGCCCGCGGTGCCGAGCACGACGACGGGGACGTCGCCCGCCTGCTCGCGGAACGAACGGATGACGTCGAGCCCTTGGGCGTCCGGGAGGTCGAGGGTCGCGCAGATCACGTCGATCCCGCCGTCCGACAGGTGCGCGAGCGCCCCGAGCAGGTCCTCCGCGGACTCCACCGAGAAGCCCTCGAGGCGTCCGGCGTCGACGCCGACCGCGAGCACCGCCAGGTCGCCCCCGCTGCCAGCGCTCATGGGCCGAGCCTATCGGGTGGGGGAGCGCCGCCGCGGAACGATGATCCATCAGAGCGCGGCGCGGATCGCCTCCAGCGCACCGGGGTTCTCGAGGCTCGAGAGATCGCCCGGCTCCGAGCCGGTGACGGTCGCCCGGATCGCCCGGCGCAGGATCTTCGCCGACCGCGTGCGCGGCAGCTCCGGCACGACGACCACGCGCGAGGGTCGGAAGGCCTTCCCGAGGTGGTCGGCGACGAGCGCTCGGAGTTCGTGCGCGAGGTCGGGCGGCGCGTCGGCGCCCGCGACGACGAAGCACCAGATCGCCTCGCCCTTCACGTCGTCGGGGACGCCGATCACCGCGGACTCGACGACCGCGGGATGCATAGTGAGGATGCTCTCGACCTCCGCCGGCCCGAGGCGCTTCCCGCCGACGCTCATCGTGTCGTCGCTCCTGCCGTGGAGGAACCAGAAGCCGTCCTCGTCGACGGTCGCCCAATCGCCGTGGGTCCAGACCCCGGGGAGGCGCCGCCAGTACGTGTCGAGGTACCGCTCGGGGTCGCCGCGGAGTCCGCGGGTCATCGCGGGCCACGGCGTGCGGCACACGAGCTCGCCGACCTCGCCCGGCGCCGCCTCGGAGCCGTCGGCTCGGAACACCGCGACGTCCATCCCGAGCGCCGGCCCGCGGAGCGTGCACGCCTTCAGCGGGCTGATCGGGTGTGGCGAGAGGAAGCACGCGCCGACCTCGGTCCCGCCCGAGAGGTTGATGATCGGGAGGCGGCCCTTGCCGACCTCGTCGAACAGCCACCGGTACGGCTCCGGGTTCCAGGGTTCGCCGGTCGAGGCGAGGATCCGGAGCGACGAGAGGTCGTGCGAGCGAACCGCGTCCTCGCCCGCCGGGATCAGGGCGCGGATCAGCGTCGGCGAGACCCCGAGCTGCGTGATCCCGTGCCGTTCGACCATCGACCAGATCCGGTCGGGGCCGGGGTGGTTCGGCGCCCCGTCGAACAGGAACACCGTCGCGCCGAGCGCGGTCGCGCCGACGATCTCCCACGGCCCCATGATCCAGCCGAGGTCGGCGAACCAGAACAACAGGTCCCCCCGCTGCACGTCGGCCTGGTACGCGACCTCCTCCGCGATCTTCACGAGGAACCCGCCGTGCACGTGGACGGCGCCCTTCGGCCGTCCGGTCGTGCCGCTCGTGTACGCGACGAACAGCGGATGCTCGGGATCGAGCATGACGGTCTCGAAGCGATCCGGCTGAGTTGCGAGCAGCTCGTCCCAGTACACGTCGCGCGACCGGTCGAACGACGCGTCGTCCCGTCCCGCTCGGTCGACCACCACGACGTGCTCGATGCCCGCGGACGCGGCGGCCTCGTCCGCGACCTCCTTCATGCCGACGGGGCGGCCGCGCCTCGGGAAGCCGTCGGCGGTGATCAGGACCCTCGCCTCGGCGTCGGCGAGCCGCGTGGCGACGGCATCCGCGCCGAACCCGCTGAAGATCGGGAGGAAGACGGCGCCGAGCTTCGCGCACGCCATCACCGACGCGACGGCCTCCGGCGTCATCGGCAGGAAGATCCCGACCGCGTCGCCCGGCCCGACGCCGAGCGACGCGAGGCCGTTCGCGAGCCGGTCCGCGGTCAGGCGCAGCTCGCGGTAGGTCAGGCGGCGCACGTCGCCCTCCTCGCCCTCCCAGACGACGGCGGCCGCCTCGGGGGTGCGTTCGGCCCACCGGTCCACGCAGTTGTGCGCGAGGTTCACGGTCCCGCCGCCGAACCACGTGGCCCACTCGATGCCGTTCGAGGTGTCGAGCACCGTCCGGTACGGCTCAAAGAACTCGATGCCGAGATCGCGCACCACGGCGTCCCAGAACCACTCGACGTCGGCGGTCGAGCGGCGGATCAGCTCCTCCTCGGTGGCGATCCCGTTCGCGCGCATGAAGCGGGTCACGTTCGCTCGCTCGACCACCTCGGGCGAGGGTCTCCACACGATCGTCACGGCCTGCCCCGCATCCCTTCCGCGGCTCGACGGGTACGCTTCCTTCGACGCAGCCTATGGCCTCGCATCCCCACCCACACGTCCGGCGCACGCTGCTCGCCGTCGCGGCGAGCCTCTCGGCGCTCGTCACTGTCGTGGCCGCGGTCACGATGGGCGCGTACTTCTGGACCCGCAGCCAGATCGAGACCCTCCCGCCGCCGACGGCGACCGGCGCCACCGCGGAGCCGGACATCGCCGGCGTGTGCGACGAGCGCGCGTGCAACTACCTGCTGCTCGGGAGCGACTCGCGTTCGGGGCTCACGCCCGAGGAGCAGGTGCAGTTCGGGACCGACGAGGACATCGGCGGCGAGAGCCGCTCGGACACGATCATCCTCGTCCACACCGAGCCCGACCAGAAGCAGGCGACGTTCCTCTCGTTCCCCCGCGACCTGTGGGTCGACATCCCGGGGATGGGGGAGGGGCGGATCAACACCGCGTTCGAGGGCGGTATCGAGGGCAACGGCGCGTACCGCGTCGCGCGGACGATCCGGAACCTGACCGGCCTGCGGATCAACCACGTGATGTATGTGGACCTCGCGGGGTTCCAGAACCTGGTCGACACCCTCGGCGGCGTGGACCTGTGCATCCCCTCGTACCAGGTCAACACCCCCGGGTACCTCACGCAGCACACGGAGGACGGCGGCGTGACGAGCGTCTACTACGAGGAGCCGGGACGGATCGCCGACCCGAACACCGGTCTCAACGTGGCCCCGGGGTGCCAGCGCCTCGACGGCACGACGGCGCTGGCATACGTCCGCACCCGCCAGCTGCCGTGCGACTCGATCCCGGACTTCGCCCGGATCGGACGCCAGCAGCAGTTCCTGCGCGCCGTCATCTCGGAGCTGCTCTCGCCGTCGAGGCTCCTCGGCCTCACGAACCTGGTCCCGGACCTGCTCGGGAACTTCGTGGTGGACGAGGGCCTCCGCAACCCGGCCGAGCTCGTCTACCTCGCGGGGACGCTGCAGGGCGTGAACACCGGCGCGGCCGACTTCCGTTCGGTGCCCTCGGTCCCGGAGGGGATCACCGTCGACGGGCAGTACCTGTCGGTGGTCCGCGCGGTCGAGCCGGACGCGACGAGGCTGTTCCGGCGGATCGCGGAGGGCCAGCCGCTCGGCGATCTCGGCAGGAACCTTCCGCAGGTCCCGCCCTCCCCGGCGAACATCGCGGTGGTGGTCGCGGGACCGAACGCGGCCGCCGCCCCCGTGTTCGACGTCCTCACCGAGGGCGGGTTCAACACGGCCGCGGGCATCGTCGGCAAGGGCGAGGTGGACTCGCCGGTCCGAGGCGCCGTGATCGTCTACCGCGAGGGGCTGGAGGCCGAGGCCAAGGTGGTCGGGTCCTACGCAGGTGCCCTCGAGCTGGTGCCGGTCCCGGCCTCGGCGCTCCCGGACGGGGTGGACGTCGCCGTGGTCGCGAACGCCGCCTACGAGATCCCGCCGCCGGACACATCCGGTGGACAGGAGTGCCCGAGCTGAGGCCGCGCGGTGCCCGGCCGGCCGAGGGGGCTACTCTCCCGGGTCGGGGCCGGGGAGCACGACCTCCGTCAGCAGCCGGTCGAACTGCGGGAGCGTCTGCTCGTCGCTGTAGGCCTCCTCGAACGCCTTGCGCGCGTTGCGCGACATCTCCGAGGCGAGCGCGGGATCATCGCGCAGCCGGCAGATCGCTTCGACCAGCCCGTCGACGTCCCCCTGTCGGACCGAGAACCCGCACGCGTACTCCTGGATCGCCCGATCCACGTTGCTGCCCACGGGTCCCACGTACGCGACCGGGATGCCGAGCGCGAGGCCGCCGTGGAGCTTGCACGGGCTCATGATGCCGAGCGACCCGTCGCCCAGGGAGATCAGTGCGCAGTCGGCGCCCGCGAGCACGTTCGGCGTCCGCTCCTTCGGGACGTAGCCGTGCAGGACGACGTCGCTCAGGCCCCGCCGCCGCGCCGCCGCCGCCATCTCCGGATACCGGACGCCGCCCCCCACGAACAGGAACGTGACGTCCTCGGTGTCGAGGCGGGTCGCCGCCTCGGCGATCGTCCCGGTCGGATGGCCGAACCCGAGGTTCCCGAGGTACAGGGCGACGAACCCATCCAGGCCCTCGTACCCCTCCCACCTCGGCGGCGACGCGTCCGAGGGGAAGAGAGCGACGGGCTCCGAGTTCGGGATGACGCTGCCGGCCGGGCGCCCCTCGGGTTCGACGTGCGCGAGCGTGCGCGCGAGCATCGCCTCGTCGAGCGCCACGACGTGGTCCGTCCGCCGGAGCAACCAGCGTTGGACGGCCCGGAGGATCCTCGATGCGAGCCCGCCGCGGCGAACGGTGCCGTACTCCTCCACCGCGTCGGGGTACACGTCCTGAGACCACAGGATCACCCGGGCCCCCGGGTGCAGGATCTTGTGCACGACGGCGGCGGTCAGCACGTAGGGGGGAGCCGTCATCGCGATGACGACGTCCTGGCGGGGACCGAACGCGAGACGTGCGGTCGCTCCGGCGAGGAACGCCAGGTAGTCACCGAGGCGGCGGGCGGCCGTCGCCTTCCCGAGCGCGGGCGTCCAGAGCCGGACCACCTTCACCCGCGGATCCAGGCCGGCCTCGTCGAGCGGGGCGGCCGATCTGCCGCCGAGGTATGAGCCCTTGCCGCAGATCACCGTGACGTCGTCGCCGAGGCCCGCCCGGTGCTCGGCGAGCGAGCGCGCGAAGTGCGCCGAGGCCGCGAGATCGGGAGGGTAGAAGAGGTTGACGATCGCGACGCGCACCGGGCCTCCCGAGGTTCGGGTGAGGAGCCGCAGGCAAGAGGCCTCCGGCGGGCGGCTAGAGTACCAAGCGTGCTGCGGGTCGCCGTCACGGTCGAGCAGTCGTGGCACGTCGTTCCCGGTGGCATCGCGCGATCCACGGTGGACCTGCTGCGCGCGCTTTCGGCGCGGGACGATCTCTCGCTCGTCGGCGTCGCCGCGCGCCACGACCACCCGCCCGACGCGGCGTTCGTCCCGCCGGTACCGGTCAAGCACCTACCGCTGCCGCGTCGGCTCCTGTACGAGACGTGGCAGCTCGCGCGCTTCCCGCGCGTCGAACGCACCACCGGTCCGGTCGACGTCGTGCACGACATGGGGTACGTCGTCCCGCCGTCGCGGGCGCCGCTGGTCGCGACGGTCCACGACCTGATGTTCCTGCGGTACCCGGAGCACTACCCGCGTCACGCCCTGATGGTGTTCCGGCGCGGGCTGTCGCTCGCGCGCCGCCACGCGCGGCTCGTGATGTGTCCGTCGCGGGCCACGCTCTCGGCGTGCGTCGAGGCCGGGTTCGAGCAGGAGCGGCTGCGATTGGTCCCGTGGGGGGTCGACGCCCGCGCGCTCGATCCGGAGCGCGCGGGCCGGATCCGCGCGAGGCACGGGATCGAGCGGCCCTACGTCCTGTTCTGCGGCACGATCGAGCCGCGGAAGAACCTCGGCCGGGTGCTCGAGGCGTTCGGGTCGATCGACCGACCGGACGTCGACCTCGTCCTCGCCGGCCCCGTCGGGTGGAACGAGGATCTCCGCGGGGCGCTCGGCCGGCTCGACGGTCGGGCCCACGCGCTCGGCTGGGTCCCGCCCGACGAGCTCGATGCGCTGTACGAGGGCGCCGCCCTGACCGTGTACCCGAGCCTCGGCGAGGGGTTCGGGTTCCCGGTGCTCGAGGCGATGGCGCAGGGAACGCCCGTCGTCACCTCGGCCGGGGGAGCGACCGAGGAGGTCGCGGACGCCGCCGCGGTCCTCGTCGACCCGCGCGACGTCGGATCGATCGCGGACGGCATCGAGCGGCTGCTCGACGACGACGCGCTCGCGGAGAAGCTCGGCGCCGCCGGACGGGAGCGAGCCGCGGCGTTCACGTGGGAGCGATCCGCGGAGCTCGCCGCGGCGGTGTACGCGGAGGCGGCGGGGCCCGAGAGGTGAGCTCGCTCCGCGTGGGCATCAACCTGATGTGGCTGCTCCCCGGCGAGGGAGCGGGCGCCGAGGTGTATTCGATGCGCCTCCTGAGGGCGTTGCTCGACGAGCCGGCGGTCGAGCTCGAGCTCACGGTCTTCGCGAACCGAAGGCTCGCGCTCGCGAAGCCCGAGGAGCTCGCCTCCGTGCCCGTCGCGACCGCCCCGATCGACGGCGGGTCCCGCCCCGCGAGGATCGCCGCCGAGTCGACGTGGCTCCCGCGCGAGGCGAGCCGGCGCCGGCTCGACCTCGTCCATCACATGGCCGACGTCGTCCCGTGGCTCCGCGGTCAGACGAGCGTGCTCACGATCCACGACCTCCGGGCGCTCCATCGGCCGGACATCCTCGGGACGCCTCACGCCGCCTACCTGCGCGCCCGGCTCCGTCCCTCCCTCCGCGCGTCGGCGGTCGTCATCACGCCGACCGAGACGGTCCGGTCCTCGGTGGTCGAGGACCTCGAGGCCGACCCCGAACGGGTCCGCGTGGTGAGCGCCCCGCTGTTCGCGCCGGCGGACGGTCCGGTGGACCCGGGGATCGCCGAGCCGTTCTTCCTGTATCCGTCCACGACCGACCCGCACAAGAACCACGCGACGCTGCTTCGAGCGTTCGCCCGGGTCGCCGGCCCGGGGCCGGGACTGCGGCTGGTGCTCACGGGGGCCCCGGGTCGGAGCGACCGCGACGTCGCCGCCGAGATCGAACGCCTCGGCATGGGGGACGCGGTGCTCCGTCTCGGGCGGGTGCCGCGCGAGCGGCTCGACGCGCTGATCGCGCGGGCGGTCGCCGTGGTGTACCCGTCGGAGTACGAGGGCTTCGGCCTGCCGCTGGCGGAGGCGATGGCGGCCGGGTGTCCCGTGATCGCGTCGGACCTTCCCGTGATCCGTGAGGTCGTCGGCGAGGCCGGCGTCCTGGTGGGTCCCGGCGACACCGACGGGTGGGCCGACGCGATGAGCCGTCTGCTCGATGACGACGCGCTCCGCGAGCGTCTCGTTTCGGCGGGTCGCGAACGCGCCGCCCGGTACACCCCCGCCGAGACGTCGCGCCGGCTCTCGGACGCGTACCGGCTCGCCGCCGGGCGCTCGCTCCCTACTGCTTGACGGCACCGCGGAGCACGGCCGCGGTCGCCCGCGCCGAACGCTCCCAGGTGAACGACGCGAGCCGTGCCGTCCCCGCCGTCTTCAGCTCCTCGCGGAGGCCCTCGTCCTCCAGGATCCGGTCCAGGCCTCCGGCGATCGCGTCGACGTCGTCGGGGTCGACGAGCACCGCGGCGTCGCCCGCCACCTCGGGCATCGCCGACACGTTCGAGGTGAGGACCGGGACGCGCGCGCCGAAGCCCTCGAGCACCGGGAAGCCGAACCCCTCGTAGCGCGAGGGGTACGCGAGCGCCTCCGCGCCGGACAGGAGGGCCCGGCGATCGGCGTCGGAGACGTACCCGGTTCGGACGATCCGTGCGCGGGCCGGCGCAGGAAGTCTCGCGATCTCTAGATCCACGTCGTCGGCGTGATCGGGAGCCCACCGGACGCGCCCACCGGCAATCACGAGCCAGTGGTCCTGGTCGGACATCCGCTCGAACGCCTGCACCAGCCCCCGGAGGTTCTTCCGCTTCTCCTGGCCGGTGAGGGACAGGACGTAGCGCCCGTCGATGCCGAACCGTCGTTTGATCGCGTCCACCTCGCCCGACGAGACGGGCGAGAGCCTGTCGGCGTCCGCGCCGTGATGGATCACGTGCACGAGTGCGTCGTCCACCCGATGGAGCCGGAGCAGGTCGGCGCGCGTCGCCTCGGTCGGGACGATGACGGCGGCCGCCCGGGCGAGCCACTCGTCGAACGACCGCCGCCACCGGTCGGTCACGTGCGGCGCGGTCTCGGGCATCAGGTCGAACGCGAGGTCGTGCACGACCATGACGACGCGCTCGATCGAGGTCGGAGGCGGGACGTACGTCGTCGCCAGGACGACGTCGGCGTCGCCGGCGAACCGCTCGACCTTCGGGGATCCGATCCTCGTGTTCAGGCGCTGGAACCCCTTGATCGGCAGGCGGGTCGCGTGCTCGGTGAGGTTCCGCGCGATGCCGGCGAATCGTTCGGCCGGCTTGCCGATGCCGCGGAGGTCGAGGTACCAGGCGACGAAGCGCGACTCGGGATCGGCGAGCGGGAGATGCTCGATCATCGCGTGCGTGTACACGCCGACGCCGGTTCGCAGGGTGTCGACCGCCGGCCTCGCGTCGATGAGCACGCGCATCACCGCGAAGGCTAGCCGTCGTCCGGGGGAGCGGCCCGCATCGCATCGTCCGATGCCGTCGCTACGATGACCCGGTGGAGCAGCGGATCAGCCTGATCACGCTCGGCGTGGCCGAAGTGGCCGCGGCCAAGGCGTTCTACGAGCGGCTCGGGTGGACGGTCGGCATGTACGTCGAGGACACCGCGTTCTTCCAGGTCGGCGGCCTGATCGTGTCGCTGTGGTCACGGCAGAAGCTTGCGGAGGACAGCGCCGTCACCGACGGCGGCGGGTGGGGCGGGGCCGCCCTCGCCCACAACGTCCGATCGCCCTCGGAGGTCGACCGGGTGCTCGAGGAGGCGCGGGCGGCCGGGGCGACGATCTCACGGGAGCCAGGTCCGACGTTCTACGGCGGCTACGCCGGAGTCTTCCTCGACCCCGACGGCCATCCGTGGGAGGTCGCGCACAACGAGGGCTTCCCGCTCGCCGAGGACGGGAGCATCTCGTTGCCGGAAGGCTGGCGAGATACCTAGACGAGCCGTAGCCGGCCGAGCCACCCTCCCCGAGCGCCGACGTTCCACGACGCGTACGACGCCGCGGACACGGTCGGATCGGCCTCGCAGTTCGTCTCGGTCTCGGCGTCGCACTCGTCGGTGCCGTCCCCGCCGTCCGCGGAGTCGGGCGAACCGTCGTCGAAGCCGTCCGACCAGCCTCCGAACAGCACGTCGTTCCCCACCCCGCCGAAGAGTTCGTCGGCGCCGTCGGAGCCCTCGATGACGTTGGCACCGCTATCTCCCGTGAGGACGTCGTCGAAGAAGGTCCCCAGGATGTCCTCGAAGTTGTCATGGGAATCGCCCTGGGACGTGGTCCCCGCTCCGAGGTCGAGCGTGATCCCGGCGGTCGAATCGAGGTTGCCGAGGAGGTCGGTCCCGCTGCCGCCGTCGAGGTCGTCCGCGCCGTCGCCGCCGTCGACGAGGTCGCTCCCACCGGCAGCGTCCACCGTGTCGGCACCATCGATGAGGACGATGAAGTCATTGTCCCCGTCGTTGCCGGTCATCACGTCGTTCCCCGGACTGCCGTGGGAACCATCGATGGCCGCGAGCGTGTCCGAGCCGTTGCCCGCGAGCATGCCGGTGGCGAGGTTGACCGTCAGCGGACCCGTGACCGGTGTGAGTCCGTAGATGTCCGCGAGGACCATGTCGACGAGGACGTCGAAGCCATCGCCGCCGTCGACCTCGTCGTCGCCGGCTCCGCCGGCCAAGAACTCATCGCCGCCGAGCCCCTCGATCACGTCGTTCCCGTCGGCCCCGAAGATCACTTCGTGCTGGTCATCCGCACCCCTCAGCACGTCGTCGTGGGAGCTGCCGATCAGCCACTCCACGTTCACGACCTCGTCGGTGCCTTCTCCCGTGACGATCCCCGCCCCGAGGTCGGCCACGACCCCGTTCGTTGCAGGCAGGTAGATGAGCTCGTCGCCGGTCGCAGGTCCGCCGTTCACGAAGTCGTCTCCGGGTCCGGGGACGATCTGGTTGAAGGAGCCGGGTCCCCCGATGAGGCGGTCACCGCCGCCGTTCCCGAAGAGCAGGTCGATCCCGTCGCCCCCCTTGACCTCGTCGCCACCACCGCCGGCGCAGACCAGATCGGCGCGACCCTTGCCCTTGATCATGTCCGCACCGCTCTTGCCCACGATGACGTCCTTCCGGTCCGTGCCGACGAGGACGTCCGCCCCGCCCGTCCCGACGATCGTCGCCCGCACCCCGAAGCACCGCGGTGGTGCGGCGGATGCGGACGCGGGCGCGATCAGGATGGTTCCGAACAGGAGTGCAACCGGCACGAGCGTCAGTACACGCGAGATCCGCGACATGGTGTCTCTCCCCCCCTCGACCCGAACCGGCTGACCCTAGAGGGATGGCTGCGGGTCCGCAAGTTCGCCGAGGCTGGCGGATGGATGGGACCTCGTCCCTGGCGGACTCAGGTCCGCTTCCGGGCCTTCCAGACCTCCTCGGCCGGCCACCGTCGTGCCCACTCCAGGCTGACCCAGTCGGCATCGGTTCGAGAGCCCTCCGGAGGCTGGAGCTCCTGCAGATCCTCGATCTCGAATCCGCACGAGCGGAGCAGTCCGATCGTGTCGCCGTGGGAGATCTGGAACTCCGTCGCTTCCGACCAGTCGAATCGATGCATCCCGAACTGATCGCGGATCAGCCGATCCTCGATCGGGATGACCTCGTCGTCGAAGGGAGAACAGATCATCGCGAGCGGTGAGTGGCCCAGGAACACGAGCCGACCGCCCGGCCGCAGCACGCGCGACGCCCCCGAGATCAAGGCGTAGGGATCGCACCAGATCGCGGCGCCGTACTCCGAGATCGCCAGGTCGAACGACGCGTCGGGGAAGGGGGTGCGCTCGGCATCTCCCTGGACGAGGGGAACCGCAGGTCGAACTCGTCCTGGAAGCGCCGGGCAGACTCGAGCTGCCTCGGCGAGTTGTCGATGCCGGCCGAGCGCCGCGGCGGGCGAGCCACGCCGAGACGTATGCGGTCCCGCAACCGAGCTCGATCACGTCGAGGTCCTCGACCGCGTCGAGCATGTGGACCTCGGACTCCGGGATGCCCCAGATGCCCCAGGTCGGATCGTTCGATGACCAGTCCTCGTGGCCGTAGACGGCGAACTCTTCGGCGAAGCTCTCCCATGCCACGCGATTGCGGAGCACGTAGTCCTCGGTCACGACGCGGGACGATACTGGAACCGCCAAGGAGGTGGTCGCGTGATCGCGCGGATCTGGTTCGGCCGAACGAAGGCCGAGGACTACGACGCGTACCTCGAGTACCTGGAGGAGAGCGGCGTCGCCGTGCTCAACGACACGGCCGGGAACCGAGGGGTGATGGTGCTCCGACGGCTCGACGGCGACGAGGCCGAGTTCGGCGTGGTGTCGTTGTGGGACTCGCTGGACGACGTGAAGGCGTTCGCCGGCGAGGACGTCGACGTGGCCAGGTACTTCCCGGACGACGAGCGCTTCCTGCTCGAGTTCACGCCGAAACTCAAGCACTTCGAGGTGGCCAGGGAGCGGTAACGACGTCGAATTGATCGATAACGGTGACTATCCGACGGCCTTGAAGCGTTCGTATCGTTCCTCGAGGAGGTCGGGGTCGGGCCGTTGGTCGTCGATGCGGCAACTCCAGATTCAGACCATGAACCCCCTAGAGACTGTGACGGAGGGTAGGTCCGTCAGTGGACATCCGCGCGAACTTCCACCTTGAATGCGGGAGTAATTCCGACTACCAACGCATCGAAAGCGCGATGGTGGATCGAGCACATCGCGATCCCGTTGGGGACGATGGGATCGCCGCCCTCGGCGTCGCCCTTGATGTGAGCGGCCTCCAGTAGCTCTCGGACGCGGAGCCGGCAAACGGCGCACTGCGTTCGATATGCGGTCAGCACGCGCCGTTTGAACATTGGTTGATGAAGTCTGCGCTTGACAACCACATCTGCATACTCTCGGCGCAGTGCCAGATCTGCCGAGGACATATGCACTTCGGGTTGCCACTGATCGCGCATTGTCTCATCGAGTGCCAGGACGAATTGCTGATGAGCCTGCTCTTCCCCTACGATCCAGACAGCTTCGTGAATGAGATAGACGCCGGTCTGCACACCACCCTCGAACCAAGCGACCGGCTTCCTAGTGAGCATTGCTTGGCGGAGTGGTTCATTGTCCGGATGCGCGCCCTCTTGACCATGCCACTTATACCGTGGGTATCCATCCGCACCGATTGCGTCGTCGTAGGGGCGAGTCTTTGGATTGAGTCGATAGGTTGTGAGAATGGTGAAGGCGGACTCGTGTCCACGGATCTTGCGTTTCCCCTTCTGTCCGATCAGGGGAATCTGGCGCCCCTGAAACCGGAACTCCTGAAGCTGTTTCCAGGTCGCGATGCCTCCGTTCAGTTTGGACAGCTCGGCCAAGAAAGCAATCATGGCGGCACGTAGCTGATCGTCCGCGTCGGCCACTCGCATGCTTTGGGAGTATCGCCCGGCCGAGCCGTCGGGCTCAATGCCCTTGAGGGTGTGGCGAAGTCGTTGAGAACCGCGGGACTCCAGACCTCGATGCTAGGCTCCCTGGGCCGATGACCAGCGAGAACGAAGCACGCGCCGCCCTCGAACGCGAGGTCTACTGGGCTGAAGACGCCACCCCCCGGTCTCGGGTCGACACCGGCGAGGTCCGCGACCTCCTCCACGACTTCTCGGTCCTCGTTCGGGCCGACGAGAAGCAGGCCATCCCCCGCGGCGAGCCCTACATCGGCTCGAGATCCCGGGTGCGGCGCAAGGCCAAGTCGATGCAGTTCCTGATCTTCCGTCCGATCCGCAAGCGGCACGACCGGCTCCTCGCCGATCTCGGCGAGCTGACGGCCGCGCTCGCCGACCGGGTGGTCGCGCTCGAGGCCGAGGTCAAGCGCCTCCGCGAGCAGACGCACGAGGGCGACGGTTGAGGATCGCGGTCGTCCATCCCCAGACGCCGTTCGTCCGTGGCGGCGCCGAGACGCACACCGAGTCGGTGGTCACGGCCCTGAAGCAAGCCGGCCACGACGCCGAGGAGGTCGTCGTCGCCGGCAAGTGGTACCCGGCGACCGAGCTCGTCCATCAGATGGCCGTCTGGCGCGCGCTCGACCTCTCCGAGTCCAACGGCGAGGTCATCGACATGGTGATCGCCCTGAAGTTCCCCGCGTACCTCGTCCCGCACGAGCGCAAGGTGGTCTGGCTGATCCACCAGCACCGGAGCGCCTACGAGCTGTGGGGCCACCCCGAGTTCGCCGACCTCGGCAAGCAGGTCGACGGGCCGGCGGTGCGCGACATGATCCACCAGAGCGACCGGATCTCGCTCGGCGAGGCGAAGCGCATCTTCACGAACTCCCGCAACGTCCAGCAGCGCCTGTGGTCCTCGCTCCGCCTGACGAGCGACGTCCTGTACCACCCCTCGCCGCTCTCCTCGTCGCTCATGGACCGGGAGGCCGGCCCGCTCGGCGACCACGTCGTGTTCCCGAGCCGGCTCGAGGGGCTGAAACGTCAGGCGCTCGCGGTCGAGGCGATGCGACACGTCAAGACCGGCGTCCGGCTCGTCCTCGTGGGGGAGGGCCCGGACGAGGAGATGCTGGCCGAGACGATCGCCAAGGAAGGTCTGGGCTCGAAGGTGCAGCTCGCGGGCCGCGTGTCCGACGAGCGGCTCCGGGACCTGTACGAGACCGCGCTCGGCGTCTACTACGGGCCGTTCGACGAGGACTACGGGTACGTCACGATCGAGGGGTTCGCCGCCCACCGCCCGATCGTCGTCCCCTCGGACGCGGGCGGCCCGCTCGAGTTCGTGACCGACGGCGAGACCGGGTTCGTCACGCCGCCCGAACCCGGAGCGATCGCCCACGCGTTCGATCGCCTGTACTCCGATCGCCGGCTCGCGAAGCGGATGGGCGAGGCCGGACACGAGAAGGTCCGCGCCGAGGTCCCCGGCTGGCCCGAGATCGTCTCCCGGCTGACCGAGTAGGGGCATGGGCAACCCGATCGTCGGCGCCGTCCGTCGCCGCTTCCACTGGGACCACGTGATGGACCCGCGGATCGCATGGCTCTCGCCGATGCCGCCCGCCAAGAGCGGCATCGCCACCTACTCGCGCGCCGTCCTCGACGGCCTCGACCGGATCGGCTACACGCGCGAGCACCACAAGATCGCGCCGATCTGGCCGGTCAAGCAGAAGCACGCGTCGACGCTGCCGTACCACACGATGGCCGTGTACCACCTCGGCAACAACATCGAATACCACGGCGACATCTACGACCATGCGATCCGGACCCCCGGCCTCATGGTCGTCCACGACCTCGCCCTCGACGAACTCGTCGCCGCGATGGTGCGGAGAGCCCATCCGTTCGGCTACCCGGCGACGCGCGAGGCGATGCTGAACGCGCCGAGGCTCGAGGGCTTCCCCGAGGCCGAGTCGAACGAGCCGCTTCGGATGCCGTACATCGCCCACGCCGCCCGGCACGCGCGCGGGATCGTCGTGCACTCGCCGTTCGTCGAGCGTTACCTCCGAGCCTTCGGCTGCCGAACCCCGATCTACCTGGCGCCGCACCCCGTCGTCGAAGCCGAGGAGGACATCCGAAGGGCCGAGAAGCGCGCGCCGGTGATGCGCGGGCCGCTCGAGTCCATGGGCATGCGGTCGCTCCTCGGCCTCTTCGGCGACCGCAACGCCTCGAAGCTGATCGACATCGTGCTGGCGGCCATGGCTCGGCTCCCCGAGGACGTCCACCTCGTCCTCGCCGGCCGGCCGATCCTCGGCTACGACCTCGACGCGCTGGTCCGCGAGAGCGGTCTCGGTTCGCGGGTCACCGTCGCGACCGACGTCTCCGACGAGGACTTCCTCGCGTGGATGTGCGCGTCCGACGTCTCGATCGACCTCCGCTACCCGCACCGCGGCGAGGTCTCGGGCTCGCTCGCGCGGGCGATGCAGTGCGGCCGCCCGGCGATCGTGAGCGCGACGGGGACCTACCTCGACGTCCCCGAGGACCAGGTCGTCCGGGTCCCGGCCGGCCGCCTCGATCCCGCGCAGCTCGCGGAGGCGATCCGGAGGCTCGTCGACGACCCGGACCGGCGCGCGCGCATCGGCGCTGCGGCGAAGGCGGCCATGGACGAGCTCGGGCGCTCCGAGGCAACCGCCCACGGGTACGCGAAGGCGCTCGACGGCACGCTCGCCCTGCTGCACGACCCGGGCCGCCGGGCGCTCGCGCGCTGGGGCGGGGCGCTCGTCGACATCGGGATCACGCAGGACGGCCTGGACGAGGGCTTCGGGCTGTCGTACACGAGGGCGTTGGACGAGTTCCGTCCGGCCTGAGTTAGCCTCGAAGGGTGAGCGATCTCGCCGTCGTCACCGAGGGTCTGGTGAAACGGTTCGGCGACGTCGAGGCCCTGAGCGGCATCGATCTCGAGATCCCCGCCGGCAGCATCTTCGGGCTCCTCGGGCCGAACGGCGCCGGCAAGACCACCGCCGTGCGGATCCTCGCGACCGTGCTCCCGCCCGACGGCGGCCGGGCCGAGGTCCTGGGGCGCGACGTGGTCCGCGAGGCGGACGCCGTCCGCCGCCGGGTCGGGCTCGCCGGGCAGTTCGCCGCCGTCGACCCGAACCTGACCGGGCGCGAGAACCTGCGCATGGTCGGCCTCCTCGCGCAGCTCCCGCGCGAGCGGATCCTGCCCCGCGCGGACGAGCTGCTCGAGCGCTTCGACCTCACCGAGGCCGCGAACCGGCCGCTGCGGACGTACTCGGGCGGCATGCGCCGGCGGCTCGACGTCGCGGCGTCGCTGATGCGCAAGCCCCCGGTGCTGTTCCTCGACGAGCCCACGACCGGGCTCGACCTGTTCAGCCGCAACGAGCTATGGGAGATGATCCGCGAGCTGGTGGCCGAGGGCACCACCGTGCTGCTCACGACGCAGTACCTGGAGGAGGCCGACCGGCTGGCGTCCCGGATCGCCGTCGTGGACCGGGGCCGCGTGATCGCGAACGATTCGCCCGCCCACCTCAAGTCGCAGCTCGGCGGCACCGTGATCGAGCTCGGGTTCGCCGACGAGGCGGTCGCGACCCGGGCGCTGCCGGAGGTCTCGGCGGCGACGGGGGACGAGGGGCATGTCGAGCTCGAGGAGCGGAAGGTGCTCATCACGACGCCGGACGGCGCCCGGCTGCTGATGGGCGTGCTCCGCCGACTCGACACGGACGGACTCGAGCCCGCGAACCTCACCGTTCGCGAGCCGAGCCTGGACGACGTGTTCCTCTCGCTGACCGGCCATCACGCCGAGGACGCGCAACCTCCCGAGGAGGCCGCGGCCGGCGGAGGGCGCAGACGGCGAGGGAGGGGAGCGGCGTGACGGCCGTGACCGCCGATCTCGAGTACGACCGGCGGATCCCGTTCGGCAAGATCCGGGACACATGGGCCGTCACGCAGCGGGACCTGATCCACTTCATCCGGATCCCACAGCTCCTCATCTTCTCGACGATCCAGCCGGTGATCTTCGTGCTGCTCTGGCGGTACGTGTTCGGGGGCGCGGTGAGGCCGACGGAGGCAGGGGTGCCGTACGTGGACTTCCTGATGCCCGGCATCTTCGTGCAGACGGTGGTGTTCGGCGCGATCGCGACGGCGGTCGGCTTGGCTGCCGACCTGAAGTCGGGGATGTTGGAGCGGTTCCTCTCGCTGCCCATGGCCCGATCGGCGGTGCTGGTGGGCCGGACGCTCGCCGATCTCGTCCGGAACGTGTTCGTGGTGATCCTCATGGTGATCGTCGGCTTCCTGGTCGGGTTCCGGATCCACACGAACGTGGCGGCCTTCCTGCTCGGACTCGTTCTCGTGCTGCTGTTCGGCTACGCGCTCTCGTGGGTGTTCGCGACCGTCGGGCTCCTGGTCAAGGACCCCGAGACCGCGCAGGCGGCGGCCTTCCCCGTCCTCGCACCGCTGGTGTTCGCGTCGTCGGTGTTCATCGCGGTCGAGTTCATGCCCGGGTGGCTGCAGGCGTTCGCCCGGAACCAGCCGGTCTCGGTCACGGCCGAGGGCGTCCGGGCGCTCTCGATCGGCGGGGCGACGACCCGGCCGGTGTTGCAGACGATCTTCTGGTGCTCCGCGCTCGTGGCGATCTTCGCGCCGATCGCCGTCCGCCTCTACCGCCGGGCGCTCTAGGCGCGACCGAGACTCCACGACACCTCCACAGGAGCCCCAATCCCCGTTGCTAGACTCGGCCGCAGGCGGGCCGAGCGCCCGCCGACCCTGGATGGACGCCCTCGAGACCACCCTGCGCTCCTCCGAGTCGCCGCACCTTCGGGTGCGCGAGCGGCTCCGCGTCCTCGCCGCGCACCGCGAGGTCCTCGCGAACCTCACGCGCAAGGAGCTGAAGGTGAAGTACGCGGCCTCGGTGCTCGGCGCCGTCTGGTCGCTCCTGAACCCGCTCGTCTACCTCGGGGTGTTCACGTTCGTGGTGCGGGTGCTCGGCAACCAGGTGCCGAACTATCCCGTCTACCTGCTCTCGGGACTGTTGGCCTGGAACCTGTTCTCGGCCTCGGTCTCGACCGGCTCCCGCGCGGTGCTCGACAACGCGAACCTCGTGAAGAAGATCGCGTTCCCGCGTGAGATCCTGCCGCTCTCCTCGATCGGCGTGGCGCTCGTCGACTACGTGCTCCAGATGGCCGTCTTCCTCGTGGTGGTGATCGTCTCCGGGTTCGGCCTGAGCGTGCCCGAGCTCGCGCTGCTCCCGCTCGCGTTCCTCGCCCTGATCGCGTTCACGACGATGCTGACCTTCCTGCTCAGCGCGATGAACGTCCGGTATCGGGACGTGGGGCACCTGCTCGGCCTCGCGCTCCTCGTGTGGTTCTGGGCCACGCCGATCGTGTACGCGAGCGCTCTCGTGCAGCAGGAGTTCGCGTGCGGCGACATCTTCCAGATGGGGTGCCGCCTGCTCCACATCCTGTACTGGCTGAACCCGCTCACCCCGATCGTCGAGGGGATGCACCGCGCGCTCTACGTCGACGTGTTCCCGGAGGGGATCCAGGTCCTGTACGACGTGTCCCTGGGATGGCTCGCGACCGTGCTCGTGGCGGTCACGGTCGTGTCGCTGCTCCTCCTCCGCGTCACGTGGGGGTACTTCTTCTCGCGCTCGGGCGACTTCGCGGAGGAGCTGTAGTGGCCGCCCCTGCGCTCGAGATCCGCGACCTCTCGAAGCGGTTCCGGATCTTCCGCGAGAAGCCGACGTCGATCAAACAGCGGCTACTCACGTCGCACTCGCGCTCCGAGGACTTCTGGGCGCTCCACGAGGTCTCGCTCGACGTGCGCGAGGGCTCGACGTTCGGGTTGATCGGCCACAACGGATCGGGCAAGACCACGCTGCTGAAGTGCGTCGCGGGCATCCTGCGTCCGACGTCGGGGACCGTCCGGCAGCGGGGGCGGCTCGCGGCGCTGCTCGAGCTCGGCGCCGGCTTCCATCCCGAGCTCACCGGGCGCGAGAACGTCTACCTGAACGCCGCGTTCCTCGGCCTCTCGCGCAAGCAGACCGACCGGGCGTACGACGACATCGTCGGGTTCGCCGAGCTCGAGGGCTTCATGGAAAACCAGGTGAAGTTCTACTCGTCCGGCATGCTCGTCCGGCTCGGCTTCGCCGTGGCGGTGCACGTCGAGCCCGACGTGCTCCTCGTCGACGAGGTCCTCGCCGTCGGCGACGAGGCGTTTCAGGCCAAGTGCCTCGATCGCGTCCGCGCGTTCCAGCGCGACGGGCGGACGATCGTGCTCGTGACCCACGCGCTCGACACGGTGATCGAGATCTGCGACCGCGCCGCGATGCTCGACCACGGCCGGCTCCATGCGATCGGCCAACCTGCCGATGTCGTACGGGAGATGCGCTACGTGCTGCTCGGCGTTACCGACCCCGATTTCGTGCCCGAACAGGGCACCCGCGAGGCCGAGATCGCCGAGGTCGTGATCGAGCGGCCGAACGGCACGGACGAGGGCGCGATCCTGCGCGGGGACCCCCTCACGATCGTCGTCGACGTCCGCCAGAACGAGCCGGTGGACGACCTGGACGTCGACTTCCAGATCCTCGACGGCGGGACGAACCACCCCGTGCTCGAGGCCCGGACGTCCGGAGCGCGGATCGACCTCGGACGGTTCGACAAGAAGCGGGTCCGGTTCCGGATCGACGCGTTCCCCTACGACCCCGGCAAGTACTGGGTGACGGTGGGATTGTCGAACCGCTCCACCGGGCACCTGTACCACGTGCAGACGCAGCGCTACCTGTTCGAGGTCTTCGACGCGCCCCGTGTGCAGGATCGCGTCGAGGTCCCGGTCGCCGTGGAGGCGGAGGACCTGTGACGACCGCCGGCAACCCCATATGGATCGACGAGACGAGGAAAGGACCCCCCACGATGCTGATCGCGATGATCCTGCTGTCGGTCGGGCTCGCGGCCGTCGCGCAGCTCGCCCTGAAGGAAGGCATGAACCAGGTGAACGCCGAGCTCACGCCCGCCAAGTTCTCGCTGAACGGCGATTCGCTGCGGGTCCTCGTCGCCCAGCCGTTCGTCTGGGGCGGGCTCGTGCTGTTCGGCTTCTCCGCGATCGTGTGGCTCGTCGTGCTCTCGCGCGCGTCGCTGTCGTTCGCGTACCCGTTCGCCGCGCTGACCTACGTGATGATCCTGCTCTTCGACCACTTCGTGCTCGACGAGAACGTGCCGGCGCTCCGGTGGGCGGGCGTAGCGTTCATCGCGACGGGGATCGTCCTGATCTCGAGGACGCCGCACACCTGAGCCGCTCGAGGGCGACATGAAGGCCGTCGTGCTGGTGGGGGGCGAGGGGACCCGTCTCCGCCCGATCACCGAGACGATCCCGAAGCCGCTCGTCCCGCTCATGGACCGGGCGAGCCTCGACCACGTGCTCGACCACCTCGCGCGTCACGGCGTGCACGAGGTCGTGCTCTCGAGCTCCTACCTCGAGGAGCCGTTCCACGCGTTCATCCAGGGCCGGCACGGCGACCCCGCGATCACGTGGATCACCGAGACCGAGCCGCTCGGCACCGGCGGGGCGATCGTGAACGCGCTCGAACGCCTCGGCGGCGAGGAGACGTTCCTCGCGCTGAACGGCGACATCCTCACGGACCTCGACCTCACCGCGATGGTCGCGAGGCATCGCGAACGCGGCGCCGACGCGACGATCGCGCTCACGCACGTGGAGGACGCCCGGCCGTTCGGGCTCGTGCCGACCGGTGACGACGGGCGCGTGATCGAGTTCCGCGAGAAGCCGTCCGAGCTCGTCCCCGGCGACATCAACGCCGGGACGTACGTGCTCGAGGCGGCGGCGCTCGAGGGATGGCCGCGCGGCGAGAACGCCTCGATCGAGCGCGACATCTTCCCCCGGCTGATCGCGGACGGCCGGCCCGTCTTCGGGTTCGTGTCCGACGCGTACTGGCTCGACCTCGGGACGCCGGAGCAGTACCTGCGGGCACACGTCGACCTGATCGACGGTCGGGTGAGCGGCCACCCCGTGTACGCCGGCCCCTTCGTGCAGACCGACGACGTGGACCCGCGCGCCGAGGTCGGACGCCACGTCGCCCTCGGACCCGGGGTCGCCGTCGCCGGCGGGGCGGACCTGCGCGACTCGGTGCTGCTCGAGGCGGCGAGCGTCGGCGAGGATGCCGTCGTGCACCGGTCGATCCTCGGACCGCGATCGTCCGTCGGGGCGGGGTCGCGCGTCGTGGATTCGGTCCTCGGGGCGGACGCGACCGTGGGCGCGGGGGCGACCCTCGACGGCGCGCGCGTCGGGTCCGGCGACACCGCATCTTCCGGGTGATCGGGACCGATGTGGTACGGTGCGGAACCGCTCGATCCGCTCCGATCGACATGCGCAAGATCCTCATCCTCACCGTCCTCGCGTTCTTGTTCGCCGGCGCCCTTCCGGCGTGGGCGGGTGGCGGCGACGAACAGCAGGGCGCGAAGCAGTTCCGGATGTTCGGCGCCGGGTTCGGCCACGGCCTCGGGATGTCGCAGTGGGGCGCCTTCGGCCTCTCGAAGAAGGGCTGGGGGGCCGAGAAGATCGTGAAGCACTTCTACTCGGGAACCCGCGTCGCCCGCGGGAGCGGTCCGGGCGACCTGCGGATCGGGCTCGTGCAGGGCAAGGACGTCATCCGCCTGATCGCGGAGGCGGGCGACGTCGAGCTCCGCCTCGGGGGCCCGCAGGGGCAGCTCGTGGCGACGGTGCCCTCGGGCGCGACCTGGAAGGTGAAGGCCGCCGGCAACGACTACCGCATCGTGAACGGCGCGGGCGAGACGGTCGACACGGTCGGCGGGACGGGCAACCCGCTGTTCGTCGTCTACCAGTCTCTCGGCTCTCGCGTCCGCGTTCCGGAGGCCTTCCACACCTACAACCGCGGCAAGATCGAGTTCGACCTGTACTCGTGCGACGGCGAGTGCGTGATGCGGCTCGTCCTGTCGGTGGACCCGCAGGGGTACCTCTACGGCCTGGGCGAGGTCCCGAGCTCGTGGCCGATGCCCGCGATGAAGGCGCAGGCGATCGCCGCGCGCTCCTACGCGTTCGCGAAGGCGGCAGTGTCCCAGCACCGCGCGGTCTGCGACTGCGCGCTGTACGCGAGCGCGAACGATCAGGTCTACGCCGGCTGGGACAAGGAGGGCGGCGTCGATGGCGCCCGGTGGGTGGCGGCCGTTGACCAGACGAACCGCAAGGTGGTCCTCGACGGGAACCAGACGATCCAGGCGTTCTACATGTCGTCCTCCGGCGGCTTCACCGAGAACAACGAGAACGTCTGGGGCGGGAGCCCGATCGGCTACCTGCGCGGGGTCTGCGACCCCGGCGACTTCACCACCTCCAATCCGAACGCCACCTGGGTCGAGACGTTCACGACGAGCCAGGTGACCCAGGAGCTCGGGCTCGGGATCGGCGCGGTGGAGGGCTTCGCGGACGAGGTGCGCGGCGTCTCGGGCCGGATCATCTCGGTCACGGTGCGTGGAGCGAACGGGCAGCAGTCGATCAGCGGGAATGCGCTGCGGTCCGCACTCGGCCTTCACGACGACCGCGTCTGGATCAACTCGAACCGGCTCGTGACCGGTGCGATCCGCGACAAGTACGATCGGCTCGGTTGCTCGCCCGGCCTCCCGGAGTCGGCCGAGGCCGGCGTCGCGGGCGGGCGCCGGCAGAAGTTCCAGGACGGCGTGATCTACTTCTCGAGCGGCACCGGCGCGCACGAGCTGCACGGCGCGGTCCTCACCCACTATCAGCAGCGGGGCGGGCCGGGCGGCAACCTCGGTTTCCCGACGTCGGACGTCCAGACGCTCCAGAACGGGAACCGGCGCGCGCACTTCGAGCACGGTGTGATCACCTGCGACGGCTCGAACTGCTCGGTCGGCTGACGCCTCCTACCGCTGGAACAGCGGGCCGAGCAGCCCCCGCGGCGCCTCGGGCGCGACCGAGGTCCCGCGGAACGCGTCGACGAAACCGCCCGCGATGGTCACCGCCTGATCCGCCATGACGGTCGAGGGGCACATCCAGCGGGTGTTCCACGCGAGCAGCGCCAGTCCCTGGCCCTCGGGCAGGTTCGGGTACGGCGCCATGATCACGCGGTCCTCCTTGCTCGCGAGGGTCTCGAGCGCGTCGATCGCGTCGGCCGAGAGGCCGCCGTCGTCGGTGGGCCGGTAGTACACGAGCACGTACGCGTGCTCGAGGTTGTGCACCGCGCGCGCCTCGGAGACCGGCTCCTCGTGCACGTGCGGGTCCGGCGGGAGCGGCGACGGGTCGTGCGGACCGGCCGCGGCGGGCGGGTCCGGGTCGTCGAGCGCCTCGCCGGGCGCGAGGTGCGTCCGCGAGGGGTCGGGCTCGACCGGCAGCTCCAGGGCGTCGCACCCGGCCGCCTCCGCGGCTCGCACGGCCTCGGCCGGGATCTCGCCCGGGCCGCGGGCGCGGATCAGCAGCAGGTACGCGAGCGCCGCGACGACGAGGAGGACGGCGCCACGGACCAGGAGCGAGCGTCGCCGATCGGGGGCCGACGTCGCCGGGCGCGCGCGAGCGCGGGACGGCGCGGTCGTGGCCTTCGGGCGAGCTGCGGAGGTCCGGGGGCGGCCGGACGGCTTCCGCTTGCGCTTCTTCGCCACCTACGGCGCGATCGAGCTGAAGTCGAACTCCGACGGGATCGGGTCGGGCAGTTCGTCCTCGGTCCCGTAGGTGATCACGATCACGAGCTGGTCGTTGAGCGCCACGTCGCGGATCTCGCCCGACACCTCGTCGCCGTCCACGAACACCTGGAGGCGGTTGTCGGCGTCGTTGCAGTACGCGCCCATGCAGCTCGGACTCAGGCGAACGCCCCAGACGTCGAAGAACTCGCCGACCGTGAACGTGCGCGAGACCGAGGACTCCATGTGCACGGTCCCCGTGTCGTCGTGCGTGTGGAGCGACGCGACGTACGCCGGGTCGTTCGAGGTGTCGATGCCGATGTCCGTCGGGGTCGGCTGGGACTCGCCGTGCACGAAGATCTGGAGGTTCGAGTGCTCGTGCATCACCACCGGGCTCTCGGGCGGGAGCCCGATCGCCTCGGCGCGGGCCTGCGCCTGGTTGCCGTTGGCCGGCCAGGGGGCCTCGGTCGTGAGCTCGCCGGGCAGGGGGCCGCTGGGACGTTCGGTCTCGTCGGGACGCAGCAGGAGGAAGACGCCGATCCCGACCACCGCGGCGATCCCGACGATCCACGCGAGCCGGCGGGTGCGCTCGGCGCGAGCGATCTGCTTGCGGACGGCCTCGCGCTCCTGCCGCGCCATCTCCTTGCGCTCGGCGCGCGCGTTGGAGGCCGGCGACCTCCCCACCGGCTTCTCCGGACGCGCGCCGCGAGGAGACGGCGCCGCGGTCTTCGTCGAGCCTGAGGGACGCTCGGCCGTCGTCGTCGCGGTCGCCGACCGGGCGTGCGCGTTGCGGTGCCGGTTCTGTTTGCGTCGCTTCTTGTTCGCCATGTCGTCCCCTGGGTGGTCGTCGTCGGCTCGGCGGCTCAGAACCCCGCGCCGGCCTCCGGGGCGTTCCCACGATACTGCTGTTGGCCGAACGGAGGCGCCGCGTAGCCCGAGGTGAACCCGAAGGCCGCGGCCAGGTTCAGCTCCTCGCAGCTCTGCACGTGATGCCAGGAGACGAGCGACATCCGGACGCCGGTCGGCAGGACGCCCGCGGCCCCCTGAGTCGGGTAATCGTACGGGGCCACGATCACGCGGCCGCCGACCTCGTCGTCCTCGTAGAAGGCCCGGACCCGCTCGAGCTCCTGGCCGGTCGCGTCGGGCGCGTACCAGACCACCGCGCCGCCGTGCTCGAGCGAGTGCAGCACGCGCTCGATCGGCGGGGCCGTGCTGTAGACGCCCGCGCCGAACGTGATCTCGTTGTGCGGCCCCGACGCCGGAGGCGTCGACGCGTAGGTCGCGAGCGGCGGCATCGCCTCGGGCGGGACGTGCGACCGGTCCTGGGCCCTCGGCTGATACGACCCGACATCCTGGACCTCGCCGCATCCGGCCTGGGACCGCGCGTCGGCGACGTTGGCGAGCAGCTCCTGCGGCGACGGCACCTCCGTGCCCGGCCTGGTGAACGCGAAGATCGCCACCCCCGCCACGATCACGGCGAGGCCGATGACGAGGACGCGGCGATTCCGGCGGCTCCGAGCCACCTTGCGCTGGAGCTCGATCCGCTCTCGGCGGGCCTGCTCCTTGCGTTCGGCCTTCGTGACGCGCTGGTTGGAGGGTGTCCTGGACATGCGCTCTCTCGTTCTGGTTCCCCCGGGGG
>Ga0075430_100000141_pt1 | contig 46229 bp, 49 predicted proteins | sample RhiMetdeltSRZDD4_FD_75294 | JGI IMG/M metagenome (GOLD analysis project Ga0075430, IMG submission 75294) | Populus rhizosphere microbial communities from Tennessee, USA - Rhizosphere MetaG P. deltoides SRZDD4 | ecosystem: Host-associated > Plants > Roots > Rhizosphere > Soil | place: USA... | reverse complement strand
TGTCCAACGTGGACAGCAGAGCCAGCGCGTCCGCCACGCACTCATCCATCCGGTACGCGTCCACGTCAGCCGGCCGCGCACCGGGAGAGTAGCCGCGCTGGTCCGGTGCGACCGTGCGCAGGCCGGCGGCGTGCAGCGCCGGTGCGACCGCGCGCCACTGCCCCGAGTGCTGCGGGAAGCCGTGCAGCAGCAGGACCGGAGCACCGTCCTGCGGCCCCCCGACCCGTACGTCGAAGGTCAGCCCGCGCGCGGCGACCTGCCGCGTCCCGTCCGGCATGGCTAGCCCTCGTACTGCCGTTTGGGCGGCGGCACCTCGCGCCACTCGGCCACGGTGAGGAACGGGATGGTCTCCCCGTTGACCGTGTCGGAGATCGTCCGTGCGGTGTACGTGCCGACCACCTCCACCCAGGTGTCGGCCGGCAGGCCGGCGGGCACGTTCCCAGTCATGCCGATCTTGATGGGCCGGGCGTCCGCGGCGCAGCAGGACAGGATCATCCGGGCCAGGTACGGCTCCCCTTCGGGGCCGGTGAGCACGAATCCGGTGAGCTGGACCCGCCGCGACCCGATCGACAGCCCCTTGTCGAAGACGGCGCGGGACGCGTAGTCCAGCACGCTGATCTTCGCGGGGTCACCCCCGGGCAACGGTGGGAAGTCGGAGACCTGCTGGCTGCCGAGGGCGGTGCCGGCCTGGCCGGCGGCGTAGGAGCCGAGCGCCGGCGGGGCCACCAGCAGCAGGCCGAGCACGGGCAGGATCAGCAGCCACGCCACCCGCGGCTCACGATGGGAGTGCTCCGGCTCGGGCCGGGAGTGCCCCGGCTCGGCGCGCGGGTGCCCTGGCCCCGGCTCGGCGCGCGGGTGCCCGGGTCCGGTGTGGGGATGCTCTGTCTCGGGCTGGTCCGGGGCGAGGGTGGCGGCAGCGGCCGGGCGCAGGTCGTACCAGAGGGTCATCACCGCAGCGGCGACCAGCATCAGCGCGGCGGCGATGAGGAACGGCCGCAGCCCCTCCTTCACGTACCGCAGGTAGAGGTCGGTGAGGCTGGCCTTGAGCACGGCGCCGCCCAGGAGCAGCAGCACCACCGCCTGGCCCTGACGGTTCACAGCAGCACCCCTCCGACGGCCACCGACACCAGCACGGCGACGGCGAACGTGGCCGGCGCGAACCGCGCCGCGAAGCGCCGCCCGAACACGCCGGTCTGCATCGAGATGAGCTTCAGGTCGACCATCGGGCCGACCACCAGGAAGGCCAGCCGCGACGTGAGCGAGAACTGCGACAGCGAGGCGGCGACGAACGCGTCCGCCTCGGAGCAGATCGACAGCAGTACGGCGAGCAGCGCCAGCGCCAGCACGGACAGCACCGGGCTCTGCGCAAGCGAGGACAGCCAGCGCTCCGGCACGAGCACGTTGATGAACGCCGCCGCCATCGCGCCGAGCACCAGGAACCCGCCGGCGTGCCCGATATCGTGGCGCACCGCGGACCAGAACGCCCGCCCGCGGGACGCGTCGTCCAGGTCCGGCCGGTGCGGCAGGCGGATCCAGTCGGTGCGGCCCAGCCGCAGCCAAAGCCAGCCCATGACCACAGCGACGACCAGGCTGGCGCCGCCGCGGGCGACCACCATCTCCGGGTTGTTCGGGAAGGCCACGGCCGTGGCGGTCAGCACGACCGGGTTGACCGCCGGCGCGGCGAGCAGGAATGCCAGCGCAGCCGCGGGGGTCACGCCGCGGCGCATCAGCGAGCCGGCGATCGGCACCGCCCCGCACTCACACCCCGGCAGCACCACCCCGGCGCAGCCGGCGACCGGCACCGCGAGCGCTGGATGGCGTGGCAGGGCCCTGGCCCAGAACGAGCGGGGCACGAACACCGCGATAGCGGCCGACAGGGCTACGCCGAAGACGAGGAAGGGGGTTGCCTGCACCATGATCGAGACGAAGACCGTGGTCCAGGTCGCCAGCCGCGGGTCGGAGATGGCACCGGCGATCGTCCCGCGGAAGACCACCAGCAGCACCAGCAGGACGGCGAGGACCTCGACCGAGCCGATCCGGTCGCCAAAGAGACGACCCCGCTGCGGTGGCGGGGCCTTGCTCGTATCCCCCGGGCCGGGTGGGGCCGGCGACGGGGCAACGGCGGTCACACGCAGAGGCTACCGTGGTCGGGCACAGGGCAGAAATGTTAGCGTCTGCGCAACAACTTCACATCCGACAGGGGAGCGCACAGCGCTGAGAGTGCTGGGCGCCGCTTTAGCAGTGACGTCCAGCAGACCCTCGAACCTGATCTGGGTAATGCCAGCGCAGGGAGCTCGGTCGAGACCTCCAGCAGCGGCGCCGCGCCGGGCACTCTCCCCCGGCACGGCGTGCGTCTTCTCCTGGTTCGCTCTTGGACTGGGAGGCAACTCATGAAACAACCCACTGCCAGCCGGTGGCGCACCGTCGACATCGTTGTCGCGTCCGTGCTAGGCGTCGCCTTCGGCGTCATCTTCTGGGCGTGGAGCCTGTTATGGAACGGCCCGGCCGACGCGATCCCGCTGCCCGCCCGAGCGGTGATCTACGGCGTCTGGCTGGTGCCGGCGGTCCTCGGTGGCCTGGTGATCCGCAAGCCGGGCGCAGCCTTCTACACCGAGACCGTTGCCGCGCTCGTCTCCGTCGCGCTCGGCACCATCTGGGGCTGGACGCTCGTACTGCAAGGGCCGATCCAGGGGATCGCCGCCGAGGTCGCGTTCGCGCTGTTCGCGTACCGGCTGTGGGGGCTGGCGGTGGCCACGGTCGCGGCTGCTTTCGCCGGGCTCGCCGCCGGCGTCTACGACAAGGTCGCCTGGTACCCGGACCTCTCCTGGGTCTCCTTCGGGGTCCCGTTCATCCTGATCACCGTGGCCAGCTCGATGGTGGTCGCCGGCTTCGGGTCGTGGGCGCTGACCCGCGCCCTCGCCCAGACCGGCGTGCTGGACCCGTTCCCCTCTGGACGGGAACGGGCGCTGGTCTGAGCCGGCCGTGGCAGAGGTCGAGCTGCGCGGCTTCGGCTGGCGGCACGCCGGTCGCCGAGCCTGGGCGCTGCGCGGCGTCGACCTGCGGATAGAAGCTGGCGAGCGGGTGCTCCTGCTCGGGCCCTCCGGGGCCGGCAAGAGCACCCTGCTCGCCGCCCTCGCCGGCCTGCTCGCCGAGGACTCCGGCGAGCAGGAGGGTACGGCCCGGGTGGCGGGCCAGCCCAGCCGTACCGCCCGGGAGCTGACCGGGATCGTCTTCCAGGACCCGCAGACCCAGCTCGTGATGGCCCGCTCCGGCGACGACGTGGCGTTCGGCCTGGAGAACCGGGGCGTGCCGGCAGCCGAGATCTGGCCCCGGGTGGACGCGGCGCTGGCCGCGGTCGGCTTCCCCTACGGGCGGGACCGGCGGGTCGAGGCGCTCTCCGGCGGCGAGCAGCAGCGCCTGGCCCTGGCCGGGGTGCTCGCGCTGCGCCCGCGGCTGCTGCTGCTCGACGAGCCCACCGCCAACCTGGACCCGGCCGGGGCGGCCCTGGTACGGGCCGCGCTGGCCACCATCTCAGGCGTGACAACGGTGCTCGTGGAGCACCGGGTCGCCGAGGCGCTGCCGCTGGTCGACCGGGTGGTGGTGCTGGAGCCCGGTGGCGGGGTGCAGGCGGACGGCGTACCAGAGAAGGTCTTTGCGCTGCACGGCGAGGAGCTCGCGGCCCGCGGGGTCTGGGTGCCGGGGCGCCCGCTGCCCGCGCGGCTCGCCGCCTGCCCGCCCGGCACGGAGCTGCTGCGCGGCGACCGGCTCAGCTTCCGGCACGCCGGCGCCGCCCGCCCGGCGCTGTCCGAGGTGGACATCACGGTACGCGGCTGCGAGGCGCTCGCCGTGGTGGGGCCGAACGGGGCCGGCAAGTCCACGCTCGCCCTGCTGCTGGGCGGGCTGCTCGGTCCGACCACGGGGACGGTGCGGGCCTCGCCCGCCCTGGCCGGGGCGGACGCGGCCAGGCCGCCGCACCGGTGGCGGGCCGCGGCGCTGACCAGCCGGATCGGCTCGGTGTTCCAGAACCCCGAGCACCAGTTCGTCACCACGCAGGTCCGCGACGAGCTGGCCCTGGGTGGGGTGCCTCCGTCGATTGTGGGCCTGCTGCTGGACCGGCTGGGGCTGGCCGGGCTCGCCGCCGCCAACCCGTACACGCTGTCCGGTGGGGAGCAGCGGCGGCTCAGCGTGGCGACGGCGCTGGCCGGCGCGGCCATCCCCGGGCCCCGGCCGCTCGACAGCCCTCGCCTGCTCGTGCTCGACGAGCCCACGTTCGGGCAGGACCGGCGCACCTGGATCGCGCTGGTCGAGCTCCTCGCCGACCTTCGCGACCTGGGCCACGGCATCGTCACGGTCACCCACGACGCCGACTTCGTCGCCGCCCTCGCCGACCGGGCCGTGCCCCTCCCCGAGCCGCCTACGCCGCCTCACGCTCCACATCCGCCGCATCCCGACCCACCCGCGCCACCCCCCTTCCCGACTGCACCGCCGCATCCCCACTCGCCTGCGCCACCCCGCGACCGGACCGAGCCGCGGTGAGGTTCGCCGCGCCGATGGCCGACCCGGGCGCCCTGCTCGCCCGGCGCAACCCGGTGGCGAAGCTGGCCGCATCGGGTGTGCTCACGCTCGCGCTCCTGGCCACGCTGGACCCGGTGGCGCCAGCTCTCGCGCTCGCCCTGGAGCTGGCCGTGGTGCCGCTGTTCGGCGTGGCGTACGGCACGCTGCTGCGGCGCGCCTTCCCGATCCTGCTCTCGGCGGTCGGGGTGGTGGTCGCGCTCGGAGTGTTCGCGGCTCAGCGCACTGGCGAGGCACTGTTCGCCATCGGCCCGCTGGTCATCACGACCGGTCTGCTGAACAACGCCCTTGGCCTGGCGCTGCGGGTCGTCGCGGTGGCCCTGCCCGGCGTGCTGGTCTTCGCCAGCACCGACCCGACCGACCTCGCCGACGCGCTGGTGCAGCACCTCAAGGCGCCGGCGCGGTTCGCGATCGGGGCACTCGCCGCGTTCCGGCTCGCCCCGCTGCTGGGTGCCGAGTGGGAGCTGCTGCGCATGGCCCGGCGGGCGCGGGGGGTCGACCCCGGCCGCAACCCAGTCGCCCACCTGCGTCTGTTCTGGTCAACCGCGTTCGCGCTGCTGGTCGGTGCGATTCGGCGAGGCACCCGGCTCGCCGCCGCGATGGACGCGCGCGGGTTCGACTCCGGCGTCCCGCGGACCATCGCGCGCCCGCAGCGCTTCGGCGCCGCTGACTGGGCGCTGGTCACCGCCGCAGCCGGGGCCGCCGCGCTGGCACTCGGCACCAGCCTCGCCCTGGGCACCTTCCGCCCCCTGCTCGGCTGAGCTCTGAACTCTGGACCGGCCACGATCATTGGACGGCTACCGTGAATCCGCCTGGCGATTTTTGTCGGTAGGTGTCCAATGATCTCCGTCGGGCGGTGCCACCGGATTGGGCAGGGCGCCGCCGTAGCGGCGGTCGCGCCGGGCGAACAGCTCGCACGCGTACCACAGGTGCCGCCGGTCGAAGTCCGGCCACAGCGTGTCGAGCGAGACGAACTCGGCGTACGCGGCCTGCCAGATCAGGTAGTTGGAGAGCCGCTGCTCGCCGGAGGAGCGCAGGACCAGGTCCACATCCGGGATCTCGGGCCGGTAGAGGTAGCGCGCGAACACCCTTTCGGTGACCCGGTCAGGCCGCACCCGGCCCGCGGCCACGTCAGCGGCGAGGGCGGCCGCCGCATCGGCGATCTCCGCCCGGCCGCCGTAGTTCACGCAGAACTGCAGCGTCAGCACGTCGTTGTGGCGGGACAGCTCCTCGGCGTACTCCAGCTCGGAGATGACGCTCGCCCACAGCCTGGGCCGGCGGCCCGCCCACCGCACGCGTACCCCCAGCTCGTGCAGCTGGTCGCGGCGGCGACGGATGACGTCGCGGTTGAAGCCCATCAGGAAGCGGATCTCCTCCGGGGACCGCTTCCAGTTCTCGGTGGAGAACGCGTACGCGGAGATGTTCCGGATGCCCAGCTCGATGGCGCCCTCGATGACGTCGAAGAGGGCCGCCTCCCCCGCCTCGTGCCCCTTGGTGCGGGGCAGCCCGCGCTGCTTGGCCCAGCGCCCGTTGCCGTCCATGATGATCGCCACATGGTTCGGGACCGCCCCGGCGGGCAGGGCCGGCGGGCGTGCCCCGGACGGATGTGGTGACGGCGGCTTTACCTGGCGGAGGGCACGGCCACCGGTCGAGGGTCTCCTCAAGCGGGCTCCCGGGGTTCGCGGTCAACCAGTGGCAGCGAGCGTAGCCCCCGCTCCAGATGCCACTGCAGGTGTGCCGCGACCAGGCCCGAGCACTCGCGGCGGGTGAACACCTCGGCCCGGCCAGCGACCCCCCAGTCGCCCCCCGCAAGGGCGGCCATCAGGTCCAGGGTGGCCGGCGCCGGATGGGCGGCGCCGGGGGGGCGGCAGTCCGGGCAGACACAACCCCCAGCGGGTACGGAGAACGAGCGGTGCTGCCCCGGCGCGCCGCACACCGCGCACGCGGTCAGCGCCGGCGCCCAGCCGGCGAGCCCCATGGCCCGCAGCAGGTACGCGTCGAGCACCAGCGTGGCGGGCCGGCCGGTCTCTGCCAGCGCCCGCACCGCGGCGAGCGTCAGCAGGAACAGCCGCAGCGCCGGCTCCTCCTCGACCGGGGTGAGCCGCTCGGCGGTCTCCGCGACCGCGCTCGCCGCGGTGTAGCGGGAGTAGTCGGCCAGGAACCGCTTGCCGTAGAGCTCCACGCCCTCCACCTGGCTGATCGTGTGCAGCGACCGGCCTTCGGTGATCTGCAAGTCCACGTGCCCGAACGGCTCCAGCCGGCCGCCGATGCGGGACATGGTCCGGCGTACCCCTCTGGCGACCGCGCGGACCCGGCCGTGCCGGCGGGTCAGCAGCGTGATGACCCGGTCCGACTCGCCGATCTTCTGGCAGCGCAGCACCACCGCGTCGTCGCGGAAGACTGGGCGGCGCAGGCCGGGCACGGTTGTATTCTCCCCCGACCATGCCGCGGGTCCGCGCCACGCCCCCGAACCCGGTGCGGGTCGCAGGCCGCACCGGCTCCGGCGACATAACCCTCACCGGCGTCTCCGCGGTCGACGTGACTACCGGCTCCGGCCGGATCACGGTCCGCCGCGCCTGACCGATGACCCGAGCAGTCTCGGACGAACGCCTCGCCGTGCTACCGGTACCGCTTCCGGCGTGGCGGTCCAGCATCGCCGATCACGAAGAAGCCGGTCCGGCGGTCGCGAACATGCTGGTAGATAACCTTCTGGCGGGAGTGGGACCGTTCCGCGCGGGTGCGGACAGGCAGCTCGGCGCTGTCCAGACAGTGGACCGATCCGCGATGTTTGCGCAGCAACGTATCCACCGCATCCTGGGTAGCGATCCGAGCGTCCTGTGTCAGCAACGACCATCCATGGATAAGTCCGTACTCGATCCACTCGGGATCGCTGACATTCTCTGCATCGTCGGGGAAATGATCTCCGATGAGGTGGACCGCCCATCCCCAGTCGATGAGAAGCCGCGGGGCGCCCTTGCCAAGGCACCGGTCGGCAAAGAGCTCAGGCGGCGACCCGGACGAGCGCCCGGACCTGCTCAACGGTTAGGCCGTACTCGTCGGCGACGACATCAGAGGGCTCTCCGGCTTTCCACATGCCGAGGACGGCGGTTACCGGGACCCTGGCCGGTTCGACTATCGGGGCGCCCCAGGCGGACCGCGGGTCGATGACGACCTTGGCCACCGCGGGGTCATACATCCGAAGGGTCAGCCGGGTGGGAAAGTCATCGTCCTCCTCCCATACGATGTAGCGGAGGTAGTCATTGATGACCTCCCGGAACGGCAGCTGACCGTCACCGGCCCGCACTACCTCGTCGGTCTCGAGGTAGTGGATGAACACATCAATGCCGTCAGTCGCGATACGGCGGCTGGCCAGGCCGTACTCGGTTCCGAACTGGCGGCGGACCCCGGCCGCCGCACTGGCGATCTTGGCTGGTGACAGGCCGAGGCTGCGCAGCGACCGCAGGACGTACGCCTCGATCAGGGCGATGAAGGGCACCGACGGGTGTCCACGTCGGGCGGGCTTGATGCTGTGGACGAGCGGTCGTCCAGCGGTCTCGTGGGTCAGCCAGTGCCGGATCGTGCGCTCCGCGTACTGGCGCGCTGTGGCTCCTCGATGGTTGCCGCCGGGCTGCACTCGTCGACCGGCATACCTTGCACGGTATCAGCGGGCCCCTACCGCAACACCACTACTGCATAGCTCATGCACCAATAGCGCGACGGCGAGCCAGGTCGGCGCGCACCGTAGCGAGATCGGTGCCGGGTTCGCCCCGGGCCAGCGCGCTGAGGCTCTCGGAGATCCGCTCCACGGACCCGGAGTCGCCAAGGATCTCCAATGTCATCTCCAGCCCTTCGGAATCATCTCGTGACCCGCTGTGCTGCTGGCATACCCGCCGCACAAGCTCGTAGAAACGAGCCTCTGCCGCTGCGATGGTGGGAGGACCGGCCACCCTAGAAGCCCAGCTTGCGCAGCTGCCTGGGGTCGCGCTGCCAGTCCTTGGCGACCCGTACGTGCAGGTCCAGGTAGACCCGGGTGCCGAGCAGCGCCTCGATCTCCTGCCGGGCCCGGATGCCCACGTCACGCAGCCGGCTGCCCCGGGCACCGATGACGATCGCCTTCTGGCTGGGCCGCTCGACGTACACATCGGCATAGATCTTGGTGATCCGGTCCTCGGGGATCATCTCCTCGACCACGACGGCGATCGAGTGGGGCAGCTCGTCCCGGACGCCCTCCAGGGCCGCCTCCCGGATCAGCTCCGCGACCAGCACCTGCTCCGGCTCGTCGGTGAGCATCTCGTCCGGGTAGAGCTGCGGCGACGGTGGCAGGTAACGCGTCATCACCTCCACCAGCCGGTCCACCTGCTCGCCGGTGACCGCGCTGACCGGCACCACCTCGGCGAAGTCGCCCAGCTCGGCGACTGCCGCCAGGCGCGCCAGCAGGCGGTCCCGGGACACCAGGTCGATCTTGGTGACCACCGCGAGCACGGTCGCCCGTAGCCCGGCCACCTCGGCGGTGATGAACCGGTCGCCGCGGCCGATCTCCTCGTCGGCCGGCAGGCACACCCCGACCACGTCGACCTCGCTCCAGACCTGGCGGACCAGGTCGTTGAGGCGCTCGCCGAGCAGCGTACGGGGGCGGTGCAGGCCCGGGGTGTCCACCAGGACCAGCTGCGAGCCGGGCCGGTGCAGCACGCCCCGGATCACGTGCCGGGTGGTCTGCGGCTTGCTGGACGTGATCGCGATCTTCTGGCCGACGATCGCGTTCATCAGGGTGGACTTGCCGGCGTTGGGGCGCCCCACGAAGCAGGCGAAACCGGCGCGGTACGGCTGCTGCGTCACGAGACGACGGTGCCCAGCAGCGAGCCGTCGGGCGCGGCCACGTGGATGGGTGCCTCGCCGGCCAGGTCCCGGACTGCCGCGTGGCCCGCCCGGTCCAGTGTGGACGCCTCGGTGACCACCGCGGCCGCCTCCAGCCGGCCCGCGCCGGCCGCCGCCGCGGTGGCGACCGCGAGCTGGAGCGCGGTCAGCGACAGGGACGGCAGGCTCACGCTCGACGCGGCGTACGTTCGCCCGTCGCCGTCGCGCACCGCCGCGCCCTCGATCGACCCGGTCCGGGCACGCGCGGCGCGGGCGAGCGTCACCAGCTTCGCGTCCTCGGCGCTCAGCTGGGACGTCTCGGTAGCCGGCTCAGGCATCGGACAGCAGCCTCTCCTCGTGGGCTTCGGCGACCGCGGCCGCCTCCCGCCGCACCAGCACGGTGTCGATGCGGTTGCGCCGGCCGGTGGTGCCCTCGGCGACCAGCCAAAGGCCGGCCACGTTGGCCGCCGCACCGGGGATCGGCACCCGGCCCAGGGCCTGGGCGAGCAGCCCGGACACGGTCTCCACCTCACCAGCGGGGATCTCGACATCGAACAGCTCGCCGAGGTCCTCGATCGGCAGGCGGGCCGACACGCGCACCGCGCCGTCGCCGAGGTGCTCGATCGGCGGGCGCTCCACATCGTACTCGTCGGTGATCTCCCCGACGATCTCCTCCAGGATGTCCTCGATGGTGACCAGGCCGGCGGTGCCGCCGTACTCGTCGACCACGATGGCGAGGTGGGTGCGCGCCGCCTGCATCTCCGAGAGCAGGTCGTCGACGGGCTTGGACTCGGGCACGAAGGTCGCCTCGCGCATCGCCTCGGCCACCGGCAGGTCGCCGCCGGTGCCGGCCTGCATCCGCCGGACCAGGTCCTTGAGGTAGACCACGCCGAGCACGTCGTCCACGCTCTCGCCGACCACCGGGATCCGGGAGAAGCCGGAGCGCAGCGCGAGCACCAGCGCCTGCCGCAGGCTCTTGTGCGCCTCGATCCACACCATCTCGGTACGGGGCACCATCACCTCGCGGGCGATCGTGTCCCCGAGCTGGAAGACGGAGTGGATCATCTGCCGCTCGCCGTGCTCCACCACGCCCCGCTGCTCCGCGAGGTCCACCAGCTCCCGCAGCTCCACCTGGGTCGCGAACGGCCCCTCCCGGAAGCCCCGGCCCGGCGTGACCATGTTGCCGATGAGGATCAGCAGCGCGGTCAGCGGGTTCAGCACCCGCCCGAGCCAGCGCACCAGCGGCGCGGTGAGCCGGCCGACCACGTACGCGTGCTGGCGCCCGATGGTGCGCGGGCCCACGCCCACGACGACGAAGCTGACCAGCGTCATGGCACCCGCGGTGAGCAGCGCGGAGGTCCAGCCGGCGCCGAAGGTGTCCACCGCCACCAGGGCCACCAGGGTCGTCGCGGTCAGCTCGCACAGCAGCCGCAGCAGCAGGAGCAGGTTGAGGTGGCGTACCACGTCGGCGGCGACCGCCTGCAGCGCCCCGGCCCCGCGCTGGCCCTCGCGGGCAAGCTCACCGGCCCGGGCCGCGGAGACCGCGCCGAGCGCGGCGTCGGTCATGGCGAAGAAGCCGGCGAGCACGACCAGGCCAGCGGCGTTCCACAGCAGGGTGCCGTCGGGTAGGCCAGACGGCGTCTGTGCGGCGAGCGTCGTGATCACCGACGGGCGCGCCAGCCGTCGAGCAGCCGCGCCTGCAGCGCGAACATCTCCCGCTCCTCCTCCGGCTCGGCATGGTCGTAGCCGAGCAGGTGCAGCACCCCGTGCACGGTCAGCAGGTGCAGCTCGTCGGCTGCGCAGTGGCCGGCCGTGGCCGCCTGCTTGGCCGCCACCTCCGGGCACAGCACGATGTCGCCGAGCAGCGCCGGCTCCCCGGCCGGACCCTCGCTGGGCCCGTGGTCGACGCTGCTCTCATCCATGGGGAAGGCGAGCACGTCGGTCGGGCCGTCCCCGCCCATCCAGCGGTGGTTCAGCTCGGTCATGTAGTCGACGTCGACGAGCAGCACCGACAGCTCGGCCATGGGGTTGACCCCCATCTCGCCGAGGACGTACCGGGCCACGCCGAGGACCGCGTCGGTGTCGACGCTCACCCCGGACTCGTTGGCAATCTCGATGGACATCTGCACCCCGCAGGTCGGCTAGCGGCGCCGGCCGGCGCGCCCGCCGCGGGACGGTACGGCATGCACCGCCTGACCGGACTCCGGCTCTTGGGCAGCGTCCCACTTGGCGTACGCGTCGACGATGTCGCTCACCAGCCGGTGGCGCACCACGTCCGCGCTGGTCAACATCGAGAAGTGGACGTCGTCGACCCCGTCCAGGATCTCCCGCACCACCCGCAGGCCGCTGCGGGTGCCGCCCGGCAGGTCAACCTGGGTCACGTCACCGGTCACCACGATCTTCGAGCCGAACCCGAGCCGGGTCAGGAACATCTTCATCTGCTCGAGCGTGGTGTTCTGCGCCTCGTCCAGGATGATGAACGCGTCGTTGAGGGTGCGCCCGCGCATGTACGCCAGCGGGGCGACCTCGATCGTGCCGTTCTGGGTGAGCCGGGGGATCGAGTCGGGGTCGATCATGTCGTGCAGCGCGTCGTAGAGCGGGCGCAGGTACGGGTCGATCTTCTCGTAGAGCGTGCCGGGCAGGAAGCCCAGCCGCTCCCCGGCCTCCACCGCCGGCCGGGTGAGGATGATCCGGGTCACCTGCTTGGCCTGTAGCGACTGCACCGCCTTTGCCATCGCCAGGTACGTCTTGCCGGTGCCGGCCGGCCCGATGCCGAACACGATGGTGTGGCCGTCGATCGCGTCGACGTACCGCTTCTGGCCCAGCGTCTTGGGCCGGATGGTCCGGCCGCGACGGGAGAGGATGTTGAGGGTCAGCACCTCGGCCGGGCGCTCGTCGCTGCCCTGCTCGATCATGCCGACCGTGCGCCGCACGCTGTCCGCGGTCAGTGTCTCGCCTTTCTCGATCAGCTCAATCAGCTCGGTGAAGATGCGCGCGGTCAGCGCGTTGTCGGCCGGAGCTCCAGTAATGGTGATCTCATTGCCTCGCACGTGGATGTCGCTCGCGACGGCGCGCTCGACCAGTCTCAACAGCTCGTCTCCGGCACCGAGGAGGTTAACCATCAGCTGCGGGTCCGGGACTGTGATCTTGGTGGTCACCCGGGCTGGCGCGCCGGGGCGTGGACTGTCGGTCATAGTGCGGCCCGCCAGGGCCTTCCGCCACCTGCTTCCGCTTCCGTGCCGCGCCGGACGAGCGGCCCAGCGCGTGGCCGATGAGGTCCCCCCATGGTATCGGCTACCGCTGGAGAATGACCCGATACGCGCGACCCGCAGTGCGTCACTCGGGTGGCGCGCTGGCCCAGGCCCCGGAGAAGGTCTCCTGGGTACGGGTGAACCGGTACGTCGCCCAGTGCATGCGCACCACGGTCCCGGTCTGCGGGTCCCGGGTGAGCCGCAGCAGCTCGCCCGCCTCCCGCCCGGACACGGTACGCAGCAGGTCCGTCTCCACCTGCGCGAAGACCGACGGTGGCCGGTCGGCCGGGTGGTTGGCGCCGCGCGCCTGCAAGGCGCCGTCGCGCCACGAGAAGATGTACTCGAACCCCTCGCCCCACCAGCGGCCGAGCACCGAGCGCAGCTCCGGCGGCGCCGGCGGGCCCGGCGTCCACGGGGTGACCTCCGCCGGGTCGTGCTCGACCACCGCGGCCAGCAGCTGGTGCGGCAGCTCCAGGACCGCCTCGGCGGTGCCGGACGAGCCGAGCACGGCCGCGCCGCAGGCGGCCGGGGTGCCGGGGCCGCCGCGGCGGCCGTAGACGCCGGCGAGGAACCCCGGCATCGCCCCGTCGTGCCCGACGTGGACCGCCCGCGCGGGCTGCGGCACCATGATCAGCCCGAGCCCGTACCCGACGCTCCACAGCGCCTCGTCGGTCACCGTGAGCGGCCAGCGCATCTCGTCCAGCGTCGCGGCGGCCAGCACCTTGCCGCCCGGGTCCACGGCGGCCGGGTCGGCCAGGAACGCGGCCCAGCGGGCCATGTCCGCCGCGGTGCTCCAGAGCTGGCCGGCCGGGGCCACCGCGCCGAAGTCGGTGGGCGGCTCCGGCTGCACGTGGTCGGAGTACGCGTCGACCAGGTAGCCGGTGGTGGCCCGCTCGGTGGGCGCCACGGTGGTGCCGGCCAGCCCCAGCGGGTCCAGCACCCGGTCGGCCAGCACCTCCTCCCACGTGCCGCCGCGCAGCCGGCCGACCAGGTGGCCCAGCAGCGCCACGCCCAGGTTGGAGTAGTGGAAGCGGCGGGCCGGTGGCAGCACCCGCTCGACCCGGTCCAGCTCGGCCAGCAGCCGGGCCGCGTCGGGCGCGTCGAGGGTGTCCCACACGTCGCCGTACGGCTCGCGTTGCAGGCCGGAGGTGTGCGACATCAGCCGGCGCACCGGCAGCTCGCCGTGGGCCGGCAGGTCCAGGTGCGCGCCGACCGGGTCGTCCAGCTCCAGCAGACCCTCGTCCCGGCACTGCATGACCAGGACCGCGGTGAACGTCTTCGTCACCGAGCCGATGCGGAACTGCGTGGCCTGGCCGGCGCCGCCCACCTGCAATGTCCAGAGTGGACGGTCAGCCCGGTGCAGCGCCACGGAGAGCGCAGGCACCCGGGCGTCGGCCTGGGTGCGCCGCGCCATCCGCTCGTAGTGCCGGTGCGGGTCCACGCCTACCCGGCCAGCATCGGGCCGAGCGGCGCGCCGCCCAGCACGTGCGCGTGGACGTGGAAGACCTCCTGGCCGGCGTACGAGCCGGTGTTGAAGATCGTGCGGAAGCCGTCCGTGCCCAGCCCCTCGGCCTTGGCCACCGCGGCGACCGTGGCCAGCACCTCGCCAGCGAGGCCGGGGTCCGCCTCGGCCAGCGCGGACACGTCCTCGTGGTGGGCCTTCGGGATGACCAGCACGTGCACCGGCGCCTTCGGCCCGATGTCGCGGAAGGCCAGCGTGGTGGCCGTCTGGTGGACCACGGTGGCCAGGACCTCGCCAGCCGCGAGGCGACAGAATAGACAGTCGCTGCGCCGCCGGCCAGGTAGCTCGCTCCGCTCGCTGCCTAACCCATCGGTTCGTTCGCTGCGCTCGCTCACGCCTGGCATGGTATGTGCTCATGGAGCAGACCGGACGGGCGGTGCTGGTGACCGGGGCCTCGCGCGGGATCGGGCGGGCGGTGGCGGCGGCGTTCGCCGCCGCCGGGGACCGGGTGGCGGTCCACCACCGCCGCTCGCCGGACCTCGCCGAGCAGCTGCGGGCCGCGCTGCCCGGGCAAGGGCACACAGTGGTACGGGCCGACCTCGCCGACCCGGCGGCGGTCAAGGACATGGTCGACGCGGCGGCGCAGGCGCTGGGCGGGCTGGACGTGCTGGTGAACAACGCCGGCATCTACACGCCGCACCCGATCCTGGACAGCTCCTACGAGCACTGGCAGCGCGAGTGGCGCCGGACGCTGGACACCAACCTGCTCGGCGCGGCGAACGCCACCTGGTGCGCGGTACGGCACATGCGCCCGGGCGGGCGGATCGTCAACATCTCGTCCCGGGGGGCCTTCCGCGGCGAGCCGGGCCAGCCGGCGTACGGCGCCAGCAAGGCCGGGCTCAACGCGATGGGCCAGTCGCTCGCGCTCGCCCTGGCCCCGCACGGCATCGCGGTGGCGACCGTGGCGCCTGGGTTCGTCGAGACGGACATGACCAACGAGCATCTCAAGCCGCCGCGCGGGGACGCGGTCCGGGCGCAGAGCCCGTTTGGCCGGGTGGCCCGGCCGGAGGAGATCGCCGCCGCGGTGCTGTGGCTCGCCTCCCCTGAGGCCGAGTGGGCCTCCGGGGCGATCCTCGACCTCAACGGAGCCTCATACCTGCGCAGCTGATCGGCCCTGCACAGCTGCGCGGCGGCCCTACGCAGCTGCGCGGCGGCCCTACGCAGCTGGGCAGGGCGCGCCGGTCACCTCACCAGCGGCCGAGGCGGGCGGAGAGCACCGACAGGGCTGCGACGCCAGCGGTGGAGGTACGCAGCACCGTCTCCCCCAGGCGCACGGGGATGGCGCCGGCCTGGGTGAAGAACGCCAGCTCCTCCGGGGCGACGCCGCCCTCCGGCCCGACCACGAGCACCACCTCCCCGGCGGCCGGCAGCGCCACCCCGGCCAGCCGGGCGTCAGCCTCCTCGTGCAGCACGAACCCGGCCGCGGCGGCGCCCAGCCGCTGCGCCACCTGCGCGGTCGACTCGGCCGGAAACACCCGCGGCAGCCAGGGCCGCCGGGCCTGCTTGGCAGCCTCCCGGGCGGTTGCGCACCAGCGCGCAAGCGCCCGGTCGCCCCGCTCGCCGCGCCACTGCGCCACCGACCGGGCCGCCGCCCAGGGCACCAGGGCGTCCACCCCGACCTCGGTCATCGCCTGCACCGCCAGCTCGCCCCGCTCGCCCTTTGCGATGCCCTGCACGACCACGAGCCGCGGGTCGGGCGGTTGCGCGTACCAGCGGGAGAGCAGGCACAGCTCGAGGCTGCCGCGGCCGGCGGCGGTGACCCGGGCCCGCGCGGTGCCGCCCTGCCCGTCGCCGAGGAGCAGCTCCTCGCCGGCGCGCAGCCGCAGCACGTCTGCCGCGTGGTGCCCCTCCGGCCCGGCCAGCACGCACCGCTCACCCGGCGGCAGCGACTCGACCAGGAACAGCTGGGCGGTCACTGGCCGTTGAACGCGTCCCGCATGCGCGAGAAGAAACCGCCCTGCTTGGACAGCTCGGCCACCTCTTCGCCGCGCAGCCGGGCGAAGTCGCGCAGCATCCGCTCCTGGTCGGCGTCGAGCCTGGTGGGCGTACGCACGTCGAGGTGCACGAAGAGGTCGCCCCGGCCGACGCCGCGCAGGTGCGGCACGCCCTTGCCCCGGATGCGCAGCGTCGAGCCGGGCTGCGTGCCGGCCCGTACGTCGAGGTGCTCCTCGCCGTCGAGGGTCTTGATGGTCAGCCGGGTGCCGAGCGCGGCGGCGGTCATCGGCACGGTGACCCGGCAGTGCAGGTCGTCGTCCTTGCGGGAGTAGACGTCGTGCGGGCGCTCGTGGATCTCCACGTAGAGGTCGCCGGGCGGTCCTCCGCCCGGCCCCACCTCACCCTGCTGGGCGAGGCGGATGCGCATGCCGTCCTCCACCCCCGGCGGGATCTTCACGGTGAGGTTGCGCCGGGTGCGCACCCGGCCGTCGCCGCCGCAGGTGGGGCATGCGTGCGAGATGACCGTGCCGTGGCCCTGGCAGGCCGCGCACGGGCGGGAGGAGACGACCTGGCCGAGGAACGTACGCTGCACCGCCTGCACCTCGCCCCGGCCACCGCACATGTCGCAGGTGGTCGGGTGGGTGCCCGCCGCCGTGCCGGCGCCGGTGCACGTGGTGCACAGCGCGGCTGTGTCCACGGTGATCGGCGCCTCCACGCCGAACGCGGTCTCCTGCAGGTCCAGGTCGAGGCGGAGGATCGCGTCGGCCCCGGGGCGCATGCGGGGCCGCGGCCCGCGCGCCGAGGCGGTGCCGAAGAACGCGTCCATGATGTCCTGGAAGCCGACGAACGGCCCACCGGGGCCGGGGCCGGCGCCAGAGGGGGCGAGCGGGTCGCCGCCGAGGTCGACGATCTCCCGCTTGGCCGGATCGGACAGGACCTCGTACGCGGCGTTGATGTCCTTGAACTTCTCCTGCGCCGCCGGATCCGGGTTCACGTCCGGGTGGTACTGGCGGGCAAGCTTGCGGTAGGCCCGCTTGATGTGCTCCGCGGAGGCGTCCCGGTTTACCCCGAGAATCGCGTAGTAGTCCTTGGCCACTGCGTCCCGTGTCCTCATTGTCCTTGTCGCGCCCGTCAGTCAGGTCAGTTCTGCGCCAGCAGGTCGCCAAGGTAGCGTGCCACGGCGCGCACGCTGGCGATTGTGCTGGGGTAGTCCATCCGGGTGGGACCCAGCACGCCCATCCCCCCGACAACCGTGGTGCCCGGCCCGTAGCCGGTGCTCACCACCGAGGTGGAGCGCAGGTCCTCGATCTCGTTCTCGTCCCCGATCCGCACGTTGAGTGTGCCTCCGCTCACCTCGCCGAAAAGCTTGAGCAGGATCACCTCCTCCTCCAGCGCCTCCAGGATCGGGCGCAGCGAGCCCTGGAAGTCCAGCATGCCGCCGCGCGCGAGGTTCGCGGTGCCGGCCAGCGCCATGCGCTCCTCGGAGCGCTCGACCAGCGTCTCCAGGAGCACGGTGGCGAGCGCGGTCATGGCCGGGCGCAGCGGCGCGGCGGTCTCCTCCACCATCGTCTGGACGAGCGTTGGGGTGTCGACCAGCCGGTGGCCGCCGAGCCTCTCGTTGATCTTCTGGCGCAGGCTGGTCACCGCCTCTGCCCCGAGCGGCCCGGGCAGCTCCACGAGCCGCTGCTCGACCCGGCCGGTGTCGGTGATCATCACGACCAGCAGCCGGGTGGTCGAGAGCGGGACCAGCTCCAGGTGGCGCACTGAGGAGCGGGACAGGCGCGGGTACTGCACGATCGCGACCTGCCGGGTCAGCTGGGCGAGCAGGCGGACCGTGCGGTGCACCACGTCGTCGAGGTCGACGGCGCCGATGAGGAACCGCTCGATCGCCCGGCGCTCGGCCGGCGAGAGCGGCTTGACCCGGGACAGCTTGTCGACGAAGAGGCGGTAGCCGCGGTCGGTGGGGACCCGGCCCGCGCTGGTGTGCGGCTGGCGGATGTAGCCTTCGTCCTCCAGCACGGCCATGTCGTTACGCACCGTGGCCGGGGAGACCCCCAGGTGGTGGCGCTCGACCAGGGCCTTGCTACCGACCGGCTCCTGCGTGGCCACGTAGTCCTCGACGATGGCGCGCAGCACATCCAGCTTGCGGTCATCGAGGGGCATGGCTCACCTCCTGGCACCCTGCTGGCACTCTGCGGCAGCGAGTGCCAGTCTACGACGGCCGTCCAGAGCAACGCGATGATCCGCGAGCTGGTTCACCAGTTATGTCGGGTACGCCCTTACTGACGCTCGAGCCCCGCTCGGGTGAGCCGGAGGTCCGTACCCCTGACGTGGCGGGGTTGATCGGTACCCCTAACGTGACCTGCATGACCGAAGCAACTCGTCCGTTTGGGGACGACCCGTACCGGCCGCCGGCCGGTCCGACCTCCCCGCCTACACCCCCCGGGTCCTACTCGACGCCGGGCGATGCGCCCGCCTACGGATACCCCCCGCCCCCCTCGTCAGGGCCTCCCTCGTCAGGGCCGCCGTCCTCGGGCCCGCCTGGTCCGGGCGGGTACGCCCCGCCACCCCAGGGTGGGTATCCTCCGCCGCCAGGCGGGTATGCCCCACCCGGCCCGGGCGGGTACGGCCCACCGGCCGGCTACGGCCCGCCCGGGGGCTACGGTCCGCCGGGGGGCTACGAGAAGGGCTACCCAGCCGGAGCCCCGGTGGCCGGCTACGCCAACAACGACGAGAGGACCTGGGCCCTCATCGCCCACTTCGGCGGCGCGCTCGGGGCGTTCCTCGGCGCCGGCGCCGGTGGCTGGGTGGCCCCGCTCGTGTCGCTGCTGGCCAAGGGCAACGAGTCGCCGACCGTACGCGCGCACTCGGTGGCGGCCCTCAACTTCCACATCACCATGACGATCGCGGCGATCATCGGTTGGACGATCGGCTGCGTCCTGCTCTTCATCCCCGGCATCGTTGTGATGATCATCGCGGTGGTCTTCGGCGTCATCGGCGGCGTGCGCGCCAACGAGGGCCAGCTCTACCGCTACCCGATGACGATCAACATGGTGAAATGAGCCGAGCCTGCGGGGCCTGACGGATGCGTCGGGCCCCGCACCGGCCAGCCCCGCTCGCGCCCCCGTTCCGCTCCCCCCATCACCTGCGCCCGCCGGGCGTCACGGCAGCAGGTCCCGCACCACCGCGTCGGCGAGCAGGCGCCCCCGCAGGGTCAGCACCGCACGCCCGGCCGCATAGGGGCCGCCCGCCAGCAGCCCGGCGGCGAGAGCACGCTCCGCGCCGGCCCGCGCCGCCGCGTCCAGAGTGGACAGCGCCAGCCCGTCGGCCAGGCGCAGCCGCAGCATCACGTCCTCGGTGTGCCGCTCCGCCCCGGTCAGCACCTCCCGGGCCTGCCCGGGTGACCCGCCGGCGGCCAGCCGCTGGGCGTACGCCGCCGGGTGCCGGACGTTCCACCAGCGCACGCCGCCGACGTGGCTGTGCGCCCCCGGCCCCAGGCCCCACCAGTCACCGCCGGTCCAGTAGAGCAGGTTGTGCCGGCAGCGCCCGGCCGGGCCGCGGGCCCAGTTCGACACCTCGTACCAGGTCAGGCCGGCGCCCGACAGCACGGCGTCCGCGGCCAGGTAGCGGTCGGCGGCGACGTCGTCCGACGGGTACGGCAGCTCGCCGCGGCGCATGCGGGCCGCGAGCCGGGTCCCGTCCTCCACGACCAGGGCGTACGCGCTCACGTGGTCCGCACCCGCCCGGATGGCCGCGGCCAGCGAGGCGGCGAAGTCCTCGGCGGTCTCCCCTGGCGTGCCGTAGATGAGATCCAGGTTGACGTGGGCGAACCCGGCCTCGCGCGCCTGCTCCGCAGCTGCGGTGGCGCGCCCCGGCGTGTGCTGCCGGTCGAGGACGGCGAGCACGTGCGGCGCTGCCGACTGCATGCCCAGCGACACCCGGGTGAAGCCGGCCTGGCGCAGGCGCCGCAGCGCCGCGAGGTCCACCGACTCCGGGTTCGCCTCGGTCGTCACCTCAGCGCCTGCGGCGAGCCCGAACGCCTTGTCCACCCCTTCCAGGATGCGGGCCAGGTCGTCGGGCGGGAGCAGGGTCGGCGTGCCACCGCCGAAGAACACCGTCTGGGCCGCTGGCGCGGCTCCGTCCAGCACCCGGGCGGCGAGGTCGAGCTCGCCCAGGACCGCCTCCAGGTACGCCGCCCGGCTGGCGCCGGTCCCGCCGCTCCCACCGCCCAGCTCCGCCGGGGTGTACGTGTTGAAGTCGCAGTAGCCGCAGCGGCTCGCGCAGAACGGCACGTGCACGTACACGCCGAAGCCCCGGGCGCCGGCCTGGCCGCGCGCGTGCTCGGGCAGGGACCCGTCAGCCGGTACGGGTGCCCCCTTGGGAAGTGGGCCGGGCATGGCACCCAGTGTGCCCGCCGGGTTGTCTAGTCTGCCGGCATGACGGCGCCGACCGAACAGCTTGTCCGCACCGGGGTCAGCCGCGGCGTGGCAACGCTCACGCTGGACAGCCCGCGCAACCGCAACGCCCTCTCCGGTGCGCTGCTCGCCCAGCTGCTCGCGGCGCTGACCGCGGTGACCAGTGACGACGCGGTACGGGTCATCGTGCTCACGCACACCGGGCCGGTCTTCTGCTCCGGCGCCGACCTGAAGGAGACCGCGGCGGCGGTCGCCTCCGGCCAGCTCCCGGCCGCGCGCCTCGGCGACGTGCTCGTCACCCTCGTGGAGTGCCCCAAGCCGGTGGTCGCGCGGGTGGCCGGGCCGGCCCGGGCCGGCGGGATCGGGCTCGTCGCGGCGGCGGACATCGCGGTGTGCGCGTACCAGGCGACCTTCGGCTTCTCCGAGGTACGGCTGGGCGTCATCCCGGCGGTGATCTCGGCGACCGTGCTGCCCCGGCTCGCCCCGCGGGCGGCGGCCGAGCTCTTCCTGACCGGGGAGACCTTTGACGGGGCGCGGGCCGCGCAGATCGGTCTGGTGACGGCGGCGGTGCCGGCGCAGGAGCTGGACACCGAGGTCGAGCGGTACTGCGCCGCGCTGGTGCGAGGGGCGCCCGGCGCGCTCGCCGGAGCCAAGCAGCTGCTGCGCCGGCGGCCAGCCGGTGACCTGCGGGCCGAGCTGGCCGCGCTCACCGAGCTGTCGACCGGCTACTTCCGCTCCGGCGAGGGGCGGGAGGGGATCGCCGCGTTCTGGGAGAAACGGGACGCGGCGTGGGTGCCCCGAGCCGAGCCCGGTCCCGCCTCGGCGCCCGGGCGGTGAGCACCACGCACGCGTGGCCGCCGCGGGCGCGTAGGCCCCGCGGGCGCGTGCGTACTGTGGAGCTGCGGCATCGGACAAGAGGAGGTGGAAGTGCGAATCCGGACACTGCTCGGCGTCGTCCTGGTGCTGGCGCTGGTGACCGGGCTCGGTCTCTTCCTCGCGCTGCGCACGGGGGAGGTGAAGCTGCCGTCCGCGCGGTTGCGCGCCTGCACGGTCGAGGCGGAGGGCACGGTGACCCTCGACTGGGAGCAGATGGCCAACTCCGCGACGATCGCCGCGGTGGGCATCCGCCGGGGGCTGCCCGAGCGGGCCGTGGTGGTCGCGCTCGCCACCGCGTTGCAGGAGTCGAAGCTGCGCAACCTGGCCGGCGGTGACCGCGACTCGGTCGGCCTGTTCCAGCAGCGCCCGAGCCAGGGCTGGGGCACGCCGGAGCAGATCCGGGACCCGCGGTACTCGGCCGGTCGCTTCTACACCGCGCTGCTGCGGGTGCGCGGCTGGCAGAAGATGCGGGTGACCGACGCGGCACAGGCGGTGCAGCGCAGCGCCTACCCGCAGGCGTACGAGCGGTGGGCGGACGAGTCCGCGGTGCTCACCACCGCGCTGCTGGGCCATGCGAGCGGGGCGGTGGCCTGCTCGCTGCCGGACCCGGCGCTGCGCGGCGAGGCCGCTGCGGCGGCGCTCGGCAGCCACCTCCAGCTCGACTGGGGGGACGCGACCGAGGCCTCCGCAGCCGGGCCGACGCTGTCGCTGTCCGTGTCCAGCGCCAAGACCGGCTGGCAGTACGCGCACTGGCTGGTCTCCCATGCCGCAAACGTCGGCGTCATCCGGGTCGCCTACGAGGACCGCGAGTGGACCGCGAAGAGCGGCATCTGGACCCGGGTGAAAGGGGCGTCGACACCGCGGGTCCTCGCCGAGGTCCGCGCCGGCGCCTGAGCCGATGTGCCCGCCGGCGCCTGAGCCTGATAACGCGGACCGGTAACGCCTCCCAGCCGTGGCAGAACCACAAAAATAAGTGACGGATACTGATGTATGAAGCTGGTTCAACATTGACTGAGCCAACTTAGTCAACCGCATGGCTACGCACGGTGAGGAGCCCCCATTTGGGGGCTCCTCCGACCGCGCCTGAGCGCTTAGATGGTGCTTCGCCGGCCGGCGAGACCGACCGTGAGCGCGACGCCGAGCGCCGCGAGCGCAACCTGGATGAAGATCTCGATCCAGTCGACGCCTGCGGTCTCGACCACGCCCGCCGCACGGGCAATCGCGCTGCCGAGCAGCGCCGCACCGACGCCGATCAGCATGGTCAGCCACATCGGGATGTTCTGGCGGCCGGGTACGACCAACCGCCCCAGAGCGCCGACGATCAGGCCGATGATGAGCGCCGAGATGATACCGGTGACGGTCACGGCCCCTCCTTCGGGATTTCGGAACGGACGATCGGACTTATGCCCGCTGCCCCAGATCCCAAACCAGGAGGTGCTACTTCCTACCGCTCGCGCCGCCCTTCCCGTCGGGCGCGGCGGCGGTGGAGAGCGCAGCGATGAACGCCTCCTGCGGCACCTCCACGCGGCCCACCATCTTCATCCGCCGCTTGCCTTCCTTCTGCTTCTCCAGCAGCTTCCGCTTGCGCGTGATGTCACCGCCGTAACACTTCGCAAGTACGTCCTTACGAATAGCGCGGATCGTCTCCCGGGCGATCACCCGGTTGCCGATCGCCGCCTGGATCGGCACCTCGAACTGCTGGCGCGGGATGAGCGCGCGCAGCTTGGCCACGATGGACACGCCGTACGCGTAGGCCTTGTCCTTGTGCACGATCGCGCTGAACGCGTCCACCGGGTCGCCATGGAGCAGAATGTCTACTTTGACCAGGTCTGCCGGTTGCTCGCCGCTCGGCTCGTAGTCCAGGCTGGCGTACCCCTTGGTACGGCTCTTGAGCTGGTCGAAGAAGTCGTAGATGATCTCGGCCAGGGGCAGCGTGTAGCGCAGGTCGACCCGGTCGGCGGAGAGGTAGTCCATGCCGAGCAGGGTCCCGCGCCGGCCCTGGCACAGCTCCATCACCGCCCCGACGTAGTCGTTGGGGGTGAGCAGGTTGGCGCGCACCACCGGCTCGGACACCGAGGCGACCTTGCCCGTCGGGAACTCGGACGGGTTGGTGACCACATGCTCCGTGCCGTCCTCCATGCCCACCCGGTAGACCACGTTGGGCGCGGTGGAGATCAGGTCGAGGCCGAACTCGCGCTCCAGCCGCTCCCGGATGATCTCCAGGTGCAGCAGGCCGAGGAAGCCGCAGCGGAAGCCGAAGCCGAGCGCGGCCGAGGTCTCCGGCTCGTACGACAGCGCCGCGTCGTTGAGCTTGAGCCGGTCCAGCGCGTCCCGCAGGTCCGGGTACTCCGACCCGTCCATCGGGTAGAGCCCGGAGTAGACCATCGGCTTGGGGTCCTTGTAGCCGCTGAGCGGCGTGCGGGCGCCCCGGTTGTTGATGGTGACGGTGTCGCCCACCCGGGACTGGCGCACGTCCTTCACGCCGGTCATCAGGTAGCCCACCTCGCCGACGCCGAGGGCCCGGGCCTTGGTCGGCTCGGGTGAGATCACACCGAGCTCCAGCAGCTCGTGCACTGCCCCGGTGGACATCATCCGGATCCGGTCCCGCGCCTCGATCCGGCCGTCGACGACCCGCACGTACGTGACGACGCCGCGGTACACGTCGTACACCGAGTCGAAGATCATGGCCCGGGCCGGGGCCGCCGCCTCCCCCACCGGCGGCGGGAACTGCCGCACGATCTCGTCGAGCAGGTGCGGCACGCCCTCCCCGGTCTTGCCGGAGACCCGCAGGCACTGCTCCGGGAGGCAGCCGACCAGGTTCGCCAGCTCCTCGGCGTACTTGTCCGGCTGGGCGGCGGGCAGGTCGATCTTGTTCAGCACGGGGATGACGTGCAGGTCGTTCTCCAGGGCCAGGTAGAGGTTGGCCAGCGTCTGCGCCTCGATCCCCTGTGCCGCGTCGACCAGCAGCACCGCACCCTCGCCGGCGGCGAGGCTGCGGGATACCTCGTAGGTGAAGTCCACGTGGCCAGGCGTGTCGATCATGTTGAGGACGAAGCGCTCGCCAGCCCGCTCGCCAGCGCCCACCCGCCACGGCAGCCGTACCGCCTGGCTCTTGATGGTGATGCCGCGCTCCCGCTCGATGTCCATCCGGTCCAGGTACTGGGCGCGCATCTGCCGCGCGTCCACCACCCCGGTCAGCTGGAGCATCCGGTCCGCCAACGTTGACTTGCCGTGGTCGATGTGGGCGATGATGCAGAAGTTCCGGATCAGTGCGGGGTCGGTCGCGCCGGGGTCGAGCGGGGGAACGTCAGGCACGGTCGTCCGTTCTCGTCGGTCGGTCGTCTCTCGTCGCTGTTCTGCCGGTTCTCGGTCGGCCGGTCTGCCGTCGTCGTCGGCCTGCCGGTGGTCTCTCGCCTGTCGCCAGGTGGTCCTATGGTCCCACGCAACGGTCGCGGGCAGGATCAGCCCCATGCGGACCACGCTGCCGGCCGTGCCCTACCACGCGACCGCCCAGCGCCCTGGCTGGGCCGAGCTCCCGGACGGCGTGCGCAGCGGCATCGAGCAGCGCCTCGGCGCGCCGGTGGCCGAGGCGCGCACCGCCGGCGGGGGCTTCACCCGCGGCTTCGCGGCGGTCCTGCGCACGACCACCGGCGAGCGGGCGTTCGTCAAGGCCGCCCCGGCCGGCACGCCGGTCGCCGCCGCGTACGCCCGCGAAGCCGAGGTCACGGCCGCGCTGCCGGCGGCCGTACCAGCGGCGCGGCTGCGCTGGACCGGGACGGCGGCGGGCTGGTACGCGATCTGCCTGGACCCGGTCGACGGCCATGTGCCGGGGCTGCCCTGGGACCCGGCAGAGCTGGACGCGGCGCTCGCCGCATGGGCCGCCGCCGCCGAGGCCCTGCGCCACCCGCCGCCGGGACTGCCCGCCCTCGGCCTGCCGGCCTTCGCGGACATCGCCGCCAGTGACCTCAGTCACTGGCAGCCGGTCGCCGCGCACCGGGCGCCGCTGCCGGGCATGCCCGGGTACGCCCGCGGCCGGCTGGATGAGCTGGCCACCCTGGAGGCCACCCTGCCCGGGCACACCGCCGGGGCCACCGGCGTGACCCACTGCGACCTGCGCCTCGACAACGTGCTGGTCGACCCGGGCGGGCGGGCCTGGATCTGCGACTGGAACTGGGTCTGCACCGGACCGGCCTGGGTCGACACGGCGGCCCTGCTGGTGACCGCGTACGCCAGCGGCCTGGACGCGGACGGGCTCTTCGCCGCCCACCCGACCGCGCGGACCGCGCCGCCGGAGGCGCTGGATGCGCTGCTCGCCGGGCTCGCCGGGTTCTGGCTGGTGCAGAGCGGCTGGGGGCCCTCGGACGCCTCACCGGCGCTGCGTGGGCACCAGCGGTGGAGCGGTGAGGTGAGCCTGGCATGGCTCGCGCAGCGCCGAGGCTGGCCCGTTTTGGATGGCTCGCGCCTGGCCTGGTAACCTTGCTCTTCGCGCCGGGTGGCGTGTCCGCGTTGCGTGCGCCCGCCTGAGCTCCTAGCTACCCGAACCGAACTATCAGGACGAGGCTGTCGCGTGGCGAACATCAAGTCCCAGATCAAGCGCAACCGGCAGAACGAGAAGCGCCGCCTGCGCAACAAGGCGGTCAAGTCGTCGCTGAAGACCGCGATCCGCAAGTTCGGCGTCGCGGCGCAGGCTGGTGACCCCGAGAACGCGACAACGCTGATGCGCGAGGCATCCCGCCAGCTGGACAAGGCGGTCAGCAAGGGCGTTATCCACAAGAACCAGGCGGCCAACCGCAAGTCGGCCATTGCCAAGCGGCTGCAGACGCTGGCCTCCTGACCCTGCGGGTCCACCTTCTGGTCCTGGGTCGCCTCGGCGGGCCGTCGTGCTCCCGGGGGTGCCCTGTCGGCAGCCTCGACGATCCAGTTACCCGCCTGAGCCAGTGGTCGCCGCTGTCAGATAGCTGGTGTGATCGTTGAGTCGCGCCGGTTGGCCCGGCCGCTCAGCAAGCGCCCCTCGGTTGTAGGGGCTGCCGCCGCAGGGCTGGTTTCCCGGTGGCTCGCTCGGGAGAATGTCGCTGATATGCGGGTGGCTTCCTTTGCGTTGGCCGAACGGGCCGCCCAGGCGCGCGACGTGATGACGGTGGCGTTCGGCCTGGACCCAGCTGAGGCCAGCCAACGTGAGGAGATCTTTCGCGGGCACGCCCAGCGCCCTGGCATCATCAGCCTCGGCGCGTTCGACGACAAGGACCGGCTCGTCGCCTTTTGTTACGGTTTTCCCGGGCTGCCGTCCAGCTGGTGGGAGAGCCAGATCCGGCCGCACCTTGTCCAGGCGGGCACCGAGGAGTGGCTGTCCAACGTCTTCGAGCTCACCGAGCTGCATGTGCACCCGGATCGACAGGGCCGGGGGATCGGCCGGGCGCTTATCACGTGCGTGTGCAACGCCAGTAACCTGCCGAAGGCGATCCTCTCCGTGCGTAGCGACTCGGCCGTGGCTCAACGGCTCTACCGCAGCCTCGGTTTCACCGATCTCACCGCGCCGTTCACATTCGGCAACCTGCCACCCGAGTACCTGGTAATGGGTGCGTGGTTGCCGCTACCGACCAGCCGACGCCACCGGTGACCGCCCTTCGCCGCGGGCACGTCCGACGTCCGGCGGCGTCAGGCAGGGCCCTCAGCCGAGTCTCCGGCCGCGGGAGTTTCACGCTGAGGGCTCCGGCCGGGAAGTCTCGCGCTGGGGGCTCCGGCCGGAAGTTCCACGCCGGGGGCTCCGGCCGGGGGGTCCTCAGGTCCGGAGTCAGGACGCGCCAGCGCCCCGGCGGGCCGCGGCAACCGCGAACACCGCCCGTTCCAGTGCGTACGCCCGGTCGTCCGACCCGCCCTTGACCTCGGCGTTGCACACCGCTGCCGCTTGCATGGCGTCGGCCAGCCCCTCCGCCGACCAGCCCCGCGCCTGCCGCTGCGCCCGCTCGATCTTCCACGCCGGCATGCCGAGCCCGCTCGCCAGCTGGTACGGGTTGCCCCGGCCGGCCGCGGCGACCCGGGCCACCGTACGCACCCCGTCGGCGAGCGCGTCCGCGATGGGCACCGGGTCCACACCGATGTGCAAGGCCCAGCGCAGCGCCTCCAGTGCGGCGGGCACGTCGCCGACCATCGCGGCGTCGGCGACCGTGAAGCCACTGACCTCGGCCCGGCCCCGGTAGTAGCGGGCCACCGTCTCGGCCGTGACCCGGCCATCGGTGTCGGCCATCAGCTGTGAGCATGCCGACGCGAGCTCGCGCAGGTCCGTGCCGACGGCGGCGAGCAGCGCCTCGGCCGCGTCCTCGGGACACCGGCCACCGAGCCGGCGGATCTCGCCACGGACGAAGTCGACCCGGTCACGGTGGCGGGTCAGCTTGGCCGCGGCCACGACGACCGCGCCGGCAGAGCGCAGCCCGTCGGCGAAGGCCTTGCCCTTGGCCCCGCCAGCGTGCGTCACCACCATGCTGACCTCAGGATCCGGGTCTCGGGCGTAGCTGAGCACCGCCGTAACCAGGTCCTTCTTCGCATCCTGGCCGTTGCGGACGACGACCACCCGCCGGCCGCCGAAAAGCGACGGGCTCAGCGACTCGACAAGCGCACCTGGCACCGTGTCCGCCGCTGCGAACTCATGGACATCGGTCTCGGGATCAGCGGCCCGGACGGCCGCCACCACATCCGCAACGGCGCGGGCGACGAGCAGCTCCTCGTCTCCGAGCACGAGGCTGAGCGGGGGTGGAAGCGCCGTCGTCACGGCGTCATCGTCGCATGGACCACCGACATGATGAGCCGCCGACCGGCTGCCCTCCACCCACCAGCCGGCAGCCACGGCCTGAGATGGATGTGGGCGGGCTACCCGCCCACGACGGTCGCAAAGCCGACGTCGTCGGGATGTCGACCGTTGTATCTGTTGTTAAACCTAGCGTTGGCGACACTTAACTATCGGTAACAAGCGTTGGAAGCCCTGCGGGAGAGACGATGCAGCGCAGGTTCCTGCCATCCCGGGATGGCTTCGCCTTTGTCAACACCTGGCCGAGCCAGCCGGCGTGGGAGCACAAGACCTGGGTCGGCAGGGTCACCGTGGGGGACGCCGCTGCGGGGCTCTGCGGCGGCATGGTCTACGCGGCGCTCGACTACTGGCAGTCCGGTACGCCGTTGCCGCCCGAGCAACCCAAAGCCGGCCACCCGCTCTACCGCTTCATCGTCCGGCGGCTGGTCAGGTCCTGGTTCCCGCTGGCCGGAGTCCGTTACTACCGGTGGATGAGGTTGCCCGACAGCGACACGAGCCGCATCCTGCTCGGCCGCTCGGTGCGCGACCGGCGCGGCCTGGCGTGGCGCACGGTGGAGCAGCAGTGGCAAGGCGTCTACAAGGACCTCGACCGAGGGAACCCAGTCCCGCTCGGCGTGGTCACCATGGCTTCGGTCGACCCCCGGAACGTGAGACATAACCATCAAGTGCTGGCCTGCAGCTATGAAAGGGCCGACGGCAGGGTCACCATCCAGGTGTACGACCCGAACCGCGGTCGCCGCGACGACATCTTCATCCGCTTCGACGCCAGCGATGCGACCCGACCGACGACGTTCGAGCACAACCTCGGCATCGGCCAGCGGCCCGTCCGCGGTTTCTTCCGCGCCACGTACAAGCCCGCCCGCATTCCCGTCGCGTGAGCGGCCTCGTCGCCGGCCGGCGCCGCACGGTCAGCCAAGTGTGTTGAGGCGGCCGATGACGTGCTTGCCCAAGCCCTCGACGAACCCGACCGGGTCGTCCCCGAGCGGCATCACGTGGACCTCCTGGATGCCGACGTCGGCGAACCCGCGCATCTGCTCGACGAACGCCTGACCGCCTTCGGCGGTGGGCTGGAACGGGCTGGCCCACAGGATGGTCCGGCGGATGCGGTCGAAGTCGGTGCCCTCCCGCGCGCAGTGTGCCGCCAGCACGTCGAGCTTGGCCTTGACCTGCTCAGGCCCTCTGTCCGGGCTGGCGAACAGGTTGCCGGCGTCACCGTACTTCGCCAGCAGCCGCAGGGTCTTGCGCTCTCCCTCACCGCCGATCATGATCGGTGGACGGGGACGGGCCAGTGGCTGTGGCACGTTGCAGGTCTCCGCCAGCTGGTAGTGCTTGCCGTGGTAGGGACCATCGTCGTCGCTCCACATCTGGCGGACGATCTGCAGCGTCTCCTCCAGCCGCTCGAACCGCTCCGCCAGCGGCGGGAACGGCACCCCGTACGCGGCGTGCTCGCGTTCGTACCAGGCCGCACCGATGCCGAGCATGGCTCGCCCGCCGGAGAGCACGTCCAGTGTGGACACGATCTTGCCGAGCAGCCCGGGATGGCGGTAGGTGACGCCGGTGACCAGCAGCTGTAGCTCGACCGTGCGGGTGTGGGCGGCCAGGAAGCCGAGGGTTGTATAACCCTCCAGCATCGGCTGCTCGGGCCCACCGACCATATCCAGCTGCAGGTAGTGGTCCATCACCGACAGGTTGACCACCCCGGCGTCCTCGGCCGCCTGCCCGACCCGGGCGACGGTCGGCCCAACCGCCGCAGCCCCGCCGGGCAGGGTGAAGTTCACCAGATGTACGCCGAGTCTCATCCGTGCTCGCCCCTTTCCGTTTTCGCACCCGGTCAGACTCTAGGCACCCGGCCCCCGGGCGACCACGGCGAGGCCCTCCCGGGTCAGCACGACGGCCAGGTCTCCCTGGATGTCGGTGCGTAGCACCCGGGCGCCGTGGCGGCGCAGGAGGTCGAGCACCGCCGGGTTGGGGTGGCCGTACCGGTTCCCCTCCCCTACCGACACGAGCGCGACCCGCGGCGCAGCCGCCGCAAGGAAGGCCGGGTCCTGGTACGCGCTGCCGTGGTGAGCGACCTTCAGCACGTCGACGGCGAGCCGGCCGGCGCCATGGGCGGCCAGCATCCTCGCCTGCTCCTCCTCTTCGGCGTCCCCGGTGAGCAGGATGTCGACCCCGCGCACGGTGGCCAGCACCGCCAGAGAGTTGTTGTTCGCGTCGGACCGCGTGCCGGTGATCCGGCCGGGCGGTCCGAGCACGGTCAGCCGCACCTGCCCAGCCGCGTACGCCCAGCCGGCGCCGACCTCACCCACCGGCACACCGCGCCCGGCCGCGCTGCGGCGCACCAGTGCCCGCCCGGCCTCCGGCTCGGACCACGCCGGTGTCACCACCGCTGCGACCCGGCGCCCGCGAAACACACCGCCGACACCATCCACGTGGTCGGCGTGGAAGTGGCTCACCACAAGCAGCGGCACCGCGGTCACGCCCAGCCGGCGCAGGCAGGCGTCCGTGGCGGCCGGGTCCGGGCCGGCGTCGACCACGACTGCCTGGCCGGCGGTGACCGGCAGCACCACCGCGTCTCCCTGCCCGACGGCACACGCCACCACGAGCCAGCCCGGCGGCGGCCAGCCGCTGGCGAGCAGCCGGACTGGAAGCGCCCCCACCACTGCCGCGGCTGCGACGACGGCCGCGACCACCCGCACTGCTCGGCGCCGTCCAGCGAGCAGGGCTGCGACCAGCACTCCGGCCAGCAGCAGCGCGCCGAGCGCGCCTGACCGCCAGGGCAGGGCGCCCGCCGGGGTATGCGCGCCGTACCGGGCGACCAGCACCAGCCACCATGCCGGCCACTGGCCCAGCCAGGCCGCGGCGCTGGCAGCGGTTGACGACACGGGCGACAGCACGGCCGCGCCCACGCCGAGCACCGTGGCCGGCGCGACCGCGGGCACGGCGAGCAGGTTGGCGGGCACTGCGACCAGGCTCACGGTCCCGGAGAGCCCCGCGATCACCGGAGCGCACGCGACCTGTGCCGCGGCCGGCACCGCCAGCGCCTCGGCCAGGCCGGCCGGGACACCGCGGCGGCGCAGCGCGTCCCGCCACCAGGGAGCGAGCAGCAGCAGCGCGCCGGTGGCGAGCACGGAGAGAGCGAACCCCGCATCCCCGGCCAGCTCGGGGTCGACCATGATGAGCACCGTGACCGCCGCGCACAGCGCCGGCAGAGCGGCCCGCGGCCGGGCCGAGGCGAGCGCCACCAGCGCCAGGGCTCCCATCACCGCGGCCCGCAGCACGCTGGGCGAGGGTCGGGCGAGGACCACGAAGCCGGCCAGCGCGAGCAGGCTGGTTGCCGCCGCTAGCCGTGGGCCGGACCGGCACCACCGGGCGAGGAGCAGCACCGCGCCCATCACGATTGCGCAGTTCGCACCGCTGACGGCGGTCAGGTGGGTGAGCCCGGTGGCCCGGAAGTCCTCCTCGACGGCGAGGTCGAGGCGGCTGGTGTCGCCGACCACCAGGCCAGGCAGCAGTCCACCCGGCTCGTCGGGCAGCGGGGCGCAGGCTCGCTGCAGGCCGGTCCGCAGCGAGCCGGCCACCCGCTGGTGCCACGGCGGCGGGGCGAGCAGCTGCGGTGTAGCGCTCGCCGAGAGCACCGCAGCGCGCAGGTCACCGCCGCGCGCCGGGGTCAGCCGGCCGGTCACGGCCACCCGCTGGCCGGGCAGGACCGCTCGCCACGCCGGGTCACTGCCGAGGACCAGCACCCGGACGTCCACCGCGAGGACCCGCGTCGAGCCGGCGTCGGACCACGTCAGCCGGTGCAGGCCGGCCGGGACCGCGGAGACCGCTGGCCGGCCGACCGACCCCCGCAGCGCCCGCGGGTCGTCGCGGACGACCAGCTCGGCCCGCACCGCAGTGCGGTCGCGTGCCAGCTCGGCGGTCTCCGCGGCGTCTCTTACCGCAACCCGGGCGGTCGCGGACGCGGCGCCGCAGACCACGCCCAGCAGCACACCCACGGCGGCCCATCCGGCTGCGGTCGTCACCGCCCCGCCGGCCATCCCCGCCCGCCGCCATACAACGGCACCGAGCGCGGTGGCGAGGACCGCCGCGGCGGCACTGAGCACTGTCCCGGTTACGGCGCCGGCGTAGAGCACCGTCAGCGCGGCGAGCCAGGCGGCACCGGCCAGACCGGCCAGCCGCAGGTCGAGCCGCCCGAGGGCGCCAGCATCGCCGCTCACACCGTCACCAGGCTCTTGAGCTGGTCATACCTGGTGTCACCGACGCCGTCGACCTGGCGCAGCTCGGCGACCGAGCGGAACCCGCCGTGCGCCGTGCGGTAGTCCAGGATGCGCTGGGCCAGCACCGGGCCGACCCCGGGCAGCTGGTCGAGCTGGGCGAGCGTAGCGGTGTTGAGGTTGACCGGCGCTCCCGCGGCCGGTTGGCCACCGGCCGGCCCTCCGGCACCGGGCGGAAGCGCGACACCCACCACGATCAGCTCGCCGTCGGTGACCCGCCGGGCCAGGTTGACAAAGGCCAGGTCAGTGCCTGGCAGGGCGCCGCCGGCGGCGGCGATGGCATCGGCGACCCGGGCGCCGGCCGGCAGGTCGACCAGGCCCGGGCGCCGCACCCGTCCGGTGACGGCGACCACGACGGCCGTCGGGCTGGCCGCAACGGCCACCCCGCTGGTCGCGCCGGCCGCCGCGGCGAGTGGCTCGACCCGTGGCCGCGCCTGCCATGCCAGAACCGCGGCACTGAGCACGACCACGACCGCGACCGCGCCGAGCGCGCGGACCCCGCGGCGGCCGGGGTCCATCGCCCCAGCCAGCAGAGCACGGGTCGAGGTCGGGCTGACCGGTGCAGCCCGATCCGGGGTCGCGTGACCGGCGTCAGCCACCGGCAGCCCGCGCCCGCCGCCGGGCGGCACGGCATCCTGGACGCCGTGCCGCCCGGAGCCCAGAACAGAGCCGGGCACGGGCGCCCATGCCTGGTCGGGCTCTACGTCAGGGGCGGGCGCCCGCGCGTGAGCAGGCTCCCCATCAGCGGTATGTGGCTCACCAACAACGCGCGGCCCGGCCGGCGCAGGCACGGCGGGCCGCAGCACTCGCGCCAGGCGTTCGTGCACGGCCGTCTCGTCGTCGCTGTCCCGTCGCTGCCACACGTGGCGACCGTAGGCGGATGAGCGGGCCGGGTGCCGCTGCTGCCGCTGTCCGCTGTGGACAGCCGAGGGGGGTGTGGATGAGCTACCGCCGAGCCCCGCGATCTGCTATGGCCCAGCATCCGCCCTCATCGGCCGACAGCCGCTCACCCACACCGGTGGACCACGATGCCGGCGAACCCTGGCCCGACGTGGGCGGCGACCGCGGGCCCCAGCTCGCAGACGTAGCGCTCCCGCAGCCGCCCGCCGAGCCGCTCGGCGACCGTCTCCATCAGCTGCGCTCCCCGCTCCGCCATGGCCAGGTGGTGGACCGCGACGTCCACCTCGGACTCGCCGGCCGCCTCCACCGCCAGGTCCACCAGGCGTGCCAGGGCACGGCTGGCGGTACGCACCTTGTCCCGTAGCACGATCCGGCCATCCACCATCCACAGGATCGGCTTGACCGCCAGCGCGGTGCCCACCAGGGCCGACGCAGCTCCGATGCGCCCGCCCCGACGCAGGAACTCGAGCGTGTCGACGTAGAAAAGCGTGGTGGTACGCGAGACGGCGCCCAGCGCCGCGTCGCGTACCCCGGCCAGCGCGCCGCCGGCGGCCGCCGCGGAGGCCGCCGCCAGTGCCGGGAAGCCCAGCCCCATGCCGGTGGCCCGGGAGTCCACGACGGCGACGGAGTCCCCGACCTCCTCCGCGGCGAGCACCGCCGCGTCGAAGGTGCCGGAGAGCTCCTGCGACAGGTGTACCGAGACCACACCGGTCGCACCGGTCGCGAGCAGCCGCTGGTACGCCTCGACGAACTCGGCGGGGGCGGGGCGGGAGGTCTTCACGTCGACGCGGCGGCTGCGGAGCAGCCGGGCGACGTCGGCCGGCACCACATCCACGCCCTCGCGGCCCTCGACCCCGCCCATCACCACCACGAGCGGCACAACGGTCACGTTGCGCGCACGGGCAAGATCATCGGGTAGGTACGCGGTGGAGTCGGTCACGACCGCGACGGGCATGCGCCGAACGGTATCGGATCCAGCTGGCCCGCTGCCCAGGCCGGACGGGCGCGTGCTCGGCGCGTACGGAGGCGGTGCTCAGGCCGGACGGCCGGTACGCACCACAGGTGAGGTGGGACTCATGCCGGACGGACGGCAGAGACCTCGAAGACCGGGCCAACCTGGCAGATGGTGGCGACGTCCGGGTTGACCTTGCCCTCGACGGTCACCCGGGCCCCGTGCCGCAGCAGCGTACGGTCGCCGCCGAGCAGCTCGTACGTCACGCCACCGGTACGCAGCACCAGGCAGCCACCCTCAATTTCGGACATCTCGACCGTCCCGGTAAGCGAGGTCGGGCTGGTTGGGGAGGGCTTGGTCGGGCCCGGCGCAGGGGGCGAGGGCGAGGGCGGCAGGATCGGCCCCGGGCTGGGCTGGGGCGGGAACGGGGAGTCGGACGAGGCCACGGATCCTCCTGGGGAGGTGGGACCGCTCGGTGCGGGGCTTGGACCGCCCGGCCCCGCGGCGCACCCGGCGAGCAGGAACGTGCCGAGCACGACGACGGCTACGGATGTGCGACGCGTACTCATGTTCGTTGGACGCTACCCGGGCCGCACCGGTTCCGCGACCGCCGCCACTCGCCGCAGCCCGTGACCCAGCTCCGCGACCCCGGGGCTCCGTGACCCAGCTCCGCAACCCCCGGGCCCCGTAACCCAGCTCCGCAACCGCCGGGTCCGCGGCTCAGGGCCGCAACCCAGCCCGTGACCCGGCGCCGCCCCGGCGGGGAGGCGCTCAGCTCAGGTTGTGCCCCCACAGCTGCCAACCGCGGACCGGGTCGTCGCGCAGCTCGGTCCAGTGGCAGTTGGCCAGCCCGCCAAGGGTCCGCGTGACCCCCTCCGGCCAGCCCAGCAACCCGGCGCAGCCCTGCCGCGCCGCGCCGCCGTGGGTGGCGACCACGACGGTCCCGCCGGGGCTGCGCTCGGCCGCCTCGCGCAGCGCCTCAGCCACCCGTTTCGCCAGCTCCTCAAGGTGCTCGATGGCGCCGCCCGGGGACGGGTCGCCGGCCCGCCACCGGTCGAACTCGGCCGGCCAGCGCCGCCGTACCTCGGCCAGGGTCAGCCCCTGCCACTCGCCGAAGTAGCGCTCGCGCAGCCTAGGGTCGGCAGCGACGGGAAGCCCGGTCACCCCGGCGAGCGCAGCGGCGGTGTCGGCCGCCCGGCGCAGGTCGCTCGCGACGATCGCGTCGGGGTGCAGGCCGGCGAGGCGAGCCGCCGCGGCGGCGGCCTGCTCCCGGCCGAGCGGGCTGAGCGGCACGTCGTACTGGCCCTGCACCCGGTCGGCGGCGTTCCACTCGGTCTGCCCGTGCCGCCAGACGACCAGTCGGGTCACGCGGCGTCGACCGGCGCCGACGCCAGGGCCCGGTCGACGAACGGGATGGTCGGGCAGTCCTTCCACAGCCGGTCCAGGGAGTAGAACTCCCGCTCCTCGCTGTGCTGGACGTGCACGACCGCGTCGACGTAGTCCAGCAGCACCCAGCGACCAGCCCGCTCACCCTCTCGCCGTACCGGCTTCGCCTTCTCCGGCAGGGCGAGCAGCCGCTCCTCGATCGCGTCGACGATGGCGAGGACCTGCCGCTCGTTGGGCGCGGAGGCGAGCACAAAAGCGTCGGTGATCACCAGCTGGTCACCGACGTCGAGAACGACGATTTGCTGCGCCTTCTTGTCGGCGGCTGCCTGGGCGGCGGCCAGCGCGAGCTCGCGGGCGCGTTCAGATGCGGGCACCGGTCTCCTTCCGTCGCCGGACTTCACACCCGCCGAGGTCAGCTCTACTCCGGCGGTGCGGCTTCAAGCCTCTCACAAGACGGGTACGCGTACCCCGTAGCCACCCGCTGCGGCGGCCTAACGGTAGAGATGGCGTTTTGCGATGTACTGGACGACACCGTCCGGCACGAGATACCACACCGGCTTGCCCGTGCGCACCCGCTCCCGGCAGTCGCGCGACGAGATAGCCATGGCCGGCACCTGCACCAGCGTGACCGTGTCGGCCGGCAGGTGCGCGTCGGAGAGCTCGAACCCGGGTCGGGTGACCCCGATGAACCGGGCCAGCCCGAACATCCGGGACGGTTCCCTCCAGGAGAGGATCTTCTCCAACGCGTCCGCCCCGGTGATGAAGTACAGCTCGGCCGCCGGGCCGTACGCCTGCCGTAGGTCACGCAGGGTGTCCACGGTGTACGTCGGCCCGGGCCGGTCGATGTCCACCCGGCTGGTCAGGAACTGGGGGTTCGCCGCGGTCGCGATCACCGTCATCAGGTAGCGGTCCTCGGCCGCGGCGACCGGGGTCTCAGCCTTCTGCCACGGCTGTCCGGTCGGCACGAACACCACCTCGTCGAGCGAGAACCGGTCTGCGACCTCGCTGGCAGCGACCAGGTGACCGTGGTGGACCGGGTCGAACGTGCCACCCATGATGCCGATCCGCCGCGTTGCCGCCTCCACGAGCCGATCATTTCAGAACCATCGCCGCCAGGCGGCCCGGCCGCCGCACAGACATTGTCATTAGCCAATACCTTCGCGGGTCGTCTCGTCCTCATGTGCCGCCTGGTCGCCGACGGTCTCCCGGCGGCCAACGCCCTCACCGTGGTAGAGCGCCGGACCGGTGTCGCCAGGATCGGCCGGTTGGGTCTGCACCGGGCCGTTCGGCTCGGCGAGGCCCGCCTCGCGCAGTGCCTCCACGAGCGCGTCGTGCTCCATCTCGTCGGCGCCCTCAACCCCCTGCCCGCGGGCGATGGCACGCAGTGTGTCCAGGTCGTGTTCCTCGTACGACTCCTGCATGGCGGGGTATGTGCCCGGCCCGGCCGGCAGAGAAACGCCGGGCCTCACGGCCCGATCAGCTCGCGGAGCGTAGCCATATCCGGCACCCGCGGGGCGAGTGCGCGCATTCGTACGGCCAGGCCCGCCGCCGCAAGGACCGGGTCCGACCCGGGCGCTGGTACGCAGAGCCGGTCGCGCAGCCACGGGCTCACCTCCGCCCAGCTGTAGAACAGCGTGTCCCGGCCGGGGTTGACCGGAGGCGGGAACCCGCCCGGGCCGACCCGCCCGAGCGCCCATAGCCGGACCGCCTCCCGGGAACGGCCGAGCCGGTCGGCGATGTCGGCGAGGGTCACCCAGTCGCCGTCGACGAGGCGGACCGGCCGCAGCCCAGCCCCCTCCGCGTCCCGTACCGCCGCCACCACCGCCCCGGCCAGGTCCAGCTCGGCACGCTCGAACACGATCCACCCGCCGCTCTGCCGCGGCCCCGGTACGGCGGCCGGCCGGGCCCCGAGTGCGGCCAGGGCTACCAGCTGTCGGGCGGTTGGTGTGCTGTCCACGATGAGCACGAAGCGGTGCGGCGCCATCAGACCTCCTCGCCGCATACCCTGCACCCGCCCGGCGCCTGCGGGAGTGGCCTGCCCGAGCGGCACCGGGGCCGCAGCTGCCCTGGCCCACGCTCCGGCCCCGGGGCCGGGCGGCGCCCGGAGGCACCGCCGCCCGGCCTGCTTGTCGAGGACCGCCCGGTGCAGCGGCGACCTGCCGGTCCGAGAGCCACCCGGTGCAGCGGCGACACAAAGCGGCGCCTGGCGCCTATGCTCTATCCCCTGCGCGGGGGGACGCGGACCTAGACAAGGAGCACAGTCATGGACCACCCCAAAGGTGCCTTCGACACCCGGCGCGCGGTATGGCGCCGCGCCGGGGGCTCGACCGGCCACGCCGCCGACGCCGACGGCACCACCTGGGCCGACGGCTCCGGTCGGGGCGGCGGCTCCGGTCGGACCAGCACCGCCCAGGCCGACCCGGACGGCGGGCAGATCGAGATCGCCTTCGTGGACGACCTGATCGGCATGCGCAACTCGGCCAACCCGGACGGGCCGATCCTGGTGTTCACCGAAAGTGAGTGGGAGGCGTTCGTGGCCGGCACGAAGGACGGCGAGTTCGACGTATAACCGCCGCGGTACACTGCCCACATGCGGATCCCGCTGATGATGTGCAGCTGGTGGGCGCCCTGACGGGCGGCCACCGAAGATCCGCGTTCCCAGCCACCTACGCGGCCGCCCCGACCGGGCGGCCGCGTCGTGTATCTCCGGCGGTGCCCGGCGCGGGCGGTCGGCGTACCCGACCGAGGAGCTGACATGCCCACTACCGCAACCCGGCCGCGGACCGCGCGCCGCCTCTCCGGCCTCAAGCCAACCGGCCACCTGCAGCTCGGCAACTACCTCGGCGCGATCCGGCCGATGGTGCAGGCACAGCGCCGTTCCGGCTCGGTCGTGCTCGTGGTCGACCTGCACGCGCTGACGGTGCAGCACGACCCGGCCCAGCTGCGCGCGCTCATCGCGGAACAGGCGACGGTCCTGCTGGCCGCGGGCGTCGACCCGGACCGGACCACCTGTTACGTGCAGTCGCACGTGCCAGAGCACCTGGAGCTGCACTACCTGCTGGAGTGCGCCACCGGGTACGGCGAGGCCCGCCGCATGATCCAGTTCCGGGAGAAGGCGTCCACACAGGAGCAGGTCCGCCTCAGCCTGCTGACCTACCCGGTGCTGATGGCGGCGGACATCCTGCTGCACGACACCGAGGAGGTGCCGGTCGGCGACGACCAGACGCAGCACCTGGAGCTGACCCGGCATGTCGCGCAGCGGTTCAACGCCAGGTATGGCGACACGTTCGTGGTGCCGCGGGCGGTCAACCCGCCGGTGGCGGCCCGGGTCATGGACCTGGCCGACCCCACCGCCAAGATGGGCAAGACCGCCGCGGCAGCCGGCACGCTCTACCTGCTCGACCCGCCCGATGTGCTGCGGCGCAAGGTGATGCGGGCGGTCACCGACCCGCAGACCGAGGTGCGGTACGACCCGGCGGCCAAGCCGGGCGTGTCGAACCTGCTGGAGATCCTGGCCAGCTGCTGCGGGCAGGACCCGGTGGCGCTGTCCGGGCAGTTCGGCTCGTACGGCGAGCTGAAGAGCGCCGTCGCCGACGCGGTCACGGCTGTGCTCCGGCCGGTCCAGGCTAGCTATGCAGAGCTGGCCCGTGAGCCGGACCGGGTCGAGGCCGCGTTGACCGCCGGGGCGCAACGAGCCCGGGAGCGGGCCGCTGCAACCGTCCGGCGCGCCAAGGAAGCACTCGGCCTGCGCTGAGCCCCGTCAGCGAGCCTGCGCTGAGCCGTCAGGAGGTGAGCCCTGGGACGGCGGCGGCCCGCAGCCGTCCCAGGACCTCGTCGCTGGGCCATCGCTCGGCCCGGTACCGGGCCGGGTCCAGCCCGTCCGCCGGCCGCAGCGGCACGTGCTCGATCACCTCCGGCCACGGTACGACGAACTGCGGCACGCCGGGCTCGGACACGAACGCCACAAAGTCCGTACGCGGCAGAAGCACGCTGCCCGTCTGCGGCCAGCTGGCGGTGGTGATGACCGAGCCGCCAGGGCTCTCCACCAGCGTCGGCTCGACCAGAGTCGCATCGCCGTAGCGGCCCTCGAACGCGGCGTGCTGGTGCGCGTACTCCCGGCTGGCCAGGACCCGCTCGCTGCGGCGCACCCACTGGTGCAGCGGATGGCCCGGCGGAGCGTCGTAGGGCACCGTACGCCCGTTGTCGTCGCTGACGTAGGCGACCGGGGAGATGGCCCTCGGCTCTTGCAGGTAGTCGGCCTCGACCATCTGGAACAGGGTGTGCAGCAGCTCCGCCTGGTCGGGCACGACGATCAGGGTGCGCCGGTCCGGCGCGAAGGCCACGGGTCGCCCGCCAACCCGCCCGGCGAGCCCGGCCAGCCAGCCATCGAGCAGCAGGTACGACGTCCAGTACGCGTTGCCGTCGTCGACGAAACGGATCATGGAAGCGCCCTCGGGCGGCGGCGCGACCGGCTGGCGCAGGTTTCGCACCAGGTTCTGCCTCGCCGCCGCGAACACCGCCGCAGCGGACACGCCCCAGCTGGCCGGCCGCTCGGCGCTGACGTACCGCATCGCGTCGGGCTGGTCGACCACGACGAGCTCGGCCAGGTGCGGCATGGCGGGCCGGCGCAGTGGCGGCTTCGTCTGGGCGTGGCGGATCGGCAGGGTCACCCCGCGCAGCACCGGGCGCAGCAGCGGGCGTACGGCATCCCACCGCTCATTCGTCAGCCTGCCCCGACGCACCGCCTCCCGCTGGCGACCCGGTGCATCCAGGCCCAGCAGCCTACGCAGCCAGCCCACGCCGCCCCCTCCTCCCGTTCGGCGTGGCTTGCAGGCTACCCCTCGCCGGCCCGGCCCGCCCTGTCCCCGGCTGAATCTCGCCGCGGGTCTCTCTCCACCTGGGCGCCCTCACCAGCTCCGGTCTCACCAGCTCCGGCCGCACCGGCCCGCTCGTCCCCGCCAGACCCAGCACCGTCGCCGGCCTCAGCCCAGGCATCCTCGTCCGCGTCCACCCAGACATCCTCGTCCGCGCCTGTCCAAGCACCCGGCGACTCGTCGGCGGGCCGCTGGCGTCGCGCCCGGCGCATCGCCTTGCGCTCCGCGGCCGGCATCCGGTCGCTGGCCGCCAGCCGGTAGTCGGCCCCGCGCGAGCCTGGGGTGAAGTCGGTGCCGGCGTACACCGTCGGCTGCCAGTCGAACTCCCGGCTGCCGATCCGCACCAGGCAGCCCGGCTCAGCACCCGCCTTGGCGAGCGCCCCCTCCACGCCGAGCCGGGCCAGCCGGTCGGCGAGGTACCCCACCGCCTCGTCGTTGTCGAAGTTGGTCTGCCGCACCCAGCGCTCCGGCTTGGTGCCGCGTACGACGAACACCCCGTCGGGCTCGGCCTCCACCGTGAACCCGGCGTCATCCACGGCCACCGGCCGCAGCACGATCCGGGTCGGCTGCGCCGCGGGCGCGGCGGCCCGGTGCTCGGCCACGATCTCCGCCAGGGCGTACGCCAGCTCGCGCAGCCCCTCGCGGGTCGCGGCGCTGACCTCGTACGCTCGCAGCCCGCGCGCGGCCAGCTCGGGGCGTGCCAGCTCGGCAAGGACCTGAGCGTCGGGCACGTCCACCTTGTTCAGCGCCACCAGGCGCGGCCGGTCCTGCAGGCCGCCGTACTCAGCCAGCTCGTGCTCTATCGCGTCGATGTCGGACAGCGGGTCCCGCCCCGGCTCCTGGGTCGCGCAGTCCACCACGTGGACCAGCACCGCACAGCGCTCGATGTGGCGCAGGAACGCAAGCCCCAGCCCCTTGCCGGTGGCCGCGCCGGGGATCAGGCCCGGTACGTCGGCGATGGTGAACGTCTGGTCGTCGACCCGTACCACGCCGAGGTTGGGCACCAGGGTGGTGAACGGATAGTCCGCGATCTTCGGCTTGGCCGCCGACAGCACGGAGATGAGCGACGACTTGCCGGCCGAGGGGAACCCGACCAGCCCCACGTCGGCCACGCTCTTCAGCTCCAGGACCACGTCCACGCGCTCGCCCGGCTCGCCCAGCTCGGCGAAGCCGGGTGCCTTACGGCGGGGGCCGGCCAGCGCCGCGTTGCCGCGCCCGCCGCGGCCGCCACGGGCGAGCACGAAGCTGGTGCCGATGCCGACCAGGTCGGCGAGGGCCGCACCGCCGCAGGTCTGCACCACCGTCCCGTCGGGCACCGGCAGCACCAGGTCCGCCCCTGCCGCGCCGTGCCGGTTGGACCCGGCCCCGCCCTTGCCGTTCTCCGCCTTCACATGCGGGCGGAAATGGAAGTCCAGCAGCGTATGGACGCCCGGGTCCACGGTGAGCACGACATCCCCGCCGTGGCCACCGTTACCACCGTCCGGCCCGCCGAACGGCTTGAACTTCTCACGGTGGATGGACACGCACCCGTGCCCGCCGTCACCCGCCTGTACGTGCAGGACGACGCGGTCGACAAAGGTGGTCACCGGACCATCCTCCCCTCTCTACGCTGGCCGCACGGTGGCAGCGCCACGACCGCGACAGCACAGCAACCACGACAGCACAGCCGGCCAAGCCAGCACGACCGGCCAGAGCCGGCACGTCGGCGCTGACACGTCGGCGTCGGCGGACGGCGGCGGCAGCCATGCGCCAGCGCGCAACGACGGGCCCGGACAACGTCCGGACCCGCCGTATGGACTGGATGCCGGGCCGAGACAGCGTCCGGGCCGGGCGGTATCAACCGGGCGGCGGTCAGCGCTCCGTCGGCACGATGCTGACCACCTTGCGGCCACGCCTGGTGCCGAAGAGCACCGCGCCGGTCGCGAGGGCGAACAGCGTGTCGTCCCCGCCACGACCCACCAGGTCGCCGGGGTGGAACTTGGTGCCGCGCTGCCTGATCAGGATCTCGCCGGCGTTGACGAGCTGGCCGCCGTACCGCTTGACGCCGAGTCGCTTGGACTGCGAGTCGCGGCCGTTCCGCGAGCTGGAGGCACCCTTCTTGTGAGCCATCTTGCGCCTACTTCCCGGTCGAGATGCCGGTGACCTTCACCTGCGTCAGCCGCTGGCGGTGGCCCTGACGCTTGTGGTAACCGGTCTTGTTCTTGAACTTGTGGATCCGGATCTTGGGGCCTTTGGTGTGCGCGACAACCTCGCCGGTCACCGAGGCACCAGCCAGCTGCGCCGCGTCGGTCACCAGGTCCTCCCCGTCAACGAGCAGCACCGCGGCGAGAGTGACCGCGTCGCCCGGCTCGACGGAGAGCTTCTCGACCTCGATCACGTCGCCTTCGGCGACCTTGTACTGCTTGCCGCCGGTCTTGACGATCGCGTACATCGGACGCGGACTCCCTGTCGTCGTGTGGTTCGGTGGTTCGCGCGGCGACCGGGATCGGCCCGATGGGCGCGCATGAGCGGGCACCCGACGGTGCACCGCGGTCAAGAGTACGTCATCCCGCAGTCCCGTCCCAACCCGGGCCGCATCCGCGGCCCGGTGCGGGAACCAGCACCGGCAGGACCGGACCCAGCTGGAGGGACCGGACCTAGCCGGCAGGGATCAGGACCCAACCAGCGGGGTCCGGCCCCAACGAACAGGGACCGGACCCCAGCTGGCCAGTCAGGTCAGCACCAGACCAGCCAGGTCAGCACAGCCGGTTGACGGTCTCGCTGGCTGTCTTGATCTCGGGCGTCTCGAAGTTGCCCAGGTCCTTCAGCTTGTCGAAGGACGTCAGGCTGGCGTCCATCTTGTCGACCTCAGCGCTGAACGTCGTCAGCGCCTGCTTCAGCTCCGGGTTGGTCGCCCGGTCGGCCTCGGCGCGCACGCCAGTGGACCAGCTCTTGAGGAGGTTCTTGACCGAGTCCAGGGCCTGCTGCTTCGCAGCCGCGTCCCCAGTGGCCGCGGCCGTCGCGATCCGGCCCATCTCGCCGCCGAGCCTGGTGGTGCCGTCCGCGATGGCCTTCTCGGCCGCCGCGCACACCTCCTTGGTGTTGTCCGCGAGCGTGGTGGCCGGCGAGCCACCGGTGGTGGAGTCGTTGGTATCACCGCAGCCGGCGGCGAACAGGGCGGCGGCCAGCGCCGCCAGGGCGAGCACACGTCGCATGAGTAGGTCCTTACGAGTCGGGGTTACGGGCTTGCGCGCGCCCGCGGCACAGCCGCGGTCAGGCGTTGCCGACCAGCGCCCACGAGCCCGGCGGCCAGTCAGCGGGCCGCACTGCCGGAGCCTACGTGGCCAATGCAGGCTCCGTGCGCCAAGAAGCCCATTACGCCCCGTTCTTTACCCAGCGGGCCCAGCTGCCTAACCCGCGCACGATCACGGACGGGTACGCCGCCGCACCCCGCTCCGCCGAGCCCGCCGCCGGCCGGAGGAGGGCACCGCGTCGTCCTCGTCCTCGTCGGTCACCGGCTCGGCATCCTCGGTCTCGATCGGGTCGTCGGAGACCTCCGGGTCGTCCGGGTCGGGCAGGGCGTCCTCTTCGACGGCCGCCGGGTCGGCGTACTCGGGCTCCTCCTCGGCCGCGCCCCGCCGGGTACGCCGGGTACGCGACCGCCCATCCGCCTTGGCCGGCGCCGGCGCGGCGGCCTTGGCCCGGTCGGTGGTGCCGGCCCTGGGCTTGTCGTTGACCGGTTCGCTGGACAGCAGCAGCCCGCGACCCTTGCACGCCTCGCACGCCTCGCTGAACGCCTCCAGCAGGCCCTGCCCGATGCGCTTGCGGGTCATCTGCACCAGACCCAGAGAGGTGATCTCGGTCACCTGGTGCTTGGTACGGTCCCGGCCCAGGCACTCGGTGAGCCGGCGCAGCACCAGCTCCCGGTTCGACTCCAGCACCATGTCGATGAAGTCGATGACGATGATGCCGCCGATGTCACGCAGCCGGAGCTGCCGCACGATCTCCTCGGCGGCCTCCAGGTTGTTGCGGGTCACCGTCTCCTCGAGGTTGCCGCCGGCACCGGTGTACTTGCCGGTGTTGACGTCGATGACCGTCATCGCCTCGGTGCGGTCGACCACCAGGTGGCCACCGGAGGGCAGGAAGACCTTGCGGTCGAGGCCCTTGAGGATCTGCTCGTCGACCCGCTTGTCGGCGAACACGTCCGCGACGCCGGTGTGCCGGCGCAGCCGGCCGACCAGGTCCGGCGACACGTGCTGCAGGTACGCCTCGACCACGTCGTACTCGTCGTCGCCGGCGATGACCAGCTCGCGGAAGTCCTCGTTGAACAGGTCCCGGACCACCCGGATGACCAGGTCCGGCTCTTCGTAGAGCAGCACCGGCGCGGTGCTCGCGGCGGCCTTGGCGGAGATGTCCTCCCACTGGGCCTGCAGCCGCTTGACGTCGCGGGCCAGCTCGTCCTCTGTGGCGCCTTCGGCGGCGGTCCGCACGATCACCCCGGCGCCCTCGGGCACGAGCTTCTTCAGCACGTCCCGCAGCCGCTTGCGCTCCGTGTCGGGCAGCTTGCGGCTGATCCCGGAGGCGTTGCCGTGCGGCACGTAGACCAGGTGCCGCCCGGACAGGGCGATGTGGCTGGTAAGCCGGGCTCCCTTGTGGCCGACCGGGTCCTTGGTGACCTGGACCAGCACCGAGTCGCCGGAGCGCAGCGCCTGCTCGATCGAGCGGGCCTTGCCCTCCAGCCCCGAGGCGTCCCAGTTGACCTCGCCCGCGTAGAGCACCGCGTTGCGCCCCCGCCCGATATCGACGAACGCGGCCTCCATGCTCGGCAGCACGTTCTGCACCCGGCCGAGGTAGACGCTGCCCGCCATCGCGCCGGCCGAGGCCCGCGTCACGTAGTGCTCGACCAGCACCCCGTCCTCGAGGACGGCGATCTGGGTACGGTCGCCCTTCTGCCGGACGGCCATGACCCGGTCCACCGCCTCGCGCCGGGCCAGGAACTCGGCCTCGGAGAGGATCGGCGGGCGGGTCCGGCGCTGCTCCCGGCCGTCGCGGCGGCGCTGCCGCTTGGCCTCCAGCCGGGTCGACCCGGACACTCCCTGGACCTCGTCGGAGGTGCCGCGCGGCTCGCGGATCTTGACGACCGTGAGCACGCCGTCGTCCTCGGACTGCTCCACGTCGCCGGCACCCTTGCGCCGGCGGCGCCGACGGCGCCGGGTCAGCCCGTCGCCCTCGGCGCCCGGGTCAGCCGCGTCGCCCGCCTCCTCGGCGGCGGCCGGCGCCTCCTCGTCCTCGTCGTCGTACGGGCCGCGCCCGCGGCCACGGCCACGGCGTCCCCGCCGGCGCCGGCGCCGCCCAGCCGCGGTCAGCTCGTCGTCGTCATCCTCGTCGTCATCCTCTGCCGCCTCCACCGGCTCGGCCACGGGCTCGGCGGGCTCCTCCACCTCGACCGGTTCGGCCTGGTCGGTGGTGCGCCGGCTGCGCCGGCGGCGGGCCCGTGCCGGCTCGGCAGCCTCCACCGGCTCGTCGGCGGGCGGCGGTGGCGACTGTTCCGAAGGCGGCATGAAGAGTACGGCGGCCGCCGAGAGCCGTGCGCGCCCCTCGGCGCTGGGCTGGCCCCGCTCGGCGTTGGGCTGGCCC
>Ga0075430_100000139_pt1 | contig 46337 bp, 45 predicted proteins | sample RhiMetdeltSRZDD4_FD_75294 | JGI IMG/M metagenome (GOLD analysis project Ga0075430, IMG submission 75294) | Populus rhizosphere microbial communities from Tennessee, USA - Rhizosphere MetaG P. deltoides SRZDD4 | ecosystem: Host-associated > Plants > Roots > Rhizosphere > Soil | place: USA... | reverse complement strand
GAACGTGTCGCCGTGGTAGCCGCCGCGCCAGGTGAGCAGGCGGTGCTTGCCCGGCCGGCCGCGCGCGCGCCAGAACTGCAGGCACATCTTCAATGCAACTTCCACGCTGACCGAGCCGGAGTCGCACAGGAAGACATGCTCGAGGCCGGATGGCGAGATGTCGACAAGTGTGGCGGCGAGGCGTACCGCCGGCTCGTGGGTCAGCCCGCCGAACATGACGTGGCTCATCCGGCCCAGCTGGTCCCGGACGGCGGCGTCCAGGACCGGGTGCCGGTAGCCGTGGATCGCGGCCCACCACGACGACATGCCGTCGACCAGCTCCCGCCCGTCGGCCAGGGTGAGCCGGGCGCCGCGGGCCGACGCCACCACCAGCGGGTCGCCGGTGCCGGGCATCGAGGCGTACGGGTGCCACACGTGCGCGCGGTCCAGCGCCAGCAGCTCCTGCGGGGTCACTGCGCGGTCCCAGCGGCGGCGGGTCGGGTGGTGGACCGAGCCCGCTCCCCGGCGGGGCCCGGAGCCGGTTCCCCAGCGCGGCACGGCCTGACAATGTCCCGTGTGGACCGTGCGACGGCCCGGACCAGGCTCGGACCGCGGTAGACGAACCCCGTGTAGAGCTGCACCAGGCTCGCCCCGGCGTCGAAGAGACGGGCCGCGTCGTCCGGGTCGAAGATCCCGCCCACCCCGACCACCGGCAGCCGGCCGCCGGTCTCGCGGTCCACGAAGGCCACCACCTCCCGCGCCCGGGCCGCCAGTGGCCGGCCGGACAGCCCGCCGGCCTGGGCGGCTCGGGCGGAGTCGGCGGCGGCCACCCCGGCGCGGGACAGCGTGGTGTTCGTGGCGACCAGACCAGCCGCGCCGCGCTCCAGGCATACCTCAACCACCTCGGCGACCGCTGCATCCACCAGGTCCGGCGCGAGCTTGACCAGGACCGGCTGCGCGCCGACCAGCGCCGCGAGGATCGCGTCCAGGTGCGCCCGGTCCTGGAGCTGGCGCAGGCCGGGCGTGTTCGGCGAGGACACGTTGACCACGACGTAGTCGGCGAAGCCGGCAAGCACCCGGTACGAGGCGGCGTAGTCGGCCACCGCCTGGTCCAGCGGGGTGACCCGGGACTTGCCGAGGCTGATCCCGAGCGGCACCGGCAGCGGCCCGAGCGCCGCCAGCCGGGCTGCGAGCGCTGGCGCACCGGCGTTGTTGAACCCCATCCGGTTCACCAGCGCCCCGCTGGCCGGCAGGCGGTGCAGCCGCGGCCGGTCGTTGCCCTGCTGCGCGTGCCAGGTGACCGTGCCCACCTCGACGAACCCGAAGCCGAGGGCCGGCCACGCGGCCAGGGCGACGCCGCCCTTGTCGAGCCCTGCCGCGAGCCCCACCGGGTTGGGGAAGTCGACGCCGAAGACCCGGCGCGGGGCGGCCACGGCGTACCGCCGGGTCAGCGCCGCGAGCACCGCCGGGCGGCGGGACAGCGCGGCCAGCCAGCGCAGGGTCCGCTCGTGAGCCGCCTCGGCGTCTCCCCCGCCCAGGCGGAACAGCAGCGGGCGGACCAGCCGCTCGTACGGCGTAGGCGCCGCACTGTGCCTCATCGACGTCAACGCACCGCCTTCCCGTCCAGGACGGTCGGCTCCCCGCGCAGGAAGGTGGCGACCACCCGGCCGGGCAGGACCATGCCGGCGTACGGCGTGTTGCGGCTGCGGCTGGCGAGCGCAGTGGGGTCGACCCGCCACCGGGCGGCCGGATCGACCAGGGTGAGGTTCGCCGGAACGCCCGGGGCGGGGTCGCGCCCGTGGCCGGCGAGCCCGGCGATCCGGGCCGGCGTACGGGACATGCGCTCGGCCACCAGGTCCCAGTCGGGCCACTGCCGCGCAGCCCGGTCACCGGACGGGGCCGCACCGGACGGGGCCGGCGCGGCGCCACCCGACCGCGGCGCCGCGCCGGCCAGGGCGTGCAGCACGACCGACAGCGCGGTCTCCAGGCCGAGCATGCCCGGGCGGGCGTACGCCCACTCGCACTCCTTGTCCTCGACCGCGTGCGGCGCATGGTCGGTGGCGACCGCGTCGAGCACGCCCTCCGCGAGGGCCGCCCGCAACACCGCGGCGTCGGCGGCGGTACGCAGCGGCGGGTTGACCTTGAACACCGGGTCGTAGCTCCCCGCACCCGCGGCACCGGCCACCAGGTCGTCGGTGAGCAGCAGGTGGTGCGGGCACACCTCGGCGGTGACCCGGACCCCGCGCCCCTTGGCCCAGCGCAGGATCTCCACCGACCCGGCCGTCGACACGTGGCAGACGTGCAGCCGGGACCCGACGTGCCCGGCCAGCAGCACGTCCCGTGCGATGACCGCCTCCTCGGCCACCGCCGGCCACCCGGCCAGCCCCAGCCGCGCCGAGACCTCGCCCTCGTGCATCTGCGCGTCGGCGGTCAGCCGGGGCTCCTCGGCGTGCTGGGCGATGACGCCGTCGAACGCCTTCACGTACTCCAGCGCCCGCCGCATCAGCCGCGCGTCCGACACGCAGCGCCCGTCGTCGGAGAACATCCGCACGCTGGCGGCTGAGGTGGCCATCGCGCCCAGCTCGGCGAGGCGCTCGCCGCGCAGCCCCACGGTCACCGCGCCCACCGGCTGCACGTCGACCAGGCCGGCCGCCCGGCCGAGCCGCCACACCTGCTCGACAACCCCGGCGGTGTCCGCGACCGGGTCGGTGTTGGCCATCGCGCAGACGGCCGTGTAGCCGCCGAGCGCCGCGGCCCGCGACCCGGTCTGCACGGTCTCGGCGTCCTCCCGCCCGGGCTCGCGCAGGTGGACATGCAGGTCGACGAGGCCGGGCAGGGCGACCAGGCCGTCGGCGTCGACCGCCTCGGCGCCGCCGGCCGGCAGCCCCCGGCCGGCCGCGGCCACGGCCCCGCCGCGCAGCAGCAGGTCGGTCGGCTCGCCCCCGACGACACTGACCCCCTTCAACAGGTACGCACGTGCCGCGCTCACCGGTGACCTCCTTGTTCGCGACTGCGGGGCTCGCTCCGCTCACTCCTCGCGCTCACCGGTGACCTCCAAGCAGCAGGTAGAGCACGGCCATCCGGACGCTGACGCCGTTGGCGACCTGCTCGGTGATGGTGGAGCGGGGCGAGTCGGCCACCTCGGCGGCGATCTCCATGCCCCGGTTCATCGGCCCGGGGTGCATCACGATGGCGTGGTCCGCGAGCGCCCGCAGGCGTACCGCGTCCATGCCGTACCGGCGGGCGTACTCGCGGGCCGAGGGGAAGAACGAGTCCCCCATCCGCTCGCGCTGCACCCGCAGCATCATCACCACGTCCGCGCCGGGCAGCACGGCGTCCAGGTCGTAGCTGGTCTTGGCCGGCCACGAGTCGACCCCGACCGGCAGCAGCGTGGGCGGGCCGGCAAGGGTGACCTCCGCCCCGAGCGTGTGCAGCAGCAGCACGTTGGAGCGGGCCACCCGGCTGTGCAGCACGTCGCCCACGATCACCACGCGCAGGCCGGCCAGCCGGCCCAGCCGCGACCGCATCGTGTACGCGTCGAGCAGCGCCTGCGTCGGGTGCTCATGGGTGCCGTCGCCGGCGTTGAGCACGCTGCCGTCAACCCAGCCGGCGAGCCGGTGCGGGGCGCCCGAGGCGGAGTGGCGCACCACCACCGCGTCGGCGCCCATCGCCTGCAGGGTGAGCGCGGTGTCCTTGAGGCTCTCCCCCTTGGACACGCTCGACCCCTTGGCGGAGAAGTTGATCACATCGGCGGACAGCCGCTTGGCGGCCGCCTCGAACGAGATCCGGGTACGCGTGGAGTCCTCGTAGAACAGGTTGACGACGGTACGACCGCGCAGGGTTGGCAGCTTCTTGACCTCACGCCCGGTCAGGCTGGCCATCTCGGCGGCCGTGTCCAGCACCTGGGTGGCGAACGCGGCGTCCAGGTCGGCGGCGGACAGCAGGTGCCTCATCGGGCACCTCCCGCCGGGTCGCTGGCCAGCCGGACCTGGTCGGCGCCGTCGGTCTCGGTCAGCAGCACCCGTACGGTCTCGGTCAGCGCGGTGGGGATGTTCTTGCCGACATAGTCAGCCCGGATCGGCAGCTCCCGGTGGCCCCGGTCGACCAGCACGGCGAGCTGGACCACACGCGGCCGGCCGATGTCGCGCATGGCGTCCAGCGCCGCCCGCACGGTCCGGCCGGAGAAGAGCACGTCGTCCACGAGGATCACCCGCAGCCCCTCCACGCCGCAGGACGGCACCTCGGTACGCCCCACCGGCCGGGCCGCACGCAGCCGAAGGTCGTCACGGTAAAGCGTGATGTCGAGCACACCCACTGGCAGCTCGGCGCCTTCGAACGCCGCGATGCGGGCGGCCAGCCGGCGGGCCAGCGGCACGCCCCGGGTGGGGATGCCCAGCAGGACGGTCTCGCCGCCGCCGTGCGTCTTCTCCAGGATCTGGTGCGCCAGCCGGTCGACGACCCGGCCCAGCTCGGAGCCGGTGAGAATCACCTTGTCGCCGCTGTGGCCCGGCTGATGGGTGGGGGCAGCATCCAGCTGCGCCACGATGGACCTCCTTCCCCGCCTCACGGGACGGGTCGTTAAAGGACGCCAGAAAATTTCTGCGCGCTGCGACCCTACCAGCGCCAAAGGTTCGACCTGCGGATATAGGCGCGGAGCCGCTTTGCGCGCCGGATCCGCCGGGGGGCTTCCCGCTGGATCTTCGAAAAGGTCCGGAAAGGCTACTTGACCAATCTGACCCGAGCCCCGTACCGTCACGCTCCGTAGCGATCGCTGGGGAACCCACGGGAGTCCGTATGCCCTCTGAGTACGCAAAGTCCCTGGGCGCCCGGTTGCGCTCCATCCGCCAGCAGCAGGGCCTGTCCCTGCAGGGTGTGGAGGAGAAGTCCAACGGGCGCTGGAAGGCCGTGGTCGTCGGCTCTTATGAGCGAGGTGACCGCGCGGTAACCGTCTCCCGGCTGGCCGAGCTTGCCGAGTTCTACCGGGTGCCGGTGGCGGAGCTACTGCCCGACGGCAGTGGCATCCGGCATGAGTCGACGAACAAGATCGTCCTCGATCTGGAGCGGCTCTACGACACGAAGGACACTGACCTGGACTATGTGGCCCGGTACGCACGCGCGATCCAGCAGCAGCGCGGGGACTACAACGGCCGGGTCCTGTCCATCCGCGCCGACGATCTGCGGGCGCTCGCAATCGTCTACGACGTGTCCCCCTCCGGTCTGGTCGAGCGCCTGACCGAGCAGGGGGTCCTCATCGCCGATCCGCGGGCGTTCTTCGCCTCCTCGCCCTAGGGACGGCTCCTTGGTGAGGGCGCCGGTCGGGGCGCCCTCACCAAGGACCGCCGCACCAGGAACCCGCCGGGGCAAGACGGCCGCCAGCCGGGGCTGCCAGCTGCAGCCCGGGCTGCAGCAGCGACAGCCGCTCAGCGGGTGGCGAACTCGGCGATCCGGGCCAGCAGGCCGTTGAGGAAGCGCGGCGACTCGTCGGTCGACAGCGACTGCGCCAGCTCGACGGCCTCACTGATGGCGACCGGGTCGTCGATGTCGTCGGCGTAGAGCAGCTCCCAAACCGCCACCCGGGCAAGGTTGCGGTCGACCGGAGGCATCCGCTCCAGGGTCCAGCCCTCGGCGTAGCTGGCGATCAGCTCGTCGATGCGTTCCCGGTGCTCCTGCACCCCGCGCACCAGCGTCATCGCGTAGGCCAGGTGCTCCGGGCGCGGCACGGGCAGCCGGGAGACGTAGGCCTCCAGCACGTCGAGGACGGGCAGCGAGCGGATGTCCGCCTCGTAGAGCACGTCCAGCGCCCGCTTGCGCGCCTTGCGGCGGGCGGGCATCAGCTGCTTCGGCGCCTCCGCCATCAGCCGCCCGCCTCAGCCACGGCCGAGGTAGCGACCGTCGCGCGTGTCGACCTTGATCTTCTCGCCGGTGGAGATGAAGAGCGGCACCTGCACCGTCGCGCCGGTCTCCACGGTGGCCGGCTTGGTGCCACCGGTCGAGCGGTCCCCCTGCAGCCCGGGCTCGGTGTAGGTGACCTCCAGCAGGACGCTGGTGGGCAGCTCGACGTAGAGCGGCACGCCCTCGTGCATGGCGATGGTCACCTCGGCCTCGGGCAGCAGGTAGTGCGCCCCGTCGCCGACGGTCTCCGCAGGGACCTGGATCTGGTCGTACGACTGAAGGTCCATGAAGATGAAGTCGCCGCCGTCGGCGTAGAGGAACTGCATGGTGCGCTTGTCCACCGTTGCCGTGTCGACCTTGGTCCCGGCGTTGAACGTCTTGTCGACGACCTTTCCGGAGAGCACGTTCTTCAGCGTGGTACGCACGAACGCCCCGCCCTTGCCGGGCTTGACGTGCTGGAACTCCACAACCGACCAGAGGCCGCCATCGAGGTTGAGGACCATGCCGTTCTTGAGGTCGTTCGTCGTCGCCATACGGGTAAGGGTCTCTTTCCGGGAGGTCGAGGCAAAGTCGCAGGAAGTTTACCCACATGTTTGACACGGACCGGCGGTCGGCACAACACTTAACCATATGGTTAAAGATGGGTCGACGCCGCTGGACCTGACGTTCGCCGCGCTCGCCGACCCCACCCGCCGCTCGATCATCGCCCGCCTGGCCGGGGGCCCGCGCACGGTCACCCAGCTCGCCGCCCCGCTGCCGATGTCGCTGGTGGCCACCAGCAAGCACATCGCGGTGCTGGAGCGGGCCGGGCTGGTCAGCCGCGCCAAGTCCGGGCGCAGCCAGGTCTGCCGGCTGCGCCCGGAGGCGCTGCGCGAGGCGACCGCATGGCTGGACGCGTACCGCCGGTTCTGGGCCGGCCGGCTCGACGGGCTCGACCGCTACCTCGCCACGGAGGAGACGTGACCGGACCGGCGCGGCGGCCTGAGACCGCTCAGCGCTCCGCCGCGGCCCGGGCGGCCAGGTGCTCCAGCGCCAGCCGGTAGCCGTCGACGCCGAGCCCGCAGATCACGCCGGTGGCCACCGCCGACACCACCGAGTGGTGCCGGAACTCCTCCCGCGCGTGGATGTTGGACAGGTGCACCTCCACGAGCGGCCCGCGCAGCAGCGCGCACGCGTCGCGGACCGCGTACGAGTAGTGCGACCAGGCGCCCGGGTTCAGCACCACGGCCGCTCCGGCGTCGGCCGCCTCGTGCAGCCACCCCAGCAGCTCGTGCTCGGCGTCGGTCTGCCGGACGTCGACGTCGAACCCGAGCCGCTTGCCGTTCGCCCGGCACCGGTCAGCCAGCTCGGCGTAGGAGGTCAGGCCGTAGACGTCGACCTGGCGGGTGCCGAGCCGGCCCAGGTTGGGGCCGTTGAGCACGTAGACCTTCACGCCGTAGCCACCTCCGCGTACGCCGCCCGCAGCAGGTCCTCGTCCGGGTCGTCGAGCACGGACGGTCGGGCGAGCCCGTCCAGCACGACAAAGCGCAGGCGGGCGCCGCGCGCCTTCTTGTCCACCCGCATCACCGCCCGCAGCCGGTCCCAGGCGTCCGGCCGGTACGCCGTGGGCAGCCCCAGCGCCGCCAGCACCGACCGGTGCCGGGCGGCGGTGGCCGGGTCGAGCCGGCCGGCGAGCCGGGACACCGCGGCGGCGTAGACCAGGCCCACGGAGACCGCGTCGCCGTGCCGCCAGGCGTACCCCTCGACCCGCTCGATCGCGTGGCCGAGCGTGTGGCCGTAGTTGAGCACCTCCCGCGGCCCGGCCTCGCGCAGGTCTGTGGCGACCACCCGGGCCTTGACCCGTACCCCTCGCTCCACCAGCTCGCGCACGGCGGGTCCGGCCGGGTCCGCCGCGGCGGCCGGAGCCCGCTCGATGAGGTCCAGCACCGCCGGGTCGGCGATGAAGCCGCACTTGACCACCTCGGCCACGCCCGCCCTGAGGTCGGCGGGCGGCAGCGTGTCCAGGGTGGACAGGTCACAGAGGACACCGGCGGGCGGGTGGAACGCGCCGACCAGGTTCTTGCCGGCGGCCGTGTTGACGCCGGTCTTGCCGCCGACCGCCGCGTCCACCATGCCCAGCAGCGACGTGGGCAGGTGGACCGCTGGCACGCCGCGCAGCCAGCAGGCCGCGACAAAGCCGGCGAGGTCGGTCACGGCGCCGCCGCCCACGCCCACAACCGCATCGGTACGGGTGAACCCGGCCGACCCGAGCGCCTCCCAGCACCCGGCGGCGACCTCCACCGTCTTGCCCGCCTCGGCGTCCGGCACGTCCAGGACCAGCGGGGCGATGCCGGCCCTGCGCAGCGCGTGCGCGGCCCGGTCGGCGTAGCCGGAAAGCGGTGGGGCGTGCAGCACGGCCGCCCGCGCGGCGCCGGCCAGCAGCGGCGGGAGCCGGTCGAGCAGGTCGCGCCCGACCACCACCGGGTACGGCCGCTCGCCGCCCACCTCAATGACCGTGCTCTCCACGACCCAGCAGCCTACGAGACGCCGCCGTCGCCCCAAACGGCGCCTGTCAACGGGGCATTGTGACCCACGGAGACCGGCGGTCCCACAGAAGCCATGCCCGACAACGCTGCCTGGGCTACCGTCCATCGAAGCCGGGACGTGACCAGGGTTGGGTGTCCGCCTCATCTGAGGTGCAGCAGCGCGACCGCGACATCGTCGCGCTTGCACCGCCAGCACGGGTACGGCACCGCGCGGATCACCAGGTCGTCCGGCACGCGTGTGGCATATGCGGCCTCCCGCCGCGAGCCGTCGGTGCCTCGGTGGTGGCGGTCGCAGCGGCACCAGGTCGGCACACGCCTGTCTAGGCTTGGCCGATGAACGAGCGTAGGTCGCTGGTGTTCGACCGGGTCGCCCACTGCTACGACGCCACCCGCGGCGGCGAGAGCCGCGGTGCCCGGGTCGCCACCGGTCTCGAGCCCTGGCTCGCGGACGGACCGGTACTGGAGGTGGGCGTCGGCACCGGCCTGGTCGCCGCCCCGCTGGCCGACCGGGGTCATCCGGTGTTCGGCATCGACCTGTCCCCCGCGATGCTCGCCCTCGCCGCGGCCCGCCTGGGCACCGGCCGGCTCGCCCTGGGCGACGGCCTCGCGCTGCCGGTCGCCGACGGCGCGGTCTCGACCGTGCTCTTCGTACACGCGCTGCACGCCATCGGCGACGTCGGCGCCGCGCTGGCCGAGGCCGCCCGGGTGGTACGCCCGGGCGGGCGGGTCGTCGCGACGCACGGCGGTGCGACGGACGCGCCGACCGACATCAGCGCGGCGATGTCGCCCTCGGAGCCGTTGCACACCCGCATCGACCGGCCGGACGCGGTCCGCGCGGCCGGCCGCGCGGCCGGGCTCGCCCTGGTCTGGACCGGTGACACCGCGCCCGTGCCGGACCGGGAGAGCCCGCAGGAGCTGGCCCAGCTGGTACGGGACCGGGCCTTTGCCTGGTTGTGGGACGTGGACGACGCGGCCTGGGCGCAGTATGTCACCCCGGCTCTGGAACGCCTCGCCGCCCTGCCCGACCAGGACCGCCCGCGGGAGTTCCTGCGGCGCCATCGGGTCACCGTGTGGGACCGGCCACCCGCCTAGCCGCTAGCGCAGGGCCGCCAGCACCTCCGCGGCGACCTCCTCCGGGCCGTGCCCGTCGGTCGCCACGGTGACCGTCGCCACCTGCTCGTAGAGCGGGCGCCGCTGGTCGAGGAGGTGCCGCAGCGTGGCGCGTGGGTTGACCGTCAACAGTGGACGCCCCTGCCCGAGCCCGACCCGGCGGACCGCGTCGGCCAGCTCCACCGAGAGGTAGACCACGGTGTGCCCGGCCAGCGCGGCCCGGGTCTCCTCGGCGAGCACCGCGCCTCCACCGAGGGCGAGCACCCCCTGGCAGGAGGTGAGCGCCGCCGCCACCGCCGCCCGCTCCAAGGTGCGGAAGTGCGCCTCGCCGTCGCCCACAAAGATGTCCGGGATCGGCTTGCCGGCGACCGCCTCGATGTCGGCGTCGGTGTCCCGCAGCTCGACCCCGAGAGCGTCGGCCACGAGCTGCCCGACGGTCGACTTGCCGGCACCGGGCGGGCCGACCAGCACGCAGACCGGCCGGCCCGCCGGGGCAGGCCCGCTCCCCGGACCAGGTTGGCCCACCGGGACCGGCTGGCTCCCCGGACCAGGCTGGCCCACCGGGACCGGCTGGCTCACCGGACCACCAGGTGCTCAAGGTAGCCGGCGACGTTGCGGCGCAGCTCAGCCAGCGAGTCCCCGCCGAACTTCTCGGTGGCCGCCTCGGCCAGCACCAGCGCCACCATGGCCTCGGCAACGACCGCCGCGGCGGGCACGGCGCACACGTCCGAACGCTGGTTGATGGCGGTCGCCGGCTCGCCGGTCGCAACGTCCACTGTCGACAGCGGTCGGTTCAGCGACGAGATCGGCTTCATCGCCGCCCGTACCCGCAGCGGCTCGCCGGTCGTCATGCCGCCCTCCAGGCCGCCGGCGCGGTCGCTCACCCGCCGTACGCCCTCCGGCGTCGGCACGATCTCGTCGTGCGCCACCGAGCCGCGGGAACGGGCCTGGGTGAACCCGTCACCGATCTCGACGCCTTTGATCGCCTGGATCGAGCAGAGCGCCGCCGCGAGCCTCGCGTCCAGCTTGCGGTCCCACTGGGTGTGCGCCCCAAGCCCCGGTGGTACGCCGTACGCCAGCACCTCGACCACGCCGCCGAGCGTGTCGGCGTCCCGCTTGGCGGCGTCGACCTCGGCCACCATCCGGGTGCTCGCGTCAGGGTCCAGGCAGCGCACCGGGTCGGCGTCGACCTGCGCGGCATCGGCCGGGGTGGGCCGGGTGCCCGGCTTGACCTCGACCGGACCCAGCGCGACCACATGGGACACGACCTCGATGCCGAGGCCCTGGCGCAGCAGCGCCTTGGCGACCGTGCCGACCGCCACCCGGGCCGCGGTCTCCCGGGCGCTGGCGCGTTCGAGCACCGGGCGGGCGTCGGTGTGGCCGTACTTCTGCATGCCGGCCAGGTCGGCGTGGCCGGGCCGGGGACGGGTCAGCGGGGCGTTGCGGGCCAGGCCCGCCAGCTCGGCCGGGTCGACCGGGTCAGCCGCCATCACCACGCGCCACTTGGGCCACTCGCTGTTGGCGACGCTGACGGCGACCGGGCCGCCGAGGGTTACCCCGTGCCGCACCCCGCCAACGATCTCCACCTGGTCGCGCTCGAAGCTCATCCGGGCGCCGCGGCCGTAGCCCAGGCGGCGGCGGGCCAGCTCACGCGCCACGTCGGCGCTGGTCACCGAGACCCCGGCGGGTACGCCCTCGATGACCGCGACGAGCGCGGGGCCGTGTGACTCGCCCGCGGTCAACCAGCGCAGCACGGGGCCCAGTCTGTCACGGCGCCGCCGGCCGCCCGAGCCCGGCCGGCTGAGCCCGACCGGCCGCGGGCCACCCCACCCACCTTGTATTCGATTGTTATCGATGTAATGCTGCCTTATGGGTCGCCGCATGTTCGCCGTTCTCGTCGCAACGGCACTGATCGCCATACCAGCCACCGCACAGGCCGCGCCGGCCGCAGAACCCACCCGGGCCGCGGCCACCCTCGCCGCGCTCCAGCTACCCGGGACGGCCTGGGACATCGACGCCACCGGCCAGCTGCTGGTCATCGTCGACGAGACGGTCACCGGAGAACGGCTACGCCAGCTGAGACGCGCGGTCGCCCCGGCCGGCCACGCCGTACGCGTCCAGCACGAGCCGGGCAGGCTCAGCGTGCTCATCGCCGGCGGGCAGGCGATCTACGGCGGGTCCAGCCGGTGCTCACTGGGCGCCAACGTCCGCTCCGGCACCACCTACTTCTTCGTCACGGCCGGGCACTGCACGAACATCGCCTCCACCTGGTACGCCAACGCGTCCCACACCACCGTGCTGGGCACCCGCGCCGGCACCAGCTTCCCGGGCAACGACTACGGCATCGTCCGCTACACCAACACCACCATCAGCCACCCGAGCGCCGTCTACACCTACCCGGGGCTGCTCACGATCAAGTCCGCCGGCACCGCGCCCGTCGGGACCCCGGTGTGCCGCAGCGGCAGCACCACCGGCGTGCGCTGCGGTGTCATCACCGCCCTCAACGCGACCGTGGCCTACCCGCAGGGCACCGTCTCCGGCCTGATCCGCACCAACATCTGCGCCGAGCCCGGAGACAGCGGTGGACCGCTCTACGTGGCGGCGACCGGCGTCGTCATCGGCATCCTCTCCGGCGGGTCGGGCAACTGCACCACCGGCGGTGTCACGTACTACCAGCCTATTGTCGAGATCCTCGCCGTCTACGGGGTCACCATCCCCTAGCCAGCAGGCTCTGCTCGGGCGGATGGTGCAGAGCATGAGGTCTCAGCAGCACATCCCCGCACCCCGCGTCACCTGAGCGCCACATCCCCCGGCGGCGGCGAACGACCACGTCACACGACCCGCCGCCTGACCGGTGCCTGGCAGTCACCTATCCACGCCGAGCCCCAGCGCGGCCCGCATCGCCGCCACCGGCGCCGGCACCCCGGTGAAGAGCGTGAACTGCCGGACCGCCTGGGCGAGGAGCAGCTCCAGCCCGGACACCACCGGCCGGCCGGCGCGTGCGGCGGACACCGCCAGGGGGGTCGGCCACGGGTCGTAGAGCGCGTCGAGCAGCACAGTGGACGGTCCCCACTCGACGGTCGGGGCGAGCCCGTCGGCCGCGCCCTTCGGCACCGTCGAGACCACCACGTCGGCCTGGCCTGCGGCGGCAGCCTGTGCCCAGTCCCCGTACGACATTGGCAGGCCCAGCGCCGCAGCCACCGGCTCCAGCGCGGCAACCGCGGCTGGCCGTCGGGCGTACACGGTGACCGCCGCCCCGAGGTCCGCGGCGGCGGCGAGCGCAGCTCGCGCCGTACCACCCGCGCCAAGGACCGCGACGGACCGCGGGCCTCCGGCGGGCCGCCCGCCTGCGAGGGAACGCGCGCCAGCGGCGGCATCTGAGCCGAGGGCGGAGCGGAGCGCGTCGGCCATGCCGGGCGCGTCGGTGTTCTCCGCGTACCAGCCGTCACCTCGGCGGACCAGGGTGTTGGCCGCGCCCAGCGTGGTGGCGAGCGCCGAGGTCGAGGAGGCGACGCGCAGCGCCGCCTCCTTCAGCGGCATGGTCAGCGACAGGCCCACCCACTCGGCGCCGAGCCCGGCCACCAGGTCCGCCAGCTCGGCCTCGGCGCACTCGACCGCGGTGTAGCGCCAGCCGGCCAGCCCGGCGGCGGCGTACCCCGCCCGGTGGATGTCCGGCGACCGGGAGTGGGCCACCGGCTTGCCCAGCACCGCAGCCCGGCGCGGCCTCGCCAGCTCCGCCACAGGCGACGCCACCGGGCGGGCCGCCGCCCCATCCGGCGGCCCGGCCACGGCTGGTGGCATCAGCAGAGCACGCCGTTGCGGCAGGCCAGTGCCTTGTTGCGCTCGTGCTCCGCGTCGGTTGTCGCGAACGCCGAGTGGCCGGCCTTGTCGACCGCCACGAAGAACAGCCAGGTGCCCTCCGGCGGCGCCATCGCCCCCTCCAGCGCAACCCGCCCGGGGTTGTTGATCGGCGTCGGCGGCAGCCCCAGGTGCACGTGGGTGCTGTACGGGTTCTTCGCGTCCTGCAGGTCGGCCGTTGTCATCTGCGCCGACGACTTGGTCGGCTTGCCGGTCAGCTCCCAGTAGTAGTTGACGGTGACGTCGAACTGGAGCGGCATCGCCTTCTTGTAGACCCGGTTGTACGCCACCCGCGCGATCTTGCCGATGTCCTCCGGCACGCCCGCCTCGGCCTGCGCCAGCGACGCCACGATCAACGCCTCGTACGGCGCGATGCCGCCGCGCTCGCCCTCCACCCGCTGGACGAACTTGACCTCCTCGGCGACCGCGAGGAACTGGCCCACCATACGCTGCAGGATCTCCGCCGCGGTGGCGCCGGGGTCCAGCTCGTACGTTGACGGGAAGAGGAAGCCCTCGATCGACCGGGTGACCGGCTTCTTGTCGGTACGGGTGAACCAGAAGTCCGGTATGCCGAGCTTTATCGGGTCCTTGGCCGCGGCGGCGAAGTCGGCCGCCTTCAGGCCGGTGGCCTTGGCGAGCAGCTCGTAGGTCTGTTTCGCGGTCCGCCCCTCCGGGATGGTCACCCGGGTCACCTGCTTGTTCTTCAGGTCGAGCAGCATGTCCAGGGCTGCCGAGGCGCGCATGCGCTGGCGCAGCTTATAGACCCCGGGCTGGATGTTCTGGCTGCGCGGGTCCGCCTGGGCCGCCTCCACAAAGGCGGCGGCGCTCTTGATCACGCCCTTGCTGTAGAGCGTGTTGCCGATGTCCGCCGCGGTGTCGCCCTTCTTCACCTCGACCGTGGCCTCGCCGCTGCCAGCGGAGCTGAAGTCCGGCGCGTTGAAGAAGCCCTGCACCTTGCCAATGCCCCACCAGGCGCCCACGCCCAGCGTGGCGAGCAGGGTCAGGGTCACGAAGAGCGCCGCGAAGGTACGACCCCGGCGGCGGCGCTTCTTCTTCTTTTTTCCGTTCTTGCCGTTGCCCACCGCGCCGCGGCGGTGTCTGTGCCTGCCACGATCGGAATACTCGTCAAACGCGAGGTCGAGATCGTCGATCATCACGTCCGCCTCCGCTGCAGGTCGAGCCAGCTTTGCAGGATCTCTACGGCGGCCGCCTGGTCCACGACCGCGCGCTGGCGCCTCCCCCTGACGCCACGCTCGGACAGCCTACGCGCAGCCGCCGCGGTCGACATCCGCTCGTCCGCCAGCTGGACCGGCACCGGGGCGACGACCTGCGCCAACCGCTGTGCATAGGCACGGGCGTGGGCCGCCGCTGGTCCCTCTACCCCCGCCAGCGTCACTGGTAACCCGACGACCACCTCTACCACCTGATAGTCATGGACCAACCGGACCAGCTCGGATATATCAGACGGTACCTTACCTTTGCCCACGCTCTGGTCACGGGCGAGCGTGACCAGCGGCGTGGCGAGCACGCCGGCCGGGTCCGAGCGGGCCACCCCCACTCGGACCGTGCCGACATCCACCGCCAGCCGGACCCCCGGGACCCAGCTAGCTTCTCCGGCTACGCCGCCGGTCTCTCCGCTCACGCCGAGGCGACCAGCCGCTCTACCGCGGCAAGCAGGGTCGGCGCCTCGGCGGCCGGGACCCCGCCGCCCTGGGCCAGGTCGGCGTTGCCGCCGCCGCGGCCGGAGAGCGCGCCCTTGACCAGCGCCGCCGCGTCGAGGCCGCGCTCGCGCGCGGCGCCGTTCACGGCGACCACGAGCGAGGCCTTGCCGCCGCTGCGGGCCGCCACCGCCACCACCGCCGGCCGGGACGCCGGGACCTTGCCGCGGATCTCCTGGGCGAGGGTACGCACGTCGTTGCCGCCGGCCCCCTCCGGCGCCTCGGTCGCCACCAGCGCCACCCCCGCCACGTCGCGGGCCGAGTCGGCGAGCGAGCCGGCTCCGGCGAGCACCAGCTGGGCGCGTAGCTTCTCCAGCTCCCGTTCGGCGTCGCGCAGCTGCGCCACGGTCTGCTCCACCCGGTCGGCGACCTGCTCGGCCGGCACCCGGTAGAGCTCGGCCAGCCGGGCGACCAGCAGGTGCTCGCGGGCGAGGAAGCCGAACGCGTCCATGCCCACCAAGGCCTCCACGCGCCGTACGCCGGCCCCGATCGACGCCTCGTGCAGGATCTTCACCAGGCCGAGCTGGCCGGAGCGGGCCACGTGGGTGCCGCCGCACAGCTCGCGGGCGTAGTCGCCGACCTCGACGACGCGCACCTGGTCGCCGTACTTCTCGCCGAACAGCGCCACCGCGCCGAGCCGGCGCGCCTCGGCGAGCGAGGTGACGAACGCGCGTACCTCCAGGTCGCCCAGGAGCACCTCGTTGACCTGCTGCTCGACGTCGTGCAGCACGCTGGGCGGGACCGCCGACGGGGTGTTGAAGTCGAACCGCAGCCGGCCCGGCGCGTTCAGCGACCCGGCCTGGGTCGCCGACTCGCCGAGGAAGCTGCGCATCGTCTGGTGCACCAGGTGGGTCGCGGTGTGCGACCGGGATATCGCCCGGCGCCGGTAGACGTCGATCTCGGCGTACCCGGTCTCCCCGGCGCGCACCTCGCCGCGTACCACCCGGCCGCGGTGCACCACCAGGCCGGGTAGGGGCTGCTGCACGTCGTGCACCTCGACCTGGCCACCGCCGACGGTCACCACGCCCCAGTCGGGCTGCTGGCCGCCGCCCTCGGCGTAGAACGGGGTGGCGTCGAGGACCAGCTCGACCTCGTCGCCCTCACCGGCCACCGACAGCGTCGAACCGTCGCCGGCCAGCAGCGCGCGCACCCGCGACTCGCGGGCCGCCTCGGCGTACCCGGTGAACTCCACCGGCCCGCCCGCCTCCAGGGCCGAACGGTACGACGACAGGTCGGCGTGGCCGGTCTTGCGCGCCTGCGCGTCGGCCTTGGCCCGGGCCCGCTGCTGCGCCATGAGCTGCCGGAAGCCCGTCTCGTCCACGGAGAGCCCCTGCTCGGCGGCGATCTCCAGGGTCAGGTCGATCGGGAAGCCGTACGTGTCGTGCAGCAGGAACGCCTGGTCCCCGGTGAGCGTGGTGGACCCGGCCGCCTTGGTCTGCGCCACCGCCGTGTCCAGGATCGTGGTGCCCTGCTTGAGCGTGGTGAGGAACGCCTCCTCCTCGCCGTACGCGTACTGCGAGATCCGGCCGAACTCGGTGGCCAGCTCGGGGTAGGACGGCGCCATGGCGTCCCGGGCCACCGGCAGCAGCTGCGGCAGGACCGGCCCCTCCTGCCAGCCGAGCAGGCGCATCGCCCGGACCGCGCGGCGCATGATCCGGCGCAGCACGTAGCCGCGCCCCTCGTTGGCCGGGGTCACCCCGTCGCCGATCATCATCAGCGCGGTACGCACGTGGTCGGCGACCACCCGCAGCCGTACGTCGTCCGGGTGGGACTGGGCCGCGGCGTGGCCGGACCGGGCGCCGTAGCTCTTGTCGGTCAGCTCCGCCGCCCTGGTCAGGATCGGCCGCACCTCGTCGATCTCGTAGAGGTTGTCGACGCCCTGCAGCAGGGCCGCGACGCGCTCCAGACCCATGCCGGTGTCGATGTTCTTCGCCGGCAGCTCGCCGAGGATCGGGTAGTCCTCCTTTGTCGTGCCCGGGCCCCGCTCGAACTGCATGAAGACCAGGTTCCAGAACTCCAGGTACCGGTCCTCGTCGACGTCCGGGCCGCCGTCGGGGCCGTACTCCGGCCCGCGGTCCAGGTAGAGCTCGGAGCACGGGCCGCACGGGCCGGGGATGCCCATGGACCAGTAGTTGTCCGCCTTGCCCCGGCGCACGATCCGCTCCATCGGCAGGCCGACCTGCTTGTGCCAGATGTCGATCGCCTCGTCGTCGTCGAGGTAGACGGTGGCCCAGATGCGCTCCGGGTCCAGGCCGAACCCGCCCTCGGCCGCCGGCTTGGTGGACAGCTCCCAGGCCAGCGCGATGGCGCCTTCCTTGAAGTAGTCGCCGAAGGAGAAGTTGCCGTTCATCTGGAAGAACGTGCCGTGCCGGCTGGTCTTGCCGACCTCGTCGATGTCCGGGGTGCGCAGGCACTTCTGCACGGAGACCGCGCGGCGGTACGGCGGCGTGCGCTGGCCCAGGAAGTACGGCACGAACTGCACCATGCCTGCGTTGACGAACAGCAGGTTGGGGTCGTCGATGGCCGGCAGTGCGGCGCTGGGGACGACCGTGTGTCCGTTCGCCTCGAAGTGGGCCAGGAACCGTCGCTTGATCTCCGCGGTGCGCATCAGTGGAGCTTGCCTCTCTGGGGATAGATTTCCATCTCTTCGGTGGCCAGACCGTCCGGCTCCAGCGCCACGCCCTCGGTGAACGCGGCGTGGATCTGCGCCTCGCGCTCGGCCATGCCCTCACGGACATCGTCGACGAAGCCACGCACCGAGTCGAGCAGGTTACCCGCTGACGCCCGGGCCGTGCCGGCGATTCCGCCCGGGGTGAACGCCTGCGCCTTCTTGGAGACCGCCCGCACCACGAGCGTGCCGATCGCCAGCCCCACCCCGAGCCACAACAGCCTTCTCATGTCGTCCTCCTCGCCGGCTCACCTACACCTCGGCCTACCGGCTGCGCCGGGCCGCCCTGCGCTGGTCCTTGAGCACGTCCCGTACCTGCCGCTCCTCGTCCTGGCGGCGCCGGGCGCTGGCGGCCTTGCGCACGCCGTAGCTGAACGCGGCCACCTTCACCAGCGGGTTGGCCGCCGCCGCGCTGACCACTGTGGACAGGTTCGCCACGTTCGCGGTGACCTGCTGGGCATGCCCGGTGATCGTGTCCAGCCGCTCCAGCTGCACGTTCACGCCGTCCAGGGAGGTGTTCACCTGGCTCAGTGCCACGTTCATGTTGTCCAGCATCGGGCCGGTGCGGTCGGTCACGTCGTTGATCGCCCTGGTGGCGGCGTCCACTGTGTGGCGCAGCCGCAGGATGGGTACGGCGAGCACGAGCACAAGCATCACGAATGCCCCGGCCGCGACCAGGGCCGCGATCTCTCCACCGGACACGCCTGTTCCCCCTTCGTCGTGAGGTGTTGGCTTACGCACCGCCGGCATACCCATTGCGCGGAGGGTTCACTCCGCGCCCCGACGGCACGACCCTACCGTCCGTGACCTCTGGGCACAGCGCGGCTACCCCGGCGAGCCGCTCGGCCGCGGCGTACCGGCCCGGCTGGCGCCCGGGGACGGCCCGCCGGGGCCGGCGCCACCGGGCTCGGTGTCGGTGGGCACGACCTGGCCCGGGTCGCCGCGACCGCGCTCGTCGTCGATGCGGTTGCGCACCTTGAGGGTGACCGCGGCACCCTCGCACACCTCGACCGGGGAGGCCTGCTGGGTCGGCGTGCGGTTGGGCGCCACGGTCGGCCGCCGCCGCAGCGGGTCGTCGGCGCAGGCCGGGTCGCGCACGTACAGGTCGAGGGTGTACTCGTCCCGGGTCCAGCAGGTGTAGTGCCCCGGCAGGTCGGTGGGGCACCCCTCGACCGCCCAGGGCTGCCAGCCTCCGTCGCGCAGCGCCTTCTCGTACGCCTGCGCGGTCTCGTCCGGGCTGCGCTGGGACTCCAGCGTGCGCTCGCGGAACCGGCACTCCTTGATGCACCAGCGGCTGCCGAAGACCACGTCGGTCGGGGCACCGTCGGCCCAGTCCGGCACGTCGAGGGTGTCCAGCGCGTTGAACACCGGGTCGCGGCTGGCGACCTGGGTGGCCAGGTAGAGCGGGTACGCCCCGAGCACCAGCAGCACCACCGCGACCAGGGTGATCTGGCGCATCCGCTGCGCCTCGCGCAGCTGGCGGCGCAGCTCGGAGCGGGCCCCGGCGCGCCAGCGGTCCATCGCCGCGCTCATCCCGGCCCGATCGACGTGCTGCGGCCGGTCCACGGCACTGGCCCGGACCTTGTTGCCCCTGGGCGCGGTCCACCTCGGCGCCTCCCGGACAGGCACGTCCCGGACTGGCATCTCACGGATGGCCGTGTCCTGGTCAGCCGGGCCCCGGCCAGGCGCACCTCGCGCGGGCGCCGGCTCCGGACGGGGCAGGGTGCCGGGCGCCGCGCCACCACCGCGCAACCCATCCGGGGGTACGGGTCCCGCCCCCGGCCGGCCAGCGGCTGGCGGCGGCGGGACGGCCGGCCGGGGACCGGCGCCGCCCGGCTGTGCCATCGGCGGACCCGGCGGAGCAACCGGCGGGGCGGCGGGGCGGCCGAGACGGAACCGGAAGCCTGAGGCCTGACCCGCAGGAGGGGCGGGTGCGACCGGTGGGACCGGGCGGGACCGCGGGCTGTCCGGGGGCGGCATCGACGACCTGGGCGGCGCTGCCGGAGAGCCGGGCGGGGCGGCCGCCGCCCCGGGTGACGGCTCGTTCCACCTGCGGCGCAGTGGGACGAACCGGCTCAGCCCCTGGACGGGCGGGCCAGAGACCGGGGGCGCACCCGGCGGACCCGAGATCGGCGGCGCACCCGGCGGACCGGACGTTGGCGGCGCAAGCGGCGGACCTGAGGTCGGCGGCGCGACCGGCCGCGCCGGTCGCCGGGGTGGCGGCACCGGCGCCGGACGCTGCGGGGGCGGCGCCGACCGTTGGGGCGGCGGCACGGACACGGGCGAGGCAGGAGGCGCCGACCGCGGGGGCGGCGGCACCGAGACGGGCGAGGCAGGAGGCGCGGCGCGCTGGGACGGCGGTCCCGAGGGCGGCACCGGGCGGGCTGGCGGTGGCGCCATGGGACGGCCGGCACGGCCGGACCCGGCCGGCGGCGGCTCCGATGCGCGGCGCGCCCCGCTCACCGGCTCGGCGTCAGGGCGTGACCGGGGCGGGTCTGCCGGGCCTCGGCCGGTGCGCCGGGGTGGCTCCGGCTCGTCGCGGGACGGGCTGTGGCGGCGCCCGCCGGGCTGCCCCGGCACCGGGCCCGGCCCGATGTCCGCCTTCTCCTCCCGGGCGCTGCGCAGGTCGGCGAGCCAGCCGAGATCCTCCTGGCTGACCTCCTCGCCCTCGCCCCGTCCACGGCCCCGCCGGCGGCCCTTACCCCTGCCGCCGGTCTCCTCGAGCCGGTCGCCGGAGCCGTCGTCGGGCTCGTCCGAGCCGCCGCGCGCCCTCACTGTCCGTCCTCCCCGCTTCCCTCGCCGGCGCCAGCCGGCTCGGTGTCGGCCAGCCCTCGCACGACCCGGCGCAGCCTCGGCAGCCGGTCGGCGACCGCCCTTTCGGCGCCGTGCGCCCCGGGCTGGTAGTAGTCGCGCCCGACCAGGTCGTCGGGCGGGTACTGCTGCGTGACGACCCCACGCGGGTCATCGTGCGGATAACGGTAACCTCGGCCGTGGCCGAGCCGGCGCGCGCCCGGATAGTGCGCGTCACGCAAGTGTGCCGGCACAGACCCACCAACACCGGACCGTACGTCCGACAGCGCCGCGGCCAGGGCGGTGGTGACCGTGTTGGACTTCGGGGCGGTGGCCAGGTGGACCACGGCGTGGGCGAGGTTCAGCTGCGCCTCGGGCAGGCCGACGTGCTCGACCGCGTGGGCCGCGGCGGTGGCGGTGAGCAGCGCGCCCGGGTCCGCCATACCCACGTCCTCGCTGGCGAAGATGACCATCCGCCGGACGATGAACCGCGGGTCCTCCCCGGCCACCAGCATCCGGGCCAGGTAGTGCAGTGCGGCGTCCACATCGGACCCCCGCATGCTCTTGATGAACGCGCTGGTCACGTCGTAGTGCGCGTCGCCCTCCCGGTCATAGCGGACGGCCGCCACGTCGACCGCCTTCTCCGCCATCGGCAGGTCGACCTCGGTGACCCCCTGCGCCTGTGCCGAGGCGGCCGCCGCCTCCAGCGCCGTCAGGGCCTTGCGCACGTCGCCGCCGGCCAGGCGTACCAGGTGGTCCTCTGCCTCGGGCGCGAGGGTGACCGCCCCGGAGAGGCCCCGGGGGTCGGCGGTGGCGCGCCGGACCAGCTCCCGCACCGCCTCGTCGTCCAGGGCGTGCAGGGTGAGCAGGACGCAGCGGGACAGCAGCGGGGAGATGACCGAGAAGTACGGGTTCTCGGTGGTCGCCGCGAGCAGCGTGATGATGCGGTCCTCGACCGCGGAGAGCAGCGAGTCCTGCTGGGTCTTGCTGAACCGGTGAACCTCGTCGATAAACAGGACGGTGGGCCGGCCACCGGCGCGGCGCTCGCGGCGGGCCGAGTCGATGACCGCGCGCACGTCCTTCACGCCCGACGACAAGGCGGATAGCGCGACGAACCGGCGGTCGGTCGCGTGCGCCACCAGGTGGGCGACCGTGGTCTTGCCGCTGCCCGGCGGGCCCCAGAGAATCACCGACATCGGGCTCGTGCCGCCGACCAGCTGGCGCAGCGGGGCACCCGGCGACAGCAGGTGGTCCTGGCCGACCAGCTCGTCCAGGCTGCGCGGGCGCATCCGGACCGGCAGCGGGGAGTCCGGCCCCGGCTCGACAAAGCCGGACCCGCTGGCGGTGGAGCCGACGGAACCGTCGCGCCGGGCAGGCGCGGCCTCCAGGGAGAACAGACCTTCGGGTTCCACCACGCAGACCCTACCGTCCCGGTCACGCCGGACGGCACGACCAGGACGGGGGACCTGCACAGACGGGTCAAGCCAGCGCGGGCCAGGTCACGGGCCTGCGCCGTCGCGTTCCTTCGTCCGTACCGCCCATGCCCAGGTACGGCACTGTCGGGGTCGCGCCGGTGCCAGGGGATCCGCTGGTACCTAATGCTCTGCACCATCCGTGCTAGCAGAGAATCCGTCGCTGGCCAGCGCCAGGTCCTGTGGCATGGCTCTGGGGGCGGACTCTGGCGCCAAGACCTCTGGCTGCAGGACTCTGGCGCCAGGGCTCTGCTAGCGGCAATGGTGCAGAGCATAAGGTCCGCACAACCCTACCCAAGCCGACCCCGGAGCGGCCCGGGACCAGCGCGCAGCTGACCCAGTGCCCCACCCGCAGGACGTCAGCCCGGGCCGGGCCGCCGGCCGCGGTACGAGCGGCGCCAGCCCCAGCCGGTGCCCACACCGGCGAGGTGCAGCGCCAGGAACAGCAGGCCGCCGTAGAGCAGGGTGGTGGGCGTGATGATCTCGCCCAGGTTCTCCTTGATCCATACGAGCAGGAGCGCCAGCCCAAACATAATGGCTGCGATGACTGCGAACACGTGTCCTCCTGAGGGGTGTCCGAGCCGGTCCGGCAGCATTGCCGGAGATGGCGCTAGCGGATACCCGAGGCGGCGAGTTCGTAATCATCCACAGTGGAGCACCTGCAGCCCATTGACGCAGGTCACGGCTTTGGCTTGGCGTCCACTCCGGCCTCGGCGCGCTGCTGGGGGGTGATCGGCGCCGGGGCGCCGGTCAGCGGGTCGAGACCGCCCCGGGTCTTCGGGAACGCGATGACCTCGCGGATCGAGTCGACGCCGGCGAGCAGCATGCAGATGCGGTCCCAGCCGAAGGCGATGCCGCCGTGCGGCGGCGGGCCGTACCTGAACGCATCCAGCAGGAAGCCGAACTTGTCGGCGGCCTCCTCGGGCGCGATGCCAAGCAGCTTGAAGACCCGCTGCTGGACGTCGGCACGGTGGATCCGGACCGACCCGCCGCCGATCTCGTTGCCGTTGCAGACGATGTCGTACGCGTACGCCAGCGCGTCGCCGGGAGCCTCCTCGAACCGGTCCACCCACTCGGCCGTGGGTGACGTGAACGGGTGGTGCACCGGCGCCCAGCCGCCCTCGCCGTCCGGCTCGAACATGGGCGCGTCCAGGACCCAGCAGAAGGCCCAGGCGTCCTCGTCGACCAGCCCGGCCCGGCGGGCGATCTCGACGCGGGCCGCGCCGAGCAGCTCCTGCGCCTCACGCCGCTGCTCGGAGGCGGCGAAGAAGACCGCGTCGCCGGGCTTGGCGCCGACCGCGTCGGCCAGCCCGGCCAGGTGCGCCTCGGAGAGGTTCTTCGCCACGGGACCGCGGGCCTCGCCGGTCTCCGCGTCGAGCACGACGTAGGCCAGCCCGCGCGCGCCCCGGGCCCGGGCCCACTCCTGCCAGCCGTCCAGCTCCTTGCGCGTCTGGGCGGCCCCGCCCGGCATGACCACCGCACCCACGTAGCCACCGGCCGCGATGGCGCCAGCGAAGACCCGGAACTCGGTGCCGCGCAGGTAGCCGGTGAGATCGGTCAGCTCCAGGCCGTAGCGCAGGTCGGGCTTGTCCGAGCCGTACCGGGCCATGGCGTCGTGCCAGGTCAGCCGCGGGATCGGGCGGGAGATCCCGTGCCCGGCCAGCTCCCGCCAGAGCGCGGCGACGATCTCCTCGGAGAGGTCGATGACGTCCTCCTGGCTGACGAAGGACATCTCGATGTCGAGCTGGGTGAACTCCGGCTGCCGGTCGGCCCGGAAGTCCTCGTCGCGGTAGCAGCGGGCGATCTGGTAGTACCGCTCCAGGCCGGCCACCATCAGCAGCTGCTTGAACAGCTGCGGGGACTGCGGCAGCGCGTACCAGGTGCCGGGCTGCAGCCGCACGGGCACGAGGAAGTCGCGGGCGCCCTCGGGGGTGGACCTGGTCAGCGTCGGCGTCTCGACCTCGACGAAGCGCCGCTCGTGCAGCACGGTGCGGGCGATGCGGTTGGCCTCGGAGCGCAGCCGCATGGCCGCCGCCGGGCCCGTGCGGCGCAGGTCCAGGTAGCGGTAGCGCAGCCGGATGTCGTCGCCGGCGTCGACGTGGTCGTCGACCGGCAGCGGCAGCGGCGCAGCCTCGGAGAGCACGGCCAGCTCGGTGACGGTCACCTCGACCTCGCCGGTGGGCAGCTCGGGGTTCTCGTTGCCGGCCGGTCGCCGCTCGACCGTGCCGGCCACCTGAATGCAGAACTCGTTGCGCAGGTGATGAGCTGCCGCGGACTCCCTGAACACGACCTGGACCACGCCGGACGCGTCGCGCAGGTCGATGAAGGTGACCCCGCCGTGGTCCCGGCGCCGGGCCACCCAGCCGGCGAGCGTCACCGTGTTACCGGCGTCGGCGGCCCGCAGGGTGCCGGCCTCATGGGTACGGATCACTGTCTCTCCCTGTCTCGCGGCTGCCCCGGCATTCTCTCAGCCCCTGTCACCAACCCGACCACCGGCTCATCCCGTGTCTCATGCATGGGGCTCGGCATGGCAGATCAGCCACCCTGCCGTTTCGTACAGTACCCACGGCTCGCAGTACCCACGGCTCGATGGAGCCACGCGGATCCCTTTAAAAACATTTCCACACAGCGATGTATCTCTGCCGTCACAGCTGTAGAGGGCTCGGGCGTCCCGGATCAATTGACATACGAGAGAGCCAATCAGGTTCGGCTATATTTAGCTCGCGACAAGCTGCTTTCGCTCCAAGCACAAGGGCAGGGGCGCCTTGAGGGACCATTGACCATGGCCTGACAATATTACTCCAGTACGGATCGTCCACCGCTAAGGTGGTAACTCGCTCAAGGGTGGTACTCGCCCCGTCGTGCTCGGCCGTACGGAACTCTTCATTGAGACACAGATAACTCAGGCCAGCGCCCGCCGCTAGGAAGCGGTCTTTCTGGGTCTCAAACCATCTCTCGTCCTCAATGATCAGCAAAGTGCAGATTTCCGGCCGGTGGCTTAGCAGGTTGAAGGACAGAGCGATGCCCGATAGGCGTGCGCCACCCTCGGCGAGGAGGCTGCGAAGATAGAGTAGGTTTGGATGCGCATAAAAATACTCTGCAGACATGGACCGCTTGCTCATCTGCGCCTCTGGTACGTCGAAGAGCTCCTCAAGATACTCTCTAAAGATGTTGTGCTGAATGCACCACTCGGTCTTGAGGTTATCCCGCGTCGGGCTGACGACAGGCTGGAATATGAACGAGGGAGCGACGTGGTACAAAGCCCCGTACTCGGCAACCAAGTCTGATCGCACCTCACATATCATCCAGTATCGGTCACGCCGTTTGTATACAACGAGAGTCGAGATCGAAATAGCAGCATCGACTCCGCCTCCACCCAGAAGGCAGGACATGGGGTCGGCCGCCCGTGCCAACGCCCTACTCCGGGCGGGCAAATCATCGAGCCCGATCGACCGGAACGACGAACGAACCAATGCTGCAAGCATTTCGTACTCGAGATAATCGGCTGAGCACACCATATCGAAGTAGCTGCCGAGGTACGCGTCCATGGACACAGCTCGTTCTTGTGCATCGATGCGGAGCTCAGCGAGAGAGAAAGTCCTGCCGTTCCAAATAGTAGCACCTCGCTTTTTTATAGCTTCCAGCACCTTCCGCTCGTAGACCGGCCGCTCGATGGGCGGATTGACAACCCTCCCCAGTAGCAGTTCCGGGTCAGCTTGCGCCTCAGGGGTGAGCGGCAGGACGCCCATAGGGAAGGGACCGTCGGGCCCTGCAAGGACTGGAACGTCGTAGTACAGCACACGGAGAGAGTCATACAGCTCAGGGAGTGCACGGGCTCCTGTCGCGCCAGCCGCAATGTCTCTCGTCCTCTTTGACCGCACGTAGCCGTAAAGGCTCCGACCCTTTTCTACGAGTGCGATGATGTCGCCAGCTCCAACTGGGATCAAGGTCTTCTCCTATTGAGGTGGTCTCAACAACGACTCGTATATGTGAGCCAGCACCGCTACATTGTCCGCGGCACGACCGAAGTCGTCGGGCGCGACGCCGAGCAGCGGAGCATCCCGGTAGAAGTCGAGGCTCCGGGTATGACGGTCGTAGAACTCCGACAGCCTTTCCGTGGCTGCGCCGACGTTGCGCTCCAGCATGGACAGCTGCTCGAAGGCCCCGTCGGCGCACGGCCGTGGCCGCGGCCAGCGCGGCGGCGACAGCGGGGCGTGGACGGGGCACGGATCAGCTCGACCGCCTTCTGCTCCCGGGTCCGGCTCAGCGCCTTGGCGAAGCAGAACCCCCACTACAGACGCCCACGAAGTCCTTCTGGGCCTCGTAGATCGCTTGTAGGTTAGCGACCGACATCGCCACGACGCGGAGAAACCTCGTAACGGCACGCGGTGAAGCTACCGAAAGTCGCTAGCCTTGATCATTCGCGGGTCTGGTGGGTTGGTCTGACCCAACCGCTCCGCATCGCCTGAGATCGATGCTTTGTGGTGGTGGGTATGGTGGTGGGCCGTCTGTCGCGGCGGCGGGCGTGGTCTCCTATGGTCCTCCGGGTCGTTGGGTCAGGGCTGAAGGTGGTCAGCCGGGTGCGGGGATGGCCGCGATGCGACGGAACGCGGTGGTGGTCTGGGCGGCCCAGGGCCAGGTGGTGGGATGCGTAGCCAGCGGCGGCGCTGGCCCCGGGTCAGGCGGGCGGCGGTGTGCAGCAGCCGGTACCGCAGTCGTCTGGGCTCGGCGGTGGCTAGGTCGCCGTCGAGGGCGAGCAGCTGTAGCCAGGCGATGAGGTCGGTGGCGATCGCGGCGGCCAGGCACCATGCCTGGTTGACGTCGAAGTCCCGGGATCGCAGCCGGCCCAGGCCGGTGTCCTTGCCGCACCGGATGCGGTCCTCGACGCGGGCGTGGGCGCGGTGGCGGGCTTCCAGCCACTGCAGCTGGCCGGTGGTGGTGTTGGTGACGAACGCGGTGTAGCGCCAGCCGTCGGCCTCCTCGAACAGTGACAGCTGAGCGCCGGGGTGTGGACGCTCCCGGCGCACGAGCACCCGCGTCCCCGGTGGCCAACCGGACGGGTCCAGCAGCCCGGTCAGCTCGGCAACGTCGGCGCCGTCGCGGACCCCGCCGTCGGGGTCCAGGGCCGGTGACCACGCGCGGGTGGGCAGCGCGGTGACCGCGGCCCGTTCGGGCTCGCCGATCGACCAGCCGATGGAGTACTCCACGACCCGGCCCCGCCTGCGGCCCTGCTCGTACAGCCAGTCCAGCACGGCGTGCGACGCGGCTGCCGAGTCGCCGCGGACCAGCAGGTGCCGGCGGTGCGCGGTCGGGACCTGCGCGAAGGCCTCCGCGAGGACCTGCAGGTGGTCGGCTGCGGTGTTCGCGCCCGCGTTGCCCGGCCGCAGCGTGATGGCCAGCAGCTCGCCTGTGTTGTCACAGGTCACCAGGATCGGATGGAACCCGTAGGTGTGTTTGTAGGTGGGTGCGGCGCCGTCCTTGTCGCTGTGCGCGATGACGATCGTGGAGTCCACGTCCAGCACCACGAACCCCGTCGCCGATGTCCCGGCCGGCGGCCCGGGCACTGGGCACCTGGCCCAGCAGCGTCCATACCCGGGCTCGGGTCCTCGCCCGAGTCCGGCTGATGCGCCGTCGTTGTGGGCGGCCGACCTCATCAAGGGCCCGCCAGCACGTCGCTGGCGAGGCCACCGCCCCGAACAGCTCGCCCTGGTGACGCAGCACGTCGATATCCGCGATCGCCTCGCCCCCGTCGGCGGTCATCGCAGCCAGGTCCGTGAGCACCCGACCCCGGTCATGCCCCGGCCACCAGCCCCGCCGGGCCAGGGCGCCCGACAGCGCCTGGGTCAGCCCGCACCGGTCGGCCAGCATCCGCAGCAGCGCCGTACCCGCGACACCACACCCGTACCATCCGCGGTGACCCGCGGGTCCTTCGACCACGCCGTAGACTGCACCTCGAAAGTGCCTTCCTGGTAGAGAAACCTGTAGATGTTGTAGTCACAAGTTTCCCCTACGGGACAGGCACTTTCGCTTATCTACACGCCGACAACCGGCCCAACTCAGCGATCACCACGAATCACGCAGGCTAGGGCGGGACATCAGACCTTGCGGCCGAGGCCGCAGAGGATGACCGGCCGGCCCAGCTTCCCGTCCGAGCCGCCGGCGGGGTCCGGACGCCACTCATGCGTGCACACCACCCCGGGCTCGACCAGCTCCAACCCGGTGAAGAACCGCTGCACCTCCGACCGGGAACGCGGCGCCATCTCCATGCCACCGCGCTTGGCTGTGCCAGTTCTCCCGGCGGTCTGCCTCGGCCTGGACTCCTGGGACAAATGGGAGATGGCCAGGTAGCTGCCTGGGACAACAGCGTCCCGGAGCGGCGACGACGCCTGACGGGTCCTCCAGTACGAAGTGCAGCAGGCCGCGTACCTCAGGGCTGCCGAGGACGCGCTCGGACTGGCGCATGTCCGCCTGGACCGCCCCGGCCAGGTTGTTGCCGGCCAGGACTATCCGCGGATCACGTCGACGACGGTGGTCGCGGTGACGGCGCGGCTCAGCCAGACATCGAGCTGGGCCAGGTCGGTGCAGGAGAGAACCTGCTCACGGACCGCCTCAGGAACCGGCACGCCACGCGCTTTGAGCACAGCCAACACCGCCCGCGCCTCGCCGCGCGCCTCACCACGGGCCTCGCCAAGCTCCTCATGCTGGGCGGCGAGCTTCCGCAGCAGCTCGCTGCGGTACTCATAGCCCACAGTTGTGGTCATGAAAGCCTCCCAACGGGCCCGGGCCGCCACCGGCAGCCCAGCCAGCACAACGTCATAGTACAAGATCGCTCTACTTGAGCCGAGTGAGCGCAGCGCCTCCACCAGCGCCGGGAACATGTCATCCACCTCGGCGTGCTCGCCATGGCAGATCACCGAGAGCACCGCCAGCGCCGGGTACGCCCGAGCCGTCTCCACATCCATGACCAACGGCACCTCGTCAGGCGTGAAGATGAAGGGCCGCAGCTGCAGGCTGAGCCCTTCGAACTCGAACATACTTCGATACCACCGGGCGACCGCGAGGTCGGGGCAGTAGACCAGGAGCGCGGTGTTGACGTCCAGCTCGGCCTCCAGCTGGGCCACGTACAGCTTCCACGTGCGACGCTTGGTCCGGTCCCGACCGCGCTGAACCTCCAGCACGACTGCGAGCAACGGCTGGTCGACCGGATCGCAGAACAGCAACATGCTGTCGGCGTGGTATGTACGCGGGACCAGCACCCGCACATCGGTGGCCTGGGTCCGGGTGTGGTGGTAGTCGGGAACCTTGACGTCGAACAGGTTGGCCAACAGCCAGGCCACCAGGTCCGGATCCAGCTTGGCCAACGCGACCGGGGACTCGTGCTCCGCACTCGGCATGGCCGACACGGTAGACATGAGGTCTGACAAAACTGCGGGCGGTCAACGGTAGCTGGTCTGGTGCCGCTTGCGGACGAGCTGGAAGACCGGTGACGCGGCTACGCCCCCCACCTGTTCAGGTCCGGCCGGTCACCTGGGGCCAGCGGTCCGCCTCCGGTGGCTCCCATGTGGACACTGACACCTCGGCCTGCTCGCCGGAGCGGATGTCCTTGACCGTGTCCGGCTCCCCCGGGAACCACACGTACGGGATCCCGCGCCGCTCCGCGAACCGGATCTGCTTGCCGTACTTGGCGGCGCCCGGCGAGACCTCGACCGGGATGCCCCGCCCCCGCAAGGCAGCCGCGATCCGGTCGGCAGCGGCCCGGGACTCCTCGTCCGGCAGGGCCACCAGCACGCACGTCGGCACCGGCCGGGAGACGGCCAGCGCGTCCCGCCCGAAGAGCAGGCCGAGCAGCCGGGTCACCCCGATCGAGATCCCCACCCCCGGGTAGCTCACGTCACCCGAGGAGGCGAGGTTGTCGTACCGGCCGCCGGAGCAGACCGAGCCGAAGCGCTCGTACCCGCGCAGCTGCGTCTCGTACACGGTGCCGGTGTAGTAGTCCAGCCCCCGCGCCACCCGCAGGTCGGCCACGCACAGCCCGGGCGCGTGCTCCGCCGCCGCCTCGACGACCCGGACCAGCTCGGCCAGGCCCTCGTCGAGCAGTGGGTCGCTGACCCCGAGCGCGCGCACCGCGTCGACGAACGACGCGTCGGAGGCGGAGATCTCGCCCAGCGCCAGGCACGCCTTGGCCTGCGCCTCGGTCGCGCCCGCGGTGGTCACCAGCAGCTCGGTCACCACGGCCGGCCCGACCTTGTCCAGCTTGTCCACGGCCCGCAGCGCCGCCGCCGGGTCGGGCACGCCCACCCCGCGGTAGAAGCCCTCGCACACCTTGCGGTTGTTGACCTGGATGCGGATCGGCGGGATCGGCAGGCCGCCGAGCGCGTCGGCGACGACCAGCGGCATCTCCACCTCGTAGTGCAACGGCAGCGTGTCGCGGTCAACCACGTCGATGTCGGCCTGGGCGAACTCCCGGTAGCGCCCCTCCTGGGGCCGCTCGCCGCGCCACACCTTCTGGATCTGGTAGCGCCGGAACGGGAACACCAGCCGGCCCGCATTTTCAAGGACAAACCGAGCAAAGGGTACGGTCAGGTCGAAGTGCAGGCCTAGCGCGTCGTCGGACGGGTCGGTCTCGTCCGCCTGGAGCCGGCGCAGGACGTACACCTCCTTGGCGGTGTCGCCCTTGCGCAGCAGCTGGTCCAGCGGCTCGACGGCGCGGGTCTCCAGCGGCGCGTAGCCGTAGAGCTCGAACGTGCGCCTGATCCGCTCCAGGGCGTACTGCTCGATCATGCGCTGCGGCGGCAGCCACTCGGGAAAGCCCGAGAGGGGCCTGGGCTTGCTCATATCGGTAGAGCTCCTCGGTGTCTCGCGCCCGCGCAGTCGGGCGCGAGCGGGGGTTACCAGCCTCGGGTGGGTCCGGCCCCGGCGGCCACCCCGGTCAGGAAGGGGTTCGTGGCGCGCTCGCGGCCGATCGTGGTGGTGGGGCCGTGGCCGGGCAGCACGAGCGTCTCGTCGGCGAGCGGGAGGATCTTGTTCCGCAGGCTCTCCAGCATCGTCGGCATGCTGCCGCCCGGCAGGTCGGTGCGGCCGATCGAGCCGGCGAAGAGCACGTCCCCGCTGAAGCAGAGCGGGCGGTCGTCACCGGGCGTACGGAACAGCACCGACCCCCTGGTATGGCCCGGGGCATGGTCGATGGTGATCGAAAGGCCCGCGATCCTCAGCACCTCGCCGTCGGTGAGCAGGGCCACGTCGTCCGGCTCGGAGTAGGGCAGGCGGCCGCCGAAGAGCTCGACCGGGTCGAGCGAGAGCGCCTTGGCCGGGTCGGCGAGCAGCTCCCGGTCGTCCGGGTGGATGTAGGCGGCGATGCCGCGGGCGCCGCAGACCGGCGCCACCGAGAAGGTGTGGTCCAGGTGCCCGTGGGTGAGCAGCACCGCGGCCGGGTGCAGCCGGTGCTCGGTGAGCACCTCGTCGAGCCGGGCGACCACGCCGATGCCGGGGTCGACCACCACACACTGCTCCCCCGGGCCGACCGCGACCACGTAGCAGTTGGTCCCGAAGATGTCCGAGGGAAAGCCTGCGACGAGCACCGGTAGCGGGTCCCTTCTCGCCAGTCCACAATCGTCGTTCCGGGCACGGTTCCTGGGCCCAAGCCTATCCGGCCGGACGAGCTGGTTTCCGCGCCGCCCGCCGCTTGGGCACCTGGTTCGGCTGGCGGGTCACCAGGCGGTCACCTGGCGCACCCGTGTCCCAGCTTGTGCCCGTACACTCTGGCGGGCGAAACCGACCAGCGACGCGACAGGGGGAGCACGGTGGCTTCCAGCAAGAGCCGGCAGCGTGAGCTGGCCCGCGCCAAGTACCACCGCCAGATGGTGCGCAAGGCCCAGGCCGAGCGGCGGCGCCGCCAGCTCCAGGCGGGCCTGGCCGGCCTGGTCGTGGTGCTGGTCACCCTCGGCGGCTTCTGGCTGGGGGGCGCGTTCGACCCCGACCCCAAGCCGCAGGCCTCGGACGTGTGCCTGTGGACGCCGAAGCAGAACACCGACGGCACGCTCAAGGACGTGGGCACCCCGTCGACCACCGACGTGCCGACCGCCGGGAGCCGGGCCATGAACATCACGTTCGCCCAGGGGCTGGTGGAGACCTCGCTGGACCTCGCCTCGGCGCCCTGCACCTCGGCCAGCTTCGCGTTCCTGGCCGGCAAGAACTTCTTCGACAACACCAAGTGCCACCGGCTCACCGACGCCCTGCTGCACTGCGGCGACCCCGCTGGCACGGGTGGCGGCGGCCCCACGTACCAGGTGGTTGACGAGAACGTGCCACCCGAGGCGGCGCCGGCGGCGCCGACCCCCGCCCCGACCCCGGCGGCGAGCCCGTCCCTGGTCGCCTCGGCCAGCCCCTCGCCGACCCGCGCGCCGAGCCCGTCGCCCACCGCCTCAGCCGCGCCCACCCCGGACCCCAAGGCCGGCAAGGCGTTCTACGGCAAGGGCACCATCGCGACGTACAACACCGGTCCTGGCACCAATGGCAGCCAGTTCCTCATCGTCTACAAGGACACCTACCTGGACCCGCGGTACAGCAAGTTCGGCACGGTGACCAAGGGACTGGAGATCGTCGAGAAGATCGCCAAGGACGGCGCGGTGGGCGCCGATGGCAAGCCCGCCACCGAAGGCAAGCCAAAGAACGACGTCGTCATCCAGTCGCTGACGGTCGGCGATGTGGTCGCGCCGACGCCGGGGCCGACCCCGGGCCTGTCGGTTCCCTCCGACGACCCCGACGACAGCCCGGCGCCGACGCGGTCGGCCACCCCGTCACCCTCGCCATCGAGCAAGTCCTGACGCCGCCGTCGAGCAGTCCTGACGCGGCACAGACGCGGCAACCGAGTAAGGAGAGCACCGTGAGCCCCACCAAGGATCGCCAGCGCGCCGCGGCCCGGGCCAGGCTCGAGCGGGAGATGGCCGCGCGCGCGGCAAAGGCCCGCAAGCGCCGCCAGCTCCAGGCGGGCATCGGGGCCGGGGTGGCCGCGCTGCTCGTGATCGTCGGGGCGGTGTGGCTGGTCACCAGCCTGGGCGGCGATGACTCCCCGGCGCCGACCGCGCAGGCGTCGGGCTCGGCCGCCCCTGCCGGCTGCAAGTGGAACCCGCTGGTCGACCCGGCGGTCACCCCACAGCCGACGCCGCCGGCCACCGTGCGCGACGTGGGGACACCGCCGACCAGCGGGGAGCCGCGCACCGGCACCCAGATCCTGAACATCACCACGAACCTCGGCGTCATCAAGGTCAAGATGGACCTCACCAAGGCGCCGTGCATCGCGTCGAGCTTCGCCCACCTGTCGGCCAAGAACCTCTACAACGACACCAAGTGCCACCGGGCGTTCACTGGCATGCTCCAGTGCGGCGACCCGTCCGCCAAGGGCAAAGGCTGGCGTACGACCGACGGCACCGGCGGCCCGGCGTACCGGTACGCGGACGAGAACCTGCCGGTCGGGCAGCGCCCGGCCTACCCGCGCGGCACGCTGGCCATGGCCAACAGCGGCGAGGCCACCAACGGCAGCCAGTTCTTCTTCATCCTCAGGGACACCGACCTGGACGGCCCCAAGTACTCGGTGGTCGGCACCATCGTCGAGGGGCTCAACATCCTCGACGACGTGGACAAGGCGGGCAACGACGGCTCCGGCGGCCAGGGGACCGGCCACCCGAAGAAGGAGGTCGTCATCAAGTCGGTGACCCTGGACCCGCCCCAGGCGTAGCCATAGCCGGGCAGCACAGCCAGGCGCCTGACGGCAGGCCGTCAGGCGCCTGAGGTCACCCGGTACGCGTCGAACACCCCGTCCACCTTGCGCACCGCGGCCAGCAGGTGGCCGAGATGCTTGGGGTCGGCCATCTCGAAGCTGAACCGGCTCACCGCCACCCGGTCCCGGGTGGTGGTGACCGTGGCCGAGAGGATGTTGACCTTCTCCTCGGAGAGCACCCGGGTGATGTCGGCCAGCAGCTTGTGCCGGTCCAGCGCCTCCACCTGGATGGCGACCAGGAACGTGGACGCCGAGGTCGGCTTCCACGACACCTCCACCAGCCGCTCCGGCTGCGCCTCGAGGTCCTCGGCGTTGGCGCAGTCCTGCCGGTGCACGCTCACCCCACCGGAGCGGGTCACGAAGCCGAACACCCGGTCCCCCGGCACCGGGGTGCAGCAGCGGGCCAGCTTGATCCATACGTCGGAGGCGCCGACGACCACCACGCCCGGGTCCTGCGCCGACCCGCGGTGCCGCGGCGGCTTGGTCGCGATCGCGGTCTCGGCGATATCCTCGACCGCACCCTCCTCGCCACCGAACCCGGCGACGAGCCGATGGACCACCGCCTGCGCGGAGATCTGGTTCTCCCCCACGGCGGCGTAGAGCGAGGCCACATCGGGCAGGTGCACGTCGCGGGCGATCGCCATCAGCGACTCCGACGACATCATCCGCTGCAACGGCAGGCCCTGCTTGCGCATGGCCTTGACGATCGCGTCCTTGCCGGCCTCGATCGCCTCCTCGCGCCGCTCCTTGTTGAAGTACTGGCGGATCTTCGTACGCGCCCGCGGGCTCTTGACGAAGCCGAGCCAGTCCTGCGACGGGCCGGCAGTGTCCGACTTGGACGTGAAGATCTCCACCACGTCACCGTTGGACAGCGTCGACTCCAGCGGCACCAGCTTGCCGTTGACCCGCGCCCCGATGCACTTGTGCCCCACCTCGGTGTGCACGGCGTAGGCGAAGTCGACCGGGGTCGAGCCGGTGGGCAGCGCCACCACGTCGCCCTTTGGCGTGAAGACGTACACCTCCTGGCTGGACAGGTCGAAGCGCAGCGCGTCCAGGAACTCGCTGGGGTCGCTCGCCTCGCGCTGCCAGTCCAGCAGCTGGCGCAGCCAGGTCATCTCGTCGATGTGCGCCGGCGGGCCGACGATGGTGGCGTTCTTCGCCTCCTTGTACTTCCAGTGCGCGGCGATGCCGTACTCCGCGGTGCGGTGCATCGCGTGGGTGCGGATCTGCATCTCCACCGGCTTGCCGTTCGGGCCGATCACGGTGGTGTGCAGCGACTGGTACATATTGAACTTCGGCATCGCGATGTAGTCCTTGAACCGGCCCGGGACGGGCTGCCAGTTCGCGTGGATCACGCCGAGCGCCGCGTAGCAGTCGCGCACGGTCTCCACCAGGATCCGTACGCCGACGAGGTCGTAGATGTCGTTGAACTCGCGGCCCCGCACGATCATCTTCTGGTAGACCGAGTAGAGGTGCTTGGGCCGGCCGGTGGTGTCCGCCTTGATCTTCGCCGACCGCAGGTCCAGCTGGACCTTCTGGGTGACCCGCTGGAGCAGCGCCTCCCGCTGCGGTGCGTGCTCGGTGATCAGCCGGTTGATCTCGTCGTACCGCTTGGGGAAGAGGGTGCTGAAGGAGAGGTCCTCCAGCTCCCACTTGATCGTGTTCATACCCAGGCGGTGGGCGAGCGGGGCGAGGATCTCCAGCGTCTCGCGGGCCTTCTGCTCCTGCTTGGCAGCTGGCAGGAAGGTCAGGGTACGCATGTTGTGCAGCCGGTCGGCGAGCTTGATGACGAGCACCCGAGGGTCCTTGGCCATCGCCACGACCATCTTGCGGATCGTCTCCGCCTTGGCCGCGTCGCCGAGCTTGACCTTGTCCAGCTTTGTCACGCCGTCGACCAGCAGCGTCACCTCGCCGCCGAAGTCCTCGCGCATCCGGTCGAGCGTGTAGTCGGTGTCCTCGATCGTGTCGTGCAGCAGCGCGGCCACCAGCGTGGTGGTGTCCATGCCGAGGTTGGCCAGGATCGTGGCGACCGCGAGCGGGTGGGTGATGTACGGGTCACCGGACTTGCGGTACTGGCCGGCGTGCCAGCGCGAGGCCACGTCGTACGCCCGTTGCAGCAGCCGTACATCGGCCCTGGGATGGCTCAGCCGGTGCTGTGAGATCAGCGGCTCGAGCACCTCGTTGACCTGCGGCGTCTGCCAGGGCGCGTTGAACCTGGCCAGCCGGGCGCGCACCCGGCGTCCGGTCGGCGGGCCGGCGAAGCCGAACGTCGTGGTCGCCGCGCCGTTGCCGGCCGGGCGGCCGCCCTCAGGGAACGCCACCACGACGTCGTCATCGTGGTCCTCGTCGTCGGGCGCCACCTGCGCGCCCGCCCCGGCAATGCCCGGTCCCGGGGCACTGGCCTTCGGTGCGCCGGCCTCTGGAGCACTGGGCCCCGACGCGCTGGACCCTGGGGCGCTGGACCCCGGAGCGCTGGCACTGGACGTGCTGGAACCTGGCCCGCTGGAGCCGGGCGGGGCGACGGCGTCGCCGTTGGCCGCGTCCCCGGCCTCACCAGCCCGCCACCGGGCGCGGGCCTCGCCGTGACCCGTCTCGCCATGACGCGTCTCGCCGTGGCCTGTCCTGTCCTGCCGCATCGTGTCGTCATGGCTGTCGTCGCGGGCCGGGCGCGTCTCATCCCGGGCGTCACCGTTGTGCAGCGCGCCCGTCGGGGTGACCGTGCCCTCCACCGGAGGTGCGACGTCTGGCACCGGCCGCTCCTCGCTGCTCGCGTCCCTGGGAGATGCCATCGTACCCGCCGGACGGTGGCCGTGACCTAGGGCGACCGTATAGGTGACAGCGCGAATCTGCGCCGTTACAGCAGGCCACACCGCAATGCTCGCCGAGCCTCGTCCCCTTCGCGCTGGGTAGCCCCCCGCTCAGACCGTCAGGATGGCGTGCACGTCCCGACCCGGCAGGCGGCTCCGTCCGTTGAGGAAGGCCAGCTCCAGCAGCACCGTGCAGCCAGCCACAACACCCCCGGCCCGCTCGACCAGACCGAGCGTCGCCGCCGCCGTGCCACCGGTGGCGAGCACGTCGTCGACCACGAGGACGCGCTGCCCGGCGTCGAACGCGTCGCGGTGCACCTCCAGCGTCGCCTCGCCGTACTCCAAGGCGTAGGAGGCCGCGTGGGTGGCGCGCGGCAGCTTACCCGCCTTGCGCACCGGCACCACCCCGACCCCTGCGGCGTACGCGACGGCGGCGGCTATGACGAAGCCACGCGCCTCAATGCCTGCCACCACGTCGAAGGAGCCGCGGCCGTGGTGCGCGACGACCGCGTCGACCACCGTGCGGAAGGCCGGCCCGTCGGCGAAGAGGGGCGTGAGGTCCTTGAACAGGATGCCCGGCTCCGGAAAGTCGGGTACGTCAATGACCTTGCTCGCGATCAGGGCGGCAACATCGGCCACGCCGGTCACGGCGGTCATGCCTTACCGCCGCTTCGCGCCGGGCCGGCCGGGCCTGGCGCCGCCGGACCGCTTGCCGCCCGAACGCTGGCCAGCCGGTTTCGCGCCCGGCCGTGGCCCGCTCGCCGCCATCGCCTTTGCCTGTGCCGCCTGCGCCGGCACTGCATCGTCCTCGGTGTCCAGCTCGGTGTCTGCCGGCCCGACCGCGGCGCTCTTCGCCGCCGGCTTCACCTTGGCCGTCTTGGCGGACCTCGCCGGCACTACCGCGCCCTTCGCCTCGGCGGAGCGGCGCGCCACCACCCGCGACGCGTGCGTCTTGTAGCGCGGCTCGAGCAGCTTGAAGTCGACCAGCCACGGCGTGGCGAGGAAGAGCGAGGAGTAGGCACCGGTGAGCATGCCGACGAACAGGACCAGCGCCAGGTCCTTGAGCGTGCCCACGCCGAGCAGCCCAGCGCCGACGAAGAGCAGGCCGCCGACGGGCAGCAGGGCGATCAGCGAGGTGTTGATCGACCGCATCAGGGTCTGGTTGACCGCGAGGTTGGCCGCCTCCGGGTAGGTGAACCGGGACTGGCCCAGCATGCCCTTGGTGTTCTCCTCGACCTTGTCGAAGACGACGACCGTGTCGTAGAGCGAGAAACCGAGGATGGTCAGCAGGCCGATCACGGTCGCCGGGGTGACCTCGAAGCCGACGAGCGAGTAGACACCCGCGGTCAGGATGAGGTCGTGCAGCAGGGCGAGCAGGGCTGCGAAGGCCATCTTGCGCTCGAACCGGAAGGCGATGTAGAGCCCGACCAGCAGCAGGAAGACGGCCAGGCCCTGGAGCGCCTTACGGGTCACGTCCGCGCCCCAGGAGGAGGAGACCTCGGAGCGGTTGACCTGGGTCGGCGGGATGCCGGCGAACTCGGCCAGGGTCTCGGTCACCTCGCGCTGCGTCTCGTCGTCGAGCTCGCCGGTGCGCACGACGTACGTCTGCTGCCCGCCGGTGCCGGCGGTCTGGACGCTGGCGACCTCGACGCCGAGCCCTTCGACCTCGTCGCGGGCCTCCTCGACGGTGCTGCCGGCCACGACCGGCACCCGGAACTCGTTGCCGCCGGCGAACTCGATGCCGAAGTGGAAGCCCTTGAACGCCAGGCTGGCGACGCAGATGGCGATCATCACCACGGAGGCGATGTACCACCGCTTGCGGGGGCCGATGAAGTCGATGTTCGTCTCACCGCGGTACAGGCGGCGGAGGATCCCATTTGACGCCATGGTTCAGGACTCCTTCGGCTGCACCGCACCGAAGCGGCGCGCGGGTGAGGTATCGACCCCGGCAATGGCCCGGTCCGAGCGGAGGTTGCCCAGCCCGGAGATGCGCGGTGAGGTGAATGACGGCCACCGCGACAGCAGCGCCACCAGCGGGTGGGTGAACAGGAAGACGATGATGAGATCGATGATAGTGGACAGGCCGAGGGTGAACGCGAAGCCTGCCACGCCGCCCGCCGCGAGCAGGTAGAGGACCACGGCGGCGAGCAGGGAGACGGTGTCCGCGGACAGGATCGTTCGCCGGGCCCGCACCCAGGCCCGGGGTACGGCGCTGCGCACCGTCCGGCCGTCGCGCACCTCGTCCTTGAGGCGTTCGAAGAACACCACGAACGAGTCGGCCGTGATGCCGATCGCCACGATGAAGCCGGCGATGCCCGCGAGCGTGAGCGTGTAGCCCAGCTGCCGGCCGAGCAGCACCAGGGAGGCGTAGACGAGGGCGGCCGATGCGGCGAGGCTGGCGATGACCACGAAGCCCAGGAACCGGTAGTAGAGCAGGCAGTAGAACACGACGAGGACCAGGCCGATGGCCCCGGCGAGCAGGCCCGCCTCCATCTGCTGCAGGCCCAGCGTCGGCGAGACGGTCTCCAGCGACTGCTGGGCGAAGCTCAACGGCAGGGCGCCGTACTTGAGCTGGGTCGCCAGCGTCTCGGCCTGACCCTTGGTGAACGAGCCGGTGATCTCAGCGTCCCCGACGATCACCGACTGGATCTCCGGGGCGGAGACCACGTCGTTGTCGAGCACGATCGCGACCCGGTCGTTCTGCTGGCCCTGGCCCTTGAACGCCTCCTTGGTCAGGGCGGTCCACTTCTCCCCGCCGGAGCCCTTGAAGGACAGGACGACCTTCCAGCCCTTGGCGTTCTGCGCGTCGTAGACGAAGTCGGCGCTGCCGACGTCCTGCCCGACCACCTTCGCCACGTCCAGGAGGTACTTGACCAGGCCACCTTCGGAGCCGCAGGCCACCACCTTCTGCGCGAGGTCCTGGATCGAGCCCACCGGCCGGCCGCTGAGCTGCTTGCAGGAGATGGTCGGCACAGCGAACTGCATCTCCACCGGGAGCACGGCGACCTCGGCGCCGGTCAGGTTGGCGAAGGGCGCAAGCCGCGTGCGGGTAGGGCCGTCGACCGAGCCTGGGTCGGTGATGGTGGCGGCGATCTGGTACGCCGCACCCAGCTTGCGGGCGACCGCCGCGCGCTCCCGCTCGACGTCCTGGCTGACCGCCGCGGCGGACGGGCTGGCGGTCGGGGCGGCGGCAGGCGTGGGGCTGGCCGCGGCGGACGGGCTGGCGCTGGCCGACGGCGCCGCGCTGGCCGTGGGCTTCGGAGTGGCGCTGGCCGAGGGCTTCGGGCTCGCCGACCCGGACGGCGTCGCCGATGGGGTAGCCGACGGCGTCGGGTCGGGTGGCACTGCGCTGGTGTCCTCCGTGGTGTTCAGCACCTTCCGGAAGCGCATCTCGGCGGTTGCGGTCAGGGCCTGGAGCTGGTCCGCATCCTGCTCGCCGGGCACGCTGACCACGATGTTGCGGTCGCCCTGGGTGACCACCTCTGCCTCGGCGACCCCGCTGCCGTTGACCCGGTTGGCGATGATCTGGCGGGCCTGCTCCAGCTTGCGCCCGTCGGGCGTGCCGCCGCCGGGCACGGTCGCCGACAGCGTGATGCTCGTGCCGCCCTGCAGGTCCAGGCCGAGCTTTGGCTTGGCCTGCTTGTCACCGGTGAAGACCACCAGTGCGTACAGCACGGCAATGAGGAGGGTGAACGCGAGGAAGTATCGCGACACCTTCAGCTGTCCCGAGGGTGCGGCCACTGCCCATCTCCTGTTGTGTCGGTGGCGTACGGCGTCCGAAGGAGCGGACGGCTCAGTCCTTGTCGGTGGTCTTCTCGATGGCGGTGTCTTCGCTGTCGTCCACGTCGTCCAGGTCGTCCAGCCGCGGAGCCGAGGTCACTACGTGGCTGATCGCCCGTCGCGCATACTGGTTGGTCACGCCCGGCGCGACCTCCAGCGAGACGATCTCGTCGGTGAGGTCGGTCACCGTGCCGTAGAGCCCGCCGATGGTGACCACCTCGTCACCCACGCCCAGCCCGGACTGCATGGACTCGACCTGGCGACGTCGTTTCTGCTGGGGCCGGATCATGAGAAAGTACATTGCGCCAAAGATCAGGCCCATCATGAGCAGCAGGCTGACCGTGCTGCCTCCACCGCCCGTGGATTCCGCTGCGAGAAGCACTCTTGTTGACCTTCCACGTCGACCCGCACCCGGACCGTACCGGGATATGGGCTGCTGCTGTCCTGCCGGACCGCGGCGAGTCTAGTCCGTGCGAGGCCCAACTGCGGCATCGGTACGGCCACGGAGTGTTCACGGGCCGGAGCTGAACAGGTCGGGCGGGGCCGGACCCGCCGCCCCGAACGCGCCGTTAGGTGGGGTACGCCCCAGATGTCGCCAGGCGTGCGCGGTGGCCACCCGCCCGCGCGGGGTCCTGGCCAGCAGCCCGGCCCGCACCAGGTACGGCTCGCACACCTCCTCCACCGTGTCCGGCTGCTCGCCCACCGCCACGGCCAACGTGGACACGCCGACCGGCCCGCCGCCGAACAGCTCGACCAGCGCGGTGAGCACGGCCCGGTCGAGCCGGTCCAGGCCGAGATCGTCGACGTCGTACACCCGCAGCGCGGCCTGGGCGACCGCGCGGGTGGCCACCCCGTCGGCGCGCACCTCGGCGTAGTCGCGCACCCGGCGCAGCAGCCGGTTGGCGATCCGCGGGGTCCCGCGCGAGCGCCCGGCGATCTCGGTCGCGCCATCCGGCGCGACCGGCACCCCGAGGATCCCGGCCGAGCGGCGGACCACCTGCTCCAGCTCCTCGGGCTGGTAGAAGTCCAGGTGCGCCACGAAGCCGAACCGGTCGCGCATCGGCCCGGTCAGCAGACCAGACCGGGTGGTGGCGCCGACGAGCGTGAACGGCTCGACGTCCAGCGGGATGGCGGTGGCGCCTGGGCCCTTGCCGACCACCACGTCCACCCGGAAGTCCTCCATCGCGCTGTAGAGCAGCTCCTCGGCCGGCTTCGCGATGCGGTGGATCTCATCGATGAACAGCACGTCCCCAGTGGACAGGCTGGTCAGGATCGCGGCCAGGTCGCCCGAGCGCTCGATGGCCGGGCCGCTGGTGATGCGTAGCCCGACGCCCAGCTCCACGGCGACGATCATGGCTAGCGTGGTCTTGCCCAGCCCGGGCGGGCCGGACAGCAGGATGTGGTCTGGCGGCGCTCCCCGCCGCAACGCGCTGCGCAGCAGCAGGTCCAGCTGCTCGCGGACGCGCGGCTGGCCCACGAACTCGGCCAGCCGCTTGGGCCGGACCGTGGCCTCCGCGTCGCGCTCCTCCACGCTCGCGTACGCCGACACGACCGGCTCCGTCACCGACCGCTCCTCGTGCTCACCCCTGGCCCCCACCCGTCCGCCTGGCGCCCGTCCGTCGCTCTCACCGGGTCCGGCCGAGCAGGCGGATCGCCTGCTTGAGCAGCTCCGGCACGGGCGGCACCGGACCACCGTCCACGCCCTCGGCGACCGCGACCACCGCCTGGTCGGCCTGGGCCGCGGTCCAGCCCAGCCCCACCAGCGCCTGCCGCACCTGCTCCGGCCAGGAGCCGCTGAGCGCTCCCCCACCCGCCTCGCCGGTGGCGGCCGGACCGACCCGGTCCCGAAGCTCCAGGATGATCCGCTCGGCACCCTTCTTACCGATGCCCGGCACCCGGGTCAGCGTGGTGGCGTCCGCAGTGGAGATCGCCTTGCGTACCAGGTCGGGGTCGAGCACCGCGAGCACCGCCTGGGCCAGCCGGGGACCGACCCCGCTCGCCGTCTGCAGCAGCTCGAAGAGCTGCCTCGCGTGGTCGTCGGTGAACCCGTACAGAGTCAGGGAGTCCTCCCGGACCACCAGGCTGGTGGCGAGCCGGACCTCGGCCCCGGCGTGCAGGCCGGCGAGCGTGCCCGGCGTGCAGTGCACCGCGAGGCCCACCCCGCCGACCTCCACCACGACCCGGTCCGGCGACACGGCGGCCACCCGACCGCAGACGCTGGCGATCATCCCGTCTCTCCTCCGCAGACGCTGGCGATCATCCCGTCGCTCCTCCATGCATCAGCGGCTCGCTTCGCCACATCAGCCGCTCTCTCCTCGCCACATCAGCCGCTCTCTCCTCGCCATATCAGCCGCTCTCCCGTCGCCGCACCAGCGACAGCCGGCGTGCTGGCCCGGTGGAGCGGCGGGCGGCAGCAGCCGCGGCGGCCAGGCGGGCCCGGGTGCCGCCGCGCCACACGTGACAGATGGCGAGCGCCAGCGCGTCCGCGGCGTCGGCCGGGCGCGGCGGGGCGTCGAGCTGCAGCAGCCGGGTCACCATCGCCGTGACCTGAGCCTTTCCGGCCTGGCCAGAACCGGTCACAGCGGCCTTCACCTCGCTCGGGGTGTACGTCTGCACGCCCAGCCCGGCTCGTGCCGCGGCGAGCACGGCGACCGCCCCGGCCTGGGCCGTGCCCATGACCGTGCGCACGTTGTGCTGGCTGAACACCCGCTCCACCGCCACCGACTGCGGCCGGTGCTCGGTGAGCAGGTCGGTCAGGGCGCGGTCCAGATGCAGCAGCCGCCGCCCCAGCTCGTCCTCGGGGTCGGTGTAGATCACGTAGTAGCCGACGAGCGCGCACGCCCGCCCCGGCACGCCGTCGACGACGCCCACGCCGCAGCGGGTCAGGCCGGGGTCGACGCCGAGCACACGCACCGCGACCCCCTTCCCCGCACACGTGTTCGAGCCACACCCTAACGCCGCACCGCGCGCCGGTCCGGTGGCGACACGCGCGTACGACCGCCCTTCGCCGCCGAAGCCCGTACTCTGCCAAGGCATGCAGATCATCGAGGGTGCGGGGGCGTACGTCGCCCCGGAGGACGGCGCTCCCAACTCCTACGCGGAGCAGCTGCGGGTGCCGGACCTCTCGGTCGGCACATACTCCATCCCGGTGGGTGGGGTGGACGACCAGACGCCGCACACCGAGGACGAGATCTACGTGGTGACCGCCGGACGGGCCCGGATCGTGACCCCGTCCGGGGAGGCGGTGCTGAGCCCCGGTGACGTAGTGTTCGTACCCGCGGGTGAGGAGCACCGCTTCGTTGACGTCACCGAGGCCCTGGCACTGCTCGTGGTCTTCGCCCCCGCGTACCGCACCCGGGCGCCAGCAGCCAGCTAGACGGTCGCTCAGCCTGCCGCCACCAGCGCCCGTAGCTCGTCGCGGAACGCACATACTGCGGTGGCGAACTCTTCCACCACCGCGACGTACTCGGCGTTCAGGGCTTGGATGTCGCCGACGTTCACGCTGATGACCATCCGGCTGAAGGGTGTTGTGGCGGTCTCCACCATCGGTACGTCACCGATGCACCGGTCCATGCGGGTGTGCATTCCTGGCGCCAGGTTGAGGTACGACGCCTGCAAGGGTTCCGGATCCGGCTCGATGGCCTGTAGCGGCCGGTCGATCACGTTCGTGGTAGTCATCGCGGCTGTCCCTCCTTCAGTTACGGTCTTGGTGGCCAGTTACGGTCTTGGTGGCGGCCCGACCGGACGGAGCTGGCTCACGCCCGGCCGGGGCCTATGGCACCGAGAAACTCTCAGCCGCTGGACCATCGAAGCCTCGCCAGGCGGGCCAGGATGGCTGGAGTCGCCCGTGGCGCCGAGGCGACGGTATGGCGCGGCTGCCCACGGTGGACATTGCGGAAACGAGGCAGAAATGCTGCACGGTTGTTGCGTCGCGCTGCATGACCTGCCTAACTGGGTCCGTTGCGGTCGGCACGCCAGATGGAGTGATCGTGGTCAGGAGACGGCACCGCCTCGCCGACCGCCGCAAGGCGGTCGGACTCAGCCAGGAACGGCTCGCCGAGGTCCTTGGTCTCGACCGTTCGACCATCGTGCGGTGGGAGCGGGCCGACACCGATCCGCAGCCGTGGATCCGTCCACGGCTGGCCCAGGCGCTCAAGATCTCGGTCGAGGAGCTGGGCGCGCTGCTCGCCGACGTGGGCGAGGCACCGGCTGCGCCCAATGAGCGGTTCGACTATGTGCTCAAGCATCCCCGCAGTGTCGATCTTGTCGCCGTGGCCTACTTACGTGAGCAGGTGCAACGGCTGGATGAGCAATACGACCACGCTCCGTCAGCGGCGCTGCTGGCTGCCGCCGGACAGCTCCACGGCCAGGTGCTGTTCCTGCGCGACCACGCCATGACCGGCCGGGTACGCCGGGAGCTGTGGGTCGCGGAGCTGGAGTCGGCCACCTTGATGGGCCAGCTCGTCTGGGACGCCTCCCAACGGCGCGACCACACGACAGCCGTACGCTACTTCGACCAGGCCATCGCCGCCGCCCGGCAGGTCCGCGACGTGGTGGCCGAGGCAAACGCCGAGCTGCGCAAGAGCTTTGTCGCCCTGTATGGCCGTAACGACCCGCGCGCTGGCTTGGTGCTCGCCCAGCGTGCCGCCGTCGCCTCCCAGCACGACAGCCATGTGGTGACTGGTCTGGCCCTGCTGCACGTCGGCGAGGCGTACGCCATGCTCGGCGACGAGACCAGCTGCGTCGACGCTCTCGGCGCGGCCGAGGGGCACTTCGGCCGGATCACCCCGGATGACCCGGCTGGCCCGCTGTTCTGCCCGAGCCAGTCCGGCCGCCTGACCGGCTCGTGCATGCTGTCTCTGGGCAAGCCGGCAAAGGCTGAGCTGGTTCTTGAGGCCACCCGCCAGCTGCTCAGGCGGCGCAACAAACCCACCGCCATCGTGCTGGGCAACCTGGCCCTGGCCGGCATCCGCCAGCACAAGCTTGACCACGCGGTAGCCCGCCTGCACAAGGCGATCGATGTGGTGGAGCAGACTCGGGGCGGTGGCGGCCTCAACGTCATCTTCATGGCCGCCCGAGAGCTGCGGCCGTGGCGCAACGAGCGAGCGGTGCAGGATGTCAGCGACAGGCTCCTGACCCTGATGACCGCGGCATAGGAGCGTGCCGGTGACGGACACCGAGATCGACCGAGCCAAGCAGGCTGCCCGCGAGCAGGTCTGGGCATCCCTACAGCGAGAAGGCGCCACACCACCTGACGTCCACGGCCATATCCCCGACTTCGTCGGTGCCGGCCTAGCCGCCGAACGGCTGGCTGGCTTAGCGGTATGGCAGGCCGCCCACGTCATCAAGTCCAACCCGGACAGAGCGCAGCTGCCCGTACGCGTCAATGCGCTGAGCGAGGGCAAGCTGCTCTATATGGCCGTGCCCCGACTGGCCACGCCCGAACCGTTCTACGTGCTCGACCCAACTGAGTTACAGCCGCCTTTTGGGAGGATCGCCACCGGCGAGGGTGCGGCCAGGGCAGCGTTAACGATCGGTGTCACAGAGATGCGCCCGGTCGAGCTGGTTGTCTGCGGCAGCGTGGCGGTCAACCGCCGAGGCGTGCGGGTCGGCAAGGGCGCCGGCTACTCCGACATCGAGGTAGCCCTGCTGACCGAGGCTGGGCTGATCGGACCGGAGACGACGATCGTCACGACCGTGCACACACTTCAAGTGGTCGATGACGAGCTGCCCGAGACCGAGCACGACTTCAGCGTCGATCTGATCGTGACACCGGAAGACGTCATCGAGTGCAGACCACCTAGACGACCAATCGGGATAGTGCTGGAGCACCTGACGGAGGAGAAAAGGCAGGCGATCCCCATCCTTCGTACGGCTCGTTGAGCAGAATGGGCGCGGCGAACGTCCAGGAGCGGTCTCACCACCCGGTCACGGCCGAGGTCCCAAGTGTCGCTCACGACCA
>Ga0075430_100000138_pt1 | contig 46794 bp, 47 predicted proteins | sample RhiMetdeltSRZDD4_FD_75294 | JGI IMG/M metagenome (GOLD analysis project Ga0075430, IMG submission 75294) | Populus rhizosphere microbial communities from Tennessee, USA - Rhizosphere MetaG P. deltoides SRZDD4 | ecosystem: Host-associated > Plants > Roots > Rhizosphere > Soil | place: USA... | reverse complement strand
CGGCTCGGCCGGGTGCGCACGGACGGGTTTCCCCGAAGCACCCGGCTCGGCCGGGTGCGCACGGACGGGTTTCCCCGAAGCACCCGGCTCGGCCGAGGCGGATTCGTTCACGCGCCCTCCCTCCCGAGCAGCACCCCGAGCCCGCTCTCGCGCCGTCCCAGCAGCCTCGGGAGCGCGATGGCGAGCCCGATCGTCACGGCCGAGATGGCGAGCATGAAGGTGCCGATGGCGTTGATCGTTGGGGTCACGCCGAAGCGGATCGCCGCCCAGATGCGCACCGGGAGCGGCTGGGGCGACTCGCCGGTGGTGAAGAACGACAGCACGAAGTCGTCGAAGGAGAGCGCGAACACGAGCAGCCCGGCGGCCAGGATCGCCGGCCAGAGCGCGGGCAGCGTGATCAGGGCGAAGGTCTTCCAGCGCGTGGCCCCCAGGTCCATGGCGGCGTGCTCCACGTCCGCGTCGAGCGCGGCAAGGCGGGCGCGCACCACCACCGTCACGTACGAGATCGAGAACGTGATGTGCCCGAGCACGATCGTGGTCAGCGAGAGCTCGAGGCCGACCTGCGTGAACAGCAGCAGCGCGGAGGTGCCCGCCACGATCTCCGGGGTGACGAGGGGCACGAGCATCAGCACGTTCATGGCGCCGCTCCACCTGACCCGGGCGCGCACGAGCCCGTAGGCGAGCAGCGTGCCGAGCGCGGTGGCCACCACCATCGTGATCAGCGCGATCTCGATGCTCGCGAGGAGCGAGCTGCGCAGCGTCTCCGACTCGAAGAAGCGCTCGTACCAGCGCAGGCTGAAGCCGTCGAAGTTCTGGAGCGAGCGGCTCGCGTTGAACGAGAAGAGCACGACCAGGGCGATCGGCGCGAACATGACCACGAAGAACAGGCCGACGAACACGCGCAGGAAGCGCGGCCGGTCGAAATCCCTGGGCGGCTTCGCGGCCACCCGCCTGGCGGGGGCGGCCGCCGGCGCATCGGCCTGCGCGAGGGAGCTCATGCCGCCACCTCCCGCGCCTCACGAGCCGCCGAGCGCAGGTAGAGCACCATCCAGATCAGGAGGAAGGTCATCATCACCACGGTCAGCGCCGCTCCGAAGGGCCAGTTGTCGGCGGCCAGGAACTGCTGCTGGATGAGGTTGCCGACCATGTACTCGTCCGGCCCGCCGAGCAACTGGGCGGCCACGAAGTCGCCCACCGCGGGCAGGAACACGAGCACGGTGCCGGCCAGGAGGCCCTGGCGCGTGTGCGGCAGCGTGACGTTCCGGAAGGTCTGCCACGGGCCGCCGTAGAGGTCCTTGCCCGCCTCGCGCAGCGCCGGGTCCATCCGGTCGAGCGCCGCGTAGACGGGCAGGATCATGAAGGCCATGTAGCCGTAGGTGAGCCCACCGATCACGGCCCAGGGCGTGTTGAGGAACTGGATGTCGTCCCCGAGGATCCCGTTCACGAGGCCCTCGTCGCCGAGCATCGCGATCCAGGCGTAGGTGCGCACCAGGTAGTTCACGAAGAACGGCAGGACCACGAGCGCGATCAGCACGTTCTTCCAGCGCCCGCCGAAGACCGCGATGTAGTACGCCACCGGATAGCCCACGAGCGCGCACAGGGCCACGGTGGCGAGCGCGTAGCCCACCGAGCGCGCCAGCACCTCGATGTAGATCGAGTCGAAGACGCGCTCGTAGTTCTCGGGGTACCAGCCGTAGAGCGCGTTGCCGAGGTCGTCGGTTGTCCCGAACGAGATCGCCAGCAGGATCCCGAGCGGCACCACGAACAGCAGCAGCAGCCACAGACCGCCGGGGACGAGGAAGCCCGCGGCGAAGCGGTTCTCGCTCACCGCCCGCGCCTCAGGATGCCTTGAACTCCGTCCACGCCTTGTCCCAGGCCACGCGACCCTCCGCCCTGAGGTTCTCGAACTCCTGGCCGTTGTCGAGGTCCTCGACCGTCACGTTGATCTCCGGATCGGTCTTCACGAGCCCGGCGAAGGCCTCGGTCGCGCCCTCCTCGTAGGGCATCGGGTAGCCGATCCACTCCACGTTCTGCGCGGCGTTATCGGGCTCGAGCATGAACTCGATGAAGAGCAGCGCGGTGCCCGGGTGCTTGGCGTTCACGGGGATCGCGAACGTGTCCGAGCCGACGGGGATGCCCTCCTCGTTCTTCTGGAACTTGTAGTTCTCAGGGTCGTCGACCTGGTTGCGGATGTTCACGATGTCGCCGTTCCAGAGGTGCTGGATCCAGGCGTTGCCGCTGGTCATGCTGGTGATCGTGTCGCTCGAGAGGCCGCGTAGCTTGGGCTTCAGGTCGAGGAGGTAGTCGGTCGACTGCGCCAGCTCGTCGGTGTCGGTCGTGTTCAGCTCGAAGCCGTTCACCAGGTTGGCCATCCCGATGCCCTCCTGGAAGTCGTCGAGCATGAAGTTCTTCCCGCCGCTGTCGGCCTCGCCCAGATCGCGCCAGGAGCCGGTCATGCCCGAGACCTTGTCGGCGCGGTAGCCGAGGCCGGTCGCGTACATCGTGTACGGCGTGGTGTGCGCCGAGCCCTTGTCGTACCAGGGCTGATCGAACTGGGTGTACACGAGGTCCGTGTTCGCGAGCTTGTCGCGGTCGATTCGGAGCAGCTGGTTGCCCTCGATCAGGCGCTGCGCGAACTCGGCGGACGGGAAGATCACGTCGTAGGCGATGCCGGCTCGCAGCTTGGCCATCATCGACGGCATCGAGTCGAAGTTCGACTCGCGCACCTTCACCCCGTAGCGCTTCTCGAACTTCTTCAGCAGCGCGGGATCGATGTACTCCGCCCAGTTGAAGTACACGAGATCGCCGTCGACCTTCTTCTTGATCGCCTTCTGGGTGTCCTCCTTCGAGGCATCGTTGCCGCTGCCGACCCCACAGCCCGCCAGGCCAATCCCCAGCGCGAGCCCCGCCCCGCCCTTGAGCAGGCCGCGCCGGCCTATGCGCCGGTCGAGGTCCCGCCCGAGCAGGTCGTCGATGTCCCTCAGCACTTCGTCACCTCCATGTCGCATCCGAGCTCGCGCTCAGCCAGCCTGAGTGCAAGCTCGCGCACCCGCTCTCCTGTCACCTTGCTGTCCCCGAGCGCGATCTGCACGGACAGCCCGTCGAGCAGCGACGCCAGCAGCACCGCGAACTCGTCCGGGTCCGCCGGGCCGAACTCGCCCCGCTCCTGGCCGTAGCGGACCACCGCCCCGATCGTGGCGCGCCAGCGCTCGTCGAGCTCCGCGCGCGTAGCGGCGAGCTCCGGGTCGCGCAGCGCGCGCGCCCACAGCTCCATCCACAGGACGGCGTCGTAGTCGCCCTCGCCCGCTCCCGAATCCACGATCTGAGCCAGCCGGGCGCGGCCGCTCTCGAGCGAGTCGAGATCGCACGCCAACTCATCGTAGAAGCGCTCCTCGGCGGAGGTGAGCGCCTCCTTGAGGAGCTCGGCCTTGGAGGAGAACCAGTAGAGGACCGCCGGGGCGCTCGTGCCCGCCTCATCCGCCACGTCGGTCAGGCGCGCGTTCTCGAGCCCGCGCCGCCGGATCACGGTGGCCGCCGCGGCCAGGATCTCGGGCCGGCGAACGCCGTCGAGCCGCGGTCGCGGGCTCATGGTCGCTTCCTCGAAGTAAACTGAACGAAGATTCAGGAAACCTACACGCGGGCGCCGGGCCGGTCAAGCGGCGGAGGCGCCACGTCCGGCAGACCGAGCTCGCTTGCGAGCCCCGCCCACACCTCGCCGCGGGCGCGCTCGACGTCGAGCTCGCCGATCAGCACCCGCACGCCGTAGCCGTCTGCCAGGGCCAGCAGCCGGTCGGCCGCACGCTGGGGGTCGGCCGCGCGAAGCTCCCCGCTCTCCACCCCCGCGGCGATCGCCTCGCCGAGCCACTCGCGCATGCGCGCGTAGAGGCGCGCTGCCGTGGGGCGCATCTCCGGATGGCGGACGGCGCGCAGCCACAGCTCGACCCAGAGGATCCAGTCGCGCTCGAGCAGCCCGGGATAGGGGAGGCACTGGTCCATCAACGCGGCCAGCCGCTCCACGTGGCTCGCCACTTGGTCCTCGCCCTCGCCGATGCGCACGTCGCCGGCCAGTTCGTACGAGTACTCGAGCGCCTGCTCGAGGAGCGCCTCGCGCGTGGCGAAGTGGTAGTGGACGAGCGAGGTGGACACGCCCGCGTCCATGGCCACCCGCGCGATGCGCATCTCGTCGATGCCCTCGCGCGCGATCCGCTCCACCGCCGCGGCCAGGATGCGCTCTCGCGCGTCGCGGTCGCCCTGCTCGGCCGCCACGGCTCAGCCGGCCTCCGCCAGGTCGGCGCGGATCCTGTCCGCGAACCACGCGACAGCCGCCTCGCGCCGCGACAGCGGCCCGGGCGTGAAGCCCCGCGAGGCCACGCCCGCCTGCTGGTTGGCCACGAGGTCGGCGTCCTCGTGCGCCACGAGTTTGTTGACCTTGCGGTTGGCGACCTGGGCGGCGCGCGTGCGCAGGCTCGCGCTCCGCGGCAGCAGGGTCAGTGCGCGGTCGTCGGTGCGCAACTGTCCATCGGGCCGTATCTGCCAGATCCCGACCTGGTCGGGATACAGGTCGATCGTGGTGTTGGGGTAGATCAGGATGTAGTGCCAGGTGCGCGTGTGCTCCTCCGTGAGGCCCGGCATCGGCTCCACGAGGCGCTGGTAGAGGCGCTCGATCCTGTTGGCCGACGGCTCGTCGCGCAGCGGCGCGTCGAACCAGGCGAAGCCCTCGTGGCACTCGGCCTCGTAGCGCTTGTAGTCGTACAGCCGCATCAGCCCCGGATGGGCGATCGGCACGTGGTAGCCCTCGAGGTAGTTGTCCACCACGATCTTCCAGTTGGCCGGCTGGCCGCCCACGTCCTCCTCCACGGCGCGCAGCCGCTCGAGCCCGTAGGGCTCAACGCGCTCGCGCAGCCCGCTCAAGAGCTCGGCCAGTGGGGTGGCGTGCGCGTCGAGGTTCACGAACACGAGCCCGCACCATTCCTCGACGCGCGCGGGGAACAGCCCCAGCGCCGACTTGTCGAGCCCCGGGATCGAGCGGCCCTCGGGCACGCCGATCAGCTCGCCGTCGAGCCGGTAGGTCCAGCCGTGGTAGCGGCAGCGAATCGCCTTGCCGCACTCGCCGGAGCCGCTCAGGAGGCGCGAGCCTCGGTGGCGGCAGACGTTGCGGAAGGCGCGCAGCTCACCGCCGTCGTCGCGCAGCACGAGCACGGGCTGCGAGCCGGCGCGAGCGGTGAGGTAGCGGCCCGGCGCCGCCAGTTGGGACACGTGCGCCACGAACTGCCAGTTGCGCCCGAAGATGCGCTCGTCCTCGAGCTTCAGCACCTCCGGATCCAGATAGAAGGCGGGATCCAAGGCGCGCGAGAGGGGCTGGTGGGCGAGCGTCTCCATGCTTCCTGACTTTGTAATCAGTCGCATGATACCATCGCCGAGTGCGTCCGTTCGGCGCCCGTCACGCATGGCTCTCGATCACCCCGGAACCCGAGCAGGAACTGCCTCGCGCGATTGCCGCGCTGCGCGTGGGCGGTCCCCCATCGGACGAGCTGGTCGAGCGCGAGCGCGTTCGTGCGGAGCGGATCGTGCTGCACGGCACCCGGCGCGCCTGGCTCGCGTACCTGCGCGAGGCCGAGCGGCTCGCGCGTGAGCGCGAGGACGTGAACGGCGCCCGAGCAGTGATCGAGGACGTGATCGAGAACCACCACAACCTGGCCCTCGGCCTTGCCCGCCGGACCCGCGCGACGAGACACAACGGAGGACCCCGATGACCGTCAGCCCCACGGCCCCGCCGCCGCTCACGGCCGCCGACTTCACGGCGGACCAGCTCGACCTCCGCGAGCGCGCCCGTCGCTTCGTCGACGAGCTCCTGATCCCGAACGAGGAGCTGGCGGAGCGAAGCGGCGGGAGGATTCCCGACGAACTCAAGCAGCGGATCAAGCGCGAGGCGGTCGCCGCGGGCCTGTCGGGCGGCCTGCACGCGCGCGAGCACGGCGGCCAGGGCTGGACGAAGACGGAGTGGTTCCTCGTCGAGGAGCAGCTCGGCCGCTCGACCAACGCGCTGTCGTGGCACATGCCCGGCGCCTACAACGTGCTGGCGAGCGGCTCGCCCGAACAGATCGAGCGCTACCTGAAGCCGGCGCTGCGCGGCGAGCTGCACGACGCCTACGCGGTCACCGAGGCGGAGGCGGGGTCCGACCCCTCGCGAATCGAGACCACGGCCACGCGCACGGAGGGCGGCTGGGCGATCGACGGCGAGAAATGGTTCGTGACCTACGGCGACGTCGCGGCGGTGTACATCGTGATGGCGGACGCCCTGGTGGACGGCGAGCGCCTGCCCACGCTGTTCCTCGTCGACCGCGAGCTGGGCGGCATCGAGGTGGTGGACGACCCGCCCTTCACCCACACCTATCCGCACGGCCATCCCACCATCCGCTTCAGCGGCGTCGAGGTGCCGGAGGAGGCGATCGTGGGCGGCCTGGGCGGCGGCGAGGAGCTGCAGCGCGCCTGGTTCACCGAGGAGCGGCTCGGGATCGCCGCGCGCGGCGTGGGCTCGATGTGGCGCCTGATCGAGGATGCCACCGGCTGGGCGCTCGAGCGTGAGCAGGGCGGGAGCCGGATCATGGACTACCAGGGCGTGTCGTTCCCGCTGGCGGACTCGGCCGCCGACGCCGCCGCCGGCCGGCTGCTGGCCCTCGAGGTCGCGCGGCTGATCGACGCCGGCGCGGACGTCAAGGTGGTGCACGCCAAGGCCTCGATGGCCAAGCTGTTCGTGAGCGAGGCCGCCTGCCGCTGCGCCGACCGCTGCCTGCAGATCTTCGGCGGGCGCGGCTACATGCGCACCAACGTGGCCGAGCGCTTCTTCCGCGAGCTGCGCGTGGACCGCATCTGGGAGGGCACGAGCGAGATCCAGCGTCTGATCATCGCCCGCGCGCTCGAGCGGCGCGGCGTGGAGCGCACGCTCCACTGAGCGTGGACCTCTCGCGCCTCCTCCACCCGCGCTCGGTCGCGGTCGTGGGCGCGACCGAGCGGCACGGCTCGTACGCGAGCGAGACGCTCCTCAACCTGGAGCGCGCCGGCTACCGCGGCGAGGTCTGGGGGGTCAACCCCGGCCGCACGTCGGTGCACGGGCGGTCCTGCTTTCCCTCGCTCGCCGACTGCCCCGTGCCGGCCGACGCCGTGGTGGTCGCGATCCCCGCCCCCGCCGTGCCGGCGGTGGTCGAGGAGGCCGGCGCGCTCGGCTGCGGCGGCGCCGTGGTCTACGGCGCGGGCTTCGGGGAGGTGGCGTCCGGCGCCGCGCTCGAACGTGAGCTCGGCCGGGTGGCGCTCCGCCACGGGCTGCCGCTCTGCGGCCCGAACGGCAACGGGATCGTGGCCCTGCACGAGCGCGCCACCCTCTGGGGAGACGCGCTGCGGCCCTTCGAGCCAGGGCGCGTGGCGCTCGTCTCGCAGAGCGGCAACGTGGCCGTGAACGCCCTGAACGCGAGCCGCGGGCTGCGCTTCCACACCGTCGTGTCGTGCGGGAACTCGGTGGCGGTCGACCCGGCGGGCTGGGTCGAGGCCCTCAGCGGCGAGGGCGAGCTCGGCGCGATCGCCCTCTACCTCGAGGACGACGGTGACGGCGCCCGCTTGGCCGAGGCGCTCGCGGCGTGCGCCGAGCGCGGCGTCGGGGTCGCCGTCTTGAAGGTCGGCGCCTCGGCGGCCGGCGCCGCGGCCGCCGCCGCGCACACCGGCGCCCTCGCCGGCGACCAGCGCATCTTCCGCGGGCTGGTGGAGGAGGCGGGCGCCGCCTGGGCGCGCGACGTGCACGAGCTGCTCGAGCTCGCCAAGGCGCTTGCGGTCCCGGGCGCGCGCCGATCGGGCGGCGGCCTGGCGCTGCTCACCTGCTCGGGAGGCGACTCCGCGCTCGCCGCCGACGAATGCGAGCGCACCGGCCTGCCGCCGCTGCCGCCGTTCGCCCCTTCCACCGCCACCAGGCTGCGCGAGCTGCTGCCGGAGGCCGCCACGGTGGCCAACCCGCTGGACTACACGGCGCTGATCTGGGGCGACGTCGAGCGTCTGCGCGACATCGTGGGTGCGAGCGGCGCCGACCCTGGCGTCGACCGGGTGCTCGTGCTCTACGACCAGCCGGTCGGGATCGAGGGCGCCGCGGCGGAGTCCTGGGCGAACGTGCGCGAGGGCATCCTGCAGGGCGCCGCCGCGAGCCCGGTACCGGTGATGGTCGCCTCGACGCTGCCAGAGCTCCTCGACGACGCCGCCGCGACCCGCTTCGCCGACGCAGGGGTGCCGGCAATCGCGGGAGTCCGGACCGGCATCGCCTGCGTCGCGGCGCTCCAATCGCCGCCAGGGCAGCCGGCGCGGCTGCGCGAGATCGCCGCCGCCGCGCGGCAGGCCGGCGGCCCCGACGGCGGCGGCCGGCCGCTGTCCGAGCACGACGCGAAGGAGCTCCTGCGCGAGGCGGGCCTGCCGGTGGTCGACGGCCGCCTGGTGAGCGGCGCCGACGACGCCGTGGCCGCCCTCGGTGCGCTCGGCGCGCCGCTAGTGCTCAAGCTCGCCGCCCCCGGGCTGCGCCATAAGACGGAGGCCGGCGCGGTGGTGCTCGACGTGCACGACGAGGAGGGCGTGCGCGCGGCCCACGAGCGGCTAGCCGGGCTCGCGATCGACGGCGCCACCGTGCTGGTCGAGCGGATGGCGCCGACCGGCGCCGAGCTGCTCGTGTCAGCGACCGCGAGCGGGGTCGTTCCGAGCCTGGTGGTGGCGGCGGGCGGCGTGTGGACCGAGCTGCTCGACGACGCCGCGGTGATCCCACTGCCCGCCTCCCCCGAGCGCGTGGAGCACGCGCTCCTCGGCCTGCGCGCGGTCCCGCTCCTGCGCGGCGGGCGCGGCAGCCCGCTGCTCGACGTGGCTGCCGCGGCGCGGCTCGCCTCGGCGGCCGGCGAGCTGCTGCTCGAGCGGGGCCTCGAGCTGCTCGAGCTCAACCCCGTGCTCGTGCACGAGCGCGGCGCGACGGTGGTCGACGCCGTGGCGGAGCTCGCATGAGGGCAGCCGTGGTGGGGGCCGGTCTCGCCGGCCTCGTCGCCGCCTGGGAGCTGCGGGCGACCGGGGCGGAGGTGGTGCTGCTCGAGGCGCGCGAACGCGTGGGCGGCCGGGTCTGGTCGCGCAGGATGGCGAACGGCGCGGTCGTGGAGATGGGCGCGGAGTACATCCTGCACGGGAACAGCGCGATCCGCGAGCTGGTCGAGCGCCACGGCCTCGGCTTCTGGGACAAGGGCATGCGCTACGGCAACCGCGAGCCGCGCGGCGGGCTCGGCACGGACGCCGGCGCGCTCGCGGCCGCGATGCGACACGTCGAGCGCGCCCTGCCCTCCGCACCCGCCGGGCAGAGCGCGCGGGCTTTCCTCGACGGGATCGAGATCGACCCCGGCGCCCGCGAGGCGCTGATCGCCCGCACCGAGATCTCGAGCGCGGACTCGGCCGACGTGGTGGGGGCGAGGGACCTGGCCGGGCTCGCCCATGTGGACGACGAGCCCGCCCCGGGCATCGCCGGCGGCAACGGCCGGCTGCCCGAGGCGCTTGCGACCGACCTCGGCGCCGCGCTCCGCCTCGGCTCGCCGGTCGAGCGGGTGGCGTGGACCGAGTCCGGCGTGCGGCTGCGCTCATCGGGCGCCGAGCTCGAGGCCGACGCCTGCGTGGTGGCGGTGCCCGCCTCCGTTATCGGCCGGATCGCCTTCGATCCGCCGCTGCCCGACCGGCTGGCCGGCGCCCTCGCGGCTGTGCGTTACGGGCAGGCCGCCAAGCTGTTCGTGCCGCTGGCCGACGCCGCGGCGCCGCCCAGCGCGGTGATGTCGGTGCCCGAGCGCTACTGGTGCTGGACCGCCACCGGGGGCGGGCCCGCGATCCAGCCGGTGGTGAGCTCATTCGCGGGCTCCCCCGCGGCCCTCGCCGCGCTCGAGGTGGAGCGCGGTCCCGAGCGCTGGCTCGCCTCCCTCGCGCGGCTGCGCCCCGACCTCCCGCTCGATCCCGGCGGCGCGCTCCTCTCCACCTGGTCAGACGATCCGTGGGTAGGCGCCGCCTACTCCACCTCTCCCCCGTCCGAGTTGGCCGAGCTGTGCGCGCGCGGCGCCGGCCGGCTCGCCTTCGCCGGCGAGCACGCCGGCGGCGACTTTGCCGCGCTGATGGAGGGGGCGGTTCGCAGTGGGCGCCGGGCAGCGAGCGCGCTCGTGGCTCCATCCGGCTGAGCGGCTTAGCTCTCCTACATGGAGCGGACCGACCTCGGCCGCATTGTCGCATTCACGGACGGAGTGATGGCCGTGGCGATCACGCTGCTTGTGCTCAACATCGAGGTGCCGGACCTCAGCGACAGCTCGAAGCTGCCCGATGAGCTCGTTGACCTCGTGCCGAGTCTTCTCTCCTACGCCCTCGCCTTTGCCCTCGTTGGGCGTTACTGGGTCATCCACCACAACTCGTTCGAGACATTGCGCGCCTTCGACGGCACTCTCATGGGCCTCAACCTGGTCTTCCTCGCGCTGATCGCGCTGATGCCGTTTGCCACCGACCTGTTCGATCGCTACACCGACGAGCCGCTCGCCGCCGCGGTGTTCGGCGCGGTCCTCGGTGTTGCCGCGCTCGTCAACTGGCTGATGCAACGGCACTCAATGCGCGCGGGCCTCGTGAAGGAGGAGCAGGTCTCGGCCGCCACCCCGTTCAGCAGCCCCGTCGCGCTGGGCTTCACGATGCTCTTCCTGCTCTCGATCCCCGCCGCCTTCGTGAGCCCGTACCTGTCGGTGGCGCTCTGGCTGTCGGCGATGGTCCTGCGCTACCCGCTGCGCAGGCTCGCCGGCACGAGCTCCGAGTAGACCTCCCCCACCTGGCGCGCCACGTCGGCCCAGTCGAAGCTCAGCACGTGCTCCGAGGCCTCGGCCACGAGCCGCTCACGCAGCTCGCGGTCGGTGAGCAGACGCTCGGCCATCGCGCCGAGCGAGCGCGGGTCGCGCGAGCGGAAGCGGAGCCCCACGTCCTCGTTCGGCACCACCTCGCGGAGCCCGCCCGTGTCGGCCACCAGGCAGGGGCAGCCCGACGCCATCGCCTCGAGCGCCACCAGCCCGAAGGGCTCGTAGATCGACGGGACCACCGTGAGGTCGGCGATCCGGTAGAGCGAGTGCAGCACGTCGTCGCCGATCCAGCCGAGGAAGGTGCCGTGGGGGTCGAGCCCGAGCTGGCTCGCCTGCTCGCGCAGCTCCTGCTCCGCCGTGCCCGACCCGGCCACGATGAAGCGCACGCCCACCACCCGTTCGATCAGCCCGGGCAGCGCTTCGAGCGCGAGCTGGAAGCCCTTCTCGTACACGAGCCGGCCTACCAGCAGCACGAGCTTCTCGTCCGACTGCGCGAAGCGACCGCGCAGGGTGTCGAGATCGTCCACGGGCACGAGCTCGGCGGGGTCGATGCCGTTCGGGATCACGTTCACGCGCGCCTCGTCGAGCCCGTAGATGTCGGACACGTGCTCGCGCATATAGGACGAGCAGGTGATGACGCGCTCCGCGCGGTTGGCCATCCAGCGCTCCACGCCGTGGATGTAGGACTGCGGGTGCTTGTCGACCCAGCCCTGGTGGCGCCCGAACTCGGTGGCGTGGATCGTGACGACGAACGGGGCGCGGAAGCGCTTGGCCAGGTGGTCGCCCGCGCTCGCCACGAGCCAGTCGTGGCCGTGCACCACGTCGAAGTCGTAGCGGTCGCCCACCTCCACGCCCGCGGCGAGCATGTCGGCGTTCATGCGCTCGATCCAGGCCACGAACTCGCCGAGGTCGCGCGGGCGCTCCGGCTCGCGCACCCGGTGGATCGTGACCCCGCCCGACTCCTCCTCGGGCGGGTCCTCCTCGCGGCCGCGCGCGAGCACGTGCACGTCCACGTCCTGGAGCGCGAGGTTCTCGGCCAGCTTGCGCACGTGGCGCGCGAGCCCGCCCTCGATCAGCGGCGGGTACTCCCAGGACAGGATGAGGACGCGCATCAGGGGGTGGTCAGGGAGGCGAGGTCGAGGTCGGGCGCCAGGTTGCGGAGCGTTCGGTCCGGCGCGGGGGCGGAGTCTGCCAGAGCCGCCAGCGCGGCGTCGAGGGCTCGCACGTGCCCCTCGAGCCGCTGCCGAGGGTAGTCGCCCGCCAGCTCGCGACTGGTCATGAACGCCCAGTCGCTCGCCTGAACAGCGAGCAGCTCGCGGGCCGCGCGCTCGAGCGCGTGGCGCGGCTCTACGCCCGCGGCGGCCGCCGCCACGGTGCGCAGCTCGGCCGACCGGGTGGCGAAGGCGAGCTCGGCCACGGCGGGCGCGTCCCAGGTCGAGAGGTCCTTCCGGCTGCCCCAGGTCGAGGCCTGGAGCTCGCCGGTCGCCGGCTCCACCAGCTCGACTCCCTCCGAGACCGTGACGAGCCGCAGCCCCTGCTCGCGCGCCTCGGCGATCACGCCGCGCAGCCATGCCGGCCCCTCGTACCACCAGTGGCCGAGCAGCTCGGTGTCGAGCGCGCAGCACACGAGCCCGCCGCCGTGAGCGTCGAGCCGCGCGCGCGTGCGCTCCACGAAGTCGCGCGCGTGCTCGCGCGCGCGGGCGATCGCGGCCGCATGGTCGTAGCGGCCGCCGCCGTTCGCCCACGGCTTGAGATCGTGCACGGTGCGCCGGTGGTAGTCGCGGTACGCGCCGTCGGCCGGGTAGCCGGCCGCCTCGTTCCACACGAGCTCGACCGTCGCCCAGTCGACGGGCACGGCCACCGGGCCGGCATCGGTGCTGCGCGGTCGCAGATGGTCGAAGCCGGCGACCCGCGTCTGGTCGACGCAGAAGGCGCGCACGCCGTGGTCTGCCAGCTCGCGCTCGATGCCGGGGGCGTAGGCGCACTCGGGGAGCCAGAAGCCCCCGCCCCACTCGCCGAGGCGACGCGCGTGGCCCGCCGTGCCGGTGGCCAGCTGGAGGCGCATGCCGGCGTCCGTGGCGAGCAAGGGCAGGAGCGCGTGCGTGGCCGCGGAGGTCCAGAGCTCCACGCCGTCGAGGGCGGCGAAGGCCCCGAGCAGGTCACGGTCGCGCTCCTCGAAGCGCTCGGCCGCCGCGGCGTAGTCGCCCGCCGCGCGGCGCACCTCGGCCGCGAGCTCGGGCTCGCCCCCGCGGTCGAGGCCCGCCGAGTCGAGATCGTGCACCTGGGTGCGGATCTCACGGAGGAAGCGCAGGTAGCGCTCGCCGGCCGGGCCGCGCATGGCCTCGAGCTGGTCGCACAGCACCGGGGTCAGGCCGACCGTCACCGGGGCGCCGTCGAGCACGTCCAGGAGCGGCAGGTAGACGCAGGCCACCGCCTCCCAGAGCCACTCCTCGCCGAACGGCCAGGTGCCGAAGCCCTCCACGTAGGGCATGTGCGAGTGGAGCACGAGCGCGAGCGCCCCCGGCCGCGTGGCGCTCACGTGGGCATCGGGCTCGGTCCGGGTCCCGCCATGCGCGGCACGAGCACGCAGGCGGCGATCATGGCGAGGCCCACCAGGATCGCGGGCAGCGGTGCGATCCCGAGCGTGGCGACGGTGTTGAAGGCGGCATGGATGGCGATCACCGCGAACAGCGAGCCGGTGCGCTCATAGACCAGGCAGAGCCCGATGCCCACCGCCGCGATCACCGGGAGGATCACCGCGCTGTCCAGTCCCTGGAAGTGCAGCGCGCCGAACACGAGACCGTCGATCAGCGCCGCGGACCACACGCGCAGCTTGGTGCGGAGCGCCCGGTAGAAGAAGCCTCGGAAGAAGAGCTCCTCGGCCACCGGCGCGACCACGATCACGGCGAGCGCCACGAGGAAGGCGGCGAGCGTGCTTGCGCCGCCGATGTCCTCCACGTTCGTCTCCTCCACATCGAGCAACCAGATGTAGCCGAGCTCGATGCCGAGCAGCATCAGGAAGCCGAGCGCGGCCCAGCCCACCGTGGGCCACAGCCGCGTGGCCCTCAGGCCGAAGTGCCAGGGGCGCGGCCTGCGCGTGAAGCCGGCGAACAGGAGCGCGGCGCCCACCAGCACGCCGTCCTGGACGAGCAGCAGCACGAGCAGCGCGAGCGCGGCCAGCGTGTCCGAGATGAAGAGAAAGATGACCAGCGGGATCAGCGGAACGCTCGCGGCCGTGATCGCGCCGAAGGCGGCAACGAGCGCCACCGGCGCGTACCACACGGGCCAGGGCGGCCGGGCCGCGGCTGGAAGCTCGGGCGGGTCCGGCAGCCCGCGGCCGCGGCGCCTCAAGGCCGGAGCACCGCGACGAAGTCGAGCGCCCGCTCGAGGGGCCCGGGGCGCAGCGCGAAGTCGCGGGCGGAGATGGCCGGCGTGAAGCGGTCGTAGAACGGCCGGGTGATTCCGAGGGCGGTGTGAAGGCGATCCCAGCCCGCCCGCAGCGCGAGCTCGTGCGCGCGCAGCACGCGGGCGTGAAAGAGGCCGTAGAGCTCCACGCGGCCGAACACGCTCGCGCAGAGCGCACGGAACTCCTCCGCGCGGTACTCCTTCAGGTGCCAGGGGTTGTCGGACTTCTCAGCCCCCGCCGGCGCCAGCGTGAGCAGGTTGGGCGTCGACACGTAGGCCGCGCCTCCCGGCCGCAGGAGCTCGCGGAAGTGCACGAGCACGGTCTCGGGGTCCTGCACATGCTCGATCGTCTGGAGGAAGACCACGGCGTCGCAGGGCTCCGCGTAGCGCTCGACGAGCCCGCGCTCGAAGCGCACCCCGGACCGCGAGTACTTGAGCCGCGCGTGCTCGTGGGCCTCGGGGTTCGCATCCACGCCCGTGACCCGGCGGGCGTGTCGCGCGAGCACCTCCACTCCGTAGCCCTCGCCGCACGCCATGTCGACCACTTCGCGCCCGCGCACGCGCTCGGCCACCCACTCGTAGACCGCCAGGTGGCGGCGAAACCAGTAGTTCTCCGCCGGCACGTCCGGGAGCGTGCGCTCGCCGGTCAGCTCGAGTGGCGGCACGCCCTCGGGCTGGCCGGTCTGGACCGTCTGCTCCATCGGGCGCCGGAGTGTAGGCGCCCGGAGGCACTACCTTTCAGCGGCCATGCCGTCCGCGAGCGCCGACGCGATCCGCCACGCCAACGTGCGCTACCACGACCTCGCCTCGCCCCACTACGACGCCAAGTGGGGGATCACCTACGACGAGGTGGGGCAGGCGCAGGTGCTGGGCAAGCTGCGCAAAGCCCTCGGCCACGAGCCGCGCCACTACCGGTGCGCGCTCGAGATCGGTGCCGGCACCGGCTACTTCACGCTCAACCTGCTGCGCGCCGGGGTGATCGAGGAGGCCGTGGCCACCGACATCTCGCCCGGGATGCTCGCAACGCTGGGGCGCTCCGCGCGCGAGCTCGGCGAGCGCGTCGAGACGGCGGCGGCCGAGGCCACCGAGCTGCCATTCGCCGACGGCGAGTTCGACCTGGTGTTCGGGCACGCCGTGCTCCACCATCTTCCCGACCTCGACGCCGCCTTCCGCGAGTTCCGGCGTGTGCTGCGTCCCGGCGGTGTGCTGGCCTTCTGCGGCGAGCCGTCCCGTCACGGCGACCGGATCGCGGCGCTGCCCAAGCGCGGCGCCACGGCGGTCGCGCCGCTGTGGCGGGCGCTGATGGGCGCTGCCGCGCGGCAGAACGGCAACGGCAACGGCAGTGAGGAAGACCGGCTCGAGCCGCTGGTCGACGTCCACGCCTTCACCCCTGCCGAGCTGGCCTCTTGCGCCCGCGGCGCCGGCTTCGACGAGGTGCGCGTGAGCGGCGAGGAGCTGGCGGCCTCGCTCTTCGGGTGGGTCAACCGCACGCTCGAGGCAAGCGCCGACCCCGACGACGTGCCGTGGGCCTGGCGCGTGTACGCGCACCGCGGCTACCTGGCGCTCCAGTCGCTAGACCGCTCGCTGCTCGAGCCGCGGCTGCCGCCCGCGCTCTTCTACAACCTGCTGCTCTCAGCGCGCGTCCCGGCGTAGCGATTCTCTAACCACCCACCCGAGCAGCGCGTCGAGGAACGGCAGCGGCCGCAGCGGGGTGCCGCTCACGTCGTCCACCACCGAACGCGCAGCCGCCGCGAGCCGCCTCTCCGAGTCGATCCGGTCCAGCACGCGCGTGGCCTCAGGCATCGCCGGGACGCGCCGCAGCCGCGCCAGCACGCCGTGGAACACCGCGCGCAGGCCCTCCGACCCCGCGGCGGCCCGCATCCAGGTGGCCACCAGCACGAGCAGCGCCGCGCGGGACGCGCGCCTCAGCGCCTCCTCGGCCCCGAGCCCGCCGCCGAGCCCGAACACGAGCGCCCCGCCCGCGAGGATCGCCGCGAACACGAGGCCGGTGGCCACGGGCTCGCGGTCCGTGGGCGCGAGGAGCCAGGCGGCGCCCAGGCAGGCCGCCACGGCGCCGAGGACCACCCAGGCGGTGCTGGCCAGGAGAGCCGTGAAGCCAACGACGGCACCGACGGTGACGAGCCAGGGGTTCCAGCGCCGGCGGCCCTCGCGAGTGGAACGCTTGCCGCCATTTACACGGTCGACGTTCCCCTCGCGGTCGGCGGGGGGCGCCGCCGCCTCCTCGAGCTCGTCCCAGTCGCGCAGCCCGCGGCGATAGACGAGCACCTGCACGACGCTCGCGAAGGCGGCCCAGGCCAGCAGCCCGGCCACGGTGAGCGCGAGCGCGTCCGCGGTCCCGACGTCGAGGCCGAGCCGGCGGCCGAGCGCGTCGTAGGTGCCCGCGTAGGCGTCGAGCCCGCCGGCGATCACCCAGATGAAGAACGCGGTGGTCACGGTGTTGTGAACCAGCCGCACCGCGGCGCAGCCGAGCACCTGGAGCCACGCGGCGACCCCGCGGGCCTCGAGGCGGCCGAGCATCGGCGCGCTTACGGCCTGCGTGAGCGGGATGCCCACCCGGGCCGGGCCGATAATCGCCACCGTCTCGAGCATCGCGGCGATGCTCGCCCCGAAGCCGAGCCTGGCCCCGCGGCGTTCGGCTACCCGCGCGAGCGCCACCCCGCCTGCGAGCGCGATCCAGAAGCCGCCGGTCGGGGCGGCCCGGGCCGCGAGGAACGAAACGACCGCGACGTGAGCCGGGCCCGTGGGAGCGGGCGGAGCCGCGGTCGCCATGCAGCGACCGTAGCGGGAGCCGAGGCCCGAAGCAGCCGGCTCGGCAGGCTGCGCAGGGTTCGGGTGGCCCGAAGCAGCCGGCTCGGCCGGCTGCGCAGGGTTCGGCATCCCTATGCGGCTTCGCCGCTATCTAGTTTCCGGAGTAGCGCCTGATGGGGGATTCGGCGATCCGCCGCCCGAGCTCCGCGACCTCGTCGTCGCTGAGGTTCTCGGTCGGGAAGCCGGCGTGCGCCAGCTCGTCGCGGACCTGCTGCACGCCCTGGATGTAGTCCAGCTTGGCGCCCAGCTTCACCATCACCGACTTCGCGTTGTCGTCGTCGATGGCGGCACTTCCATCCGCCGACGGCTTGAGCAGCCATGCCTTGACCGCCTCGGCCTCGGCCAGCGTGAGCTCGATCGTCACGCTGCCGTCAGCAGCGCCCTCAGGGAGACCATTGGTCACCTCGATGGACATGTGCTCCCTATCGGCGCTGCGCGCGCGACCTTGAGCCGCGCACGCGGGCCTGGACACCCTCAGCGCGAGATCCGCACGATCCGGACCTCCGCCACGCGGTTCCCGGCCGGGTCTCGCCCCGATACCACGATCCGCGCGTCCGCCGAGCGCCGACGCCGTGCAAGCAGCCGCCGGCCGCGGCCCGAGGGCCTCAGACGCACCGTGATCTCGCGCTCGACCGGCAGCTCGACCCGCCTTCTGGCGAGGAGGACCGGCTTGGGGCGACGCGACGAGCCGCCGCGGCCGGGCCGCGAGAGCAGGTCGGCGCTGTCGAGGCTCACAGTGGCCGCCAGGCGCGCGCGAGAGCGGAGCGTGACGGTGATCCCGCGCCGCAACAGCCCGAGACGGCGCAGGCGGCCCGCCGCCGCGACCCGCACCCGCGGCCTGGGCCTGCCGAGCGGGCCGCCGCCCGCCCGCTCGCCCGCGGGCGGTCCGTAGACGATGGGCGGCGGGGAGCCCGGCGCCGGCCGCTGGAACGGGCCGCTCACCTCGTAGACCGCGCCGGGGCCGCGAGCGAGGCCGCCGGGCGTGTAGGCCCCTTGGGAGGTGAGGTACAGCCGCGTGCCGGACGGGTCGAAGACCGCCCCGCACACCTCGGAGATCGAATGCGCGTCGCCGGTAAAGCGCATGAACGGCGAGACCGCGCGGTCCGGCGTGATCAACCCGACCTCCATGTTGCCGTTGTCCTCGCACACGAAGATCTCGCCGGCCGCGGAGACCGTGATGTTGTCCACGGCGTCGAGCGACGACGGCGTGGCCTGCGCGTCGTAGAGCACCTCGATCCGGCCACCCGCGAGGTCGTACGACCACACCCGGCCGTCGCCCTTGGTGGTGAACAGGAGGAACGCGCCCGCGTACCAGATGCCCTCGCCGCCGTTGAAGCGTGTCATCTCCGCCAGCTGGGCGCGGGTGGGCGTGTCCGCGGGCGTCGGGGTGGGGTTCGGCAGCGCCCGCCAGCTCACCTGGCCGTCGCCGCCCACCACCGCCACCTCGAGCAGCCCGGCGTCGAGGTTCGGATAGCTCGCGGGCGTGAAGCGGTAGAAGCCGCCGTCGGGCTCGTCCTCGGTCATGTAGACCCGGCGCCCGCCCGGATCCACGGCCGCGGCCTCGTGCACGAACAGCCCCATCGCCGGTCGCGGGCGTGCCCCCAGCGCGCCGGCCGGGTCGCACTCCCAGACCATGCCTCCCGGGTACTCCTCGCAGGAGAGCCAGGTGCCCCATGGCGTCGGCCCGCCCGCGCAGTTGGCGTTCGTGCCGTCGAGCACGCTGTAGGCGTCCACGATCCCGGCCCGGCGGTCGAAGCGGATCGCCGACGCCCCGGCGCCCGTGGCCGCGATCGACTCGGAGTTGGTAACGAGGATCCAGCCGCCGTCGCGTGTGGCGAACACGGCCTGCCCGTCCGGGAAGATCGGGAGGCCGTACTCGGTGCCCGCAATCGGCCGCAGGCAGCGCGCGATCTCGCGGGCCCGGAAGCCGGGCGGGAGCATCAGGCCGAGTGCGTCCGGCGGCCCGAGCGGGCCGTAGGGGCCGTCGGCCGCGCGCGCCGACGCCGCGAGCGCCTCGCGCAGGCGTGGCGGCGACGCCAGAGCCCCTGCCGCGACCGCGCCCGACGCGAGGAAGCGTCTGCGGCTGATCCCAGTCACTCGGGCTCGTTGTAGCAGGCGCGCCCGGCCACGCCGGCATCTCTAGATGATTGATTCCGAATCCGCGTGCCTCTGGGGGCGCGCCAGGCCGAGCTGGGCGCCGACCGCCGACGAAGCCGATATTCGAAGAAATATCGGCGAGGAGGTGGGTCCGACACCGGCGAAGGTATGGCGCGGCATCCAGGGGCGCGGGGGTTTGGGATCAGTCATCTAGGGTGTGACGCGATGGAGTCGCGCCCGCGCTTCCCGCTCTTCCCCCTCGGCCTCGTGCTGCTCCCCAAGGAACTGGTGCCGCTCCACATCTTCGAGGAGCGCTACAAGGTCATGGTCGGCGAGTGCCTCGAGGAGGGGCGCGAGTTCGGGATCGTCTGGCTCTCCGACGACGGGCTCAAGGAGATCGGCTGCTGCGCCCGCATCACCCGTGTGCTCGAGCGCTTCGAGGACGGGCGGCTCAACATCCTCGTGGAGGGCACGGCCCCGTTCCGACTCGACCGCAGGATCGAGGACCTCCCCTATCCTGCCGGCGACGTCGAGCTGCTCGACGACGAGGAGGGCGAGGACGCCGCCGCGCTGGACGGCGCCCGCCGTCGCTACGCCGAGCTCGTGGAAGAGGTCTCGGAGGCACGGCCGGAGGCGGATGCGCTCGCCAAGCTCGATGCCTTCGGGATGGCCGCGACCCTCGACGTGGCGCTCGACGCCAAGCAGGCGCTCCTCGAGCTGCGTTCCGAGCCGGAGCGGCTGGTGCAGCTCGACAAGATGTTCGCCGAGGCGCTCTCGCGCATCCGCTTCGCCGAGCGTGCCGCCGAGGTGGCGGGCGGCAACGGCACCCTGCGCGGGTAGCCGGGCTACACCTTGAGCGTCACGCCGCCGCGGCGCGGATCCCCGCCGCCGCTCAGCTCATCGGTGTCGGGGTGGCGCGCCACCGCCTGGACGCCGCCGAAGTAGAGGTTCTGCTCCTCCCAGCGCCGCACCGTCCAGCCGCGCTCCTCGAGCCGTCCGAGCGGCGGCTCGTCGATCCCCGGCTCCGCCTCCACCTCCCGCCCCTCCACGTGGATGCGCGCGGCCGACACCGCCTCCTGCGCCGGCAGGCCGTAGTCGACGATGCCGAGCACCGTCTGGATGATCGCCGAGCGGATTCGGTTCGAGCCCGCGCTCCCGAGCGCCACCTCCGGGCGGCCGTCGCGGACCACGACCGTCGGGGCCATCATGCTCGGTACCCGGGCGCCCGGCTCGTGGAGGTGGAAGCCGAGCGGGTTCAGGTCCTGCTCGCCGAGCATGTTGTTGAGGTGCATCCCAGTGTCCGGCACCACCACGCCGGAGCACGAGCCGTTCGAGCAGGTGACGGTGGCGCAGGCCCCCTCGGCGTCCATCACCGAGATGTGCGTGGTATTGCCCAGCGCTTCGGGCCGCCCCAACCGCGACCGAACCTCGGTGGCCACCTCGTCGAGCGCGTGTTCGGCGAGGAAGCGCTCGAGGTAGCCCTCGCTGGCGAGCCCGTCGAGGAACTCCTTATCGCGTGCGCGGTTGGTCGACGCGATCACCTCGGCAAGCAGCGACGCGTCGTGCGGCTGCTCGAGCCGCTCGAGGATGCCGAGCGCGTCCGCGATCAGGATCCCTCCCGACGACGGCGGCGGGTTGGTGAGCACGTCGCGCCCGCGGTAGGTCACCGCCGCTGGCGGGCGCTCGATCACCTCGTACCCGGCGAGGTCCTCGCGCGTGAGGAGGCCGCCGCGCTCGAGCACCCAGTCCGAGACCGCCTCGGCCACGTCGCCCGAGTACAGGAAGGCGGGGCCATCCGCGCCGAGGCGCTCGAGCAGGTCCCCGAGATCCGGCAGCCGGATCGTGTCGCCCTCCTCGAGCAGGCGGCCTCCCGGCGCGTAGAGCTCGTCGGACTCGGGCGTCGAGCGCAGGATCGGCTCGAGGATGCGGAAGAGGAACGCCTGTATCGGCACGACCTCGACGCCCTCGCGGGCGGCGCGGGCGGCGGGCGCGGCCACGTCGGCGAGCGGCACCGTTCCGAAGCGCTCCAGCGCGCTGGCCACGCCGAGCGTCGTGCCGTACGCCCCGCATGACGAGGGCCCGACGTTGAAGCGCTGGATCGCGTCGGGGCTGAAGTTCACGTCGATCGGCTCGAGGTCGGCCGGATGGAGCGCGTCGAGGCCGCGGCCGGGAGCCGCGACGAAGAAGTCGAGCAGGTGGCTCTCGCCGCGCGCGTGGACGAGCATGAAGCCGCCGGCCCCGGGTCCGGTGAGCGGCGACTCGGCCACGAACGACATCAGCACGGCCGCCGCGGCCGCGTCCACCGCGTTGCCCCCGGCGCGGAGCATGTCGGCGCCCGCCCGCGCGGTCAGGGGATGGCCTGCGGCCACCACTCCGTGCATGGCCGCACCCTACCCAGGAACAGATGGCTGATCCCGAGCCCCCTCTGGGCGAGCTCAGCGCGGGATGAACTCGGGCACGTCGACGTCCGAGAGCGTGCCCGCCGAGGAGCGCGTGCGGCGCACGCGCGGCTCGGCGTCCGCCGGCACCGAGCGTCCCTCGCCGCGCGGCGCGGCCCGCTGCACCGGCCGGTGCCCGTAGCCGGTGGCCACCACCGTGACCCAGACCTGGTCCTCGACCTTCTCGTCCACCATCGCGCCGAAGATGATGTTCGCGTCCGGGTGGGCCGCCTCGGCCACCGCCTTGGCGGCCTCGTTGACCTCCCAGAGCGACAGGTCGCGCCCGCCGGTGACCGACAGCAGGATCGAGCGCGCGCCCTCCAGCGAGGTCTCGAGCAGCGGCGACTCGATCGCGTGCTCGACGGCGTCCATCGCCCGGCGCTCGCCGGTGCCCATGCCGATCCCGAGCAGCGCCTGACCCGCCTCGGCCATGATCGTCCGGACGTCGGCGAAGTCGAGGTTGATGAGGCCCGGCAGGGTGATCAGGTCGGAGACACCCTGGACGCCCTGACGCAACACGTCGTCGGCCACGCGGAACGCCTCGACCATCGAGGTGGACTTGTCGAGCACGGACAGGAGCCGGGCGTTCGGGATCACGATCAGCGTGTCGACCTCGCGGGCGAGATCCTCCACGCCCTGCTCGGCCTGAGCGCCGCGCCTGGCGCCCTCGAAGGAGAACGGCTTGGTCACGATGCCCACCGTGAGCGCGCCCACCTCACGCGAGATGCGCGCCACGATCGGCGCCGCGCCGGTGCCCGTGCCACCGCCGGCGCCGGCGGTGATGAACACCATGTCCGCGCCCTTCAGCAGGCCCTTGAGCCGGTCGTAATCCTCGAGCGCCGCCGCGCGGCCGAGCTCGGGGTTCGACCCGGAGCCGAGCCCGCGGGTGATGTCGCTGCCGATGTGAACGCGCGTCTCGGCCGCCGACCCCTCCAGCGACTGGAGGTCGGTGTTCACGGCGATGAACTCCACGCCCTCGACCTGCGCCTCGACCATCCGGTTGACGGCGTTCACACCCGCGCCGCCCACGCCGACCACGCGCAGCACCGGTTCGGTGATCCCGCTGGCGGAGGGGATGAACGACGAGACCGGCTCCTGGTGCTGCGGTCGGCGCGCGGGCGTGCGCTCGAGCATGTTCTCCGGGATGTCGGAGGAGAACACGGAGCGCAGGCGCTCCTCGGGGGTCGGGACGCCCTCGTGGCGGCCGAAGCGCTCCTCGCGCTCGCGGCGGCGCTCCTCGCGCTCCTCGGCGCGGCGCGCGGCCTCGGTCCTACGACCGCCCAGGTCGTGACCGCGGGGCGCGGGCGGCTCCTCACGGCGCTCGGCCGGTGCCGGCTGTCCTTCCGTCAAACCCTCCTCGTGCCCCTGGGGCTCCGGCACCTGGCGGGTGATCTGCGGCGAGGGCCCGCCCTCGGGAAGCGGCCGCCCGGCCTTCGGCTCCGCGGGAGCGGCGTGCGACTCGGGCTGGGCGCCCTCGTCCTCGTCCGTCTTGCGGAAGAGCTGCGCCAGGGGACCCTCGCGCATGCTCGCCCTCTTACCGCTTGCCATTCGCCAGGACCTCCTCAGCTAGCTGCCGGTAGGCGTACGCCGCCTTCCCGTCCGGGTCGTACTTGAGCACCGACATCCCCTTCACCGGGGCCTCGGCAAAGCGAACCGTCTTGTTGATGCGCGAGGCGAAGACACGGTCCCCGAAGTTCTCCTCGAGGATCTCGATGGCCTCCTTGGCGTGCACCGTGCGGTTGTCGACGAGCGTGGGCAGGATGCCCTCGATCTCGATGTCCGGGTTGAGCTCCTCACGCACCATCGACAGTGTGTTCTGGAGCTGGATCAGCCCGCGCATGGACAGATACTCGCATTGCACGGGGACGATCACTTTCTGCGACGCCGTCAGAGCGTTGATCGTGAGCAGTCCGAGGCTCGGCGGCGTGTCGATGAAGATGTAGTCGTAGTCGTCGAGGATCGACGCGAAGGCCTTCTTCAGGGCACGCTCGCGCCCGATCATCATCGACATCGCGATCTCGGCTCCGGCGAGGTCGATCGAGGCGCAGGCCACGTCCACCTCGCGCTTGCGGATCACCTCGCGGATCGAGAGGCCGTGCACGAGCACGTCGTACATCGAGGCCTCGAGCGAGTCGGGGTCGATGCCCTGGCTCATGGTGAGGTTGCCCTGCGGGTCGAGATCCACGCAGAGAACCCGGTGGCCGCGCTCGACGAAGGCAGCCGCGAGGTTGAGGGTGGTGGTGGTCTTGGCGACCCCGCCCTTCTGGTTGGTGAAGGCGATGACCTTGGCCGTGGGCGTCACGTGATGAGGATTCGCACGTGTGCGCGCGATTCCTTCCCGCGCGAATAACGGATGTCCCGGACGTCTATCCGGGAGCGCCCACGTCCCAGAGCGGGCCGGCCTCCCAGGCGCCCGTGATCACCTTGTCGGGATCGTGCCCGCCGCGGATCGCACGCTCGAGCGCCAGCAGCTGCAACCGGGCCGTGAGCGGGAGCTGGGCGAGCAGCGGATCGTCGAGCCCGGGCTCGTCGAGCGCGGCCACCGCCACTCCCTCCCCCTCCGCGGCGCGCCCGACCTCGCGCAGCACCCCGTGGGGGTCGTGCGAGGACTGCACGAGCACCAGCGCGTCGCGGGACGAGAGCGGCACCGCCGAGCCGTGGAAGAGGTACTCGGCGTCGAAGCCCTCGGCGAGCAGACGCGCCGCTTCGCGCAGCTTGAGGGCGCCCTCGCGGGCCGTGACCTGGCCCGGGCCGACGCCCGCCAGCACGATCAGCCGCTCGGGATCGGGGAGCCGCTCGAGGTCAGGGGCGTCGATCACGGCCTGCACGGCCTCGGCGGCCCGCGCGAGGCCCTCGGGGCCGAGCTCCTCGGCGCCGGCCGAATGCGCGAGCAACGCAAGCACGGCGAGCGTGCCGAGGTAGGACACCGTGTAGGTCTCGGAGGGCTCGCGCGCCACGGTCTCGATCGCGTCGGGCCAGCCGGCGCCCTCGCCGGTGATCGAGAGCGTCTCTGCGCCCGCCTCGAGCGAGGCCGCATGCGCGGCGCGCGGAAAGGCGGACTCGCCGGTGTGCGAGATCACGATCACGCCGTCGCCGGCGCGGATCCGCTCGCCGGCGCCGCCGAGCACGAAGCTCATGGAAGCGGCAGCCCGGGCGTCCCGGCCCGCCCGCGCCAGCATGGCCGCTCCGAGCTCGGCCGCGTGCTGGCTCGACCCAGTTCCCACCAGCCAGATGCGCTCGCGGTCGAGGAGCCGGGTGGCGCGGTCCGGCAGCGCTCTCGTCGCGAGCCGTTCGAGGGCGGCCGGCTGGGAACGGATCGCCTGCTCGAGACCGGTCACGCCACGACCGTAGGCGGGCTGGGATGAGTAGGCAACCGCCGGGTAGGCAGAATCGAGACCAGCGTGTGCGCACTCATGGACAAGCGGCTCGTGATGGTGATGGGCAAGGGCGGAACCGGCAAGACGACGATCGCCGCCGCGCTCGGGCTGGCCGCCGCGCGCGCCGGCAAGCGCACCGTGGTGGTCGAGGTCGCCGAGCAGCAGCGCCTGGCCGCCATGTTCGGCGTGCGCCCGACCGATAGGCACGACGAGGTGGAGCTGGCGCCCGGCCTGTTCGGCCTGTCGATCGCGCCGAGCCGCGCGATGGAGGAGTGGCTTCGCCACCAGCTCAAATCGGGCACGCTCGCCGGCCTGCTCGGCGGCAGCCGCATCTTCCAACTGCTCACGGCCGCGGCCCCGGGGGTCAGCGAGCTCGTGACGATGGGCAAGATCTGGGACCTCGCCCAGCTCCAGCGGCGCACCGGCGGCTCGGTGTTCGACCTGGCGATCGTCGACGCGCCGGCCACCGGCCACGGCCTCGCGCTGCTGAGCGCGCCCGGCACGTTTGCCCGCATCGCCCGCACCGGGCCGATTGCGCGCCAGGCGCGCCAGATCGAGGAGTTCACCCGCAACCGCGCCGCCACGGCCATCCTGGCGGCGGCGCTGCCGGAGGAGATGCCGGTGGCCGAGACGATCGACCTCGAGGGCCGGCTCGCCGATCAGTCGCTGGCGCTCGACGCGATCGTGGTAAACGCGCTCTACCCGGAGCGCTTCGACAGCGACGAGTCCGCCCGGCTCGCCGCGCTCGACGGGCGCGGCTCGGACGCCGCTCGCGCGGCGGTGGTCGCGGCGCTGTCGGAGCACCGCCGGGCGGCTGGTCAGCGCTCCCAGGTCGCGCGACTGGGCGAGGAGTCGAGGGCGCCGCTCGTGACGCTGCCGCATCTGTTCGCACCCGAGCTCGGCCGCGACGAGCTCGAGACGCTGTCCGAGCTGCTCGAGGAGTCGCTGTGATCGAGGGCTGGCTCCAGCGCAAGGACATCTGCATCTGCGCGGGCTCGGGCGGGGTCGGCAAGACCACCGCCTCGGCGGCGATCGCCCTCGGCATGGCCGCGCGCGGCAAGAAGGTGGCCGTGCTCACGATCGACCCGGCCAAGCGGCTCGCCAGCTCGCTCGGCCTCCCCGAGCTCGGTAACGAGGAGCGCCGGGTGGACGCCGACGTGGACGGCGAGCTGTGGGCGATGATGCTCGACGCCAAGCGCACCTTCGACGAGCTGATCGAGCTGCACGCGCCCGACGATGCCACCCGCGACGCCGTGCTCTCCAACCGGATCTACCAGGAGCTGTCGAGCGCGGTGGCCGGCTCGCAGGAGTACATGGCGATGGAGAAGCTCCACGAGCTCCACCAGGAGGGCCGCTACGACCTGCTGGTACTGGACACGCCGCCCACCCGCAACGCGCTCGACTTCATCGACGCGCCGCGCAAGCTCTCGGCCTTCATCGACTCGCGCTCGCTCCAGTTCTTCACGGCGCCGGGCTTCTTCGGGCTCAAGGTCTTCGGCCGCGGGGCGAGCGTCATCTTCTCGGTGATGAAGCGGGCCACCGGCGTGGACCTGCTCGAGGATCTGTCGGGCTTCTTCCGCAGCTTCGGGGACATGGCGAGCGGTTTCCGCGAGCGTGCCGACGGCGTGAGCAAGCTGCTCTCGCACAGCCGCACCGCCTTCGTGCTCGTGACCTCGCCGCGGACCGACGCGATCGACGAGGCCGCATTCTTCCACCGGCGCCTGCTCGACGCGGGCCTGCCGTTCGCCGGCGTGGTGGCCAACCGGGTCCACCCGGACGTGCGCGAGGAGGACGTGGCGGCCGAGCTCGAGGAGCTCGTCGGGGACGACCTGGCCCGCAAGGTGCTCGACACCCTCGCCGACGAGCGCCGCCTGGCCGACCGCGACCGCACGAACCTCGCCGAGCTGCGCCGCAGGCTCCGCCGCCGCCCGCTGATCGAGGTGCCCTACCTGGACGACGACATCCACGACCTCGACGGCCTGCGGCGGATGGACGAGTACCTGTTCGGATAGAGCGCCGGCTCAGACCGGCGCGCTGTAGTCCTCGGGCTCGTCGAAGCCCCAGTCCGCCGAGGGGGTCACGCCCTCGAGGTGGGGCTGGACCGGCTCGGCCGGCTCCGGTGCCGACGGTTCGACCGCGACCGGCTGTAGCTCCGCGGTGTCCGGCTCGTGGGCCAGCTCCGGCTCGGGCTCGACCTCGAGCTCCGGCTCGGGCTCGACCTCCGGCTCCGGCTCGCGCTCGAAGCGCCGCTCCTCCGCGCGCAGGTCGCGCGCCTGGATCTCCCCGACGAAGGGCTCGGGTGTCGTCTCGAGCAAGATGTCGTCGGCCACCGCCTTCAGGTTGCCGTCGAGGTAGCCGCACAGCACGTCGCGCAGCAGCGCGCGCAGGTGGCCCTCGACCTCGGCCACGAGCTCGCCCGGCGCCTCGCCGTTTCGATCCTGCGCGGGCGAGCCGCCCATCACGTAGCGCTCGAGCGCCAGCGCGGTCTCCACGCGGCGCTGGACCGCGCGCCGGCTGCCCTCCTCGGCGCAGAGGGCTGCCACCCTCAGCGAGAGGCTTGCCTCGCCCGCGGCGCTCGTTGCGTCGAGCAGCGCGCGCAGGGCCAGCAGGAAGTCCGGGAGGGCCTCCGAGTCGAGCCGCCGCTCGCAGCCCATCTCGAAGCGCCCGAGCGCCCACGCCACCGTGCGAGGCGGATCCACCTCGTCGAGCACGCGAAAGAAGTCGTGCAGGGCGCTCTCCTCGCCCGCCGCGAGCTGCCAGCCGCGGGCCGGCCGAGCGCCCGCTGTGCCAACCGGGATCGCCTCCCACGGCCCGCCGCCCGAGCTACGCCAGCCCGGCGCGCCGACCCCCACCTGGCCGGGCGCCCACAGGCGCAGGGCCGTCACGACCCTGCCGAAGCGCTCGGCGGCGTCGGCCGCCGAGATCGTCTCCGCAGCCGAGACGTCGCGCTCGAGCACGCACAGGAGCGCAGGCTCGCCGTCGCCGTCCTCGGGCCTGACCGCCTCCGGGGGCGCCTCGGCGCGGTCGCCGCGCACCAGCGCCAGGCCGCCGCCCAGCTCCACGCGCTCGGCCGCCATCCACGCGCCGCTGAGCGGCGCCACCACACGGGCCTGGGTGGTGTCGCGGTAGAGGGTGGTCTCCACCTCGCCGTACACGCGCTCGAAGCGCTCCTCGGGAAAGCCGAAGCTGGTGGCGTCCTCGTAGAGACGCTCGAGCATCGCCCGCAGCGCGGGCTCGGCCTGCTCGCCGCGCAGGCCGTTCACCCGCAGCCAGGTGGCGGCCCCGGCGCCCAGCTCGCGGCAGGCGGCCTCGCAGGCCGGCAGCTCGCGCAGCCGCTCCCAGCGCGAGCCGATGAACGCGTGGATGCGGGGCTGGTAGTGGTAGAGGGCCGGGCCGCGCGGGCCGCCCTCGTTCACCACGTCGAACTCGACCTCGGCGCCCGCGCGAAGATCGTCACTCAGGAGCGCGGCGGCCTCGAGCGCGAAGTTCCGCAGCGCGGCATGCAGGGCACGGTTGCGCATAGAGCGCGAATTCGCGCCGAGCTTGCCCGATCCTGCCAGTCTCCCCCTCGATGCGGGAGACTTCCGACTCCCTGGTGCTGAACGGCTACGAGCATTGCCGGCGGCTTCACCGGCGCCGCGACCCGACTTACTACTGGGCCACCAAGCGCCTGCGCGACGACCTGCGCCCGGCCGTGCACGCCCTCTACGCGTTCGCGCGCGTTGTGGACGATCTGGTGGACGGCTCGAGGCGCGCCGCCGACCCCGCGGCGCGCCGCGCCGCGCTCGACGACTACGAACGCCGCTTCAACGACGCCCTTGCCGGCGAGCCCACGCGCGACCCGGTGCTGGCCGCGCTGGCCGACAGCGGCCGCCGGCACGACCTGCCCCTCACCGAGCTCGGCCTCTACTTCGGGTCGATGCGCCGCGACTGCGGCCCGGTGCGGATCGCCACCTGGACCGAGCTCGAGCGCTACATGGATGGGAGCGTTGGCGCCGTGGCGCGAATCCTCGCCGTGCTGATCGGCGCGCCGGAGGAACGCCGCGAGTCCTTCACGCGGCTCGCCTACGCGTTCCAGCTCACGAACTTCATCCGCGACGTACGCGAGGACTGGGAGCTCGACCGCGTGTACCTGCCCGGCGAGGATCTCGAGCGCTTCGGCGTGAGCGTCGACGAGATCGCGTCCGGGCGGCCGACCGAGGGCTTTCGCCGGCTGCTCGCGCTCGAGGTCGAGCGCGCGCGTGCGCTGTTCCGTGAGGGCGAGGCGGCCTCCGCGGTCGTGACGCCGGACGTGCAGCGCGGGCTGCGGCTCGCGCGCAGCGTCTACCTGCGGACCCTCGACCGCGCCGAGCGGCTCCGCTTCGACGTGCTCGGTCACCGAGCCGGCCTGCCGCCATGGGAGCTGGCCGGCGCCGTGGCGAGCGCCCTGCGGGCCGGCGCGTGACCCGGCGGTCCACCCTCCGGGGCGCCGACCGGACGCCGATCGCGTGCCCGGAGGCCGATGTGCTCGTGTGCGGGGCGAGCTTCGCCGGACTGGCGGTCGCGCGCGAGCTTGCCGGCGGCGGCGCCGACGTGCTGCTCGTCGACCGCTACGAGATCGGCGAGCGCGCCACCTCGGCGTGCGCCGCGCCCCGGCCCTGGCTCGAGGCGATGGGCGTGGCCGCTGCGATCCGCGAGGAGCTCCCGCACATGACGTTCACCACGCCGCACGGCTCGGTGCGCTACCGCCTGCCGTGGAGTTGGGCGGCTTTCGACTACCGCGAGCTATGCCGGCTCCTGTTCGAGCAGTGCGACGCCCGCTTCGAGATCGCAACCGTCAGAGGGCGCGGCCCCGGCGGCACCGTGGCCAGCGACCGCGGCGAGCTGCGCGCGCCGCTCGTGGTCGACGCGCTCGGCTGGCGGCGGGTGCTGGCGCGAGAGGGCAACCAGCCCCCCGAGGCGCCGCTCTCGCGCGGGCTCGAGGTGCACCCCCCGTCTGGCGAGCGGGCGGTGCCCGCGAGCGTTCGTTCTCCGTCTAGCCACGCCGGCGCCGGCGCCCTAGATGTCTGGATCGACCGCTCGCTCATTCGCTACGGCTACGGCTGGAACGTGCCGGCCGGCGGTGAGCAGCGCGTGGGCGTGGGCTCGTACGAGCCGCGCCACCATGTCAAGCGTCCCACGGTCGAGCTGGCCGAGCAGCTCGAGCGGCCGCCGGTCCGCTTCCAGGGCAACTGGTTCCCCCACCGGCTGCGCCGCGCGGCGGAGGACGGCGTGTTCTTCGTGGGCGACTCGGCCGGGCACTGCTTCCCGCTCTCGGGCGAGGGCATCCGCACCGCCTTCTACTTCGGGAGCGCCTGCGGGCGCGAGCTGTCGGCGGTGCTCGACGGCCGCCGGTCGCGCCACGAGGCGCTCGCGCGCTATGCGCGCTTCAGCGCGTCACATCGCCGCGCGTTCGGGCTCGCGCTCCGGCTCCAGTGGCTCGTGCCGCGGCTCCCGCCGCGCGCGCTCACGCTCGCCCTACGCGGGCTCGGACGGCAGCGCCTCGTGGACCGCGCGTTCGGCTGGTACCTCGACCAGGCGCACCCGTCGTTCGCGACGAGGCGCTACGCCGCCGCTGCCGCTGCGACCTCGGTGGCGCCCTCGCCGGTGGCGGCGGGCGCGCAGCAGGAGTCGTCCTCGACTCCCAGGTACTCGCGCCCGTAGCGGCGCATGTCTTCGATCAGCGGGATCAGCGCCTCACCCTTCGGTGTGAGCGAGTACTCGACCCGCGGCGGCACCTCGGGAAAGGTGTCCCGCTCGACAATTCCCTGCTCCTCGAGCCCGCGCAGACGCAGCGAGAGCGTCCTCGGGCTGATGCCGGCGAGCGAGCGCTCGAGCTCGCAGAAGCGGCTGCGCCCGGCGGCGAGGTCCCTGATCACGAGAATCGTCCACTTGCCGCAGATGATGTCCGCGGTGGCGCAGACGGCGCAGGTGGAATCGGCCATGAGGCCGAGTCTAGCGCAAGACTTCAGGAACTGAAGTGAGGGGCGGCCGGGCGCAGCCGCCGCCCCCCGCTGCCCCTCAGCCGCCCAAGTTGCTCAGCAGGCCGCCCCCGCCTCCGCCGCCGCCAACCGGCATCACGCGACCCTCGCTCGGCTGCACGAGCACCCAGCCGCTGCCGGCGAACGACATCTGCACGGACTCCCCCGAGCCACGGCCGATGAGGTTCTTCATCTTGATGTCCGTCTTGATGCCGGTCTGCAGGCTCGACGCCCAGGTGATCGCGGCCTGCGGGTCCGCGAACGTCGGGGCGTCGCCGGTGTTCAGCAGCACGGGCGGGCCGTCGGAGACGATCGCCACCCAGCCGCTGCCCTGGAGGGCGGTGTTGAAGAGGCCGCCGCCCATCATCCCGCTCGCGCCCTCCACCCGCTTGATGTCCCAGTCGATGCCGGAGTCGAAGGCCAGCAGGTTCCGGCCGTTCACCGTGATCGCGTCGTTCTCGAGGTAGAGCAGGTGGATGTCCTGGGCGGTGTCGGCCAGGAACACCTCGCCCGTGCCCGACATCTTCATCAGCGTCGTGCCCTCGCCGGACACGGCCTTCTTCAGCATCCGGCTCATCCCGCCCGAGCCGGCGTGCTCGAACGACACGTCGCCCTGGTAGGCGACCATCGCGCCGGCCTTGGCCTGAATCGTGATCTGCCTGAGACTGACCTTCAAGAGCTTCGAGTTCTGAAGCGCGAATGCCTGCTCCGACTGCGTCTCCTGGAACTCACCAAGGGTGCTCTGCACCTGGTCTCCTTCGTTTCGATTTCGTTCGTGCAGCGCGAACTCTTAGCGAGCGAGCCGCGAGGGTCAAGCGCCAGGCGTGGCGCTGATCGCGGGTGTCGAGCCGTTCCCGGCCGCCGGCGACTGATCGGGCTCGCTCTGCTCCTCCTCGGTGCCGAAGACCGACTCGACCGAGGTGTGCCGCTGGCCATCTGAGGAGACGAGAAGCTTGAAGTCGTGCGGATGGGTCGAGGCCTTCAGGGCGTCGTCCATCGAGACCCGGCCTGCCTGCACGTGGTAGAGCAGCGCCTGGTCGAAGGTCTGCATGCCGTAGTAGGCGCCCTCGGAGATCACCTCGGGGAGCTTCCCGGTCTCCTCGGGGTTCATGATCATGTCGCGCACGCGGCCGGTCATCCGCAGGATCTCGCAGGTCGCCACCCGGCCGTTGCGGTCGGGCGTGGGCACGAGCCGCTGCGAGATCACGGCCTTGAGCGTGCCGGCGAGCATCGCGCGCGCCTGGCGCTGCTCGGCCTGCGGGAAGAAGTCGATGATGCGGTTCACGGACTCGGCGGCGTCGACCGTGTGGATGGTCGAGAGCACGAGGTGGCCTGTCTCGGCCGCGGACAGCGCGGTGCGCACCGTCTCCTCGTCGCGCATCTCGCCGACGAGGATCACGTCCGGGTCCTGACGCAGCACGCGGCGCAGCGCGCGGGCGAAGGAGGCCGTGTCCTCGCCCACCTCGCGCTGATTGATGATCGAGGTCTTGTCGCGGTGCAGGAACTCGACCGGGTCCTCGATCGTCACGATGTGCTTGGGATAGCGGGAGTTGACGTGGTCGATCATCGAGGCGAGCGTCGTCGACTTGCCCGAGCCGGTCGTGCCGGTGAGCAGGATCAGCCCGCGCTCCTCGTCGGCGATCTCCGAGATCACCGCCGGCAGCAGCAGCTCGTCGACCGTCTTCACCTGGAAGGGGATCGCGCGCAGCACGAGCGACACCGAGCCGCGCTGGACGAAGGCGTTCACGCGGAAGCGGGCCACGCCCGGGATCGAGTACGAGAAGTCGACCTCGCGGTCGTGGCGGAAGGCCTCGAGCTTCGACTCGTCCTTGAGGATCTCGAACAGCGTGCGCTCGGTGTCCTCCGGGCGCAGGGTCTCGGTCTCCTCGAGCGGCAGGAGCTTGCCGTGCTGGCGGATAACCGGACGTGCGGGAACCTTGAGATGGAGGTCCGATCCCTCCAGCTCAATCAGGCGCATCAGGGCGGAGTCGATCTCGAACATGGGTTTCGCATCGGAAGACGCGGCGCGCGCCTTGAATCCGAATGCAACCGATGGACGCCGGCGACTACGCCACGTCGCGGAGCTTCTGCGCCTCCGCGAGCGACTGCAGCTTCTTGAGCGACTGGTTCTCGATCTGGCGGATCCGCTCGCGCGTGACGTTGAAGGTGCGACCCACCTCGTCGAGCGTACGCGGGTGCTCCCCACCGAGCCCGTAGCGCAGCTCGAGCACGCGCCGCTCTCGGTAGGAGAGGTTCTCGAGCGCCTCGCGCAGGGCCTCCTTGGTGAGGATCTCCGCCGCGCGCTCGTAGGGCGACTCGGCACGCTCGTCCGCGATGAACTGTCCGAACTCGGACTCCTCCTCGTCGCCGACCGGCTTTTCGAGCGACACCGGCGCCTGCGCCGAGCGCTTGATCGACTCGACCTCCTCCGGGTCGATGCCGGTGTGCTCGGCGATCTCGTCCGGGGTGGGCTCCCGTCCCAGCTCGGTCACGAGCTTGCGCTCCGCACGGCCGATCTTGTTGAGCTTCTCGACCACGTGCACCGGAATCCGGATCGTGCGCGCCTTGTCGGCGAGCGCGCGTGCGATCGCCTGGCGGATCCACCAGGTGGCGTAGGTCGAGAACTTGAAGCCCTTGCGGTAGTCGAACTTCTCGGCGGCGCGAACCAGCCCGAGCGTGCCCTCCTGGATCAGGTCGAGGAAGGGCAGGCCCTGATTGCGGTAGTTCTTGGCGATCGAGACCACCAGCCGCAGGTTCGACTCGACCATCTTCTGCTTCGCGTCGAGGTCGCCGCGCTCGATCCGCTTCGCGAGATCGACCTCCTCCTGCGCCGTGAGCAGCCGGACCTTGCCGATGTCCTTCAGGAACAGCTGAAGGGAATCGGTGGTCATGTCCGGCTTCAGGTCGATGGTCGCCTTCTTGCGGCGACTGCGGCGGTCGACCGCCCGCTCGACCTGCGGCTCGGAGTGCGTGGGGTCGTCCTCGACGAGCTCGATCTCCGACTTCTCGAAGTAGGTGTGAAGCTCCTCGATATCGCCGTCGTCGATCTCGACCTCCGCCAGCGCCAGTGCCACTTCGGCATAGGTCAGCGTGCCGACGGCCTGGCCCTTGGCGAGGAGGAGCTTTACCTCCTCGAGCTCTTGAAGTTCAGCTACAGACATCCTGTTTCCTTACGACGAGCAGGGCCAAGCGCTAGGGCGCCCGGCCCAGAATCTCCGACTGTTTCAACACTAACGCTACCGATAGTGAAGTCAACCGACGGAAAGCGAAAAGGCCGCTGGCTGGCCGGTCCAACAATTGCACCTTCCTCGTAGCGGGGGGACGCTTCGGTTGATGTCCTTGTCCCCGGAGCGGGTCATGGCCCAAACCTCTCGCTGGCGGCGCATCTACACTCGCCGGTGATGGCTGAGGACGACGGAGGCGTACTCGGGCGGCTGCCGCGCTCCCGGCCCGGCACGCGGAGCGACAAGCGCGTGGCCGGCACGGCCAAGCCGGCCCCGCCGCCTCCTCGGCCTCGGCGAGCACCGTCCGCGCCGTCGCGGCCCGACCCGCTTGGGGACGCGGTCCGCGTGGCCACCAAGGCCGCCGGAGCCGGTGTCCGAGTGGCCGGCACGGTGGCCGGCGAGCTGCTCCGCAAGCTGCCGCGACCGTAGCCGGAGCTCCGGCCTCCCACCCGCGCTTGTGCCCGCGCGCGGGGATGTCGGTTCCTCCGGGACGGGGATCCTTCCCGCCGACGAGGTATGCTGCGCGGTGATGCCAAGCGGCGCGAAGGACTCGCCCCGTTGCCTGATCGTCGATTACCACCCGGTCGTGCGGGCAGGGGTGCGGGCAGTACTCGAGCAGGCGTTCAAGGGCGCCAAGGTGTCCGACGCCGCGTCGGTCGACGAGGTCGACCCGATAAACGGCGAGCCGCCGGATGTCGTGATCGTGGATCCCTGGCGCGCGGGCGTCGACGTGGGCGCCGTGGTCGGACAGCTGCAGAACCAGGTGCGCGCGCCGATCGTGATCTTCACCTCCGACGGTGGCGCCCGGCTGCTCAGCGAGGCGCTGAAGGCGGGGGTCAAGGGCTACGTGCGCAAGGACTCCCCCTCCGAGGACCTGATCCGCGCCATCGAGGCGGCGCGCTCGGGCGAGTTCTACGTCGACCCCGGGCTCTCCTCGACGATCGTGCTCGACGAGGGCGACCGCACGCTGAGCGCCCGTCAGCGGGAGATCTTGCAGATGCTCGCCGACGGGATGCAGACGGACAAGGTGGCCGAGACGCTCGGGCTCTCCACGGAGACGGTGCGCACCCACACCAAACGCATCCTCGCCAAGCTCGAGGCGTCCACCCGCACGCAGGCAGTGGCCATCGGCATTCGCCATGGCCTGATCGAGTAACGAGCCCGCGACGATGAGCGCGCGCGAGCTCGCCCGCCGCACGACGGTCGACGCCCTCGCCGAGGCGCTCCGCGCGCGGATCCTCGGGGGCGAGCTCGAGCCCGGCACGCCCCTGAGAGAGGAGGCGCTCGCCCGCGAGTACGACGTGGCCCGCCACTCACTGCGCTCAGCGCTGCGGGCGCTCGAGGCGGAGGGCGTCGTGCGGATCGAGCCCCACCGCGGCGCCCGGGTCACGGCGCTGTCCGCCGACGACGTGCGCGGCCTCTCGGCCCTGCGCACGGCGCTGGAGGTCGAGGGCGCCCGGCTCGCCCTGGCCGCGGGAGGCGGCCGGCTGCCGGCGAGCGTGCGCGAGGCGGCCGAGCGCCTGGCGTCGCTCTGCCGCCGCCCACGACCCTCCTGGGGAGCGGTGGCCGAGGCGCACGAGCGCTTCCACCACCAGATCGTGGTGGCCGCGGGCAGCCCGCGCCTTGCGGCCGTGCACCGCCAGACGGGCGCCGAGCTGCGCCTGTTCGTGCTGCAGCTCCCCCGCGCCTGGACGCTCGAGAAGCTCGCGAGCGACCACCTGCGCCTGGTCGACGACCTCGAGCGCGAGGGCGCCGAGGCACTCCGCCCGCACATCGCTGAATCCACCGACGTGCTGATCGAGCAGGCGGGGGCGGTGGAGCGAGGCTAGGTCTTCGCCTCCTCGGCCAGCTCCGAGCTCGGCGCCTCGCTCAGCACTGCGCCCTCGCCGGAGGCCTTCGCGCGGTACATGGCGCGGTCCGCCATGTCGATCAGGGTCTCGGCCTCGTCGCCGTGCTCGGGACAGGCGGCGACGCCGATCGACATCGACACGGCCGGCTCGTCCGGCATCGCCACCTCCTCGCGGACGGCGGAGCCCAGGCGGGTGGCCAGGGTCATGGCCTTGGAGGAGTCCTGCTCGGGCGCGAGAACGCAGAATTCGTCGCCGCCGAGGCGGGCCGCGGTGTCGACCGAGCGGATCGAGCGCCTCATCGCCATCGCCACCTGCATCAGCACCCGGTCGCCCGCCGGGTGCCCGTGGGCGTCGTTGATCCGCTTGAGCCCGTCGACGTCCATCAGCAGCACGGCGAAGCCGTGGCCGTAGCGCTTCTGGACGGCCAGCAGCCTGCCGATCTGGCGCTGGAGCGCGCGCAGGTTCCCGAGTCCCGTGAGCGGGTCGGTGTGGGCCTGGGACTCGAGCTCCCGCGAGCGTCGCTTCACGAGCGCCTCAACCGCCGCTGCCTGCACCGCGCCGGTGGCGGTCACGAGCTGCTCGACGGCGTCGGCGAACTGCGCGGGGTCGCCGTCCGAGAGCTCCTCGCGGAGCGCCCCGATCAGCACGGCCTGCAGTGATGCTACGTCGCGCGCGAGCTCGCTCGCGCTGCCCTCGGCACCGCCGGCGCGCAGGGCGGCCAGCGACGCGGCGCGCTCGACCTGGTCCTCGGAGAGCGTGTAGGGCTCGGCGCCTTTGGGAGCGGCCGCCTGCTCGACGATGCCGGAGATCAGCTCCGGCAGCTCGCGCGCGATCCGATCCGTGGGCAGCTGGCTGATCTCCTCCAGCGAGGCGCGTTCGATCAGCTTCACTAGCCACGCCTTGGCGAGCTCGTCGCGCGAGCGGTCGAGGCGCGCGAACGGGCCCCTGCTGGGTGTCATGCGGCAGCTTCCATTCCGGCTCCCCGGCGTTCCGGCGGCTCCGGACGATCCTACCCCCGGTTCCGGCAGCACGGACGCGGAATTTGCGATCGATCCCCTTCGCTCCGGTCCGGGCCCAGCCCGGCCCCTCGCGCACGACGTCTGCTCTGTGCGAGAAGGCGTCCCGCTGAGAAGATTGCGCGCGTGAGCGAGCTGATCTCGATCGACGAGGCGCGCCGCCTGGTGCTCGCGGCGGTCGAGCCGCTGCCCGCCGAGCGCGTCAGGCTCGACGACGCCCGCGGGCGCGTGCTCGCGGCCGACCTCGAGAGCCCGATCGACGTGCCGCCCTTCGACGGCTCGGCGATGGACGGCTACGCCGTGGCGGCCGGGCCGGGCGCCGAGCTGGAGGTGGACGGCGAGTCTCGCGCCGGGCGCCCCGCGAGCGAGCGGCTGCGCGACGGTGCGGCGATCAGGATCTCCACCGGCGCGGCCGTGCCGTCCGGCGCCGACGCCGTGGTGCCCCTCGAACGGGCGAAGGAACAAGGCGCGCGCGTGCGCGTGCCCGACACCGTGGTGGGCGACAACGTGCGCTACGCGGGCGAGGACATCCCCGCCGGCTCGACGGTGCTGCAGGCCGGCACCGTGCTCGACCCGGCCGCCCTGGGAGCCGCGGCGGCCGTGGGCTCGGCAACCCTCTCGTGCGCCCGCCGGCCGCGCGTGGCGGTGCTCGTGACCGGCGACGAGCTCACGAGGCCCGGCACGCCGCTCGCCCCGGGCGGCATCTACTCCTCGAACGCGTACGCGCTCGGCGCGCAGGCCGAGGCCGCCGGCGCCGAGCTCGTCCGGGTCGAAACGGTGCCCGACCGCCCCGAGCGCACCCTCGACGCGTTCGCCGGGGCACTCGAGGAGGCCGACGTGGTGATCGCCTCCGGGGGCGTGTCCGTCGGGCCGCACGACCACGTGAAGCCCGCCCTCGCCGAGCTCGGGGTCGAGGAGCGCTTCTGGGGCGTGCGCCTGCGGCCGGGCAAGCCGGCCTGGTTCGGCGTGCGCGGCTCCGTGCTCGTGTTCGGGCTGCCCGGCAACCCGGTGTCGGCGATGGTCACGTTCGAGCTGTTCGTGCGCCCCGCCCTGGCCGCCCTCCAGGGCGGCGACACCTCGGTGGTGCGCGCGAGCGCCACCCTCGACGAGCCGGTGCCGCTCCACCCGAGCCGCGAGCAGGCGATCCGCGTGCGCCTGCGCCACACCGACGACGGGCTGCGCGCCACCACCACGGGCGAGCAGGGCTCTCACATGCTCAGCTCGATGCTGGGCGCCGACGGCCTGGCGCGCGTGGCACCCGGCGAGGGCGAGCTGGCCGCGGGCACGCGCGTGGAGGTCGAGCTGCTGTGAGGCCGCGCGACCCGCGCCGCCTCATCGAGCGCCGCCGGCGCGCCCGCGTGCGCGTGACGATCCTCCACGTGCCGCAGTCCGGCCACGACGTGGACGGCTCGATCGGGTCGTGCCAGACGGCGGAGGTGAGCCTGCCGCGGGAGGACCTCGACCGGATCTGGTCCGCCGAGTACCTCGAGCGCCTGGCGCGCACCTACTGGCACTTCCTCACGCGGATCTCGCTCGGCGTGCTGCGCGTCGAATACGGGCCGGACTCGCGCGAGGTGGTGGTGTTCCGCCGTCCGTTCGTGATGCTGCGCTTCCACAAGCCCGAGTACGAGACCCATGCCGAGCGCGGCTCGGTCACCTGGCCGATCGACCGGGGTCTGCTCGTGGCTCCGAACGGCCGCGGGCGCGGCTACTTGCGGCTGTCGGTCGAGCGCCGCCCTGCGAGCGACGGCGCCGGCGAGGCCTCAGTCACCGTCTCGTCCGAGGTCGTGAACTTCTACCCCCTGATCGCGGGCTGGGGCTGGTTCGGGCGGATCGGCCGGATGCTCTACAACCAGACCCAGCTGCGGATCCACGTGGTCGTGACGAACGCATTCCTGCGCTCGCTCGCCAACCTCGAGCTCGAGCGCTCCGTGGTGGGCGTCCTCAGCCCAGCCGCTCCCCCGTTATCTCCCGCAGCTTCTCCCGGTCGTGACGAGCCGTGATCGTGCGCACGGTGCCCGAGCGCGAGCGCATCGAGATCGACTCGGTCTCGGCCCCCTGGGGCCCGAAGAAGTGCACGCCCTCGAGCATCTCGCCGTCGGTCACGCCTGTGGCCGCGAACGCCACGTCGTTGCCCGCCACGAGCCGCTCGGTGTCGAGCACCTCCTCGAGGTCGTAGCCGGCCTCGAGCGCGGCCTGGCGCTCCTCGTCCGAGCGCGGCCAGAGGCGGCCGACGATCTTGCCGCCGGTGCAGCGAATCGCGGCGGCGGCGAGCACGCCCTCGGGGGTGCCGCCGATGCCGTAGAGCAGGTCGACCGGAGATCCGGTGGTCACCGCGGCGAGCGCCGCCGACACGTCTCCGTGCGGGATCAGGCGCACGCGCGCTCCCACCTCGCGGATCTCGGCCATGAAGTCGTCGTGGCGGGGCCGGTCGAGCATGATCACCACGAGGTCCCCGACCGGCACACCCTTCTCCTTCGCCATCAGGTGGAGCGTCTCGCCCAGCGGGCGGTCGATGTCGAGCAGGTGCGCCATGTCGCGCGACGTGGCCATCTTCAGCATGTACACGCAGGGCCCGGGGTCGAACATCGAGCCGCGCTCCGCCAGGGCGATCGTGGCGATGGCGTTCGGCAGGCCCTTCGCGCACAGCTCGGTGCCCTCGAGCGGGTCGACGGCGATGTCGACCTTGGGCATCGAGCCGTCGCCGATCTGCTCGCCGTTGTAGAGCATCGGCGCCTCGTCCTTCTCGCCCTCGCCGATCACCACGACGCCGTCCATGGAGACCGTGTCGAGCAGCATCCGCATCGCATCGACGGCGGCGCCGTCGGCTCCCTCCTTGTCGCCGCGCCCGATCCAGCGCGCGCAGGCGAGCGCCGCGTACTCGGTCGTGCGCACGAGCTCCATCGCGAGATTGCGGTCCGGGGCCGCTGGCTCAGCCATCGCTCTCAGATCGTGCCGGGGGGCTTCTTGGGGTCCCCGTACACGCTCTGGCGCAGGTAGCCGGCCGCGAGCAGGCCGAGCGACGCGAGCAAGGCCACCCAGTAGCCGATCCCGAGCCCGATGTCGACGCTGTCCCCGGGGCGCCCGAGGATGATGCCGTTGCAGATGATCAACACGAAGGCCGTGATGCCCACGATCATCGTGACCTCGCCCGGCTTCCAGGTGAGCCGGTGCCCGCGGGCCAGGATCCACGACAGGATGAAGGGAGCCGTGGCGGCGAGCACGAGCAGGATGTCCAGCGTGTTGAACACGGCCCAGGCGCTGGCCCCGTCGCCTCCGCTCGCACCGGCCAGCGTGGAGTTGGGGTTGTCCGCGTTCGTGGTGAACCACGGCAGCCAGAGCGAGCCGAGCAGCACGAGCCCGGCGCCCATCCCCAGGAACTCACCGGGCGACAGACGCGAGAAGTCGAGGTAGCCGCCCCTCCCTTGAGCCCTCGAAGCCTCCATCGATCGGGACCTTATCTGGGAGTACCCTGGCGCGCCAACGACGAGAGGAGCCAGGCGTGGCGGTTACGAAGATCATCGAAGTGGTGGGCAGCTCTCCGGAGAGCTCGGACAGCGCGGTGAAGGCTGCGCTCGAGGAGGCTCGCCACTCGCTCCGCAACATCAAGGCCGTGGACGTGGTGTCGACCGGCCTGCGCGGGGAGAACCTCGACGAGTGGCGCGCGCTCGTGCGCATCTCGTTCCTGGTCGAGCGCGTGTCGGAGTAGGAGCCGGGCCATGGACCTGAACGGCACCGGCGCGCTCGTGGCGGGCGGCGCGAGCGGGCTCGGCGAGGCCACCGCCCGCGAGCTCGCCGCGCGTGGCGCGCGGGTGGCGATCGCCGACCTGAACGAGGAGCGCGGCGCACAGGTCGCACAGGAGCTCGGCGGCCACTTCCACGCCGCCGACGTGACCGACGAGGAGCAGCTGGCTTCCGCCGTGAAGGCGGCGGTCGACGAGCTCGGCGGACTGCGCTTCGCCGCCTCCTGCGCCGGGATCGGCTGGGCCGAGCGCACGGTGAAGAAGGACGGGCCGGCCGCGCTCGCGCCGTTCGAGACGGTGGTCCGGGTGAACCTGATCGGCACCTTCAACGTGCTGCGCCTGGCGGCGAGCGCGATGGCGTCGAACGAGCCCGACGACCAGGGCGAGCGCGGCGCCGTGGTGATGACCGCCTCGATCGCCGCCTACGACGGCCAGATCGGCCAGACCGCGTACTCGGCCTCGAAGGGCGGAGTTGTGGGCCTGACCCTGCCGGCGGCGCGCGACCTGGCTCGGCTCGGCATCCGGGTCTGCACGATCGCCCCCGGACTGTTCGACACCCCGCTGCTGTCGGGCCTGCCGGAGGAGGCGCGCCAGGCGCTCGGCGCCCAGATCCCCTTCCCGTCCCGGCTCGGCCGGCCCGAGGAGTACGCGTCGCTGGCCTGCCACGTGGCCGAGAACACGATGCTGAACGGCGAGACGCTCAGGCTGGACGGCGCGCTGCGGATGCCGCCGCGGTAGGCGGGCGCCGTGCGGGCTGGTCACTAGCGCAGCCCGGCCTTCGCCGAGCTGCGCGGCGGGCTGAACGACCCGTCGGACGCGCTGTAGCCCTCTGAGACGTGAGCGAAGGGCGGCCTCCGGGCCGCCCTTCGGCAGCCGGCGCACCCCGAGTAGCCTTGCGCGGGTCCGTCTCCCCGAGCCCAGGAACGCCCTCTGATGCCCGAAGCAGTGATCGTCGACGCCGTGCGCACCCCGATCGGCCGCGCCTTCAAGGGCTCGCTCGCGGGATTGCGCCCCGACGAGATGGGCGCGTTCGTGCTCGACGCTCTGATGGAGCGCAACCCCGGTGTCGATCCCGCGCTGATCGAGGACGTGTACTGCGGCGTCGGCCTGCCGCAGGGCCTTCAGGGCTTCAACCTCGCGCGCATCATGGTCCTGCTCTCCGACTCGCTTCCCCAGGAGGTGAACGGCGCGACTATCTCGCGCTACTGCGCCTCCTCGCTCGAGTCGATCCGCCAAGCGGCCAACGCCGTGGTGGCGGGCCAGGGCGACGCGTACATCGCGGCCGGCGTCGAGTGGGTCTCGCGCTACAACGAGTCCGTGGAGGGCGCGCGCCCGCAGGACCGGAACGAGCACCTCGTAGGGAAGGACGGCGACCCGGACGCGTACATCGCGATGGGCCTCACCGCCGAGAACGTGGCCGAGCGCTACGAGGTGAGCCGCGCCGACATGGACAAGTACGCGCAGCGCTCCCAGGAGCTGGCCGTGGCCTCACAGGAGAACGGCTACTTCGACCGCGAGATCGTGCCGGTCACGCTGCCCGACGGCGCGGTGGTCTCGAAGGACGACGGCCCCCGCCCCAGCTCGACGCTCGAGAAGCTCGCCGAGCTCGACCCGGCCTTCAGGGAGGACGGCAAGATCACCGCCGGCAACTCCTGCCCGCTCAACGACGGCGCCGCCGCCGTGCTCGTTATGTCGGACTCGAAGGCCGACGAGCTCGGCCTCGCGCCGCGCGCCCGCATCATCACGGCGGCCACCGCCGCCAACGAGCCCGAGTACATGGGCGTCGCCCCGATCTGGGCGATCCGCAAGGTGCTCGAGCGCGCCGGCATGACGATCGACGACGTGGACACGGTCGAGCTGAACGAGGCCTTCGCGGCCCAGGTGATCCCGATCATGGCCGAGTGCGACATCCCGCTCGAGAAGCTGAACCCGCACGGCGGCGCGATCGCGCTCGGGCATCCGTTCGGCATGACCGGCGCGCGCATCATGACCACGCTCCTGAACGGCCTCGAGACCGACGACCGGACGATCGGCCTCGAGACCATGTGCGTGGCCGGCGGACAGGGTCAGGCCATGCTCGTCGAGCGGCTCGGCTGAGGCGCGCTCCCGGCCCCGCCCGCGAAGCCGGCGATCAGCTCGGCGAGCCGCTCGGGCTGGTCCTCCGGGCTGAAGGTCCGTGCGTTCTCGATCCACTCGAGGCGCGCGTCGGGAAGGATGGTCGCGAGCCGCTCGGCGTGCTCGGTGGGGAAGAAGCGGTCGTCGGCCGACCAGGCGATCAGCGTCGGCCGGTCGAAGGCCGAAAGGCGCGTGGCGGCATCGAGCGTCTGGCTGGGGTGGATCCCGGCGAGCAGGCGCCGCACGTCGCGACGGACGAAGCCCTCAGTCAGCACGGGCAGCACGTAGGTGTCCTCGGCTGCGCGCTCGATCGGTTGGTGGGAGAGCCAGCGTAGGCGATCGGCAGGCGCCGCAGCGGCCGCAGGCGCAGCGCGCCGAAGGCCACCGGGATCACGCCCGGCACGCGCGCCGGCGCCAGGACGTAACGGAAGAAGCGCGGCGGGAAATTCTCGAAGGCGTCGCAGGAGGTGAGCACGAGCCGGTCGATCAGCTCGGGCCGGCGCACCGCGAGGAGCTGGCTGAGGCCACCACCGCTGTCGTTGCCCACGAGCGTGACGCTGCCGAGGTCAATCGCCTCGATCGCCTCGCCGACCAGGCCGGCGATCCCCGGCCCGCTCATGTCGGCGTCGCGCGGCATCGGCTCGAGGTGCGACCCGAGCGGGAGGTCGAGCGTCACGCGCGTGTGCCCGCTAAGACGGGGCACCACCTTGCGCCAGAGGTTGGCGTTCACGAGCGCGCCGTGCACGAATACGATCGGCGGTCCCTCGCCCGTGACGTGCGCGCGGATGCGGCGCCCGCCCCCGAGCTCGAGGGTCCTCGCCGGGCCCAGCTCGCTCGCCCGCCAACTCGCTCTCTCGTTCATCGTCCCGACACCTCCATACAGGTTGTATACCCGCGCCGAGCTGATGCGGGTGGCGCGCGAGCTGTTCGCCGACGGCGGCTATACCGGGGTGGGCACGCCGCCGCTGCTCGCGCTGCTCGGGGGCCTAAGGAAGTAACACGAGCTTGCCGAGCTTGCCGCCGGCCGCGAAGCGGTCGTAGGCCTGCTCGGCCTCGGCGAGCGGGAAGGTCTCCGCGACCGGCACCGTGAGCGTGCCGTCCGCGAAGTGCGGCAGCACCTCCTTCTCCACGAGCCGGGCGGCCGCCGCCTTCTGCTCGAGCGGGCGGGCGCGCAGGGTGGAGCCGTGGATGCGGGCGCGCTTCTGCATCACGGCCACCAGGTTGATCTCGGCCACCGGGCCCGTGCCGCCGACCCCGATCACGGCGATCCGCCCGCCGATGGCGAGCGAGCCGAGGTTCTCCTCGAGGTTGGAGGCGCCAACGAGCTCGAGGATCACGTCGTAGGGGCCGCTCTCGCCGAAGCCATCGGGCGCGATCGCGCGCGCGCCGAGCCGCTCGACCTCGGGGCGTTGCTCCTCGCGGCGCACGGTGGCCGTTACCCGCGCCCCGGCCGCGCGGCCGAGCTGCACGGCCGCCGTGCCCACCCCGCCGGCGGCGCCGTGCACCAGCAGGTGCTCGCCCGAGCGCAGGCCGGCCTGGCTGAAGATCGCGTCGTGCGCGGTGGTGAAGACCTCCGGCAGCCCTCCCGCCTCGGGCCACTCGAGGCCGTCCGGGACCGGCATCGCCGCGCGCTCGTGTACCACCGCCAGCTCCGCCTGCGCGCCACCGCCCACCACAGCCATTACCCGGTCGCCCTCGGCGAAGCGCGCGGCGCCCGGCCCCAAGGCGGCCACCTCGCCGGCCAGCTCGAGCCCGGGGATGTCCTCGGGCGACCCGGGCGGAGCGGGATATGCGCCCCGGCGCTGCAGCATGTCGGCGCCGTTGATGCCCGCGCCGCGCACCCGCACGAGCAGCTGGCCGTGCCCGGGCTCGGGGTCCGGGCGCTCCTCCACCAGGAGCTGCTTGTCCTGGATGGTTACCGCGTGCACCTGGGGGAATCTATTGGGCGGTGGCGCCGTCCCGCTTGACGATTAGGGTCAGGAGGCCGCGATGAGAGGCCCGTTCCCGGTATCGCGCAGTGCACGCCCGCCGCTGTGGCGGGAGGCGCTCGTGGGGCTGGAGGCGGCGGCGCTCCTTCGCGACCCGGTCTTTCGCGGCGACGGCGTGAGCCCGGGCGGGGGCCGCGCGGTGCTGCTGATCCCGGGCTTCATGGCTGGCGACGGCTCGCTCTCACTCATGGCCGGCTGGCTGAAGCGCACCGGCCACCGCCCCAGCCGCGCCGGGATGTGGGCGAACGTGGACTGCGCCGGCAGCGTGGTGCCTCGGCTCGAGGAGCGGCTCGAGCGGCTCGTGGCCGAGCAGGGCAAGCGCGTCGCGATCGTGGGCCAGAGCCGCGGCGGCACGATCGGGCGGGTGCTCGCCCGGCGCCGGCCGGACCTCGTGTGCGGGCTGGTGGCGCTCGGCTCGCCGCAGCTCGATCCGCTCGCGGTCCATCCGCTCGTGCGGCTCCAGGTCGAGGCCGTGAGCCGGCTTGGCTCGCTCGGCGCCCCCGGGCTCTTCCGCCGCGAGTGCCTCGCCGGCGATTGCTGCGCGTCCTTCTGGGAGGACCTCGCCGCCCCGCTCGCCGCCGATGTCGCCTGCGTGTCGGTCTACTCGAAGCGCGACGGCATCGTCGACTGGCAGGCCTGCCTCGACCCATACGCCACCGCGAGCGTGGAGATTCGCGCGTCGCATTGCGGGATGGCCGTCTCGCCGGCGGCCTGGCGCGCCGTGGCCGACGCGCTCGGTGACTTCGCGCGCGCCGCCTGACCGTCAGGGCACGACGACCGCGGCGGCGCGCAGCGCGCCGGCGCGCAGCCGCTCGAGCGCGCTGCCGGTGTCCTCGAGGGCGAAGCGCTCGACCTCGGTGCGCACCGGCACCTGCGGCGCCAGCTCGAGGAACTCCTCGCCGTCGGCGCGCGTGAGGTTGGCCACCGAGCGCAGCACGCGCTCGCCCCACAGCAGCTCGTACGGGAACGAGGGGATGTCGCTCATGTGGATCCCGCCGCACACCACGCTGCCGCCCTTGGCCACCGCTCGCAGCGCGGCGGGGACGAGCTCGCCCGCCGGCGCGAACACGAGCGCGGCGTCGAGCTCCTCGGGCGGCGGGCCGAGGGCGTCGCCCGCCCACTCGGCGCCGAGCTCGCGGGCGAAGGCCTGGGCGGCGCGGTCGTCCGCGCGCGTGAACGCGAACACGCGGCGGCCCTCGTGGCGCGCCACCTGGCAGACGATGTGGGCCGCGGCGCCGAAGCCGTAGATGCCGAGCCGCTCGGGGTCGCCGGCCAGCCGGAGCGTCCGGAAGCCGATCAGCCCGGCACACAGGAGCGGGGCCGCCTGCAGGTCGGGGTAGCCCGCGGGGATCGGGAAGCAGAAGCGCTCGTCGGCCACGGCTAGCTCGGCGTAGCCGCCCGGCCGCGTGTAGCCGGTGAAGACGGCCCGGTCGCAGAGATTCTCGCGCCCGCTGCGGCAGAAGCGGCACTGGCCGCAGGTCCAGCCGAGCCAGGGCACGCCCACGCGGTCGCCGGGCGCGTAGCGCTCGCCGGCCGCCTCCAGCACGCGCGCCACGATCTGGTGGCCCGGCACGAGCGGGAGCGCCGGGCCGGGCAGCTCGCCGTCGACGATGTGGAGGTCGGTGCGGCAGACCCCGCAGGCGGCCACCTCGAGCAGCAGCTCGCCCGAGCCCGGACGCGGCGCCTCCAGGTCAACCGGCCGCAGCGCCTGGCCCGGCGCGTCGAGGACCATCGCGCGCATGGGCGAAGCGTACGCTGGGGCCGTGAGCAACCTGATCGAGGCAGGCGAGCTGCGCGAGCGGCTCGGCGACCCGCGCCTGCGGGTGGTCGACTGCCGCT
>Ga0075430_100000137_pt1 | contig 46973 bp, 75 predicted proteins | sample RhiMetdeltSRZDD4_FD_75294 | JGI IMG/M metagenome (GOLD analysis project Ga0075430, IMG submission 75294) | Populus rhizosphere microbial communities from Tennessee, USA - Rhizosphere MetaG P. deltoides SRZDD4 | ecosystem: Host-associated > Plants > Roots > Rhizosphere > Soil | place: USA... | reverse complement strand
AAAAATGGAGCGATCATGGATTGCGTCGATCGGCACAATCGATTAGAAACTGCAAACCGAACTGCAAACCATGGCAGTAGGGCAAAACGAGAACATTTTTTCTCGCAAGTAAATCAGTAGCTTAAGTACGACGGAGCGGTGGCCGAGAGGCTGAAGGCGGCGGTTTGCTAAACCGACGCAAGCGCTAAGCAAATCAAGAGCTTAGCTGCAAACCGCCAGTTATCCCACCTCAGTAAAATCAAGCACTTACAAGGCGAGTGCAAACCGTTTTTGGGCGATTTTTCGGCCCGAAACCTCACTCCTCCCACCCCTCCGGCGCGACCCTCATCGCCTCAGGCCCCCGCTTCGGCATCGGCGGGGATGTCGGCCGTGTGGCCGGAGAAGGTCGCGGCGGGATCACGTGTCATCGCCGGATGGTGGCATAAGAACAAACGATGAACAATGCTCCGCGAACAAAAGTGGAGCAACAGTCAACTTTTCCCTTTTCAAAACGGAATTGTTTACTTATAGTCCACTTCACGGGGAGAGAGTTGAGCGCATCACTACCAAGTAACTCTCCTGATTAATCACAGATTTCGTCTTCGGCGACCCCATAAAGGCGCCGCTTGGGAAGCCCTCGGAGCCCTCGCCCCCGTCTATCCACCGAGGGCTTCCCTTTTTCTGAGTTTGCCCGGCATTGGATCGCTCCCCGGGCAATTTGAGAGATCCGTGCCGATCATGGCGATCGCGGGGTCGGGTCTCTCGGCGGTCCAGCGCCACCTGCTCCCTGGCCTGGGCCGCCCTTCTCATCAGGGAGGGCATTTGCATCAATCTTACTTAGAGGGACTTCCCAATGAAGAAATCCATCGTTCTCGCATCCGTCGTCATCGCGCTGGGGGGGGTATCCGCCTTCGCTGAGACGAAGTTCCAGCCGATGCCGCATAGCACGACCGTCGTCGTGTCGGAGGGCACCACGCAGGACCAGGTCGACGCCACGGTGCGCGCCAACAACGCGGCGGGCAAGGCGAGCTATGAGGCCGTCGCCAAGGCGGGCGGCTGCAATGCCGATGTCGTCCCGACCACCATCACCGCCTATTGCTGGGCGCATGGCGAGGACGCCAATCCCACGGGCGGGCCTGTCGGGGCGTCCCAGGGCGGATCTGAATAACCCGAGAGAGGGTGAGGGGCGGCGGACCGATCTGGGGACTGACGCCGCCCCGGTTTACTGGAGAGGCAGCATGAGCGAAAAGACGCTGGGGCAGATCAACTACGAGGGCGGATCGACCTTCCTCGCCTCGGAATATCTCGAAGACGCCACGCCCTGGGAGAACGAATTGCCGGGCGTCAAAGGAATGTGGGAAGCCGGCGCGGCTGCCGTTTGCGCTCGCGCCCTCGAGGAGGTGGAGCATTATCTCTCCTCCGAGATCAAGGGCATCACCCTTGGCCCGGCCCTTGAAGGCAAGCTCACGGAGCAGGAGGCGCTCGCCCTCGTGAATGCCTCGAGGCAATGCCTGTTGGCTGGCATCCGCTCCCTCAAATCCCACGCGCCGACGTCATGACCTCCGCCGATCTCATCGCCATCGGCATCTTCTGGATCGGGCTCTGCCTTGCGGCCGCCTGGTTCTTCTGCCGGCAGGCGCGATGGGCGAAGCGGATGGAAGCTGAACTCACCGACACCACTGGCGGGAAACAGGGGCACCCCGATGTCCCTGCGGATGAAACGGCGGCGCGGGCCAGTGGCCATAACGACCGCGCCGCCTGATCGGGCGATCTCAGAGCAAGGAGGCTGGGCCATGCGAGGTCCCTATAGCGGCAATCCCTATCTGGCCATCGACAAGACCGAAGAATGGCAGCGGGGATGGCGCGAGCTGACAGCGAAAGTCGCATCGTTGCGCCAAGTCCAGGACGAACTGCGCATCACGAAGACGCAGATGATGGTGCTGATCCTGCTCCACGGCGAGCACACCAACAAGGGCGCGGCGCGTGTGATGGGGCTCTCGTCCTGGACCGTCGAGATTCACCGAGGCGCACTGATTGAGCGCATGGGGTGCAGAACGCTCGTCGGAGCGGTGCTGAAATTCGAGCGCGCCATGGTCGCCGCGGGAATGGAACTTCCGGCGATCGAAGCGAACGCAGCCTGATCACACAAGAGAGAGGCCGTCATGCAATTGACCATGGTCCCCGCCGCTGCCCCGCAGCACCTTGACAGAGGCAAGTGGCACAACCCGCTGATCTCCATCGTCGTCACGCATCACGACTATTCCGACCACCTCCCCGACGCGCTGCTGTCGCTGCTCGACCAGACCCATCAGAATTGGGAATGCGTCGTGGTCGATGACGGTTCCGATGACGGCCATCGCTTGGCAGCAGAAACCATCGTGATGAAGATGAAGGAGCCGCGCATCCGCTTCATCGCCCGGGAGAACGGCGGACAGATCCCAGCCTTCTTCACCGGGCTCGACGCCACCACCGGCGAGTTCGTCTGCCTGTTGGACCCCGACGACCGCTATGACGAGACCTTCCTTGCCGAGATGGCCGATGCCCACCTGGGCGAAGCCGTCTTCACCCCCATCGCCTGCTGCGAGCAGCGGATCGTCCATAACGGCACCCAGATCACCGGCGTCTACAGCACGCTGCCGATCGAGTTCCTGGAGAAGGACGCGCGCACCGGCCGCGCGGTGGTGCCGCCGACCGTCGTGCATCAGACGCTCTGGATCGGGCCCCATGTCGAAGGCTGGCATTGGACTTCCACCAGCGCGATGATGTTCCGGCGCGCGGCGCTCGACGTCATGCGCCCGCATCGCGAGCTGGGCTATCGGGGCTCGGCGGATTCATACCTCGCCCAGGGTGCCCATGTGCTCGGCGGCACGCTGCGCCTTACCCGGCCTCTCATCTACCGCGTCGCCCATGCCGACAACGCCTGGCTCTCCGATGGCATCTGGGCATCGACCCAGAACAAGCGCAAGCCGGGAGGGTCGGAGGAAAGCCGCAGATGCCTTGTCGATGTGATCGAGGCCATCAAGGCCAATGGCGCCGATCACCAGCTCCGCAAAGCGGAGAAGGGCAAGCCGTTGACGCGCTGGAAGCGGTCGATCGTCAAGCGCTGGCGCAAGCTGACGGGCACCCGCCATGGATGACGACGACTACAAGCTCTGGATCGCGGTCTATCTGGTGGTGGCGATCACGGCCGGAGGTGCATTTCTGGCGTGGCTGGGATGGAAGTGATGGTGAGCAGATTGAAACACTGGATGGATCTTCCCGGCGAAGCCGAAAGCCAATCGACAGATCTGATGTTCGTCATCTGGTCTCATGAGCACTGCCGCTTCTGGGCACCGCACAGCCGGGGCTATACCTGGATTCTGTCGCATGCCGGCCGCTACACGCGCGCTGAGGCGGAGAGGATCTGCCGCAATGCGAACGAGCATCAGCCCGCAGACGAAGAGCCCAACGAGACGATGCTGCTGGCGCCGGAGTGCCTCGCCGTGGCGGCCGTCAATAGGGCGGGAGGGGGAGAATAGGAATGTCCGATTTCGGATTACTGGCGGGCGTGGCTCTTATTGTCTTCGCGGTTGTCGCGCCGCTCTCATATTGCACCGTCCAGCGTGATGGCCCGACATCCGTCAATGACCTCCACCTTGCTTGCATCAACGCGAAAGGCGAGTGGAAGGCGGATGGGTGGGGGCCTTACGTCTGCCATTTCCCGAAGGCGACGGGAGGAGAGTGATGCTATCGAAGCCGCCGCACGGAAGCCCCTGCAACAATTGCGGCGGTTGCTGCGTCGATCGCAGATGCCCGCTGGGTCAGATTGTGTTCGGCCCCGGCAGCGATTGCCCCGCGCTTGAGGTGAAGCTCCCAGGCTTCGTTTGTGGTCTCGTGCAGAACCCGGCCCGATATGCCCCTCGCGTTGTGGCAAAACATGGTGCCGAAACTGCATCTCGTGCTGCGGCCCTAATCATCGGAGCTGGTATGGGATGTGACGCGCTTCTCGAAGGCGAACGGCCGAACCAAGAATGGCGCGCATGGGCTATGCAGACGCTGGACCGCAAGCAGGGCGAACGCGCTGCAACAATCTGGCGTGGTCGGCGTTAGGCCAGCAATATAAAGAATCTCGATATTGCCTCACCGCCTCTCCCTCAGAAACGCCACCAGCCTGACGACGCCGAGCACCAGCCCCACCGCAAGGGTCAGCGTCGTCAGCACCTGATTCACATCCCCAAGCCATGAGGCCCAGGCCGGTGAGGAGACGGTGCCCGCGATGACGGCGGTATCTGTCAGGGCCTTATGATCCAAATGCATTGCCTCCTCACTTCTTGCACAGCGCATCCCAGGCCGCGTTATGCTCGCGCGCCTGCTGGATGGTGCCGGGGGTATCTTTCCTGCTGTAGTGGATGGGGACAAACCCCCGGCAGGACGTGTCAGTCACGGCGATAGGGGTCGTCGTCGCGCATGCTGGTAGCAGCAGCGGCGCGGCGAGCGGCAAGAGCCTTGTCCACCCTCGCATTGGTCTCCTCCAGGGATTTGAGCGTAGCTTCGGCGCGGCCGGCCGCCTTGATCTCGGCATCCCTCTGGCGGTCCCGGACATAGCCCAGGACCGCCGAGAAGACCGCGGCGAAGAACGCCTTGAGGATGGACATCACACGCCCGTCTTGGGCGGATCAGCAGGGCGGCCAGACTGCCACGCGGCCCACCAGATCACGCCGCCGATCGACAGCACGCTGCCAATCACGGTCGTGGCCATGTCCTCGGTGATCCAGCCACGCTGCACGAGGGCGCCGGCGCCAATCTGCAGGATGATGCGCACGAGCTGCTGTACGGTGTCCCAGGTCATGGGAGACTCCTTGTCATCAGGTTTTGATTGAGAGGGCGGCCAATGAAGCCGCCCCCGAATTGGTCAGCCGTGCGCCTCGACGTTCTGCGCCAATGCCGAGCGCAGCCGGTAGCCTTCCAGCGCCCAGATCTTGTTGCGGGCGTTATCGAAGGCGATCTTGCGGCCGATCTCCTCGTTGAAATTCTCAGGCGAAGCGCAGGCGGATTCACCCACCACCTGGAAGCCGTTCTTCAGCGACAGCGCGCAGACAGTCAGCGTCGTGCCGGGAAAGACGTGGTAGTCGCAGGTGACGATCGTATCGTCGATCATCTGCGGGGTGATGCGTGCAGCGGTCAGGCCCTTGGCCTGGATCTCGTGCTCGATCGCCTGTTCGTTCGGTGTCATGCTTTCTTCCTCTTCGGGATTGTGGCCATCCGGCCGGGTTTTCCGTCGTCGCGACGGAATTTGCGAAATTGCGAAAATCGGGAAATAAGCGCGCTACAGCCGCGCCGCCTGGCAATGCATGTGGTCGTAGTCACGCGCCCGTCCCAAGCTGACCCAACCCTCGCTCTCCCAGATCTGCCAGAACGTCCGGCAGTCGGGCAAAGCCAGCCGAGCCTTCGTGCGGTCCCAGCGAAGCTGATTGCGGGCGGGGTCGAAGTCGATGGCGATGCCCCAGCTATGCATGCTCCACGACGAGCCGCCCCGCATCTTCCGGACGTTGAGGCAGCCGCCGAACAGGTCGATGCCAGTCAGCCGGCGCGCCTCGGCGTCATAGGCATCCGCGATGCGCTGGAAGCACCGCAGCGCGCTGTCATGCACCTTCTCGTGGATGGAGAACCGCTTCACCGGCTGGCGCAGATCCCAGGCCAAGCGCATGGGGTATGGCAACTCCAGCATGGTCTGGTGCTTGCCGACCTCGCCAAAAAAAGAGGCCACGTCCTTCTGGCGTGGCCACATCTGTTCGTGCTGTGTCCGGCCGGGATCGTCCGGCGGATCGACATCGCGCTCCGGGATCGGCGCGGGGAACATCTCCGCCCGCGTCTTCGGCCCGGCGATGCCGTCCGCCGTCAGCCCGTGCACGCGCTGGAAGGCTCGGATCGCGGCGACGGTCGTCTTGCCGCTGATGCCGTCCACGGCGCCGGCGTAGATGCCAAGCTCCGCCAGTCGCCGCTGAATGTCAGTGACGGTCATGATGTCCTCGGATGATGTTGATGTCTTATCCGTAGCTCGCGCAGCAGCAGGGATCCGGGCCGCCTATGCGGCGTTGATCTGCGCGCGCACGGGTTCCGGCGATTTGGCTAAGCGCCAGGTCATCAATAATATTCCTCAACGATAATGATGCCCGCCGCGCCCGCGCCGCCTGCTGCGCCGCCTGCTGCGCCGCCTGCTCCAGCCGCTCCTACGGTGTAAGATATGGCAGTAGGCGCGCTGACGAAAAATTCGACATATTCACCAGCGCCGCCACCGCCGCCTGATGTGCCGGCGTTTGCCCCGCTGCCGCCGCCCGAGCCTGTATTGGCCACCGCTGCGCCACCGGCGGCGGTATTGCCGCCTGTGCCTGCGCCGCCAAAAACGCTTGAACCGCCATTGCCGCCGCCGCCCGCGCCGCTTATGCCACCGCTACCGCCACCGCCGGGAAACCGCGCAATTAGCGTTCCCGTGCCATCAACGCCGCCTGTTCCGCCTGCTGACGTGGCAAGCGCGCCGGTCACGCCGCCAGCGCCATTGACGGCCGTCCAGGATGCAAAACTTGTAGTGCCGCCTGCTGTGCCGTTGTTGGTGTTCGCCGCTGCGCCGCCGCCGCCGCCGCCGACCATGCGGACGCGGATAAAGCGCACCAGCGCGGCTGGCGTATATGTCCCCGATCCAGAAGTGAACCGCTGCACCGTGGGTGGCGTCACCGCGATCACGTAACGCCACGCCACATACCATTGCGCACCGTTGGAATAGACCGCGATGACCTGGTTGTGCTCGATGATCGCAAGCGATGTGGACACGCCGTCGATGGTCTGCGAGCCGTTCGGGTCGATGATCATGCTATTGGCGCTGGCGGTCTTTTTGAAGACGAAGCCCTTGCCGTTGCCCACTGATGCCGCATCCGGGAGATCGAACTCGATATTGCCGCCCGTGGTATCGGCTTCATAGGCTTTGCCGACATCGTTCACCGTCAGCGCGACAGGCGAGGCTGATGATGTGACCTGCGTCCAGGCCAGGAGCGGCGGCGCGAACGCGGCCGACGATGCCTCCGTCACCGCCTTGGGCAGGTTGTCATAGGTCTGCAGGGTGACATCGGCCGATGTCTTGATCACCACCCTCCAGTCGAAGGTGTCGTCCACATAGATCAGAGGCACGAAGCCGCCGGCATCGCAGGTGACATAGGGGGTGGCGTGCGCGATCGTCGCGCCGTCATCGGTCCAAACGGTCAGTGGTGTGGTGGTGTTCTCCCGGTAGTGATAGATCCGCGCGCCTGACTGAGGCACGCCGGAATTGTTGGTGATCTGGCGGCCGGAGAGAAACGACAGGATCGTGGACATTCTTCACCCAATAAAAAACCCCGCTCGGGGCGGGGTCAGTTTTCAAGTCTGATGCTGGTCGGCTATTCGCGGGGCGGCTGCTCGCGCAGGAGATCCCGCCATCTCTTCAGACGCTTCTTTCCGGTTTCGGTCTGCTCCCGGCAATCCATGATGTTGATCGCCGAAGCGAGCGCGCTTTCCAGCGCCAGGACATGCGTGAAGCGGGCGGAGCGAGGGGCATCGGCCCAGCGGCGTGCGCGATTTGGCATCATCCGTTCTCCGGCAGGACGATCGCGCGCAGCACCACGAGATGCTGTTCAAGCTGGCGGACCAGGAATTCCCGTCCCATCTCGAAGCCGATGCCCTCGACGGTGGCGTCCAATCCCTGCTTGATGCCTTCGATGTCGCTCAGCAGGTTGTCGAGTTTCTCATCACGTTCCAGCTTCGCCCTTTGCAGGTCTTCCACCAGGAAGATTTTGGCCTGAGGCTTCTTCATCGCTGCCTCCCTCACGCCGCCCATTTGAGCAGGTTGCGAAGGGCGACGCTCAGTTCGCTCGACACGCCGCGCAGTCCATGCACCGCGTTGCTGTCCAGGGTGACGGTCTGGCCGGGCACGACAGGGATCGCGTCGATTTTCTGGCGAAGCTCGGTGACGAGGCCGAGGATGTAGGCATTGCAGTTCGCCGCCGGATTGCTGGCGAGAACGGGCTGATTTATAAGGGCCGGAGCCATGGTGATACCTCTCGGAAGGTGGATCTATGGTCAGGCTTGGCGGGGGAGTTCCAGTCCCCTGTCAGGCCGACTTGTGTAAGTTACATTCCTCGCTTAAGCCGTCAAGCGTTTATTGTGTAACTTGCCGAACTTTGTTAGCTTCGCCCGCATGAGCGAATTGAAATCCCTTCGTCTGCAAATGGTCATCACGCCTTCGCAGGTCGCGCGCATCGATCAATGGCGCGGCAGAGAGCCCGGCGTGCCGTCACGTTCCGAAGCCATCCGCCAGCTTGTCGAGTTTGCGCTCCACTGGAAGGAGCTTGAGGCCGAAGGCAAGCGCCAGAAGGAAAAGGCATGATGTCCGGATGGCTATCCATCAACACTGCTCCAAAGGATGGCACCCACATCCTCGCGCTCTGCGAATATAACGACGGCGAGCGTCAGCAGCACGTCATTGCCTGGATCACAGGCCATTGGCGCACCACGGCGGCCCATCTGATCGTGGAATGCTTTGATGCCGATCCCGATGACGCCATGACCGTGCTCGCATGGCAGACGCTTCCTGCCGATGACTTCGGGCGCCGCGCGGCCTAAGGCCCGTAAGGCTCTCCCGCCCCCGCATTATGCTCCTCCACCGCCTGGATGAAGGCGGCGAGCTGGGCATCGAAATCATCGCCTCCCCGCGTCTGCCGGGCGAGCGCCTGTTGCCGTGCCATGAACTGCGGATTGCCGGGTGTCGCCGGCATGGTGCCTTCCTCCGGGCCATGCAGCATGGTGTCCGGCCGAGCATTCTCCTCCGCCGCCATGTTGCCGATGTCATAGGCGGTAAGCGCCGCTGCTGCAGGCGGAAGGGCGCGGGCGGCGACACGGCCAAGCGGCGTCTTGCTGATGGCATCCATCGCATAAGGGGCGAGCTTGGAAATGCCGTAAGTCGTGCCTGCTGCCGCTCCGCCTGCCAATGCGCCGCGCCCAGTTGCTTCTGCTGGCGTCGCCCCCGCCGCTTCGGCTTCGCTCGATGCGGCGTCATAGGCCATCGCGCCGGCCGCGACCGGTAGCAGAACCGACGAGACGCCCCTCGTATTGGCCATGTTGCGAACAGCGGTGGAGATCCGCGAAGCGAAGTTCCGGCCCGGCTTGATGCCAAGCTCGGCCGCCGCTGCGGCGCGGTTCTCAGGGTTGAGATTGGTCTCCAGATAGGAGGCGGCCGTTGCCTTGGTCAGCGGGCCTTTGGCGCCTGCCGCGCGCGCGGCGCTGATCAGACGGTCGGCATGCGGGCGAGGTCCGGTAGGAGATGGTGTGGCGGGAGCGGCGGCAGCCGCAGCGGGTGCGGCAGGAGCCGGGGGTGTCGGTGGCGCGGGCAAACGCGGCCCGCCGCGATCCTGCGGGGTGAGTGCTTTCACGGCGCCCTCGCCGAGCAACCCACCTCCGGCCAGCATCATGCCCGTCCCTGCGGCCGATGTCAGGTCCCGACCAGTTTCACTCGCGATGGTGGGCGCGACCGAGTTGCGCAGGTAATACCCCTCGGGCAGGAACAGCATGGAGCGTGCGGCATAGGGCGCATATCGCCTTCCTGCACTCATGCTGGCCTGACCACGGGCGGCCATGCCAGCCTGACGGGCTTCGATCCCTGCGGCCTGGCGATGCCCGACATAGAGCCCGAGGGCTGGCGGCACGACCGTCTTCGCAGTCTGATAGGTTTGGCCCCCAGCGGAGTTCTCGAAATCCTCGCGCGCACGGCGGCGATCAGCATCTTCCTCGCGGCTTTTCTGCTCGGCGGACAGGCGAGTCTGCTCCTGCTCCTGGACGCCAAGGCGCTTCGCCTCCAACTCATCGGAGCGGCGTTTGTCTTCCAGCCGGAGACGTTCCCGCTCCTGTCTGGCGCGCTCGGCGGCAGCGGCTCTCCGGCGGCGTTCTTGTTCACTGATCGCCATGATGGTAAACTCCCGCGCTTCACTTGATGGGTGGCAAGATGTCTTATCTCAGAGCAAAGATAATGCTGATGGATTGGCTCGTTGACCGATATGGCGAATGGCCAGGACTTGCCATCTATGCAGTTATCACGGTGGTCAGTCTCGCCGCGCTGAGCTGGGTGGTGTCGGGTTGACCATGCTCTCCGATAAGAACGGCCAGCCTTTCTTCTCGCCCGGCGCGCTGTGGCGCTTCCTGTTTGTCGTCTTCGCCGTCGCCGCATCCTATTTCGTGCAGCAGGCGCTTGATTTCAGCGAGAAGCCGAAGGTGATGCCGCCCGAAATCAGTGCGGCCGCAGCAGATTGCATCCTGAGCAATAACCCGAAATCCTGCGCGATATACGAGGGTGCCAAGCCGGATTACCCGATTGATCCTAATCGCGCCGGTCGGTGAGAGCCAATTCTCCGCCCACGTTCTGCCCGACGATACCCGACAGCCGCCGCGTGCCGATGCTGCGGATCTCCCGCAGCGCCGTCACATAAGCCTGCCGCTGCTGCGTCGTGGTGGCTGATCGCGCGAGACGGTTGAGCAGCGGCAGCAGGCGGGCCGGATCGGTCTGCGTCAGCAGGTCGAGCACCTCGCGCGCGCCGCGCCGGCCGATCTGCGTGGACAGGCGGGTGGAAAGGTTCTCCAGCAGCCGTGTCCAGCGGCCCGTCGCCACATCGGCAGCCGCCTGGGCACCTTCCATCATCCGGCCCATATCCGAGCCAAGTTCGGCCGTGCGAGCGCCTTGCGTGACGTCGTTCTTGGTCCTGGTGGTGATCGCCTCACGGCGCAGGTCACGCAGCAATTGCTGGCCTTGCCGATGCGCGGCGGCATTGCTGCGCGGATAGAGCCGCTCGACGATCTCGCGCACGGCGGGCGTATTGAACTTGTTAGCCACCGCGCCGCCGATCTGCGGGTTCGCGGCATCATCCATCAGCTTGCGGGCAAAGCCGAGGCGGAACAGTTCCTGCTGCGCCACGGTCATATCGTCGAAGCCGCGCAGGGCTTCCCGAGTCGGCGCGCCGAGTTTGGTGGTCAGCGCTGCGCCTGCTTCAAGCGCGCCCTCCTCGCCGAATTCGCCCATCGCGGTCGCATAGTCGCGCCGGATGCCGCGAAAGGTCGGGTAATGGTCCTCGATGCGGTCGAGGAACACCTCGCGCAGATTGCGGGCATGGCGCGCATTGTTCGGATTGCTGACAGCGCCCTCCGAAGCGATGCGGAGCTGGCGTTGAATGAGGTCCAGCATCTCAGGTGAGAAGACCTGATTATTGGGATCAACTTCAGGCACTGGTTCCGGGGGCTGACCGGAGCGGCGCGCCTCCTGATTGCGCCGGATCGCCTCAACCCGTGCCTGACGCTGCGCCTGGACATTGGCCCGCCGAAACAGCGGATCGGCCATCAGGTCGTCAAGTTGATCAATGCCCAGATCGGGCTCGGCATAGAACTGGCGATAGGCGGTATCGGCCTCGTCGCGAAGGTTCTGCAGCCCTGCCGCGCGCGTCGCCTCGAAGTCGCCGCCGGCCACCGAGCGCTGCACGATGTTGGAGACGCGCCCGGCCTGCGTGTCCTGCCGCCCCATCAGCCGCTGCGCGGCCTCGCCGCTCTCATCGCCAGCAAGGCTATATGCGGCGCGCCCGAGCCTCGTCACGGGTGCAGAGCCACCCTCTCCCGCCATTTCCTTGGCGATGTCCATCAGGTTCATCGGCGTCGGGTTGGTGTCATGATAGCGCTGCACATAGGCGCGGACCGTTGGCCCTGTGATCCCGTAGTCCTGACCGATCTGGTCAGCAGCTTCGCCGCGCATGCTCCGGCTCACCATATCGGCGAGCCCCTCTTCGGTGATACCACGCGCTTGCAGGTTCGCGCTCAGCAAGGGGCGCCCACGCTCATCGGCGAGCACCCGCGCTCGCATTTGGTTCGGATCAACGCTCGCCCCGACCATGCGGTCAGCGGCCAGATCGATAGCTGCCTGCTCCGGATTGCGGGCATTGCGAACGGCCTGATTGCCATAGCGGACAGCATTGCGGATGCCGACACCCGTGCGGATCGCGGCGGGAATGGCGACCTCGGAGGCGAGCGGGCCGATAACCGCGCCAGCCACACCGCCTTCGCCCGCGCCGATCGCGCGATTGACGACACCGCCTTCCCCCTGGGCAAAACCTGCCGCCGCGCCATAGGCGGCGCCCTCGCGAACGCCCTGCCCGACTCGCGTAAGGATCGGTGCGGCCGCCTGCAATGCACGCCCCGGCGCCGCCGCGAAGCCACCGACGATGTCGGGCAGGATGGTATTCTCCTCGCGCGCGACCTTGCGCTCTGCGCGCATGCGATTCGCCATCGCGGTATATGCCTTGCCGGCCTTCTCCAGGCTGCCGGTCTTGACCAGCTCGCCAGCGAAAGCGCCTGCACCGGTGATCTCGTCGAACACGCCGAACGGGTCCATGACCTGGTCCGACAGCCGCATCAGGCGTTCGGAGCCGAGGAATGATCCGCCGCGACGCGGATTGATGCCGCTGCGGACCTCATATTCCTCCTTGGACATGATGCCGCCGCGCTGGCGCAGTTCGTCCAGCGCTTCTTGCTTCTCAGGCGGGAGAAGACCCCGACTCTCAGCTTCCAGCAGCAGCTCCTCAGGTGTCGACATTAGAGACCCAGCGCTTTCTTCAGCTCATCGTCAGACATCTGTTTGACGGCTGATCCAGGCTGCTGTGTGCCCTTGTTCAGATCGATGCGGTTCGTTCCGCCCGGCGTCGGGACAGACTGAAGCTGATCCGCCGTGACGCCAGTCGCGGCATCCACCGCTTCTTCCGGATAACCCGATGCCTTGAGGCCCGATGTGGTCTTGCGTAGGGCCGATTTCACAGCTTCCTGCTGGCGCGCCAGATTGAGCCGGATCTGTCGGGGGTCCATGTTCGGATTGATGTCCGACTTCTCAAAGGCTTCCTGTTCGGCGGATGTCAGCGCGGAGCCGAACAGCTCGTTGCGGACCTGGTTCTTGTAGCGGTCGTAATCCTGCCACCAGGTGGCGGCGTTCTCGGTCTTCGGCCCGGTGAGGAATGGCAGGTTGCGCGCCGTCCACATCGCGGTTTCGCCGAGGCGTCCATAGCCGGCATTCTGATCCTGGAAGGTGGTGGCATAGCGATCGACGTTTTCAAGCTGGGAGCCCTTCTTGGCCAGCTTCTCGATATCGCCATAACCCAGATTGCGAGGCTTGGGCTGATTGCGCGCCGCGACGCTCGCCGCCGTCTTCTCTTCCAGGATGTCGAGCTTGCGCCGCTCCAGCTCGTTCTTGAGCAGATCTTCAGTCTTTTTGCCCTGCGCCAGGACGAAGTCGCGCGCGGAGAAATCCCGGTATTTGCCGACGTTGAGGCCGAGTCCCTGCGCGGCGGTGATGGCCTTCTCCCACTTCTCCGGCGTGTCGGCCGACAGCGCGAGATTGCCCATGGTTTCATTGAAACGCTGGGCTTTGGCCAAATCCTCGGTCTTCGCCCGCTGCGTGGCCGCGATCATCCGGTCATCCACCTTGCCGGCGTCGTCGAAATTGCCCCCGGCATAGAGCGCATTGCGAGCGCCCTTCAGATTGCCCTGCGACGCGAGTGCGCCGGCATTCACCGACACATCGCGGTTGCGCATCGCATCGCCCAACGCATAGCCCTGGCTCGCGGACTGGAACCATTTCGAGCTATCGGGGATGTAGGGTTCGAGAAGTCCTGCCATGGGGTGCTCCTCAGCCGAAATACCTGTTCGCGTTGTTGACTGTGGTCGTGGACCAGCCACCATTCGCCAGTGTGCCGGGCGTGTATCCGGCATTCATGCCCTGTTGGTACATGTTGTAGTTGGCGAGGTTGCCGAGACCCCCGGCGATCGCATTGCCCGCCCCGGTGATGCCCTGGCCCTGCAGCATGCCGGCATTGGAGAGCAGATTGCCCTGAGCCTGCGCCGATTGCTGGCCATAGCCGGCAAGGGATGACGCCGCCGAGCGGCCGGTATCGACAAGACCGCCAAGCTGAGACAGCCGCGTGTTGTAGGCTGAGAGCATATTGCGCTGGCCGTAATCGTAGAGCGCGGCGCGCACGTTCCCGCCCGATGACCCGGACAGCCGGTAGCGGTCATCGACGGTATCCGCCCCGGCCTTGTTCGCCGCTTCCCAGCCGGGATCGTGCTCGAACTCGTCATAGAACTGCTGCTGCTGTTCGCGGCCATTGAGACCGACGGCGGTGTTGTATTTGCCAAGGGCCGATTCGCCCGCGCTGGTATAGGGCGACAGCATCGCCTTGGTTTCGGCATACTGCTTGGCCTGCACATTGGCCGCCGCCTTCGCGCCCTTGGCGGCTTTGCTGGCGCCATACATCTGCGCCCCGGCGCCGATCACCGACGCGCCGATGATGGCCGCCGTCGTCCCGATAGCCATGGATGGAGATTCCCTACAGAGCCTTGATGAACTGCTCCTCCAGGCGGGCGTAGCCCAGGCGCTGGAAGAACGAGGAAACCCGGCTGTCCGGGGCAATCATGATGATATGACGGGCGCCGATCTCGCGGCCCCAGGCCTCAACGGCTTTCAAGAGACGGACGCCGCTCCCCCGCGCTTCCGGGGCGACATACCAGAACATCTCCGACAGGACCGACTGGCCGGAATACGGATGCGGCGTCGCCATCATGCCGATGGTTCCGATGAGGCGGCCATCCTTCTCCGCGACCAGCAGCAGGGCGCAGGGCGCCTCGATCAGCATGCGCGCGAAGGCCGCCATATGGGCGCGGTCAGGCTCGACGAACTCGGCGTAATGGCTGTCCCGCAAATGCCTCACGCCGAGGTCCACGATGTCCGGGATATCGGCGCGCGTGGCGGGACGGATCATAAGGACGGCGGCGTTGCCGAATGCGTCATGATTGTTGCTGGATTGCGGCGAAATCTGTAATTTTGGTCATGGACGCCGCACTCAGCTCCAGCTATTCACTTTATTCATGGAGATACTTCGCATCTCGATATTGAGGGCAAACGAAATGCTGGTTTTCTATGTGGCTTTCGGAGGTTTCTTTGTCGGACTGTTCTGTGGCGCCGCACTCTATGCTTTCGCCGTTACGGTTGCCGCTTGGGAGGCGAAGCGGCAACGGATGAAAATTGAGGATGCTATCCACACTCATCCTAGAGCGGCGAACCCGAAGCTTTACGGTCACAAGATTACGACGTCACAGCCTTGATCACCGCGAAGTTGAGCACGATCTGTTCGTCGAGATTCCCTGCCGACAGGTTGGTGACGGTGATGCTGAACGATCCCGCGCCGATGTTATGCGCGAATACTCCGTAGGCGCCCGACGTGCCCACGGAGTCATGATTGACAACGACGCAATCTGTGGTCCCTACCGCGCTGTTCGTCACGGCGAAGGTTGCCTCAGCTCCGGCGTTGATCGTGCCCGCAGCCATCGTGATCTGGCCGCAGACCTTATTCAGCGTGACGCCGGTCGTTTTGTTCGTCGCCTGGGTGACCGTGCCGCCGGCGCCTGTTGCGTATCCAACGCCCGCCGTTGCACTTGCGGACTTAATGGAACTCTCGGCCTTAATGGTCCCCGTGCCGTCATAGGTCGCGTTGCCGACAGCTAAACCGTTCGCAACGCCCATAGATTGGGTAGGCGTGCCAGCCACATAGTTGAAGAAAACCGTCTCGATGTCTTCGCTGGTGGATGTCGGATCGATAATCCGTGCGGCGATCTGGGCGCCGCGAAACTTTGCGGCGGCGCTGTTCCTAAAATCGAAGGCGACCACGCCGCCGAAATCCGTAGCGGCGGGAGACGCACTATCCCTGAACAGGACGCTATATGGTCCGGGGTTGGCGTCGGCATTGTTCGACATGAGGTGCTGAGCTTCGGCAACACTCTCGGTTCGCACGACGCTGATGCCGCCCCCCGTGCTCCACACCGGAGTTTCGACGCTGTCGGTATAGCGGTTTCCGACATCCACGATTGCAAGCGGCTGGGTTGGATTGACGATGCCGATATAGGGTCGCGCGGCGTTCGGGACATACGGCGTCCCGCCAGAACGCGGCAAACCGCCAAAGCCGTTGCCGATCAACGATAGGGTGTTCTTGGTGCCGCCCGAGGTTTCGATCTGAACGCAGTTCGTGCCGAACAGCCCGGTCCCCGACCCCACCTCGCCGCGGTTGAAGTTGCAACCCACAACGGCATAGGTCTGCGGCGAGGCGGACGAATTCGTGATGTAGATGTCGCCCTTGCCAGCGTTGCGCTCGAAATAGACGCCGCTGAAAAGCGCGGCCTGGTTGCCTTCGGGGTCAGTCGACTCATCCCAAAAGACGCGCACGCCAAACTTAGTTGAATCCGCTCCCAGCTCGCCATTCGATTCGATGCTGCCGCCGTAGTAATTCAGGGATGCGGCGTTTTCGACATCGAGACCCCAGTTCTGGCTGTTGCCGATCGTGCAGCCGATGAAGGTGAGCACGTTCGGTCGCGTGAGGTTTTCATGTGCGGAGCGAAAGCCGTAAAGGTTGAAGTAGAAGTTTGTGTTCTCAAACAGGCTTTCCTGAACGTCCCCGCAATAGCCGCCATATTCCCACGCGACGGCGGAAACATCCTCAGTGCGGATATGCGCATGATCGATGAGAACAAGGCCACGGCCTGCGCCGTCCGTCTTGTAGAGTGTGAAGCCTTCGAGCGATGCCCCGGAGACAGCAGTGAAGTTGTTGGCGCTCGTGCCAGTAACAGTGAGGCCGTCGAAACTGCCATTGTCGAACACGAGATAGGTGGAGCGGGCGCCATCGCCTACGATTGAGGCTCTCGGGTCGAAGTATGATGCATCGGCGTTCTCGGTGAGAAAAATGCTGTTGGAAATCCGATACTTGCCCGCCGGTATATGCACCCGAGCACCGACGGTGGCGGCATAAGTAAAAGCGGCATTGAATGCGGCCCTGTCGTCCGTGCCATTGCCGGGCGTGCCGTTGTTGTCGCCGACAGCGCCGAAATCCTTCACGCTGAGGATGTCGCGCAACTTGCCGTGCTGTGTGCGCGTCGTGGCTCCAGTCCCCGCCTGCAGGAAATGTGACAGCGGTACGACGTTGCCGGCCGCATCCTTCATCGCGAGCGTGGTGACGCCTGCGCCATCATCGGCAGCATAGGCGCGCGCGACATTTGATGCCGGGCTCGAGGGCGCGGCGATCTCCGTGAGGTCGATGAACCCGTTACCTGACCCCACGCCGAAGCCGAGAATGGCGGCGACCTGGGCAGCGGTCAGGTCAGTCGGATTGCCAGTCCCAGCCGCCGCCGCGCGACCTTTGATGGTCGCCTGCACCATTTCGGCCAGTTTATCATTGGTGGTCGCGTCATCAGCCAACTTGTCGGTGGCGATAGAGCCATCGACGACATTTGCCTTGACTTGGCCAGCCGTGGCCTCATCCCACGAAACCGTCGCGGTATCGGTAAGCGTTCTGGTTGCCATGGGATCTCAGCTCATGCTGCCGTGATGACGGCGGTCCACGTGGTGCCACCATCGGTGTTGATGTAGAGGCGGTCGTTGGTCGTCGAACCATCGAGGCGGCTATAGAGCGAGCCCTTCGCCGCGCTGAGCGTCGGCGCGCCCTCGCCCGCAAAGACCCGAACCGCCGGCAACTCGTTCACGATCTGCCTGAGCGCGGCGAACCATTCGAGCACCATCTTCGCCGTCGCCTTGTCGACGACGGGCAATTCGCGGTCAGGAAGGCGCGCCATTACCGCGTCGGCCTCGCATGCACGGAAGCGCTGTTGATCGCCTTCAGCACGGCCGCTGACGCCCGAATGCGCCAGATGCGCCCCTTCTTCGTGCAGCGCCCCCAGCGATTGAGCCGCACCGTCTGCCGGTATTCGCCCTGGCGCCCGATCTTGGCCCGGCGCTCGCACTGGAACGTCTTGCCGCCATCCTCGGAGAAATCCACCATGATCTCAGGATCGGCGTTCCAGTCGTCCGTGGTGTTCAGCCCGACGCCGGAGACCAGATCGATCTCGATGCCATCCACGATCATCCGTTCCGGGAAGCGGTGCGAATGCGGGCAATGGATCTCCAGCACATGATCGGCGCCGTTCTCGGTCTGCGCAGCCGGGTCGAGGCTATAGAGCTTGCCGTCGTCCTCATCGCCCAGGATGTATTTCCCGGCGAACAAGATGGAGGAATTCACCCGCCAATGGTCGAGGCCGTAGGATTCGCGCTCGTACCATGCCTTCTCGAAGCCGCTTTTCTTGGCGAGCGGCAGGTCCAGGCACCAGGTGAAGTTCGCGCCCTTCAGCGTATAGGTCTCATGGCCCTGCCAAGCGTGGACCGAGCCGACCATCTCGGCTTTCTGCGTCGCGGTCAGCGCCTCGATCGAGCGCTCCACGGCATGGGTCGAGGCCCGCTCCGCCGAGCCGTCGCGGCCGTAACGGACGATGTTGTTCTGATCCACCCAGATCAGCGCCTTCTCGAATTTGGCGACGGTGTGCGCGCCGCTCAGCCCATATTCGATGTCCTGCTGCACGGGTGAGAACGGGAAAGGCTGCCCGGCGAGCGAGGGATCGGCCTGCCAGATCTCCAGCGATTTCGGGCCATATGCATAGAGGAAGCCGGCATTAACGAACACGCGGACGAGACCGTCTGCATTGCTATCCGCGACATCGAAGGCAAGCGCGCTGATCGAGGTGCCGTCATCGGTGGCGGAGGCGAAGATGCGCCCGTCCGGGATGCCGTAGAGGAACTTGCCTTTCAGATAGTCGATGCTGTTGGGGGCCGGCAGATCGGTATCGGCATTGAGGGTGAGAACTCCGGCCTCCAGCACGTAGTACTGCCCGGCAGAGGTGACGATGCCGATCTGCGGCGGGGAGGCCCGGTTGCGCGCCATGATCACCCGGCCGGAGCCGACGATGTTGGTCAGCAGCGTGTCCGCGCCGACGGCATCATAGGACACGATCTGATTGCCCAGCACCGCGATCAGCTCGTTCGCCGACAGCTCGATCATGCCGCGCTCGGCCCCGGCATATGAGGCGCTATCCCAGCGCGTCAGTCCGGGCGCGCCGTAGAGCGCGAACTGCGATTTGCCATCGTCGCCGGACACTTCCGGATAGCCGTTGATCAGCCGGGCATTGGCGACCTGGCCGTCACGGCCGATGGTCGATGAGGCCGGCAGCACCAGCGGCAGCGGGGGCATCAGCGGCGGTCCGTCTGATACAGGGTGTCGTCCTCGCGCTCCCAGTCCATGGCGGACTGCAAGAGCGCCTGCGAGCGCAGCATGATGCGCTGGGCAACCTCGCCCTCGATGCCGTATTCGTCGAGCAGCCGCTCGGCGAAGGCATATTCCAGCACATCGAAGTGCTCCTGCGGGATGTCGATGTCGTTGGAGAGGTCGTCGATATCGTCGAGGCGCTTCTGGTAGGTGACGCGCAGGGTTTCCGTGGTGATGGTCGCCTTCACCGGCCAGACATAGAGCGTGGGTGCCCCGCGCTGGGGATCGAAATAATACTGGGTCGGGATGCCGGAAGACGTCTTCAGCGGCAGATCGAAATAATCCTCCCGCGTGAACAGCCGCATGGGCAGATCGCGCGCGGCGGTGTCGCGATAGCGCATGGACAGGATGCGCAGAGGATTGAGCGTGGCCGTGAGATCGTAGGAGGCCGTGGCGTTCGTCAGCGTGACGCTGCCCTCGGTCTTCTTCCACAGATGCGGGCCCGAACGCTGCCAGCCCTTGAGCATCATGTTCAACTCGACGCGGCAGTCTTCGGCTTCGTCGGCATCCAGTGCCTGGGTCAGACCCAGCACATTCAGCTTGCGCAGCGTCTTGGTGATCAGCTCGCGGGCGTTGAGGGAGAAATCGGCCGAACCGGACAGCGCCATCTCAGAACTCCGACAACACGGGAGAGCCGTCCGGGGAAACTACGCTGTCGCCGCCCTCGGCGAGCACCAGGACGCCGTCGTAGCTGACCTCGTTGGGCAGCAGGAACACCGGATCGCCCGCCGGATTGGCATAGGGCACGGTCTGGTCATCCGTCTTGCCGCGCACGAATTCCTGGGGGTGCCTGGGCTCCCAGCAGGAGGAACAGACACGCAGGCCCGTCCACTCCAACTTGATCTCCGAGGCATATTTCGTGAAGCCGCAGCGCTGGCACTCGTAGAGCCAGTCGCCAGAGCGGAAGGTATTGCGGATGGGCATCAGGTCTTGCGCATCTGCAGGCAGAACGTGCCGACCTCACCCGAGCCGAGGCCGCTTGTCGTCAGCAGGATATCGCCGATCGACCCGGCCCCGGCTTTGTTGGAAGACAAACCGCCGAACTCGCGCCAGTCGTGGTCATACCAAGTGAGGTTCGGCAGGCGGGCCAGAACCAGATCAGTCGTGGCATCGAAGCTCAAGGTGATCTGAAAATCACCTTGAGCCCCCTCTATCCTCTCGACGACGAGTTCCAGCCCATCGGTGGGCACGAAAAGCGACCTGTCGACGAGCAGCGTGTTGGTTTCGTCGCCTGAACCATCGCCGAGGATGGACACGAGCATGATGAGATTGCGCGGCCCATCGTTAAGCGTGGTTTTGGTGATGGTGTTGGCCATAGCGGCTTACCCTTAGTCGGCGCCGACGGCGGGCAGCAGGTAAGCGGAGGTGAACGTGCCGCTGTCGCAATAGGTGTTGTCGAACATGCCGTACTGCACGGCTGTCACGGTGACGAGAATTGCAGCAGCAGTGTCCAGCGCCCGCACCCGATTGCGGGCGACGATCCCCGACCCCGTGGTGGCGGAAGTCGTGATCAGCAAGCCGCCCGTCGCCGTATCGGTGTTGACCGAATACACGGTGTTGTCGGTGCAGAGCAGATGCGAAACGACCAGCGCCCCATGGGCGAGAAGCGCCGCCACGTTATTCGAGATCGTGGAATGCGTGATGGTGTTGCCCACGATGGTGAGGCGGTCGATCGTGCCGGCAATGACGATCGTGGGGCCAGGCGTAGTGGTCGCGTCGGACTGAACCTCATTGTTGGTGAAGGTCAAGCCGTCGGCATTGACGGAAACCGTCGTCGTGACGATCGACAGGAAGCCGAGAATGGCGCTGGTGTCGCGGAACGCGCAGCGGTCAACGGTGAAGTCCGGCGCCGTGGTCAGAAGGAAGCACGTCGCAATGGAGAGGAAATTGCCGACGAAGATGCAGTTCTGAACGGAGATGTTCGCTGCGGAAACCGGGATCTTGGCCGTGTTCGCGGTCGTGAAGGTGAATGTCGGGCGATTGGTCCCGATGCCAAGGCCGATGATGGCCACGCCGGCGACATTGAACAGCAGCGCGGTCGCGGAGGTGATTGTCTCGGCATGGCCCGGCTTGATCAGCACCACGTCGCCGCGGTTTGCCACGCACTGGGCGAGCGCGCCCGCGAGGGTCGAGAAAGGGGCGTTGAACGTGCCCTTATTGGCGTCGGAGCCGCCCTTCTGGCCCGGCAGCAGGCCGGTCGTAACGTTCGAGACCCAGAACACCTTGCCGGGGTGCGTCTGGATGATGGGAACGCCGCGGATGCTGACGCCGTCGGGGAAACCGTTCGGATAGTTTGAAATGGGCATGGAAAATCTCCCGTATCACCGCTGAGCGGTCCGGTTGAGGAAGGTGATGGTTGAGATGGAGGCGGGGCGGCCCGAAGACCGCCCCGAAGTCTTACGCGCCCGCCGAAGCGTAGCCGCCGCGGAAGTCGGTGTGGCCGACACTGAACCGCATGTAGCTGGCAGCCTTGGCGTTCTTCGTGTTGAACTCGTTGTCCTGATCGAAGGACGTGTCCTCACGGTTGATGAACGTCCAGCCCGCGGGGCAGTTGGTGCGCACGAACCAGGCATCCGGATCCGTAAAGTACGGATTGACGATCGGCGCCTTGCCGAGCAGGCCGGCGGTGCGCACCGCGTTCACCGCATTGTTGGCGGTGTCGTTCTGGAACTCCGACTTCAGCACCCGGATGGCCTCGAACATGAGGTTGTTCGGGATAGCCAAGTCGGTGGGGCGCAGCGCGATATTGAGGCCGCGGGAGTTCTTCGCATCCATGATCTGGATGAGAAGGTCTTCGAGCGAGGCCTCGCTGAAATCCGCGGACGGGTTCAGCTCATTGGACTGCGTGCCGTCCATGGTCGGATGGTCGGTGGCGAAGGCTTCCTTGCCGTCACCGAAGGTATACGAGCTGTTGAAGCCGCGATTGAAGAAGTTCGCGGCGACGATCTGGCGCGTGGTCTCCATGGAGAAGGCGAGGGCCGTGGACCGGCGGCGCGAGACAACCTCGTACAGACCGTCTTTCAGCTCTTCATAGGTGCAGATATAGCCGAGCGCATAGGCGACGTGCGTATAGCGCGTGACGCCGCCCTGGCTTTCCGAGTCGAAGGAGATGCCGTCGCCTTCCGGCTTCACGGGCGCGAGCCCGAAGCCGGTCAGCTCCACATCCTCTTCATAGGATTTCTGCGACCCCTTCATCTCGAACATCTCGGTATGAAACTTGGGGTGGCGTCCATATTCACGGCCCCACCAGCGCTGGATGCCTTCCCAGAGCGCCTTCGGGTGATTGCCGGTCGTGATAACTCCAGGCATTGGAAATCTCCCTTAGATGCCGAGGCCGGACGAGATGCCGCGCTCGGTGTGCAGATTGATCAGCACCTCGACCTTGGCTCGCGTGAGGGTGGTGTCGTTGTCGACGCGGTTGACCGCGCGCTGAATGATCAGCTGGAAGGTGGCGTCCGCCGCCTGAGTGGCTGAGTTCAGCTCCACGCCGGAAAGGCCCGTGACGGTCGATCCGGACTGGGTGAAGATGAGATTGGCGTTCAGCCCCATGTCGGCCGCCGGAATCGCGCCGTCCGCCTGGACTTCCCAGACGACGTAGGGATCGACGTTGACGAAGCAGATGCGGTCGGTGGAGGCTGGCCCATGGATGGTGCCGAGAGCGTCCGGATTGGCTGCAAAGGCGACGATGACGCCGGTGATGCGGTTGGTGGCACCGGCCGTCGCCTTGTTGATCTGCGGCAGCGTGCCGACGGCGAATTCACCGACGCCCGGACGCTTGATCGCCGCGGTATTCGAACCGGCCGCGATCTTGATGACGGGATCGCCAATAAACAGCGCCGTGGCATAGCCAGAAGGCGCCAGCATCGGCACAACCGCCCCGTTGAGCGGCAAGCCGAGCAGATGCCGAACGGGCTTCAGCCCGAACGGCGAGTTGCTGTTAGGCATGTCGAATTGTCCTTGAGGAAGGGCTCAGGGTGGCGGATGCCGGCAGACTGAGGCCTTAAGGGGTGTAGTTTTCCTGGATGGTGATCCCGCTGCTCGGCACATAGCTGCCGTCTTCGTGGATCGCCTGGCCGGTCTCTCCCGGCGTCTTGCCGCGCTTGATCGCGGCCATGCGTTGATCCAGCTTGCGCTGGGCGGCCGCTTTATCGGCCTCGTCATATTCTCTCAGCTTGCGCACCAGATAAGCGCGCTGGGGATTGCCGTACTGATCGACGCCGGCATGACGCTCGATGCGCGTGCCCGCCCCGGTCTGGCGCCCATCGGCAGCCAGCTCGGCTTCCTCGACGAAATCCCAGTCGTCGTATTTGGTCTTCTGCTCGATGCGCCCCGGCCGGTCTACCAGCCAGTGATAGCGGTAGCGCTTGTCATCCCTCAGATGATCGGGGATGGAGAAGCGCAGATGCGCGTTGACGCTCATGTCCTTGCGGCGGCGGCGCTCGCCGGCAACCTGCTCGGCGCGGTTCTCGCGCACGGGTCTCGTCTTTGCGGGTTCGGCCATGCTCAGCTCCAATATGCCTTGGCCGCATCGGCCTGGTCCTTGTAGAGGCCTTCCTCGATATGCCTCGCGATGATCTTCCGCTCCTCAGCGGGGATGTCTGAAAAGCCCTTGCCCTTGCCCTTGGGGCTTGAGGCCATGCGCCCGCCACTCTCGACGGCTGCGGCTCCATTGCCCTTCGGCGCTGCGCTCTTCCCGAACTTTTCCGGGTAGCGCTTCACCACCTCTTTCTTGACCTCGGCGAGAACCTCGGAAACACTCAGCCCAGGCTTGGCCTTGCTGATGCGCCGCTCGATACCCTGCGCCGCGAAATTCAGTTCCTCATCATTGATGAACCACTGATTTTCCTGCACCCACTCTTCGACGTCGGGGTGGGGTTCGTCCGGCTGCTTCTCGGCCTTCTCGGCTTTCTTCGCGGTGGGCTTTCCCGCCGCCTGCTCCTGGCTGTACAGGTCGGCTTCGACCTTGTTGAGCCGGTCGTATTCCTCGGTGTTGCCCTCGGCAACGGCTTGGCGGCGAGCGGCTTCGATATCGCCATAGAGCTTGGCGCGCTGGGCCTTGCTCATCGACTCCATGCGGTCGAGGCGTTCGGCGAAGGAGGCGGCATCCTGCTCGCGGGCCTGCGCCAGCTTGCGGATTTCCTTCTTCTGCTCACGCGCCAGCTTGCGCAAATATTTCGGGTCGCCCATGCGCAGATATTCCTCTGCGGGCGTCCAGTCATCGGGATCGCCGCGGAACTCTTTCCGGGGCACCCAGCCCTGCTTGCGGGCTTCATCCTCATGCGATGGGGCCTCGCCCTCACCGTCCGTTTCGGCTTCTACAGCCTCGGTCTCGGCCTCTTCGGCCACGTCATCAACGTGCATGGGCAATAAAAAAACCCGGCCTGAGCCGGGTGTCCTCTGTGAGCGATTGTGACGCTAAAGCGGTGCGTATGTGACGCTAATCCGCGCCCAAAGTGAGCCTAATGCGGCGCGGAAGTGAGCCTATGAATTCGTGTCCGGTATGACGCCCCGGACTGGCCGATGCTTACCTATGCGTCTCAGCGCGACTTTGCAAGTCACTGCCGCGTCGGGACGATCTCGGGGTGGCGCCGATGATGGCCGCCGTCACGGCGCCGAGATTGGCCTCCAGGCTGAGATGCGGCTCACGCTTCTGCAGCGCCAGATGGATGCCCTGGGCTTCCTGGTTCAGCTCGCCGTCTTCGATATACCAGGGGTTCAGCCGCGCCCAGCCATGGACTGTGGCGAACTCGTCGTCGGTGATGGGTTCGGCTGGCGGCGCGGGCGCAGCAACGGGCTCCGGCTGGTTCGCAGCAGCATGCTTGCGATCGACCTCACCCTTAAACCAGAAGATGAAGCTTACGCCCCAATAGCCGAGCGCGAAGCCGCCGATCTGCTGCAGGATGGTTTCCCACATGGCTCAGAACTCCAGGATCCCGGCGATATCCTTGTCGTTCAGCAGGCGATATTCCGTGACCTCCGGATGGCCCTTGGCGTTCGTCACCGGCCGCCCCGGGACGCGCATGCCGGCATAGCGGGCATAGACGACGCGGTCGCCGACGACGGGCAGGCGAACATCCTCAGGCCAGTCGTGATAACTGAACGCGGCCGGCGACAGCGCGACGATGCGCCCGGTGACGGCGGCGTGACGGTAATGATCGGCGGCATCCTGCGGGACGACGATGCCAGCGCGTTTGGCGCGCAGCTCGGTCTCGCTCTCGTCGGGCAGCACCAGGACCTTGAACTCGGTCGGGATGATGCCGCTATCGTTGATGCGGACGATCTCCTCGCCCGCCACATTGGCGTCGCTCTCCGGCATGATGGCCCCTAGCGAACGGGCATAAGCCTCATTCTCTTCCTTCGTCTGCTCGACGATCTGGCCATCCTTGAAGCCGATATAGATGCTTCCGCCTGTCTCACTCATTCCTGCTTCTCCAGGGTCTCTTCGATGGTCTCAATGTCGAGGCCGCAGATCCATTCCAGCGTGTCGCAGCGCTCGCGGTGCGTGGCATGGGTGACGGCATCGATCTGGCCCTCCCAGGCTCTGTCCTGGAAGGCTTCGCGGGTGCGCAGCATCTCGGCGACGAGGAACTTATCCAGCAGCCATTGCGTGACGGGATGGGAGCGCCATTCCTCGAATTGTTCGGGGGTGGGCTTGATCATGCTGCTTCACCCCGCGCCTGTGCCTTCGCCTGCTTCTCGGCGCTCTCTTGCTGCCGTTCTTTGAGCGCCATCTCGCGTTCGGACTTGTTGTTCTGAAGCCGTGTGGTCTCGGCCGTCAGCGCGGCGTCATTGTCCATCTGGCCCGATGCGACCTGGGCATGGCTGACGGCGGTGCGCTGGGCGATCTCTTCGGTCTCGACGGCCGCCTTGTCGGCAAGCGCGAGATCCTTCATCGCCCCGGCCCTCTTCTTTTGAACCTCGGCCTCGGCATTCGCCAGCATCATCGGATCGGGGCCGGACTGCGGCTTGATGAGCTGGTCGATGTCCTCGATCTGCGCGGCCTGATAGACGCGGCGATAGGCTGCGGCGGGGTCGATAACCTGCGGGGCCTCGACCGCCGTCTCCCGGATCAGCTGGGCCTTGGCCATCTTCTGCATGTCCGTGACCTGGCTCGGATCGGCCACCGGCACGATATCGCAGTTCAGAGTGTCGTAATCGCCCTGCATGGTGGGCTGCTGCAGATGCTGCGCCACCTGCGGCGGGAATGGCGGCTGCGGCTCCGGCGGCGGCTGCTGGCCCTGGGCGAGCGCCTGCTCCACCATCTGCGGATATTGCTGCTGCGCCTGCTGGAACTGCTGCATCGCCGCGACGAGCGATTGCGGCGGCTCCCAGTCGATGACTTCAGCGTATTCCTCCTCGTCCGGGTAGCGCTTGTTCAGCTCGAAGATACGCGCGAACTCCACGGCAAGCTGGCGGAACAACCGCTTGATGATCGAGGTGTAGACCTTCAGCCCCTGTTCGATCAGGGCCAGCAGCGTGGTCGGCTGCATGGTCTGCGCCTTGGCCTCGCCGGTCATCACATCCTGCACCGAAGCGATGCCCTTGGCCGCCTCCAGCAGCAGGCCGAGCACTTGGAACAGCACCGGGCTCGGTCCCCGGAAATCATGCGGGACGATGGCCTCGCGGATCTTCATCCCCGCGACGGGGACGTTGGTCCACTTGTTCATCTCCACGCGCTGGGTGGATTTCTTGACGTTTAGCCCGGAGCCGATGAAGCCGCCGCCGGCATTCTGCAAATGAGCGGCGTCGATGATCTGATTGAGAGCAGTGTTCACGCCCTCGCCGATGGCGCGCAGCAGCCGGCCGAAGCCGATGCCATAATAGCCGCCATTGGGATCGGGCAGGAACGGGAAGCCGGTGAAATAGTTCTCGCGCGGCAGGTCGATGATCGTGCCGTCCTCGGCAACCTCGGCCTTCTCGATGTCGAAGCCGGCGACCACGCGGACCACTTTGCCGGTGTCCTTGTGCACCGTGATGATCCAGGGCTCGCGCAGCTCGTCGCCGTCAAGGTCTTCGTAGCGATGCTGCTCCAGGAAGATGTGGGGTGCATCGATGTCGCCCGCCGAGCCGCTCGCCGTGCCGTCGGCGCGGGTCTGGCCGGGGTTCGCCGCGCCATAGTCGAACTTGATGAAGATGCCGGAGCGGATGCGGCTGTCGATCTGGTACGGATAGAGATCGTCGATGATGTCGGTGATGCGGGGCACCGTCTTCAGATCGCGCGTGCCCTGGTGCACGACGACGTTCATGGCCGGACGCATCACCGAGCACACCTTGCCGCGCCCGTCGCGATAGGTCTTCTTGAAGGCATGGCCCACGCCCGGCATCTGATGGACCATGGTGTCCATGTCCGATTCCCAGCCATCCATCTGCTTGAGGAGCTGGTAGGACATATGCGTCGAGACGCGCTCGCCCCTGGCCTGCTTCAGGCCGTAGGGGTCGGGGCCGACGATCTTGGACTTGACCACCTTGTCGCCCGGCACGACGGCGGGATAGGTGCGGGCGCCGAACTGCAGCACGGCTTCGGTGAGCACCGGGAACTTGATGTTCGAGGCGCCCTCGAACGGATAGTTCTTGGGCTCGGCCTTCTGCAGGATGGCGTCCATGGCCATCTTGGCTTCGGTCTTCCAGTCCGAGCGGGAGTCGTCGTCGATCTGGAATTCGGCGATGACGCGGGCGCCGAGTTCGCTGAGCACGTCCTCGGAGAGCTGATCGGCGATGTTGGGCATCTCGGCCCAGGCGCGCAGCTTATCGAGGGGCGAGGGCTCTTCTTCGGGCGTGGCTTCGCCGGCGGCGGGAAGCTCTTCCTCGTCCGCTGGGATCACGTCAGTGATGGCCATCAATACCCCGTTTCCATGCTACGGCCGCGATTGCGCTCCCAGGGGCTGTCTTCCTCGTCCTGGGGCGGCGTGGCCGCATGCTGCATTCCCGTCATGATCAGATAGCGCGTGGCGTCCATGGCATGGTCGTTCTCTTTCACCACCTTGCCGTTCTCATCGCGCCGGTAGATGCGATACTCGCGCAGCCAGTTCGGCAGCGTCGTGAACACCTTCAGCCTGCCCGACGACATGCGGCGATAGCAGGCCATGATGCCCGCTTCGACGCTGTTGTCCGCATTGACCAGGTTCAGCTCCAAGTCGCGATATTCCTGGACGAGGTTCTCGCCGTCCTTGTGGTTGATCACGCCGTGCGCCGATGGGTCGATAGCGCCAGTGATCCAGTCGCCACGCTTCTTGATGGCGTCAGCGTGGACCTGCGGAGGCTGCTGGCCCTGGTAGTGCTCCGACGTGAGGTAGACGACGTCGTTATCGCGGTCCCAAGCACCCCAAATACCGGCCGTGCATTTCCAGCCCACGTCCAGCCCATAGGCGCGCGGCCAATAGCTCGGGATCGGGAAAGGATCGATCAGCAGCTGCTTCTCGTCCACCGGGTAGATGCGCCCGGAGCCGAGCATGGGCACGCCCTTGGCGCGGGCCTCGCGCTCATGCAGCGGGAAAGCTTCGAGAAGCTCGTCCTGCTGCTTCTTCGACAGATGGGGCACGTCAGCCCAGCCTATCTGGACGCAGAAGCGGCTCATTGCTCACCGTCGGCGCCATCTCGGGCATATATTTCAGCACCACGTTGCTCAGCCCTTCCAGGGGCGTAAAGGTGCAGATCATCATGCCGTTCGTGGTCATCAGCCGCGCCATGCATTCTGAGTAGACATCCTCCGGCGGCTCCTCATCCAGCCAGATCAGGTGCTTCGCCGTGCCCTGGAATTTCTTCCGGCCCTGGTCATAGCTCTTGAAGCCCAGCATGCTCATGCCGCCGCTGGCATGGGCGATGCGCACCGTATCGACGGCCTGGGCGACGCCGGCACGATGCGTCGGATTGCCCGCGATCTTGTCGCCCGGGATGAGCCCGGTGCCATATTCCCCCGGCGCGCCCATCAGGATGAGCTGCGGGATATCGCGCGTCGTCTCCGAGGTATCGCCCGCCGCCCAGACATCGACCGGGTGATCGAAGCGCCGGCCTGGCCACCACTGCGGATAGAGCCCAGTCAGATGCAGCGCGGTCTCGAAGCCCCCAAGGCCGAAGCTCTTGCCGACGCGGTTCGCCGCGACCGCCGCGCGCTCCTGGTGCTCGGTGCCGGCGGCGAAGAACTGCAGGTGCTTCGGGTAGAGGCCGCGCCTCAGCGGGCCGGTATCGGGATAGACCTCGAATAGCTTACGCCGCCTCTTCCGGCGTTCCCTCTCCTCCAGAAGCGCGATCAGCTCCTGTTTTTCCGAGGAGTTGAGCGATGCGGGCGTCGAGCTGTTCATCCGTCTTGCTGTTCATGTCGAGCTTGCCGGACAGCTCCAGCTTGTCGCCATAGCGCTCGGGTTTTAGCTTGGAGAGCAGCCAGCGCCGGCTGTCGATGCGCAGACGCGAGCGCTGCACGGCCTCTTCGTTGACGACTTTGATGACGCGGCCCGATTTGGTCTCCCGCTCCATCCAGTCGTTCGAGCCGTCCTCGGCGATCTCGGTGATCTCCTCGGCCCAGGCCTCAAGCTGCATGTCGCGCGCCCGCGCATAGCGGGGGGAAAAGCCCTCGCGATCCTCCAGCACCCAGCCGCGAACCGTGCGGCTATCTGGCATGTGCTCGTCACGGCAGATCTGCTTGAGCGTCTCGCCCTCGGAGATGCGCCGGCAGATTTCTGCGGCGATCTCGTCGGTGTAAAGGCTCGGCCGCCCAGTCATGCCGCAAGCTTCTCATCGCGATAGCGCCGCAGGTCAGCTTCGCGGCTATCGCCCCACACCCAGCGCATCACCATCTCGTTCAGCGCCACATCGCACGGCGCGCACAACACGCGGTACTGGTTGCCATCGGAGCAGATCTGCCACTGAAACCGACCCTTGCCGCCGCATCTCACGCAGGGCATGCGGCGAATGCCGATCTCGGTGTAAGGCTTGCGCCTCACTTCCCGCCCTTCTTCCCCATCGGAGATTTCGGCGGCTTGGAGCCGGACTTTTTGCCGCCGGAGCGGCAGGCGCGCGAGGCCATGACGTTCTCCAACAAAAAAGCCCCACGGACGGAGGTCCTGGGGCTCACAAACAATTCTCACACCTGCATTAATTGCTGCCCTAGCCATGTTGCGTTGTCAAGTCAGCGCTTGTAATGCGCCTCCAGAATGGAGCACGTCGCGCGCAGCAGGCGCTTGAACGACGACCGCGCCCAAAGCTCCGAGGCATCGGGAAACCAGACCCTGGCCTGCTCCCGCGCCCCGCATGGCTCCTCAGCGATCCAGTCCAGCACACGGCGGCGTTTCGGCCCGCAGGCAAGCTGTGCCCCGGCCAGGCGGGCGAGATAGTCCGTGGCCTTCTCGATCGGCAGCAGGAAACGGTCGCTGCCGCCCTCGATCATGCGGGGCTCATAACGGACGGTTGCCGCCGGCCCCACCACGGCAGCCAGATCGGCATCGCGCTGGTAGCGGCGCGCTGCCCCATACTGGCCGCTGTCGAGAATGCCGGCATGCCAGAGCTTCTCCAGCGGCGAGACGATGCGCATGCGGCGAAGCTGGGTTTCCTCGCCGGCATCGGTGCGATAGGCGTCGATCACCAGCGTTGTGCCGGTGGCTTCGACATGGCGGATGCGCTCGGGTGTCGGGCCTTCCCAGTTCGCCAGGGTGATGGGAAGAGGCTTGCGCCTGCGGCCGGGGCGGCGGCTGAGGGTGATGGTCATGCCGTTCCCCCTGTTCCCCCGTTCCCCCCCATCTCGCATTGTTGGGAAAATCTCTGTTCCAGCATCTTCGGCACTCTCTCTTTATTCTCTTTTTCTATTTTATTTAGAATAGAGGGGTAACTAGGGGGTACGGGGTACAGTGCCATTGAAATTCCTCGGTTTTTTCGTACCCCCTGGGGGGTGCAAAGAGCAGGTACGGTGAGGGGGTACGGGCTATTCACCCTCACCGAAGATGTCATCGGGCCGCATTTTCGCCTCCAGCCGATTTCCCTCCTTCCAGAGTTCGACCTGCGATAGGGGGGGAACGCCGCGCGCGTAACACCAGGTCGGGCGTCCCTTCACCCTGAGCTTCTTCCGCTCCCATCCGAGATCGCGCAGAGCCGAACCGAGCCGGGTGTTGTCATGCTGGCCGCGCTGCGCCACGGGCTTGTCGATGATGCGCCAGGCGTCCTCGCAGGCGAGCTTGCCCTCGACGTCTCCGAGAACGTCGGCAAGGATTTCCCGCCAGGGATCGACGATGCGGCGCGCTTCCTGCTCCGCGCGCGCTTCGGCATAGAGCGAGGGATCGAGCCGGATGCTCTCGCCCTTGGCTTCCCAGTAGGCGGCTTCGGCCCAAAGCTGGTCGCGGTCCCGCCGCAGCGTGTCGATGTTGACGGCTTCGATGCTGACCGGCCAGAAGCGGCGATTGCCGGTGTCGGAGATCAGATAATTGCTGCGGTTGGTCGTGCCGACGAAGATGCAGGAGCGCTTGCGCTTGGTGGTGTCGGGATCGTATTTCAGCGCGGCCGCATCCTCGCGGCGGGACAGGAACGCCTTCATGTCCTCGATCTCGGCGCGCGTCATGCCGGAGAGATCGGCGCATTCCACGATCCAGCGGCCGCGCAGGCTTTCGATGACCTTGCGCGTTTCGGCGTTGATCGGGGCTTCGTCGGAGAACCACGCATCGCTGGCGAGCACGGCGAAGGCCGTGGACTTGTCGCGGCCCTCGGGGCTTTCCAGGACCAGCATCTCATCGAACTTGCAGCCCGGCTCGCGAATGCGGCGCACGGCGGCGATCAGCACGATGCGGCTGACGGCGCGCACGAACGGCGTGTCCGGCGCGCCGGCATGGGCGATCAGCCATTCCTCGATACGCTCGTTGCCGTCCCATTCCAAGCCGTCCAGATAGTCCTTTACGGGATGGAAGCGATTGCGGCGGGCGGCGCTGTCGACCACCATGCGGAAGTCGTCCCAACTCGGCTTGAAGCGGTATTCGCGCTGGATCAGCAGGAACAGCTCCTCGCGCGCCGCCTTGGAAAGGTCAGGGCCGTAGCTATCGAGGCCGACGACGCGGTACTCCATGGCGAACTCGTCATAGCTCAGCGCGACGGCTGACTTGCGCAGTGCCAGAAGGATGTTGCGCTCCGACTTTATGATCTGACCGATTTCGCTGCGCTCGAACTCGCCGTCGGCGGCCGGCACAATCGCGGCCTTGCGCCTGCGCTTCTTCGGCGGCTCCATGCCGAACAGCGGGAACACGGTCTCGGCAGCATCGGGTAGCCCAGCGCGATCGGCAGCCTTGGCGATATCGGCCGCTGTCGATCGCGCGCTCAGTCTGCCGCCGGCGATATCGGCAAGCAGCGATTCCGCGGCGGCATGGCATTCGGTTTCGATCCGGAGCGTGTCTTCGCCCTTCAGCTTGCCGATATGGTCGATCCATTCGGCCAGCCATTCCCGGGGCGTCTTCTGGTCTGCCATATCAAGCGCCATCCGGCTCTCTCGGGAACAGGGTGTCGATGCGGGCGCTCATGCAGGCGCGCATGGCTTCCACCGGGGTGAGGCGTCCGTCTTTCAGCTCGGTGCCGATGTCTTCGACCTCGTTGAGGATGATGCGCAGCTTGATGTGGGCGAGGCGGAGCATGGCGAGGACGGCCTCGCGGTCACGGTCGGCGTCCCGGGTCATGACCTGGTGGGGAGTGTCCGATGGCGGGCGCAGTTCGGCTGTTTCTGTCATCGGACACCTGTGAGAACTCGGAGAACTGCTACTTCGCGTCGCCCTTGAGCCGGTCGCCCACGAGCTTGGCGTAGCCAGCGATATCGTCCCAGCTATCGGCGTAATCAGGATCGCCGTTGAGGATGCGAGCGACCTTGTGCATCTGCATCTCCAAGCTCTCGGTCATATCGCTGTCCAGGATGGCCCACTTCTCAGCCAGCGCTTGCGATAGCCCGGCGGCACCCGGCAACTGCAGCATCTTCTCAACGACGTCGAAGTTGCCCGTCATAACGTTCTTCAGCAGCTGAGCGATCTGGGCATGTTGGAGGAACTTCCCATAGCGCTGACCGCGCTCGTTAAGGATTGCGTCGATATCTGTCATGCGGTCCTCTTCAGAACGGGATTTCATCACCACGGCGGGCATCTGTTCCATCGGCGAAGTTCATCGGCGCCTGTGGATCGACCTTTGCCTTCTTCCCCCTTGGCGGGGCTTTGGGCTTGCGATGGCCGATGAGGCCCTTGGGCTGGACGACATCGGCGGACACCTGCCATCCGGACTTCGTCCCGCCCTCGGATTCCCAGTGCCGCTGCTTCATGCGGCCCTCGCAGTAGACCTCGACGCCCTTGGTCAGACTCGGGGCCAGCTCGGTGAGATGATCGGACCAGGCCGAAACGTTCAGCCAGACGGCCTCCTCGTCCTCCCCGACGATGACGGAGAACACCAGGAAGGCGCGGCCGGCGCGGGTGGATTTGAGTTCCGCGTCACGGCCCAGGCGGCCCTCGAAGGCGCAGGCGATGCCTTTCATACTCCGCACATCCCTTCGCACTCCTGGTCGAAGCCCCAGAAGTTGCCCTGTCCGCGCTCCTCATCGGTGCTCAGATCGACTTCATCCAAGGGCTTGAGCGTTGGGTGGAGAAAAGCCTCGCCGACGATGTGCCGATATCCGTCTGTCCGGATGGCGCGGTCGACAGCGCAGGCATCATTCCAGCCGGCCGGGTCGGTGTCTTTGAGGTGGCGCCAGAGTGCGTTCTTGCGATATGGGCAGAAAGTGCAGGCACTCTTTGGCGGCATGGGATAGTCATGGCTGGCAAGCCATTGCAGGCAGTGTTGCCGGCTCATGCGCTTTTCGATCAGCGGCCAGCGGTTCTGGATTGTCGCGACGCGCGCATTCTTCATGCGCTGCGCTTCGTCGCTGGAAATGCCGATCCACTGCTCAACGCTGACGACCTTCGGCCAGCGCTGCCGAGGTTTCAAACCGAGCAGATCGCGAACTTTGCGATGGATGGGGTCTATCTTGTAATCCTGGGTGCACTGTCGCCGCAGCATGCCCTTGCGCCCATTGCGTCTGTTGCGGACGAAGAAGGGCGGCCTCCCATAATTGCCATTGTGGCCCTGGGATGCGGCGATGATCTCGTCACGCAGATTGCCGGCCGAAACGATGTGAACGGGGAAAGGCAGCACATTCGGCGACATGAGCCATTCGAGATGGTCGTAAACCGCCTTCGGCTCCGCCCCGGTATCAGCAAAGATCGCGCAATCGGGCATCGGGGTGATTTCGCCATGCGCAGCCATGAGCGCCATCGTGGTGCTCTGGACACCTGCGCCCAATGAGATGACATGAAGCATCATCCCCCCACCTTTCTCACACAGTCATCGCCTCTCCGGAGAGCGGGGGCGTGAGGGGAGGATGGGGACTTGCGGAGATGGGGGAGGTGATTGGAGATCGCACCAGCTATGGCATTGCGCGTCGTGCCGAGCCGTTCGGCGGCTTTGGCAAACGTCAGCCCGTCGATGGCGATGGCGGTCTCAAGCTTCTTCAGCCGCGCGCCGGTCCACGTCCGCCGTTCCTTCTCCGTTGGCCTGCCGCTGAAAGGGGGCCAGCGCAGCCGCTGCCGATGCAGCTGGATGCTTGTCTGCGTCCTGCCGAGGATGGCCGAGGCGAGTTGCGCGGGCGCGCCGATGGCGATCAGCGCCGCAAGCCGCGCATCTTCCAGCGGGTGCCACATGTGTTGGTCCGGCCCTCGCCAATGCTTCCAGTTTTCCGAAAGCCTGCGCTTGCGCTCCGCTATGCGGTTGGCGTCGGGCAGATCGCGGACGTCGTATTGCGGCCATGGCCGGGCGGAGGGGGCATCCATCTCACGCCGCCCCGCGTCTGTAGATGCGCCCGATGCTCCTCTCGCGATGCTCCGGGCAGTACCAGCGCTTCGGGTCATTCGGATCGCGCTGCCTGCCGCAGAACCGCCAGCCATGCTCGCCCACCGGATCGACCGGCCAGCGGCAGGAGGTGGCGGTGAGTTCCAGGATGGTGATCGGCGCGGCCGGAACTTCCGGAACCATCGGCGGCGCGGGCGGCTCCGGCTGGGCCTCGACGACAGCGGGGCGAGGGGCTGGCGGCAGGAAGAAGCGCGAGTTGCGGCTGCTGGACGGCTTCGGCGGCGCTTCGCCCTCGACCTTCACGCGCGGGGCGAGCTTGCCATGCAGGACGGGCGACTTGCGCTCGACCTTGGGTTTGGGTGCCGCCTTCGGCTTGCGCGGATAGTGGTTCGGGTTTCCTCGCGTCGCGCCATCGCGGCAGACTGATTTCTCGCGCGCTCCCAGTTTGAGACGATGCACCCTGCCGATGATGGCATTGGGTGTCAGCGCCGATCCGGGGAAGCTGCGGTTGATGCGGTCAGCGATCATGGAGCAACTGAGACCAGTCGCCCACAAGTCGCTCAGCATGTCATCGCGTTCAGAGGTCCAACCGGGGCCGGCCATCACGCCGCTCCCCGCCGTGGCGTCGCGAGCTTTGCCGCGCGCATGGTCTCGGGATCGGCATGCAGGGAATAGCCGCCGCCCATGCCATAAGTGGTCCGAAGATCCAACCCCATGCCCGCGATCTTCCGGCGGATGCGGCTGATAAAAATCTTGACCGCGTTCTCTCCCCACTCGGGCTCGTTGCCGTCATAGAGAGCGAGAAGCAGCCGCTCGGTGCTGGCGATGTTCGGCGAGATGTTGATGAGTATCCGGAGGATCTCTATCTCGCTCGGCGTCAGCTTCGCGGACCGCTCGCCGCGAACCACCCGCCGATGGGTGACGTCGATGAACACCTGCAGGGGCGGGATCTCCTGATGGCATGTGGGGCAGCAGGCCATCACGCGGCGTCCTGGCTGGCATCCTCATCCGGCCGGGTGCGCCCATCGGGCACCGCCAGCGCCATGGCATAGAGATCATCAACCGTGAGGCTGATGGCGTGATCGCGCTCCACGGCGGCGATGATGGCTGCCCAATGGACGAGATCGACCCGCTTGTTCTCCCGCCATTTGTAGACGCGCATGCGCGGCTGATCCATCGCGCGGGCGAAATCCGCTGTCGTCGGCCAGAGGTCCATGATCTCAAGAAAGGTGGCGGGCTTTGAGCGCTGCCCGGGCGCGGGCGTCATGTCGGTCATAGGACCGAGCATCTAGCAAAAGTAGAGTTACAGTCAACACTTAAAGTGTAGCAAAACTCCACTCAGCTCAACCGATTTGGCCCGTATGGCGGCGTTTTGCAAACTCGTCTAGTATCGCTCCAATGCCAAAAGACACCACCATAGGCCCACATGAGCGGGAAGCTTTCGGACTGCGCCTCAAGATCGCGGCGCGGGCGCGAGGACTCACGACCAAGGATGTGATCGGCAAGATTCGGGATCGTGTCGGGCTGAGCGAAGCTGGCTTCCACAAGCATTGGGCGGGCGCCTCCATGGCGCGCGGCGAAAAGCTTCAGGCCTATTCCGATATTTTGGATGTGACGGCTGACTGGCTGACGAGCGGAGGCGGCGAAGATATCGATATACTTCGCTCTGCCGTGGTGGCGATGGAGGCTGGAGAAAACAAGAATCCAGATCTCATTTTCATCCAAAAGCAGATCGGGGTTAATACGGATGATCGTGGGGCGGTTAACCAATTATCGCAAGATTCTGGGACAAACAGTAGCAAAACATTAGAGATTTGTCATATTCCTGTCTTAGCCGGCGACGAATTGGCCGCCTATGTTTTTGGAAATGGCTCCGTTAATATTATGACCGCCCACTTCGTCCCCGTTCTGAAAAGGGATGGGCTTGGCCCTCGGGCCGTTGCCCACGAATTCACGGTGGGCGACCTTTCCATGGTTTCTCCCACGGAGCGCTCCTTTCCGCCGGGCACGATACTGGTGTTCGATCCCGCCCGCGCCATTGCTCCTGGCGACTTCATCCTGGTACGCCTTAAGGGTGACGAGGCCTGGATGTGCCGGCGCTACAAAGCCGCTCTGGCCTTCGGAAAAGCGAAGGCTTTCACCCTCGAAGCGCTCAATCCTTCCTTCGAGCCGATTCGGGTTAACGACCCCTCCAAATGGGAGGTTGCAGGACGCGCGGTAAAGATCGTCAGCGACCTGTAGAGCGTTACTACACTTTTATCATTGACATAAGTTTAGCGTTGCTCCACTGTTAAGGGGCGGCAAGGTCGCATGCTTGGCTGAGCCGCAGCCCTCCTTGGGCGTTTCCTCCCCTAACTGAGCCGCCGCGCTTCGCGCCCCCGCTCGGGGTTCGGCGGCTCCTTTTCGGAGCCTCATCATGTACGAGGTCGAATGTGCCTACCGCCGTGAAAACGGCGTCCGCGTGTTCATGCGCGATGATCAGCTCAACGAAGAGACCGATCGCTTCTGCGACATGCGGGTCTATTTCGATGTCACCGACATCTATCCGGCCGAGGCCAGCACTGGTGCTGCGATGGACTGGAACGGCGATATTGGCTCCATCGAAATCCGCACGGTCGGCTGGGGACGCTGGCACGGTCTGGAGGGTGCCGACTTCGAAGCCGCCAAGGCGTTCCTGCTGCGCGAGCATGCCAAAGCGCTGTGGGAGAAGGGCGGCCAATATGCCGAAACTCTACACTTCAGCGAGGCGGCATGATGTCCATGGCTCTCGCAGAAGCGGTGCTCTCAAGAGCATATCCCGGACATGGACAGGGCGCGTTAATCATCGAAGGCCTCGCGGAGCCGATTCATTTTCCGGCCTGCATCACCGGCCCGCGCCCCGTCGTCCATGACCCCGTCGAATACTCCGCCTGGGTGCTGGCGATGGCCTGCTTCCAGATGGGCTGGACGGTGCTGGTGCTGAGCGGCCGGCATTGGATGTCGATGCTGATGCTGCGCGCCCGTCTCAGGGTGTCGCGGGCGCTTCACTCCCTGACATTTGCCTGGGCGGTCGCCGGCATCAGCTTCGGCCTTTGCCTCACCAGCATTGCCACGACAGCAGCCATTTTCATTTGGAGATAATCCCATGTCTGCCAACAGCGATTTACAGGCCGATGTCCGCGCCGCCTCCCATGAATGCCTGCTCTGGATGCAGACTCTGAAAATGAGCCTGGAGACAGTCGCGCTGCGCGCTGGAGATCGTGACGCGCAAATCGACATTGGAGCGATTGGCAAGCTGGTTGTGTCGGCCGACAAGGCCATGAACGACCTCGACGGCCTGATCGAGAAATTGCTGGCCGGCGACATCGAGGACGAGACCCAGCACCTGCTGTTCGAGGGCCTGTCCAAATACGCCAGCCCCTCCTTCTGGTGGAAGCGCAGCGGCAAGCCGTCTCAGGCCGAGGCGGACAAGGGTGAGTTTGCCCGCTCCATCCTGGAGAAGATCAGCACGGACCAGGGTGAAGGCGAGGGCTCCGATGACTGATGCCCCCCTCATCGTCTTCGGAGGCATCTGCCTCATCGCGTTCGGCGTGGTCGCCTTCATGGTGTTCCGGGCTGTCTTCCAGGAGATCGGCTCCATGCGCGGGGACATCAAAGGCATCATGCAGGCACTCGCCCAGATTGCCGAGTTCCAGGGCAACCTCATCGACGAGATGCCCGAGAAGCACGGCGAGCGCCTCGTGAAGGTCGAGAAGTGGATCGAAGGCCGCGAAGCCCTGGCCAGACACATCATGGCGCAATCCCAGCACCGCAGAGGCGGCGAAGGTGGCCTGCAATGACTCTCACCACCCCGCTCACCCGCGAAGCCCAGGCCGCCCGCGATCTTCTGGCCGCACACAAGGACATCATCGGCGAGGATGAAGCCTTCGCCATGGATGTGGTCGAGGGGCAGACGAGCCTCGTCGAGGTGGTCAATCAGCTCCTTGCCGAAGAGGCCGAGGACGACGCCCATATCGAAGCGATCCGCATCCAGATCGACAAGCTGAGCAAGCGGGCGCTGAACATCAACGCCCGTATCGAGCGGCGTCGCGGCGCGTTGACCACCGCGCTGCAGACGGCGGGGCTGAAGACCCTGCGCTGCGCCTTCGCCACCGTCAGCCTGCGCGCCACGCCGCAGAAGGCCATCGTCACCAGCGAGGAGCGCATCCCGGATGAGTTCCTCGTCCCGCGCGATCCGACGATCGACCGCAAGGCTCTCCTCGCCGCGCTGAAGGAAGGCCGCAAGATCCCCGGCGCCGAGCTGAGCAATGGCGGCGTCAGCATCTCCATCAGGACAACGTGAGGCTGAGATGGGCGAATTTCTCGACATGCTGACGGCCCCTCCGAAGGGCCTGCGCCGCACCCCTCAGTATCGCCCCGCCATCGGCGAGAAGTGCCGCGTATCGGGGCCGAACTGCGACGACGACAACGGCTACACCTGGATCGAGGCCACCCTGCTCTGGGCGAACGATGTGTTCGTGCTCTACGGCCAAGAGGGCTATTGGCCGAACCTGCACAAGTGGGAGCACACGCTTTTCGAGCCGCTGGTGGCGGAATCCAAATGCGCTTGCGGAAACAAATACGCAGTGCCCCGTACAGACGCTTCCCCAATCTGCTTCGACTGCGATCCCGATCTGGAGCGCCGCGCCGCCCTTCTGTGGCGGGAAGAGAACCCAGATGAAAGCGTCTTCGCCGTCACCTGGGAGCGCAAGTTGGAATACGCCCTCCGCGTCCTGAATGGAGCCACCCCATGACCGCAGTCGCCCTACACGACCCCAGCACCCAGCCGCAGCGCAATCTGTCCGTCATCGCCGCCATGGCTGGCGACTATGGCATGCGCGCCGACGCCTTCGAGGCCACCCTGCGCGCCACCATCGTGCCGAAAGCCTGCACCCGCGAGGAGTTCGCGGCCTTCATCCTGGTGGCCAAGCAGTACCACCTCAACCCGATCACGCGGGAAATCTACGCCATCCCGAAGAAAGGCGGCGGCATCCAGCCCGTGGTCGGCGTCGATGGCTGGTACTCCATCATGAATAGCCATCCCCAGTTCGACGGCATCGAGTTCGACGACCATTTCGACGGTGACAGGCTCGTCGCCATCACCTGCCGCGTCTATCGCAAGGACCGCTCGCGCCACATCGCGGTGCGGGAATTGCTGGCGGAATGCAAGCAGGGCACCGAGCCCTGGTCGAAATGGCCTTACCGGATGCTCCGGCACAAGGCGGCCATCCAGGCGGCGCGCGCGGCTTTCGGCTTCTCCGGCATCGTCGATCCTGACGAGGCGGACCGCTTCAAGGCGGAACCGGATCAGCAGCGGCCTGCGCAGCGCAGACCCCCGTCGCGGCAGTTGCAAACGGTCGAGCTGGTCGCCAACGAACCCATCATCGACGACGAAATCCCCGACTTCAGCGCGGCGGGTCAAGCCTCACCCGCCTCTGAAGCGCCAGCGGCCGATGCTGGCGAGCCCGCATCTTCGCCTCCGACGGGAGATGCGGGCAATCCCAGTTCTGAGGCTGAGCAAATGTCCCCCGTGGAAGAAGCCCGTCAGGCGGGACGAGAGGCTTGTGAAGCCGGCATCGACTTCAAGGACATCCCGGCGAAATACACGAAGTACACCAGCTACAGGAAGGCGTGGGAGCAGGGGTATCAGGACTTTGCAGCGGAGGCTGGAGCGTGATCGCTCGCGCCATCAACAAAGGGACAGCAGCATGAATTTCGTCACGCGTATCACGGCTGTCGCGCTCATCAGCGCGTTCGCGCTTGCCGGCTGCGAGAAGCCAGCGGATGTCGCCTCGCGCAATATCTCTCAAGCCGCCGACAACTTCCAAATCAATCGCCGCATCGTTTTCTACAACGGCGTCACCGACACATACATGCTGACCGTCGAGGGGCTGTGTTCACTCGGCAATTTCGACAAGGCGCGCGAGCTGACGGTCACCTGCAAGACCGGGGTCGATAGCTACAAAAAACACTTCCTCGGCCTATCCGACAACGTGACGTTCTTCGCTGAGCAGATCGAAGACGCGAAGGTTTCGACCTACCATTACAAGGTGATTTTCCGGCCGCAAACCATCGTCCCCGACTTCCGTCTGGACGTGCAGTGATGGCCAAATATCGCAAGAAGCCTGTGGTGATTGAGGCCTTCCAATTCACGGGGCCATTCTGCGGAGATGGTATTCCGCAGTGGTACACAGATGCATTCACGAGCAATGGCATCATCGGGCGCACATTTGATGCCGGAGGCCGCAAGACGGACTACGTCGAGATCCAGACGCTTGAAGGCGTGATGCGTGCCGACAAAGGCGACTGGATCATCCGGGGCATCAAGGGCGAGATCTACCCCTGCAAGGACGACATCTTCCGCGCGACCTATGAGGCCGTGGAATGACCACCCGCATTGCCAAAGCCAAGCTGAAAGACGGCCAGCTCATCGTGGAGACGGAAGGCCATGACAAGGACACCGAGCGCCACTCCGTCGTGAAGTGCGCCCAGGACAAGCTCCATGCCGAGCTGATGGAGGCGTTCGCGGCGCTGTCGCCCAGCGTCCGGGAAATCCTGGAATGGCCGAGCCGCCTGTATTGGGAGGCATTCGGGAACGAGATCGAGATGCAGGAGCGCGACCGCATCCGCGTCACCGGCGTCTCCTGGTCCTACAGCGACACCACGGATGTGGAAGGCGCCTGCATCGTCTTCCAGGTCGATCTGGAGAACTGCACATCCCCATTCTGTGGAACCACGCCCCATCTGCCCTTCGACCAATATTCCGAGGATGGCAATCAGCCCGTCATGCCCGATGGCGCACAGGATGCGCTGAACAGGCTGAAGGGGGAGGTTGCCGCGTTCCTGGATGGCAAGCGGGCGCAGGGGGATTTGTTCCAGCGTATGCCATCAGGCGTCGCGCGCGATGAGTATCACGACGCGCTGGTAGCGGAAGCGAAGGAGCTTCTGCGCGACGGCACCTGCACTATTGAGGTGCGGCCATGAGCCGGGCCGGATACTGCGACGAGATTGAGGACCAGTGGCAGCTCATCTGCTGGCGCGGTGCTGTCGCCAGCGGCATTCGCGGCAAGCGCGGACAGGCTTTCCTGCGCGAGATGCTCACCGCCATGGACGCCATGCCCGAGAAGAAGCTCGTCGCCCATGAATTGGAAATGGACGGGCAGGTTTGCGCCATCGGCTCCGTCGGCAGGGTGCGCGGCGTTGATATGAGCCAGATCGACCCGGAGAACTACGGCAAGGTCGCCGACACATTCGGGATCAGCGAGGCGCTCGCCCGCGAGATCGTCTACGAGAACGACGAGGGCGGTTGGGGCAATACGCCTGAGGAACGCTTCCAGCGCATGCGCGCGTGGATCGTGAGCAACCTCCGTGACGAGGCGAAGAAGTCATGACTCTCCTCGCCCTCGACCTCGGCACCAAGCTTGGCTGGGCGGTTGCCTTCGGCCCCGGCGACATTCTCTCCGGGACCATCGACTTCAAGGTCAAGAAGTACGAGGGCGGCGGCATGATGTGGGTCCGGTTTCGGACGTGGCTGAACGAGATGGCCGACAGGCACGGTCCGATAGAGCAGGTCTGCTTTGAAGCCGTCCGGCGGCACATCGGAACCGATGCCGCGCACATCTATGGCGGCTTCCTGTCCCACCTCACCGCATGGTGCGAGAAGCGCGGCATCCCTTACGAGGGAATCGCGGTTGCGACGATCAAGAAGCACGCCACAGGCAAAGGCAATGCGGGCAAGCCGCAGGTGTTCGCGGCGATGGAGGCCAAAGGCTTCTCTCCGGTGGACGACAATGAAAGCGACGCGCTTGCCTTGCTGCATTGCGTGATGGGGGAAAGGAAAGCGGCGTGAGGGAACGGCCTATCCTCTTCTCCGGCCCGATGGTCCGCGCGCTCCTCGACGGGAACAAGACGCAGACGCGGCGGATAATGAAACCGCAGCCGAAAGTGCTGAAGAACGGGACTTGGTACGCTCCTTACGCGGCTGAGCCCACGAAGTGGTGCTACCTTCTGGGTGATCGCCAACATGGCTGGGCGAAGTGCCCTTATGGCTCGGCTGGAACCGAACTCTGGGTGCGCGAGACCTTCGCCGAAGTCGGCGGCTGCGATCCTGGCTTGCCTGTCTATCGCGCCAACTATCCGGCTTGCGTGCCGCGCGAATATCAGAACGTCCCGCCGGCTGACGAAGTGCGCTGGCGGCCGTCGATCCATATGCCGCGCCGCCTTTCCCGCATCAGCCTGCTGATCACCGATGTTCGCGTTCAGCGCCTCCAGGACATCAGCGAGGAAGATGCGAAGGCGGAGGGCGTGGAGCCGTTGAAGAGCGGGCGCGGCTATTATTCCGTTGAGCACGGAAGGGTGGCTGTGCGTTTCGGCATCTATCACGATTTCGCCAAGGAGGCGTTTGCCGAACTTTGGTCGCACATCAACGGCGCTGATTCCTGGGACGCCAACCCCTGGGTTTGGGCGATCAGCTTCAGCGTCGAGAGCCGCTGATGACCCGCCGCTCCCCCACCCTCTCGGAACGCTGTGCCTCCGCTCTTCTGGATCTCCAGATATTGCGCGGCGCTCCCATAGACCGGGAGACAGCCAAATCCATGACGGCGCGGGAGATCATATCCATGTTCCACGCCGATCATGATGCCGGCTACGCCTGCCATGGAGCGGGGAACCATCCGACGGTGATCACCATGAGGCTGATCGCGGAACATGAGGACAAGACCCGCCGTATCGACGCGCCCCGCATCGCCAAGGGCAAGCGGCTGTCCAAGGCGCAGGCAGCACATTGCGCCGTGGTGGCGGCGAAGGTGGGGATGATCGCGGAGGGCGAGGCGAGGGGGCGGAAGGTTCGGACGATCAGAAGCGGCCCGCTGCCATGTGGGAAGGCCAGCAAGTGGAAGAAGCCGATGAATGGCAAGGCAATTCGGAGAGTAAAATAATGGGATACAGCACTGGCTTTACGGGCGAGCTGAAGTTCACCCGCGAGATCACCATCGACGAACTTCGCGTCGTCAGGGAGATCCTGGGGCAGGAGACTGATGCCGAGAAGCTTGCCGCCGCGACCGGCTATCAGCCGAAACCTGATGACCGATACAGTTGGATCGATCTGGAGGTGACCGAAGATTTCACCGGCATCAAATGGAATGGCAACGAGAAAACCTACTACATGATCACGTCGCTGAACGTGGTCCTCCACGCCATCAAGCAGAAGATCCCCGATCTCTCCCTGACGGGCGGCATGTTCGCCCAGGGTGAGGAGGTCGGCGACGTCTGGGGCATCGAGATGAAGGAGGGCGTTGCCGTCCATGTGGATGTGATGAAGCCCCCGATGACGAAGTGCCCGCACTGCCGTGAGTGGTTCAAAACCTCGGACGCAGAGAGCCGGGGCTGACATGACCACGATTCTCGACCGTCTGCGCACCCACGCTCGCGCCAATAGCGGGCAATTCGAGGTCTGCCTCTCCATCGCCGAGATCCGCGAAATCGTCAGGGCGCTTGAGCCTGCTTGGCAGCCCATCGACAGCGCGCCGAAGGACATGTCCGTCCTCGTCTATTGCGCTCACCTGGAACGGCCGGTGGTGGCCACGCAAATGACAGCCTTGGAAGACGGAGTGGTTGACTGGGTTTATGCCCGGCGCGCCAGCCTTGAGGATCCAGTCGCATTCATTGCGCGCAAGCCCACCCACTGGATGCCGTTGCCATCTCCGCCGCCTCCGCTCTCCTCCCCCTCCGAGGTCGCCGCCTTCATCGACAGCATGGACGGTGGGACGAAGAGGATTGAGGGATAGCATGACGCAGACCGGCACATACACGCCAGCGATCATGAGACGCTTCCGGGCGCTAAGCCTGGTGCCTCAGGAGGTCGTCATCTACCGCACGTTCACTGGCGTGTATTTCCTGATCCGCGACAACGAGGTTGTCTATTGCGGCCAGGCGTTGAACGTAGTGCGCCGGATCGGCGAGCACGCGGTCCGTAAAGTCTTCGATCGCGCGCTGGCTGTAGAGGTGCCTGAAGAATTGCTCGGCATGGTCGAATTCGCTTTCAGCCGCGTCATTCGGCCGGTGCTCAACGTCGAGATGCCCGTGATCAGCAGGCTGGCGGCCGAGTGGGAAGAGGCATTCGTTTCGCGACACCTCGAAGCCTGGGGCGAGATAGCTGCGGTCTTTGTTCGACGGCCAGCCGCCGAGATGTTGCAGCAGAAACGGGTGAATGCCGTCGAGCAGTCGCTCGGCCGCCAACGGATGCTCGAGGGCATCACGGCAAAGGACATCGACGCTCTGCTCGCTGAATATGGGCAACGGTTGCTGTTTCGCGTCCGGGAGGTGGCCAAGTTCTGGGGCGTCGAACAAGACGCCATCATGCTGCGCGCCAAGAACGGAGCGCTACCAACCTACAAATTGAGCGAGCGTTCGCCCCACCACATGATCAAGCGCGAAGATCTGGAGCGCTGGGCGCAGGATCTGCGCGCGAATGAAATGGTTCAGATCGTTAGTTGAGTGAGTAAGCCTATGAGTGAACAGGCATCGGCCGAAAGGCGCGCCCACTATGAGAGGATAGCGGGGAAAGCACCTAAACGGGGCTTGACGGCTCATGAAGCCGCCGAACACTGCGGCATGTCGGTCTCTGGGTTTCAGTCCTGGTTGAAGCGCACTGGCGTGCAATGCCGCATCCCCGGCTCCACGCGCTACGACCTGAAGAAGCTGGATGCCGAGCTTGATCGGCTCACAGGGCTGTCGGCACCAGCCGTGCCGGAGCGCGAGTTGACGCCCTACGAGGCGTGGAAAGCGAAGCGCGATGCAAGTGCGGCTCAAGCACGTTAACAAGGTCCGCAAGAAGCTCGCGGACGGCACCTGGCGCATCCATTACTATCACCGCCTCACAGGCAAGCGCATCGAGGGCGAGCCGGGCACGCTCGAATTCCAGGTGTCTTACGACAAAGCCGCCAAGCGCGCCAAGGCGCAGGCGGAGATGTTCGCCGATGCCGTCGCCGAGTATTTCGGCTCGCAGTCCTTCAAATCGCTCGGCGATCGGACCAAGAAAGACTATCTGAAGCATCGCAAGACCATCGAGGATGGCTGGGCCGATCTGCCGCTCGCCGCGCTCGACGACAAGCTGATCCGGCGCGACATCAAGAAGTGGCACTCCCAGCTCGTCGAGACGATCGGGCCACGCCAGGCGGACCTGACGCGGGCGACCATGAGCGTGGTGGTCAGCTATGCCGTGGACTCATCGCTCCTCAGCGCGAACTATCTGCTCGGCCTCGCCAAGGCCTACAAGGCAGATCGCTCCGACGCGATCTGGACCATAGAAGACGTGAACGCCTGCATGGCGGAGGCGAACCGGCCGATGCGCCTGGCGCTGATCATGGCGCTCCACCTCGGCCGCCGCGAAGGCGACCTCATCCGCATTGCCTGGGCCGATTACGACGGCGAGCGGATCATGGTCACGAACCGCAAGGGCGGTCGCAAAATCCGTTTTCCAGCGCGCTGCACGCGCATGCTGAAAGAGACACTCGACGCCGCCAAACTCGCCCTGGGACGCATCCCGCATAAGGACGAGCCGATCCTGACGACCGTCACAGGCCAGCCCTGGGTGGAGAGTCATTTCAGCACGAAGTTCAGCGCCACGAAGAACCGCGCCGGCCTTTCGCACCTGCATTTCCACGACCTGCGCGGTACTGCCATCACGGTGCTTGCCGAGAACGGATGCACCAATGCGCAGATCGCTTCCATCACCGGCCACTCGATGAAGCACATCGAGAAAATCATCGATACCTATATGGCACGCACCCGCGCTCTGAATGACGAGGCCGTCGAAAAAATGGAGCGATCATGGATTGCGTCGATCGGCACAATCGATTAGAAACTGCAAACCGAACTGCAAACCATGGCAGTAGGGCAAAACGAGAACATTTTTTCTCGCAAGTAAATCAGTAG
>Ga0075430_100000134_pt1 | contig 47259 bp, 41 predicted proteins | sample RhiMetdeltSRZDD4_FD_75294 | JGI IMG/M metagenome (GOLD analysis project Ga0075430, IMG submission 75294) | Populus rhizosphere microbial communities from Tennessee, USA - Rhizosphere MetaG P. deltoides SRZDD4 | ecosystem: Host-associated > Plants > Roots > Rhizosphere > Soil | place: USA... | reverse complement strand
GAACCCGGAACATGGAACCCTGCATTCCGAGTCCCAGATCCCGGATCCCGAATCCCGACGCGGTCTATTTCAGGTGCTTCCCGACGAGCTTGGTCATCTCGAACATGTTCGCCGAGGACTTTCCGCCAAACACCGGCTTGAGCTTGGCGTCGGCGTTGATCACCCGCTTGTTCTTGGCATCCTGCAGCTTGTTCTTCTTGATGTAGGCCCAGAGGCGTTTGGTGACCTCCGTCCGCGGCACCGCCTTCGACCCGATGATTTCCGCCAGCGCGGGGCTTGGCGAGACGGGCTTCATGAACGCGGCGCTCGGCTTGCGCGCGGACTTCTTCTTCGCCGTCTTGGTGGTCTTCGCCTTCTTCGTGCTCTTCGACTTCTTCGCCATCTGGCCTCCTCGAAAACGTTCGTAGCAGCGCAGCGTGCAGGGTTGGCCGGATGGTAGCACGGCAGGGACCGCTCTGCTGCTCCGAACAGTCGATCGCTGGACATGCAGATGGCTCCCGAAGCAACCTTGAACAGAGATGGCGACGCCGCTGTTTCAGATTCACGACCTCACCAAGGTCTACCGCATGGGTGAAGTGGAGGTACACGCGTTGCGGCAGGTCACGCTCATGCTCGACGAACGAGAATTCGTCGTGCTGCTTGGCCCATCCGGCTCGGGGAAGTCGACGCTGCTGAACATCATCGGTGGGCTGGATGTGCCCACGGCCGGCCGAGTGCTCTATCGCGACACCGATTTGACGCAGGCCGACGAGGGGCAATTGACCGCGTATCGGCGCCAGCACGTCGGGTTCGTTTTCCAGTTTTACAACCTGATTCCCAGCCTGACGGCGGTGGAGAACGTTGCGCTGGTGACCGAGATCTCGACGAACCCGATGGGGCCCGAGGACGCGCTTCGCCTGGTGAAGCTCGACGCGCGGCTCGACCACTTCCCGGCGCAACTGTCGGGCGGCGAGCAGCAGCGCGTCGCCATTGCCCGCGCCATCGCCAAGCGGCCCTCGGTCCTGCTCTGCGATGAGCCGACTGGCGCCCTCGACATCTCGACCGGTATTGTCGTTCTCGAGGCGCTACAGCGTGTGAACGCAGAGCTCGGCACGACCACCGTCGTCATCACGCACAATGCTGCTATTGCGTCGATGGCCGACCGTGTCGTACGGCTGGCCGACGGTCGTGTGAGCTCGGTCGAAAAAAGAACCGAGAAGCTCGCGCCGCAGGAACTCGCCTGGTGAACGAATGGCCGGAAACGAAGGCTGGAAACGTTTCGTAACGCTCTCTGCCCTCAACCGAAAGCTCCTCCGCGATCTATGGGGCATGAAGGGGCAAGCGCTGGCGATCGCCATGGTGGTGGCGGCGGGTGTCGCGATGTACGTGATGTACCAGTCGACGTTTGCATCGCTGAGCGAGACGCAACGTGCGTACTACGAGCGGCACCGGTTCGGGCACCTCTTCGCGTCGCTCAAGCGCGCGCCCCAGCGCGTCGCGGCAGAAATCGCAGCCATCCCCGGTGTCTCGGCGATGGAAACGCGAGTGGTTTCGAGCGTGACGCTCGATCTCGAGCAGATCGACGAGCCGGCGGCCGCGCGGCTGGTTTCCATTCCGGCTGACAGGCGACCCAGGGTCAATGACCTTTTCCTTCGCCGCGGACGCTGGATCGAGGCCAATCGTCCGGACGAAATCCTGGCGAGCGAAGGCTTCGTGATCGCAAACCGCCTGCAAATTGGCAATCAGGTGCAGGCTGTCATCAACGGACGGTTGCGACGGCTCACCATCGTCGGCGTCGCGCTGTCGCCGGAGTTCGTCTACAGCATCAGGCCCGGCGAGCTCGTGCCGGATGACCAGCGCTATGGCATTTTCTGGATGGACCAGCGGGCGCTCGCTGCCGCCTTCGACATGGAAGCCGGATTCAACGATGTGGTGATTGCGTTGTCGCCCGGTGCATCGAGCGAGGAGGTCATCTCACAGGTCGATCGCATTCTGGAACCGTACGGCGGGTTGGGTGCGATCCCGCGCGCCCTTCAGCTCTCACACTGGACCGTCCAGAACGAGTTGAGACAGCTTCAAAGCTTCGGGATCCTGCTGCCGTCGATCTTCCTGCTCGTCGCCGCGTTCATTCTGAACGTCGCGCTGACGCGGGCACTCGCGCTCCAGCGGCCTCAGATCGCCTCCTTGAAAGCACTCGGATACGACAACGTGGCCATCGGGTGGCACTACCTGAAATGGGGCTTCGTGATCGGGGCCGGCGGCATCGCCATAGGCGTGGCCGGTGGCGCGTTTTTCGGCGGACTGGTCATCGATCTCTACAACGTCTATTTCCGCTTTCCAGAGCTCACGTTCGGAGTTCCTCTGCGTGTCGTAGTGGGCTCGACTGCCTTGACATTTTTCGCGGCCGGGGCAGGAGCCTTTGGCGCCGTGCTGCGCGCCGTGCGCATACCGCCGGCCGAAGCGATGCGACCTGAGCTGCCTGCACGTTATCGCCGCACGCTGCTCGAGACGCCGTTGATCTCGAGGTACCTTGGCACTGCCGGCCGCATGGTGCTGCGTAATATTGCCCGTCACCCGTTCCGTGCCGGCGCGTCGGTGTTCGGCATCTCGTTCGCTGTCGCCATCCTGATGATCGGCCTCGTCTTCAACGATGTCATCGATCGGCTCATACAAACTCAGTTCTGGGAGGCCGAGCGCCAGGACGTGACCGTCAACTTCGTGGAGCCGCGGAGCAGCTCCGCGAAGCACGACCTCGAGCACCTGCCGGGGGTCATCGCCGTCGAGCCACAGAGAACCGTCGCCGTTCGCGTCCGCGCCGGCTTTCGTGAGCGGTATCTCGCCATCACCGGTGTGCCGCCCACTCCACGCTTCAAGCGCATCGTCGATCGGAACGGTGGGCCGATCCGACTTCCACCGGGTGGAGTCGTGCTCTCGCAGACGTTGGCGAACGCGTTGGAGATCAAAACCGGCGACGTCGTGACACTTGAAATTCTCGAGGGCCATCGCCCGACGCGCCGGGTTGAAGTCTCCGGCCTGGTCGATGACCTGCTTGGTCTTTCTGCCTATATGGACATCGAGGCACTGCATCGGCTGATGCAGGAAGGCGACGTCGCGACCGGGGCGCTGATGCTCATCGACTCGGCTGAGGAAGCAGAGTTGTCGTCAACGCTCAAGGAGATCCCGACGGTGGCGGGCACCGGGTTCAAGCGGTCGGTACTGCGGCGATTCCGAGAAGTTCTTGCGGCCAACCTTGGCCTGTCGATCTTCATCAACCTGGTGTTTGCGAGCGTAATCGCATTCGGCGTCGTCTACAACGCAGCCCGGATCTCGCTCTCGGAGCGCAGCCGAGAATTGGCCAGCCTCCGCGTACTGGGTTTTACTCGTGCGGAAATCTCTCTCATCCTGATGGGAGAGTTGGCGCTGCTGACCCTGGTATCGCTGCCAGTCGGCGGGGCATTCGGGTACAGTCTTTCTGCGGTGATCATGGGATCGATTGACAGCGAGGTCTACCGGTTTCCACTCCATGTGTCCCGCCAGGCGGTCGCCTGGTCGTTCCTCGGAGTTATCGGTGCGGCGCTGGTGTCGGGGCTCCTCGTGAGACGACGGCTCGACGCCCTTGATCTCGTGGCTGTGCTGAAAATACGTGAGTGATCGTGCGGCATGCGTCTTCTCAAAAACAAAAACCTGATTGCCTCTCTGCTCGTGGTCGCGGCCATCGTTGCAGCTGCGCTGTGGCCAGAGTCAATGGAAGTGACCGTGACCCACGCGGAGCGAGGGCCGATGCTGGTCACTGTCGACGAAGACGGTGAGACTCGGGTACGCGACAGATTCCTCGTCACGGCACCTGTGTCGGGCCGCGTCCAGCGCATCGAGATCGAGCCTGGCGATACGGTGGCACGCGGCAAGACTGTCCTCGCACGCATCGCGCCTGCCGAATCTCCGCTCCTCGATCCGCGTACGCGAAGCGAGCTCCAGGCGGCGGTCGAGGCCGCTACGGCAGCTGTCGGCCAGGCGCGAGCGGAGCGGCAACGCGCGGCGACGGCGCTCGACCGTGCACGCTCGACGCTGCGGCGCCAACAGGAGTTGATGAAAGCCGGGGCCATTGCCGCCGATGCGCTCGAGGCCGCTGAAACAGCGCTGGCCACCGCCGAAGATGGCCTGCGGGCGGCCGAGTTCACCGAGCGGCGCACCGAGTACGAGCTGCAGCTCGCGCGCGCGCGCCTGTCAGCCCCGAGTAGCTCGGGACGATCGGTCGACGTCCTTGCCCCAGTCGACGGTACCGTCCTGAAGCGGTTGCGTGAAAGCGAAGGCGTGGTGCCGGTCGGCGAGCCGCTGCTCGAGCTCGGCGAGCCGGAGCGCAAGGAAATCGTCGCCGACCTTCTTTCCACTGATGCCGTACGCGTGTCGCCGGGCGCAGAAGTCCTCATCGAACAATGGGGCGGTAGTCACGCGTTGCACGGAAAGGTGCGGCGGGTCGAACCGTCAGGGTTCATGAAGGTCTCGGCCCTTGGCGTCGAAGAGCAGCGTGTCAACGTCATCGTCGATTTCGTGAGCCTGGCGGACGCCGCTCGATTGGGTGACGGCTACCGCGTCGAGGTGCGCGTCGTGCTCTGGAAGGCCGACGACGTACTCAAGGTTCCCGTAGGGGCATTGTTCCGTCAGGGCGAGGGCTGGGCCGTTTTCGTCGTCGAGGAAGGTCACGTGCGCCGGCAGGCGGTACAACTCGGCCAGCGCAATGAGAACGAGGGACAGATCACCGCAGGACTCGAGGCCGGGGCCACGATCGTGCTGCACCCGCCGGATACGTTGATGGACGGTGCGCGGGTGAATGTGAAAGAGAGTTGATTGTCGCCGGGTCAAAGAACAGGGCCCGGCCTGGGCCGAAGATTGACTCCCTTGCAGCGTAGAGCGGGTCTTGCTTTTGTAGACCCACCGTCAAGGCCAGATTCCCAACATCCGTCGCGCAAGCACGATCTGCCCGAGGTGGTAGGCGGCATGATCGGCCACGAGGAGAACCGAACGAATGTACGTCTGGTGTGGACTTGTCCCGTGCGGGATTCGCGCAAACAGATCGGGTTGGGTGCGAACCAACTCTTTCATCTTGTCGTTGTCGCGACGGTACGCGGCGACACTCTGATCCCACGCCGTCGGTGTCGGCGGCGCGCTGTCCGGCCAGTAGTCGTCCGGCCACTTCATCTCCTGGTAATTCGGGTTCACGCAAAAGTCGTAAATGTCCTCCTGGGCAATACGCAGGTGCTCCAGGAGCTGCCACGGCGAATGTGGGAACCCGGAAGGCGTAGCCCCGCGCTTGTCCGGCGGAATGCCTTTAATCGCTCCCTCGAAGTCGACGTGCGCTTCGTGCCAATCGAGGAAACGAATCAGTTGATCGCGAAGCGGATCCGATTTGGTCATGACGGAGAGATCCTCACGGTAAGTGTCGAGGGTTCAGTCGACGTAACTACTCCGCGCGAACACGGTGCCGTCGCGCCTGGTGAGATGAACGTCGATGCGATGCTGACCTGCCTTTGTCCCTGGCTTGTCCACGAACAGGACATAGTAGCCCCGCAGCGCGTGAACGACCCGCTCCATCGCGAGCGCCGGGAACTCGTAGGTGCTGGCGTAGAAGCCTCCCGTCGCGGCGGAAACGTTTTGCAGGCCGACCTGGAGCGAGTTGAAATTCGCCTGCGTGACGTTCAACGAGAACACTGACGCGCGCGCCTGCTGAAGTGCAGTGCGCGCGTCATCATACGAGGGCATCATGGTCGCCCCCCACGTCCTTGGATCGAACCGGCCGAAACCGTAACCCAACAGCACGACGGATTTCGCGCCCGGAAGCGGTTCGAGCGCTTCGCCGATCATCTGAAGACTCCTTTCGAAATCGTCCGTCCGCTTGCGAGAGTCGAGATCGAGCCTGGCGACGAGCGACGGACCTTCGGAAGCGATCACCGGCGGTGGAAGCCGCATCAGAAGGTGTTTCTGCAAAAGGGATCGAACATGCTCCACATCATTGGTGAAGTCAGTCCAAATTCGGAGACGTGAATCGAAAGAGAGGAGCGCGACGCGGTCGGTGGGGCGAATCTGCTGCAACAGCGGCTCGATGACTTTAAGCATGACCATGAGCCCGGTGACCCGTTTTGGCTCGAGGTCTTTTTGCACGAGCACGACGATGAGGCGGCCCTCCGATGGGCGAGCGGCATGCGTACGCGCGCCCTCGTCGTCAGTATCGGCGAGAACGTCCTTCACGTCGCGTTCGCCGCCTTCGATCCATTCGACAGACTCGACACGCACAGCGTCCCCGTCGATGTCGACGGTGAAGTCCTCGGGCCCGAGATCGAGCACGGCGTGTCCACGGTCATCGAGCACGCGCGCGTCGATGAGGACGCGCGACACGTCGACCCGCTCGACGAAGGGACGTTGCGCCGAGGCCAGAACCGGACAGAGCGCCAGCCACGCGAATGCGACAACCGACCGTGCGCCCACCGCGCCCATGTCACTTGAGCTGATCGACCACCTTCGCAATTCCAGCCTTGGCGCAGGCGTCGTCCTGCGTCTGACTGGATCCCGAGCTGCCGACGCCGCCGATCACCTCGTTGCCGACGAGGATCGGCACTCCGCCACCGAGCGCAAGGATATCGCTCACGTCGCGTTGTGGCATCAGTTCGGGATCGTTGGTGCGCTTCTGGAATTCGAGTGTCGATGTCCGGAACATTCGCGCGGTGTAGGCCTTGCGGCGCGACATCTCCAAGGTCTGCACCGTTGCCTGCTCGTCGCGCAGCAGAACGAGCGGCTGCCCGGCGCGATCGACCACAGCCACCGAGGTGTGGAAGCCTTTCGCCTGGCACTCCGCGAGGGTTGCCTCGGCGATCGTCTTGGCCATGGCCAGCGACAGATTGCGCTGCATGACAACGCCCTGCGCGTGCGCAGGCCCACTGAGAACGGCAACGAATCCAAGTGCAGCGCACGCCGCCACGATCCGTGTCATGTCCTTCCTCCTGAGTGTCGAAGGCACCGCAAACGTAGTACGGAGCTTTATAGCGCCTTTTTAGATCGATTTCACCTCGGCATCGCCGTCCCACAGCTGACCGATGACGGCGCGAACATGTTCGACCGGGCCGGTCGTCCAGAAGTGTGTCGTCGCCAGACGATCGTCTGGCGCAAGCAGTCCGCTCGTCTGCAGTCGACGGCGCAGCTCGCGCGCGACCGGGACAGCCGAATCGATCACCGTGACGGAAGGTCCGACTATGTCTCGAATGACGTCATCGAGAAATGGGTAGTGCGTGCATCCCAACACGATTGTGTCGGCGCCTTTCTCGAGCAAGGGGCGCACGTACTGTTCCACGAGAGAACGCGTCGACGACGCGGCGAGCTGTCCTGCCTCCACCTGATCGACCAGCCCTGGCGCCGCCTGCGTGAGCACCTCAACCTTGCCGGCATGCGTGCGCACGAGTTTCGCGAACTTCTGGCCCGCCAGCGTCTGCGTCGTCGCGAGCACGCCGACCACTCCGGATCGCGTCTGAGCAGCGGCGGGTTTGACGGCTGGCTCGATCGCGACGATGGGCACATCGTAGCGAGCGCGCAACGCATCGACGGCTGTTCCTGTCGCCGTGTTGCAGGCAACGACCACGGCTTTGGCGCCCTGACCGCGCAGGAACTCCATGATGGCGACGGCACGTCCGCGGACGTACTCCTCGGGGCGATCGCCGTACGGCGCGTAGCCGGAGTCCGCGACGTAGATCAGATCTTCGGCGGGAAGCTCGCGACGAATCTCGCGCAGCACCGACAGACCGCCCACGCCCGAATCGAACACGCCGATGGGAGCGTCGATTCGGGACTCGGGGCTCGGGACCCGGGACTCGGGGCTCGGGGCTTGGGACTCGGAGCGCGGGAGTCGGGAGCCGGAATCCGATCCTTGTGGGGTATTCCTGCTCATTGCTGCTCGTCGAGAAGCGACTTCAGCGTCTCCAGATCGAGCAGCAGTTCCGCCACCAGCTGAGCGGCCTCGAAATTGCCATACCGCCCCATGGCGAGCTGGAGCTGACGGGTGGATTCAATGATCTGTTCGAGTTGTATCTGCGCAGCGATTCTCGGAACTGGCTTCGCGGCAGGGGCTAGGGACGAGTCGCGTGTCTGTTCCCGCGTGCTTTCCAGCCGCATTCCATGTTGAGCGAGCGTCGTCGCGGCGCGGGAGCCTGACTCTCGTATCAGACCGAGGAGCAGATGTTCCGGTCCGATGTGACGATGGGTCAGTGCGTCCGCCTCTTCGCACGCGTATTCAAGAACGCGTTTCGCTTCGGCGCTAAACGGGATCTCAACCCTTAGCGGTAGCTTCTCGTGGGCCCGCCTGCTCTCCAACTCCCTGCGGATATCACCGAGCGGAAGGTTCAAAAGCAGTCTCCCCGCGTGACCTCGCGGTTCGCGTATCAGGCCCAGGAGGAGATGTTCGGTCTCAATCGAAGGCACCCCCATCCTGCTCGCCTCATACCGGGCGAAGAAGAGCGTCCGCCGCGCCGGCTCGTCGTAACGCTCGAACATGAGTGGTTGACTACGAGGCCTTTTCCATGATGCTTGCGGAGACTGCAACGCAGGCGTCGCAGATATAGACACGCGGGCCGACAAAGAAGATTCGCGGGCCAGCTACGAGCTTGGCGACCTGGCTGTCTCGCCGGCGGCAAAACGAACAGAAGAGCAGACGGAACATACGACCTCCTCTCGAGAGTGTATGCCCGCCGCCCCGTCGTTGCGTAGCCGCGTTATCGAGTGACGGCGACCGTCGACGCCACGCACGCGAAGTTCGCCGCGTCGTCGGTACTGCCAGTGCCATTCCACCTCGCGACCTGGCCCCACGGACACAGTGGGCGGGTGCGATCGATGGCGCCGTTCGTCAGGTGCGCTGCCTCGATGCGGCTCGGCGCCGATCCTGTCTTGATCCAGTCTTCGATCGCCCTCACCTTGTCGAAGCTGTCAGTTCCCGGTCCGCCCTGGCAATGGTTCATTCCAGGCACCATGTAGAGCTGTACCGATGAACCAACGCCTGCGCCACCCTGCGTCGCAAGCACTTTGTGGAAGAAGTTGATCGTGTTGTACGGCGTGACCTGCGGATCGGACCAGCCGTGATACATCAGCAGCTTCCCACCGCGCGCGAAGAACGGCCGGAGATCGGCGTTCGTCGATCCGAGCACGTCCTCGGGATCGGCAGCGAGCGCCAGGTCGAGATCGGTGCCGGCGTTGAATCGCGTTGCCTCCCACCCCTTGTCTTTCATGACCACATACTTGAACGCATCGACAGCGAGGACGAGCGGTTGTGCGTTGCCGATGACATTCCAGCCGAGCTCGGCGCCGGGCGCGAGACCAGGTAATATCGGGGCTTTGGTCGACGGATGCTTTGCGCCGGCGTACATCCGCGTTGCCGATTCAACCTGCGCGGGAGAGAGACACGCTGAGTCGTCCTGTCCCGAACACTGAAGCACCTTTGGGTCGAAAGAACACGCGCCCGGGTTTTCGAGCACGCCGTCTGTCACTCCGTCCCTGGCGTCGCACGCCGCCAGGACAGCTTGATGGATGAACGGATATTTCGAAGCCGGGATCGCACTGGCCGGTGTGGCGTTGACCGCGCGGTTGATGGCCACACGACCCGCGTGGAGATGAACGCCGTTCACCGCTGGTGCACCGGCGATGATGCCGTCGAAGTCAGCCGGGAAGCGCACGGCCTCAGTGATCCCTTGACGACCACCCTGCGAGCAACCGTTCCAAATCGATAGCGTGGGCGCGCTGCCGTAGAACGCGTCGATGATGGACTTGGCCTTCATCGTCATCTCATGCACGGCCCGATAGCCGAAGTCGACCACCTTTTCTGGATGGCCGAGTGCGAACGCCGCAGTGCCGCCGACGTGACCCGTGTCCGTACCAGCGGTCGCGTAACCTCCGAGGACGGCGTTGGCCATCGCAGGATAGGGTACGTTGCCGGCCCACCCCCCGTTGCCGACGGCCTGGAACTTCCCGTTCCAGCCTGTTGCCGGGAGCCACACTTCGATCTTGACGTCGGAATCAGACGAGGGCGTGAGCGTCGCAGCAACGCGACAGAACTCGGGAAGCTTGGCGAAGACAGGCGCGGGCGAGCCCGTCGCTCCAGGGGGCGTGAACGTGCCCGGGGCGACCTGCTGGGCCACCGTGACCTTTGAGTTAGGCAAGCTCAGCGTGGCGATGGACTCGCAGGTGGCCGCGGAAGCCGCCGCTGTCGTACACACGATGCCGATTGCCACGAACGCCGAGAGGAGTGTGCGTCCGGTCATGGTCGTTTCCATTCAACGCGGGGGCGGAGAGTCCCCGCTCTACGAGACGTTATTTCTTCGTATCTTTACAGACGAAATTCGCGGCCTCATCGATGCTTCCGCTGCCCTTGTAGCTCGCCACCTGCGGATAGGGACACAACGGACGCGTCCGATCGACTTTCCCATCCTTCGCATGCGAGGCCGGGATCATGTCGGGCGCTTTGCCTTGTTCCACCCACTGCTCCAGCGCCGTCAGCTCGTCGAAATCGTTCGGTCCCTCGCCGCCGCCGCAGTGCGCCATGCCGGGCGCCATGAACAACCGGTACGACGAGTGGACCTTCGACCGGCCGCCGTTCGCAGCGACAACGCGGTCGTAGTACGCGGTGCTGGCGAGCGGGGTGATCTGCGGGTCGCTCCAGCCGTGGTACTGAATCAGCTTGCCGCCACGATCGAAGAACGGCTTGAGGTTCGTGTCGCGCGCGTCGATAGCGCCACTCACGCCTTCCGTAAGCCGGGCGACGTCGGTCGCGACGTTGAACTTCTGGATGTCCCACTGCGGGTCGGCGAACACGAGATACCGGAAGTGATCGAGCCCGGTCGCACGCGCAGACTGTGACCAGCCCAGGTCGGTCCATCCCAGTTCGCTCCCGGGCGCCAGACCGGGAATCTCTCGCTTCGTCTTCGAATCGACGATGGGCGAGTAAATCAGCCGCGCGGTTTCAACCTGCGCCTGCGTCAGGCACGCCGGCTCTTCGCCACCCTTGCAGGCCAGCACGCCAGGATCGAACTTGCAGGCAAGAGGATTCTCGATGAGGCCGTCCTTCACGCCGTCGAGCCCGTCACACGCGGCCACGACCGCGCTGTGCAGGACCTGAGCTTTCGCAGTGGTAATCCGCGCTTCCTCTTTCTGCAGCGCCTGCGCAATGCGAACCGCCTGGGCCGTGCGACCCGACCAGTCGAGACCAGGTGACCCGGCGATGATGCCGTCGAAGTCACCCGGGAACATCTGCGCCGCTTTCATCGCCTGTCGGCCTCCCGCAGAGCAACCGGTCCAATACGAGAACTTCGGCGCGTTGCCGTAATACGCGTTGACGATGGCCTTGGCCGTGACCGTCATCTCGTGTTCGGAGCGATAGGCGAAGTCAGTCACCTTCTCGGGGTGACCCATCCCGAAGCTGGCGCTGCCGCCGACGTGGCCGGTATCGGTCGAGCTCGTCGCGTACCCGCGGCGCAACGCTTCAGCCATCGCCGCGTATCCGATCGATCCTTGCCAGGCGCCATTACCCACGGCCTGGAACTTCCCGTTCCACCCCGAGGTGGGCAACCAGACTTCGATCTTGATGTCTGAATCGCTCGACGGCGTCAGCGTCGCGGCGACGCGGCAAAATGTCGGCAACCCCGCAAACGCGGCTCCCGGACCACCACCACGAGCCTGAGCCCCGGGCGGTGAGAACGCGCCAGGGGCGACCTCGGACGCGGAGGTCACCTTCACGTTGGGCAGGTTCAGCGTGACCACGCTTTCGCATGACGCCGCGTACGCCTGCGTTGCCGGACCGAGCGAGAGAATGGCAAGTATTGATACGAAAAAAGTCGTTCGCTTCATACGCCTTATTACTCCATTGGCTGCGAAGTGTGGCACTGGGGGAATGAAACGGTCAACTAGCGTGATTCGGCCTTCGGGCGGAGGCCTACCGGGGGCTACGGGTTCAGCGTTCGGGGGCTACCGTAATCCCGACGACACCGCTTCGTTCGACCGACGACCGCAGGAATCCCGAGCGGCGCACTTCGTCGATGAACTGATTGGCTGCGTCGAGTGCGTCGCGACGGCCACCGCCCACAATAATCGTCTGTTCCACGCCGTAGAGGTCGTCATTGAGCAGCCGAAAGCCGCTGGCTCCCTTCACCATATCCGTCAACCGCTGCCGATTTGCACCAAACGCGTCGACGGTCCCGAGCTCCAGCAGGCGTTGGACGGCGTCGCGGCTCGTATCGTCGAGCTCAACCACCTGTCCCTGTTTCATCGTCCGCTTGAGGTACAACGCGATCGAATCAGCCCGCGTGGCGCCGAGCTTCCGCCCGGGTCGATCGATATCGGCAATCGATCGGATCGGTGAACCATCTTTGACGATGAAGGTCTGGTTCACGAGCAAGTACGGCTTCGAAAACTCCACGGGCCCCGCACGCTCCGGGTTGTAAGCGACGAAGCCGATCTCGGCTTCCCCATTTCGGACGGCGTCGATGACGCGCTGGGGGTTAGGGAGTCCAATCAGGGTTACCTTGATCCCGCGGGTGCGCTCGAGTTCTCGAGCGAGATCCACGACAACCCCGCGCGCCTCACCAGTCACGGGATCCTTTACTGCCTGAGCAGGATTCGACGCGAGGTAAGCCGCACGCACGATTCCGTCCTTGGCGAGCGGACTCGTTTGCGCCGCAAGTACCGACGTCATCGCGAACGCGATCAACATGAGTGCAAACTGCCTACCCATGGTTGTTCCTTGAATCGTAGCGACCTAGTCAGTACCAAAGGCCAGCAACACATTTCCCGGCGCGCCGCCGAAACGCATATAGCCGGAATTGACGAAGACCATGCCGTTGACGACGACCGGGCCTGGTCCGTCGATCGCGCCGCCGCTGCCCTTCACTCCGTTCACTGTCTTGTAGTCCTGCACGGTGTCGAAGTCCCACAGGATCGATCCGTCGCGAGTCGAGTGCGCGCGTAGGTGACCATCCTGGGACCCGGTGAACACGACACCGGGAATCGCCGTGAGCGCAGCCAACTGCGCCGGACTGCAGTTGGGTCTCGTCCCACAAGGTGGCGCCGGCGCGTGCCATGCTTTGCTGCCGTCGGCAATCTTCAGCGCCGTCAGTCCACCGCCTTGTCGTGGATCGAGTTGCCGCGACGTAGGCGTGCGAATGACAACGACGTCAGACGTCGCGGCGTAGACTTGCTCACCGTCGGCCGCCATTCCCCACTGCACACCGCCGTTGATGCCGCCCTGCGCGACGCGCGTCTCCCACATGATTTCGCCGTTCTTCTCGGGATCGATTGCCCAGACAATGCCGGACTTCTGCCCGGCGAGCAGCAGGTCGCGTCCACCCGTCGTCGACACGAGAATCGCCGGTGACCCGAAGTCGTAGTCCGGCCCGCTCCCCTCGGGGCACGTTGGCCCTTTCGGTTCAGTCGAGCACGCCGAGTTATACACATCGTCCGGATGCAGCTGCTTCGACCAGATCACGCGGCCGGTGTCGAGGTCGAGCGCCATCATCCCATCGCTCGTGGTGGTTGCGGGGGCGGAGTAGTTGTTACCAGTCGTTACATACAGCCGACGCCGTTTCAGATCGAGCGTGGGCGTGGACCAGATTCCCACGCCGGATGGACCCCATGTTTCGACACCATTCGGCGTCTTTCCCGTACGTTCCGGCGCACGCGCGATCGTGTACGTCTTCCAGACGACGCTTCCGTCACGGACGCGCAGAGCCGTGACGCTCCCCCGAAACGTACAGCACGGGTACTCCGGGTTGAGCGCGCGCGATTCCTCCCACGACGAGGCGCCAACGTATGCCACGCCATCGATGACGACCGGCGGCGCACTCAGTCGAACCGCCTCGTGCTCTTCGGGCCGCTTGCGCCAGATTTCTTTTCCCGTCGCGGCGTCGAGTGCGTAGAACCAACCCGTGAGGTCGCCGAAGAGCAGAACGCTGCGGCCGTCCGACGGCGCGGCAACGATTGCGGATCGGATCGATCCAGCGGCTTGAAAGGTCCACTGCAGACAACCGGTATCGGCGCGCAACGCGTGCACCACGCCGCCGGCGCTGCCGATGAAGACCTGGTTGCCGATCACCGTCGGTTGCGCGAAAGCGGAGATATCGCCTTCGAAGCCGAAGGCCCATTTGAGTTTCAGCTTCGACACTTGATCGGTGGTGAGCTTGCTGAGCGCCGCGGGAGCAAAGCGCGAGTTGTTCGGCGACGGGCTCCACCCGTTCCAGATCGGAGAAGCGCTGCTGGTGTCGATCGAGACCGTCCGATCGCCGCAGAATGCCTCGGGACGGGGCATCGGGTCGCCACCTGGTTTACCCAGGAATCGCGCGACGGCCTCTCGCTCGACTCGGTTCAGTTGATACGCGATCGTCATCATCGCACCGAAATCGAGCGTGCGCAGAATGCGCGAGCTCGGCATGTTCTGCAGCGCATCGCGGCTTGGTGTCCGTCCATCGGCGGGACGTTCGTGACACGCGGCGCAGCGCCGCTTGTAAATCGCTTCACCGGAAACGTCTTGCGCGAAGGCCGAAAAGGGCGCGAGCAGCAGGCCGGAAAGAATGACGGCGAGGCAGCGCATCGTCGTCACTTCGCTTTGCCGGTGTACTGCGCGTCGCTGACCTTCTCCATCCAGTTCGTCGCGCCGAAGCTGAGAGAGACCTGCGTCAGTCCCTCGGTCGGCACCGCACCGTGCCAATGCTTCACGCCCGCGGCCGTTACGAACGATTCCCGCGGTCCCATCTCGCGGATGGCGCCACCTGCTTCCTGTACCCGGGCGTGCCCCTTCTCGATGAGGATCACCTGGCCACCTTCATGGCTGTGCCAATTGGTGCGGGCACCCGGCTCGAAGCTGTATCGCAGCATGCGAATGTCGGTCGTTGGATGTCCGGTGACTTTGCCGACGAAGTTCTCCGGATTCGGCTGCGGCGGCGGCTCCTGTTGAGCCGACTGACTCCAAACCACCGAGGAAAGACCGACGAGCACAAGCATCGAGAGCGTCAGCGCACGCATCATGGGAACACCGCCTTCAGGGACCCGCACGTCCGAATTCGGCCGACCGGGAAGACAAAGTATAAGCCGGCATCGGCCTTCGTCCGACCAGGCCCGATCGAGGGCGTGTTCACCTCAGGGGAGCAAACGGAAGGCCTTTCGGTGGCGGGGGCGCACGGCGCGGAAGTGTCGATCGTCGAGCGTGACGATGGTTTCGATATCGAGACGCTCCGCCAAGGCAACAATGGACGCATCGGCGCCGCCCAGCGGGAAGTCGCCGTATTGTTTCACCAGGTCCGCGATCCGGGGCCAGTCGTCCGGCGTCGGGCCCTCCACGTGCATGCGGGTCAGACTTCTGAGGAACTGCGCCTCGATGTCGGGGCCGAGGCGCGTTCCGATGAGGTACGTGGCTTCGGCAATGACGAGCGTGGGGATGATCAGGCGATGCTCGGGTTGTTCGAGGACAGCACGACATCGCGCATGATCGCCGTCGTCCTCGTCCACGACTGCATAGAGCGGTCCGGTGTCAACGACGACGAGCATGCCCCCACTCCGCGGTGAGGATCTTCTCGACATCGCGGGCCGTGTGGCGGCGTCCGCTCCTGCCGAGCGCTGCGAATGGCAGGTCGCGCCGATCGCCAGAGGCCCCAAGGAAAGACTCGACGGCGCGGCGGACGATGTCGGAGACGGAAGTCTCCCGCCGCCGGGCCTCCCGCGCAAGCAGGGTCGCCAGGTCGTCGGGCAAGCTGATCGTGGTGCGCGTCATACATGCATACTAGCATACCCCTCGGCCGTATTCTCATTTGGCGACCGTGCGATACAGGCGTTGTGCTCTCTCACTGCGAAGCAGGAACGGAGCCGCTCACCGACCTGAGAAAGAACGGTTCCCAGAAGTCGCAGTGTGCCTCGCGCGGCCGCCTGTCTTCCTGAATCGGCCAATCGAGAACCAGATATTTGTCAGACCCTCTACCTTCCCCGGTTGGATGTTCGAAGGCCGGCCAATGCTTGGCGGCGGCGGCGTTCGGGTCCCCCTGCGCGGAAAAACGCATCCAGTAGCCGCTGATGGCCTCAAAGAGCGCCTGGTCCTCGGCGTTGAAGACATAGTTCGAGGGCGGGCCGAAGTTATTGCCGAAGACGAAATTGGTATCGAGACCGTGAATCACTTGGTCTCCGGCGACAGCCGGGGCCTCACGCTCGAAGGAATACAGATAGACGGGCGTCTTCGTCCGTTCGATCAGGCGTGCCACGCGCCGAGCTTCACACACCGCTTCGAAGTCGCCCGTTAGCTGCGAGAGCGCATGCTTCGGTGATGGAAAGTTTTCAGGTGGGTACATTGGCAGGATTGCAGGAGCATCGGCGCCGAACTCGGTTTCTACAGCCGTCGAGTACTGCTCAGGGGTCAGGCCGGCTGGGAAACTTCGATCCACATAGATCCAACCCTCGTCTCTGGTGGCGCCGAGCATGATCGGGACGCGGTTGAACGCGCCCACCTCGTAGAGTGTGCGCGGTTGATCGGGAATCTCGAGCCCATCGACCACCGGCCCCCACGGAGCGCGCGCTGTTTCGGCAAACTGTTGCTGGCCGGTCGGCAGAGCCAGCAACACCTCCCTCGCCGTCTTCGAGCGCAGGCACACGAGCGCTTGCGAAGGGTCTGTGCAGCCGAGTGCGGCGGCAAAGACGTCGCCAAGCGCCTCGGCATCCTCTAACGTCCGCCACCGGAACGTGGCGTACCCGCTCTGCATGATCGCGCGGCTGAAGTAGCCGTTGCTTCCCGGCGACACGACGTGCAGGCTCACGCTGTTGCCGCCTGCCGACTGGCCGGCAATCGTGACGTTGTCTGGATCGCCGCCGAACGCCGCGATGTGATCGCGGACCCAGGCGAGAGCGGCGCGCTGGTCGAGCAGGCCGTAGTTTCCGGACGAGGGATACGCGGGGTCTTCGGCGCTGAGCGCGCGGTGCCCGAGAAAACCCAGAGGGCCGAGACGGTAGTTGATGGCAACGACGATGGCGCCCGTCCGTTCGACGATGTTCCGGCCGTTGTGGGCTGGCAGATTCGATGATGCCGAGGTGAACGCGCCGGTGTGAATCCACACGAGCACCGGGGCCGGCGAGGCAGGCGGGGGATTGGGCGTCCAGATGTTCAACTTCAGGCAGTCCTCATTTCCCTGCGTCATGGTGCTTCCGGCTGGATTGACCTGCGGACACTGCCGAGGAGCGATCGCTTGCAGCGTCTCCGGCGCCCAGGGCGCAGCCGGCTGGGGCGGTTTCCATCGCAGGCTGCCGATCGGCGGGGCTGCGAACGGAATGCTGAGAAAGGCGCACGACGCGCCCAGATCCATGCCCTGCACCTCGCCGTTCGTCGTGCTGACCAGACAGGACACAGACTGCGTTTGGTGCTCACGTGATGACCACAAAACGAAAGCTCCGGTCGCCATCGCAATCATCACTGCCGACCCGAGCGAATGTTGCGCCATGCTCCTCATGATGTCCTCCGCCCGAGAGCATGAAGAGACGGCTCGACGAAGTCCCCGGAGATTTCCGGGAAATGTCCGGCTTTTACTCAAGCGTGATTGAGGGAAGAGACTGTCAGGATGACCGCTGTGTGACCGTGGAACCGGCAGCTTTCAAGAGCCGAATCGTCACCGGCATCGAGCCCAATCGGATCTCGTCGCCGTCAACGAGCGGCGCGGGGGTCGAGATGCGCTCACCGCGGAGGTACGTACCGTTCTTGCTCGCGAGATCTTCGATTGTCGCTGCACCGTCCGACACGCGAATCCTTGCGTGATGCCGCGAGACGGTCGGCGACTCGAGCCATACAGAGACGTCGGCATCGCGGCCCAGCAGATGTTCACCTTCTCTTAATGACACCTGCCCGTGCTCCCAGACGATCCAGCATCGCGCACGTTCTTCCGCCGACGGCACACGCGATCCCGAGATCGTGGCCGTTCCGGCAAACGCATATCCAAACCGGTGAGCGGTTCGCACGAAGTGGGCGCTCTCCGCCTTCTCGTCGAGGCCGTCGCGCACCTCCGCGACGAGGCTGCTGAGGGTTGACTCGGAGACAAAGGTGGCAGGCCACAAACGCTCGTGCAGCTCCGCCTTCGAGAGGGCCCTAGGCCGGTTGTCGATGAGCAGACGGAGCAGCTCGTAGGCCTTCGGGGACAGATGCCGTTGGACGTCACCCTTGAGCAGCTGGCGCCGGTCGGTATCGAGCGTGAACTCACCGAAGTGGACCTGCATCGCACTTCACGGGTTACGAACTTTTTGCGGGAGCAGGGTACAACATCGCGGTCTCTCGCTGTGAGGCTCCTTCTCCAAAAAGACAGGAACTTTCCAGGAAATTCGCCGGGACTTCCGACCCCGCACGGGCTCATAGTTCCGCGCGCTAGCCGGCTTGACCGGCTGGATTGCTGACAAATGAGTCAAGTTTTCCGCCGGTCTAGACGGCTCGCCCGCGCAGAGCGCGGGCAAGAAGATGCTGCGCTTGCGAGGCGGAGCCCAGATGCTGGTCGGTCCGAGGCGGAGCCTCGCTAGCTTCGATGAAACGCCAGGAAACCCCTCGACGCTCGGCCAACGGCACTATAGAATCGCGTCTCTCGTCCACCTCAATATCGCCTTTGCGAAACGGAGCCGCATGGCGCGGGTTACTGGTGGCCGGCGCCATCCTGCTCGTGCCGTGTCTGGCGATCGCACAGTCAACGCTCGCCGCCGTTTACGGAACTGTGTACGACGAGCAGCGAGGCGTGATCCCTGGCGCCACCATCACTCTGAAGAACCTCGACACCGGCCAGGTGCGGGCTGTCCTCTCCGATGGCACTGGCAACTTTCGCCTGGTAGGGCTACCTCCGGGGCAATACGAAATGCAGACCGCGTTAGCGGGGTTCGTTACCGACGTTCGGTCCAACGTCCAGCTGACGATCAGCGCGGAGGCCGAGCACGACGTGGTTCTCGAGGTCGAAGGCGTCACCATCCGCGAGACAGTAGCGGGCGTCATCCCATTTGCGGCGATCTCCAAAACTGCGTTGGGCCGCACGTTCACCACGAAGGAGATCGACGAACTGCCTGTCGCTGCGCGGGACTTCGCGAACCTCGCCCTCCTGACCCCGGGAATCCTGGCGAATCCCATCAACACGACGGTCGTAACGTCGGGCATGATCGGCCGTAACAATGCGGTGCTCGTCGACGGCTTGAGCCTCGACGACCATCTGACGTCGAACGCGCGCAGCGGCGTGTCGCTCGATAGCGTGAAAGAGTTCGTCGTATTGTCGAACAGTTTCAGCGCGGAGTACGGTCATGCCGCCGGCGCCGTTATCAGCGTGCTGACCAAATCCGGCATCAACGAGCCAGCCGGCCGCGTGGTCTACTACCACCGCGACGACGGCTGGAATGCCACGAGCGCGGCAGCGCGCTTGACGAATCCACCCGACGAAAAGACCAGGCTGGAACAGCAGATCCTGGGAGGGTTCTTCGGCGGAGCGGTCGTCCGTAACCGCGCATTCTTCTTTGGCTCCGTGGAGCACACGCGGCGGGACAGCGAGAATATCGTGACGTCTGGCGTTCTGCAGGTGTTCCGGCCCGGCGCGCCTACCCACCTTCCCGCGGAGCGTCGCAGGCCTCAGCTCTTTGCTCGAGGCGATATCGTCCTCGGCACGGCGAACACGCTGATCATGCGGTCACGGCTGGACCGGACCACGGTGACCAACGTGTCGATCGACCGGCTGCCTGGCCTGTCCGCGCCCGAGCGGCGCCTGGACCGTACCATTGACGACGGCGATCTCGCAGTGCTCGACAATCACGTGCTCGGCGCGAGGGGCTTGAACGAATTTCGATTCCAGTTCGCACGACGGATGGAAGACACCAACGTAGACGCATACTGTCCCGGGTGCGAGACGTATGACTACCCCGGGCTCTTCCTGGGGAAGGCCAATCTCGCGCCCGAACGTCGCACCGAGCGGCGCTGGCAGTTCGCCAACACGCTGACGTATCTGGTATCCGACAGGTTGGGCGACCACGCGTTCAAGGGCGGTGTCGATGCGTCCGCGATCGACATCAACGGGTTCCAGCCTGCCAACTTCGACGGCACATGGACCTTCACGGTGGACCGTCCGTTCGCCGCGGCGGACCGCGCGACGTACCCTCGGCAGTACCAGCGCAACGGCGGAGAGCCCTTCTACGATGTGAGCTCGCAGTTGTATACGGTTTTCTTTCAGGACCAGTGGCAACCGGCATCGCGCCTGACATTGAACCTTGGAGTCCGCTGGGATTACGAGGACGCCGTTCGTGTGGCACGCGATGCCGATAACATCGCGCCGCGCATCGGCGTGGCCTTCGATCCATCGCGCGACGGCAGAACCACAATCCGCGGCAACTACGGCGTCTACTACGATGCGGTTCTGTTCATGGCGCTCGTCAACACGATCAGAGGCAGCCAGGTGTTTCGCACACAGGTGGACAATCCGGGTTATCCGGACCCGTACGGCTTCAACCCGAATCGGGCCGGAGCTCCGACAAGCGTCGCGCCAAACGGCAGGCGGTTCGCAGATTCAATCAGGACACCGTATACGGAGCAAGCCAGCGTCGGCCTCCGTCACGTCCGCGGTCCGCTCTCGATGACGGCGGACGCGGTCTGGGCGCGCGGGCGCAACCTGTTGCGGCTGAGCGACGGCAACTACCCCAATCTCGACGACCCGCTGCGCACACGGCCCGACTCCAATTTCCAGCAGATCACCGTGCGTGAGACCGAGGGCCGGTCCTCGTATCGCGCCCTTCTCATAGGCGTGCAGAAGCCGCATTCGCGCCACTACTCATACGCCGTCGCTTACACGCTGTCGCGCGCCGAGCGCGACACCGAAGACTGGGACTTCGTGCCACAGGACCAACGTGACTGGGCCGCCGAATGGGGTCCCAGCGCGAGCGACGCACGACACCGCCTGGCGGGGAGCGCGAACGTAGACCTGGGACTCGGCGTTCGTCTGACGTCGATCCTGACCGCTCGCAGCGCGCTGCCGTACAACGTGACCACCGGCGACGACAACAACAGGGATGGGTCTCGAACCGATCGGCCCGCCGGCGTGTCGCGCAACTCGGCGAGAGGCGGCGACTCCTGGCAGGTCGACGCCCGCCTCTCGAAGGCGTTCGGGTTCGGCGCCCGGCGGATCGAGCTCATCGCCGAGGTGTTCAACCTGTTCAACCACAGCAACTGGATTGCGTTCGACGGCGTGGCGCGAAGCACGACCTTCGGCAGACCAACCGACGCGGCCGCGCCGCGCGAAGTGCAACTGGGGATCCGCGTGGACTTCTGAACGCTGTCACCGCGGGGCGAGTTCCGCGGTCCAGTTGAGGATGACGTTCGTCGAAGCAGTGGACTGGCCGTTGGCGGTGCTGATCAAGAAGCGCTGGCCGTCACGCGCCACGGCATAGTCCAGCGTATACACGTATGAGCCGCTGACCCCGGTCCGTGGAATCCCCGTCTTGAACAGCACGACTGGTGCGCTTGCCTCGAAGTTGTCCCCGGGCTTCACGCTCACCGCCATCAACGTTCCATCGGCGGCGACATAGAAAAGCTCGCGTCCATTCGCGCGCCATCTCGGCCGGCTGCCGCCGTTGGCCGAGATCTGCCGCGCGAACGTGAATTTGGGCAACGTCCCGACGTACACCTCGTTGATGCCGGACTCATCGGAGACGTACGCCAGCCACCGTCCGTTTGGCGAAAACTGTCCGAGGTTCTCGTTGAACTTCGATTGCAGGTAGGAAACCGGTTTACGGTCTGTTTCCGGTGCGATGGACATCGGGAGGAGCCACAGATCCCACTGGCTGGTCGGATGCTGGCTGGCGTAGGCGATGAATCGGCCATCGGGAGACCAGTCGCTGGGCTGCGAATTGTCGGACGACGTGATCAGCCGCTCCTCCATGCCGCTTCCGCTTACGTGCTTCTGATACAGGTTGGGCGGCGAACCTCGCGGCGATGCGAAAACGATCCGATCGCCTTGGGGCGACCAGGTGGCTTTCCAATCTCCAGCCGGATCCGACGTCAATCGTGAGGACACGCCTCGTGCGGTGTCGATCAACCACAAATCGCTCGCCCGTGTGTCGGGATCGAGCCGTTCGGCGGCAACAGTCATTTCGTCAGGAGAGAGCGAAGGACCTATGTAGGAGACGGACCCTCCGACATTGCCAATCGAGCGTCCGTCTCGATCGAACCAGGTCAACGGCGTCGTCGGCATCTTCATGGTCGCGTAGACGAGGGTCCCGTTCTCGGATACCGAGAACGCCCCGCGGGCTATCCCGTCCACATACTCGATCCGTTCTGCCACTGGTGAGGGTTCAGCGATCAGCTCGAGGCGTGCGGGATCGAAGGATGGGCCATCAACGTGCCGGCTCTCGTGCTTCTCGATGATCCAACGAGACCCAGGAGATATCCCGGCGCGTAATCGACGCTGACGTAGTCACTCAACAGGAGCCTCACGTCGGAGGAATCGAGCGTAGCGATGAATATGCCCCACTGCTGCGGCCGGGCGAAGTACACGTAGTGACGGCCGTCCGGGAGGAACACCGGCCAATGTCGCTCCGTATTGAAGCCGTCGGCCGGGAGCGGCACGGCGATGCCCCCAGCGGCGGGAATCCGGTACAACGCGCGGGCGACGTTGGCTGCGAAGAGAATTTCACCGTGGCGGCTCCACGTGCCTCCGCGCGGCAGAATGGCATCGCACAGCGTTTGGGGGGCCGGGCCGTCGATCTGGATCCTCTTGAGTTTCCCCTGCGAGAAGAAGCCAAGGGACTCGCTGTCCGGCGACCAGAACGGGAGGACCGCGCCATCGGTCTCCGGCAGCGCACGCGCGTCGAGCGACTCGAGCGGACGGACCCAGAGCAGTTGCCTGCCGTCCTGCCCGGTTGCCACGAAGGCCAGTTGCCGTCCGTCCGGTGAGATCATGACCGGCCCACCGATGTCGAGGTCGGCCAGCGTCAGTCCCTCGGGCGGCGAAAACGTCAGGCGCATCATGGCCGCGCCGGTCGGGCCGCGGCGCGCGTATGCGACGTTGAATGCAGTCACCACGGTGGCGAGAATTGCCAGCACTGCAGCGGCAAGCAGACCGACCTTCCAGGTCTTCCGAACCGGACGCGCGACAGGGGTCAACGACTGCTGCGCGTGCTCGGCGATCCACTTCAACTCCAGCATCAGATCGCGCGCGGTCTGCCAGCGGTTCTCGGGATCCTTGGCGAGGCAGCGCGAGACCACACGATCCAACGCCGGCGGCGTCAGCGGCTCGACGGAAGACAGCGGAGGAGGATCAGTGTGGAGGATCGCGCCGATCAGCGTCGCCGTTGTCGATCCCTCGAAGGCTCGACGCCCGCTCGCCATCTCGTAGAGCATCGCGCCAAACGCGAAGAGATCGCTGCGCGCGTCGGTATCGCGCCCGGCCAGTTGTTCCGGCGACATGTACGGAAATGTGCCGAGGAGCGCTTTCTCCACGGTGAGCGGATCCTCCGGGGAGATCGTGGGGAGGGAGATGAGGTCGGGAGCCGGCCGCAGTTTCGCGAGGCCGAAGTCGAGCAGCTTCGCGCCGTCCCTGGTCAGCATCACGTTGCCAGGCTTGAGATCACGGTGGACGAGACCCTGCTGATGCGCGTGATCGAGGGCGCTGGCGAGCTCGATCGCATGGCGCAGAACTTCTCGAATCGGCAAGGGACCTCTGACGAGGCGGTCGGCGAGCGTCTGCCCCTCGAGGTACTCCATGACCAGGAACGGAATTGAATCCGTCTGCGAGCCCTGCGCCTCCGGGTCCGGGGCCTCGCCGACATCGTGCAGATCGCAGATGTTCGGATGATTGAGCGCCGCGACGGCGCGCGCTTCACTTTCGAACCGCTCTCGCCGGTCGCGGTTGGCAGCGAACTCCCGGGACAGAACCTTGATGGCGACCGTGCGATCGAGACGGACGTCCCGCGCCTTGTAGACCTCGCCCATGCCGCCGGCCCCGAGGAGCCCGAGCACGTGATACGGACCGAGGCGTGCGCCGGTGGTCAACCTCACGTTGCGAATCCTGGGTGAGCGCTTGATTCAGCGCAAGGGGGAATCAGTGTATGGCAGGACGCTTACAGGAACCATCAGAAACCGTGTTGCGCCTTTTCTTCGACGCCTTCCCCACTATCAGAACCTGTCCAGTGGTCGTCGAGGATCGATCGAACAGCACCACTACTTCCTTCAGCACCGCTGTCCAAAACGGGGCGCCTTCGCTCACGCGGTCGCGTTCCTCCTCGGTGAGGACTTCGATTACAACTACTTCGGCCTGCCCGCCAACTACGTGGCCCAACGCTTAGATCCAGCCATCGCTCGGTCGTCCTCTTTCATCGGGCGGTAACGTCGCGATCAATGTCGTCGAGGCGGGCACGCTCTATCCAGGGCGCACCAACCAGTTCGACATGCGGATCGCCAAGCGCATCACTTTGAGGTCGGTGCGACTGCGCGGGATGTTGGATTTCGACAACCTGTTCAACTCGAACAACGTGCTCAGGATGAACGGGGCGTATGGCACCGACGGCGCCGCATGGGCGCGGCCGCAGGCGATCGTGCCAGCAGGCTGCTCAAGCTCGGGGCGCAAGTGTCGTTCTGAAGTGAGCGGTTTTCTCGACAGCGTGAGCTCTACGCGCAGACGCCAGCGCACAGAGAGTTGACCGTGAGTCGGCCTCCCAGGACAATTGCGCCGGACGGGTTCGCAAACCATGACCAAGGGACGAGTCTTCATCAGCTACCGTCGAGACGATGCGGCGGGCTTCTCCCATGCCATTTCCGACCGACTTGTCGAACATCTCCCCAAGAACCATGTGTTCATGGACGTGCTGGGAATTGCACCGGGTGCCGACTTCGTCAAGCAGTTGGAGTCGGCCGTCGATCAGTGTGACGTGCTGCTGGCATTGATTGGGAAGAGGTGGGCCGGCGAAGACGGCGCCGGTCAAACGCGCATTCACGACCCGCAGGATTGGGTGCGAGTGGAGGTTGCAACCGCGATTCGGCGAGGCGTCAGAGTCATCCCGGTCCTGTTGGACGGAGCCAGCATGCCCGCTTTAGAGAGCCTGCCGGAGGAACTGCGCCCTTTGGCGAGAATGAATGCGGTAGACGTGAGGACGAGCCGACTCAATGCCGACGTCTGGGACCTGACAGGCTCCACCATTACGGCGCTTGGCGGCAAATGGCCTCCGGACGAACCAGGCGGAAAGATCTACGCTGTGTTGTCCAGCATTTACGCCCTCTTTGCCGGTGCCGTCGTGCTCTTTGTCATGCTCGGCAGCATGCTCATGACGGAGGTTGGCATTCCCACAGTTCTTGGCAGTCTGCTCTTCGTGCTGAATGCCGTCGTGCTGCTAAGGCTACCCATTCACCACTGGGTTCGAACGCTTACTCGGAACCGCGCCTTGAAAATTGCCGCCATTGTTCATGTGGTCGCGTTCGCGGTCATGTCGGCTGGTGCAAGCGGTGTGGACGGTGTGATGGTCTTTGTTTTCGGGATCGTTCCGGCAGCATCCTTGTATCTGGCGTCATTCGCGATGCAGCGACGTGTCCGAAGCTAGGAAGTCTGACGCCGCCGTTCGGGGGCGCATGAACTCGAAGCTCCGTCTCACCCGCTCGGCCAACGCTCCGACAAGTATTGCGGAATGCACCCCGCAAGCGCGAGTGAGGTCAATCGCGTAGCGCAAAAGCGATGAGCGAGTTGCCCGATATCACCGCGACGTACTGCTTTCCATCGACCGAGTACGTCATGGGCCCGTTAGCGATCTGACCGCCGAGGCTCGCCTTCCACAGCTCGGCCCCGGTGCGCGCGTCGAGCGCATAGAAGTATCCCTCGCGCCCGCCGGTGAACAGAAGATCAGTGGCGGTCGTGAGGTTGCCGCTGTCGGTGACATCGAACTGCTTGAACGTCCATTTCTTCTGGCCAGTCAGTGGGTCGATGGCGATCACAGCGCCATTGCCGGCCGCATCTGTCCACGTGTTGATCGGCGTCGCACGACCAACCCGCACACCCGGCGCACCCGTCACGCCCGCGTACGGTGTTGCGCCACCACCCAGGAAATTGCGTCCTGGAACGTACTGCGAGCTCTCAGGCTTGAAGATCGACGCGTAACCGTCCCAGGCCGAGAGGTAGAACAGCCCCGTGCGAGGGCTATAGGACGGTGAGTACCAGTTGGTGCCGCCTTGCACACCCGGCCACGTTGGTTGCCCTTCAGGTTGTGGCGTCGGAATGGGCCGTCCCTTGTCGTCGATGCCGCTCGCCCAGTTGACTTTCACGAACGGCGTCGCTGAAAGAAACTTTCCGTTCGTGCGATCGAGCACGTAGAAGAAACCGTTTCGATTGCCCCAGAGGATCGCTTTCGTGGGTGTGCCCTTCCAATTGATATCGGCGAGCACGCCGATCTGGACGGAGTCGTAATCGTAGGGATCGTGCGGCGAGAACTGGAAGTACCACTTGAGTGCCCCGGTGTCGGGATCGAGCGCCAGGACGGAATCTGTGTACAGGTTGTCGCCCATGCGCTGGGCAGGATTGAAGTCGGGGCCGGGATTGCCGACGCCCCAGTACGTCAGGTTGAGCGCCGGATCATAGGAGGGCGTCACCCAGACAGAGGCTCCTCCTGATTTCCAGGAATCACCGGACCACGACTCGTTGCCCTTCTCCCCCGGCCCAGGAATCGTATACACGCGCCAGAGTTCCTTCCCCGTTTTGGCGTCGAACGCGGCAATGAAACCGCGAATACCGTACTCGCCGCCACCCGATCCCACGAGCACCTTGTCCTTGACGACGAGTGGCGCCATCGTGATCGAGTAGCCAAGCTTGGGATCACCGACAGTGACGTCCCACAGCGAGCGTCCCGTCGTCCGATCGATCGCGACGAGATGCGCATCGAGCGTGCCCATGTAGAGCGTGTCGCCGAGAATCGCGACTCCGCGGTTGTTGGCGCCACAGCATACGCGCGCGTCTGGAGAAACGGTATAGCGGTATTGCCAGAAGACTCGGCCCGTTTTTGCATCGACCGCCAGGACATCGTTGGGTCGCTGCGTGACGTACATGATCCCGTCAACGACGATGGGCGTGGACTGCCACGCACCGAACACCTGGTTTGGCAGGATCCATTTGAGCTCGAGGTTCTTGACGTTGGCAGGCGTGATCTGCGTCAGTTGGCTGTGACGGTGGCCGGCGTAGCCGCCGGAGTACGTGATCCAGTTCTGCGGCTCGTCCGCCGCCTTCAGCAAACGATCGGAGGTCACCTGCGCGTCGATAGTCGACAACGCCGTCACGATCAACAAAGCGCTCAGCGCTACATGTCGTGTCATACACCATCCTCAGAAATGACACCGGGTGTGATTTCCAACCTAAGGCGACCGGAAATCACACCCGGTGTCTTCTACTGGCGACGCAGCGTCAGCAGATACGCCACGACATCGGCGATCTCGTCGTTGCTCAACTTCCCCGCGTAGGCCGGCATCGCCGACTCCTTTGCGACGTCGAACGATCGCACGTCCTTCTTGACGATCGACACCAGCCGCTCTTTCTCGTCGATGAGCTGCACGGTGTGGGTGTCTTCGTTCAATCGGCGTCCGCGGATCGTTCTTCCATCACGCATCACGATCCGGACGGGGCGGTTGATCGGAAGCAAGGCCGAGGCAGGATCGCGGACTGAGCGTTCGAGCACAGCCGGCGCGCGAGCGATTCCGATATCGCTCAAATCGGGAGCCACGCGCGGACCCTGTCCGGCCACACGATGACACGAGGCGCATTCGCCTTTGCCCTGGAAGACTGCGCGCCCCCGAGCGGCGTCTCCAACCCTCACCGACGCGCTCGTGTCGAACCCGGCGCGAATGAAGGCGACGATGCCGGTGAGCTCGGCGGGGTCGAGTTTGAATGCCGGCATCCCGCCCGGGGTGCCGCGTGTGATCGTCTGCGCCAGATCCTCATCGGACTGCGAGCGCCGGAACAGACCACGCCGAAGATCGATGCCCGAAATCTGGTCGCCATCGCGCCCGTGGCATTGGAAGCATTGCGCGTTGTAAGAGAGGCCGCCGCGTGCGATGTCGTCCTGGGTGTACTGTCCAGGATGATCCACGGTCAGGATCTGGCTGTTGGCCGGCGCAAGAAGGCCAATAACGCCGGCGACCGCGAACAAGAAGGCTCGGAAACGCATGTCGGCACCTTGTACACGACGACGTCGTTGATGTCCACTGCCGTTCCCGGTTCCAAGTTCCAGCTTCCGGGGGACATTACGGTCTGTTGCCAATCGCGAACAGACTCGCAGCGCCGCGGACATACATGACGCCCTCGGAGAGGGCCGGCGTCGCCATCAGCAGCTCGCCGATCGAGTTCGTGGCGATGTGCTCGAACTTCTCGCCGGCGCGAACGACCAGCATGTCGCCGTCCTCGTTGGACAGATAGATTTTTCCATCGGCTGCCACAGGCGAGGCACTGAATCCACTGCCGACCAGCGGCAGTCGTTGACGATAGATCTCCCTGCCCGTCTTCAGGTCGTAGGCGTCGAAGACACCGTTGTTCGCCAGCAGGTAAAGCAGTCCCCTGTAAGCGAGCGGCGTCGGCATATAGGAGCCCCGGCCCGAACGGCTCCATGCGATGGCGTCGCTGCTCGTCTTATCTCTCGCAAGGGTGAGGTCACCGCGGGATCCCGGCTTCACAACAAAGAGCGGACGCTCCGGGGCGCGGCCACTGGCGACGACGATGAGATCGTCGGCGAAGATTGGCGTGGGCGCCGTGATCTTCGAGGAGCCACCAAGCCGCCACAACTCGTCTCCGGTGCGCGCGTCGTAGCCGCGGATGAAATTCGAGGCATTGGTCACGAGTTCCGGCCCCGCGGCCGTCATTGCGACAGTCGGTGTTCCCCACGACGGCAGCTCCTCGCGCATCGTCTTCCACACCGTTTTACCGGTTTCGACATCGAGCGCGAGCATGAATGAGTCCGTCTGCGTATCGCACTGCAGGATGACGAGACCGTTCCAGATGATGGGCGAGCTGGCGGGGCCCCATTCGTAGGTCGGGATGTCATAGGCACCCATGTCGACGCGGCCCAGGTCCACATGCCACAACGGCGTGCCGTTGATGTCGAACGCGTGCACACCCTCGGAGCCGAACCAGGCCACGACGATTCGACCGTCGGTGACGGGAGTTGCGCTCGCATAGGTGGACTTGATGTGTCGCTTGTTGCGAGGAGCTCCTTCGCGCGCCACACGCTCCCAACGTATCCGGCCCGTGCGCTTGTCGAGCGCGTACAGCACCCACTTGTGGATCGAGCGATCGTCCGAGGCATCACCGTCGCCGTAGAGCCCGGGTTTGAACGTCGCATCCTTCCGGCTGCTGATGGCGGTCGTGACGAACACCGTATTGCCCCACACGATCGGGCTGGAATGAGCGAGGCCCGGGATCGGCGTGCGCCACAAAATGTTCTTTCTGCTCGCTCCGTCCCATGTGTCCGGCAGCCGCTGCCCGTCCGCCACGCCGGACGCCTGCGGTCCACGGAATGAGGGCCACTGGCCGGTCGACGTCGACACGGGAGTACCTGGCAACGGCCCGCGTCTCGGTTCGGCCGTGAGCACGATGCGACGTTCGGGTACGACGACCGTCTCGCCTGCCGGACGCCACTCACTGCGATCGAGAATCATTCGGCGCTCGATGCACGTGTCGTTCACGAGCGCGAAGGTCAGATGTCGTCCGTCGACAGCAACCGTGTAGCGCGCGGCGTCAGCGCACTCGGCAGGCGCGCCGGCGAGGCGCAATACGATCTCGGCGCCGTTGATCGTCCAGGTTCCCTGCATCGACGGCCAGCCCTCACCCGCAAGGGAGAACGTGCCGTCGCCGCGGAACTGCGCGGAGAACGCGCCAAACCTGAGCGGCGTGTCCGGAATGGCCACGGCTGACTGTCTGGCATGGCCGACATCCGAGACCAACACAACCACGGCCAGGAAGGTTGCGACGAGAATGGCGCCACGCATCGGCTCGTATATATTGAGCCCTTCAGGGGATCTGACGCCATGACGAGATCGCTCTCACGCCGGCGACTGTTCAAGAAAAGTGCTGCCGCGGTGGCGAGCGCTGCCCTCGCCTCGCAGAATGCCACGACCTTCGGCCAGGCGCCAGCCGTGGTGACTGCACGAACGTTTCGCGCATGGATTTCACTCGGGACGGGCCGCGGACGAACCACGCTGCAGGATGTGCGACTACGCCCGGTCACCGGCCGCCAGGTCGTCGTCCGCACTGAGGCCTGCAACCTGTGCTACTCGAACGTCGGCGCGGTTCTCGGCATTCAGCCGGCTCCTCCCACAACCGGGGCAGCCACTCCTGTCAACGCTGGCCTGGCCGGGGCCAACACGAACGACATGGCGCTCATACAGGGTCACGGCGGTGTGGGCATGGTCGAGGCAGTCGGTCCCGAAGTGCGAAGGGTCCAGGTCGGCGATCGCGTATGTGTATCGGGCACGCCGCAGTGCGGTTCCTGCTATCACTGCCTGCGCGGTCGCGCGGACGTGTGTCAACTGCTCGGTCGTAACCTCGCGGGAGATCTCGCGCCGGTGGCCGATCTGCGTGATGGCACTCCCGTGTACTCGAACTCGCACATCGGCGGTCTTGCCGAATTGATGATCACGCCCGAAGAGTGGGTCGTGCCCGTCGTCACAAAGGCCACTGCCGTGGACCTCGGCATGGTCCTGAGCTGCGTGAGCGTCGCGGGACTGGGGGCGACGACGTCTGGAACGCTTGCGGTGGTTGCGCCGGGATCTGTGGTCGCGGTGGTTGGGTGCGGACCGCTGGGGCTGAGTGCCGTTCAAGGAGCCAGGATCGCCGGCGCCTCGACGATCATCGCCATCGATCCAATCAGGACGAGACGCGAGCTGGCCATGAAGATCGGTGCCACGCACGTGCTCGATCCGAACGCTGAAGGCGACGGCATCATCGAACGCGTGCGTAGCCTTTCGAATGGACCCACCAGCCGCGCGTGGAGCGGCGGTCGCGATTCAGGAGGCCGGCGCAGCGGCGCCGGCGCCGATCTCGTCGTCGAGGCAGCGGGCGCTGAATTCGTTCGACCCAAACTCGAAGCGGGCCCCGATCCGACCGGCATTCTGCCGATGCAGCAGGCCTATCAGATGTGCAACGCGGGCGGTCACGTCATCACCACGGGCCTCGTGCGCGGTACGATCGCGCTGCCGGCGTTCTTGTTTGCCATCGGCGGGATCTCACACTCGGGCGGCCAGGCCGGCGGCGCCAACCCGATGCGCGACATCCCCCGTTTCGTCGCGATGCTCGACAGCGGCCGCTACGACGCCAAGTCGCTCGTCACGCGCGTCGTTCCGCTCCAGGACATGCTGGGCGCCTACGAGGAAGTCGCCTATCGCACTACCGTGACCGCAATCATGACCGCGTGAACGTCGGGTGTCAGGCAGTGAATCGTGAACGCCCGTCGGTGTCAGGCGGTGAATCGTGAATGTACGGGTTGATCGCGCGCCAGGCCCGCGATGGCGCGCAGCGACCACGCCAGGCCCACGATCGCCGCGACCGTCCCGCAGACAACGAAGCACATCTCGGCCGCGCCAAACTCGAGCGACTCACCCGCCCTCAGCGCCTCGAAGCGATCGGCGGTTGCTCGCCATCCGTTGGCGCCCAGCCATCCCCATCCACCGGTCAGCAATCCCAGCGCGGGCAAGGCACGGCGCTGTCGCGATCTCAGAACGCCGAGCGTCAACAGGACCATCGCGATGAGGTCGACGAGATAGTAAGGGGAGTAGAGCTCGGGCCATGACGCCCACGTCTCGATGGGTGAGTAAAGGACCAGAACCCAGAATGTGTAGCTGGCCAGCCGCTGATGCGGTCCGGACGTCGCCGTCATACCGAGGTCATGGTAGTCGAGCGGTCGGGTGTCAGGCAGTGAATCGTGAACGAGCCGTCGGGTGTCTGTGGGTGTCCAGTGAATCGTGAACGCCAACTCCGCTTCCCGCGCATGACGCGTGAGAGCCCGGCTAAAGCCGGACACTAACATCTGTTCCTGTCGCGCGAGGCCGGACGACTCCGTCCCACGATCGAACAGGTCCACGCATCACGGCAGCGTAAACCGCCGATTTGCTCGCGGTGTCCCGCCTTCCGGCTGCAGCAAGGCTATGGCACGTCCTTTGACGAGAACTTCCCGCCGTCAACACCGTATTGGGCAGCAGGAGGGCGTTCATGAACCACAGAACCACCGTCTTTGCGCTCGCAGCATTGCTGCTTGCCGGGTCCGCATGGGCGCATCACAACATGTCAGCCCTGTTCGATTTCAAGGATCGAGTGACGCTGACCGGCACGCTTACCAAGATGGACTGGAGAAATCCGCACATATTCGTCTACGTCGACGCCAAGGTCGGCGACAAGGTGCAACCCTGGTCGATCGAGGGACCTCCCCCGAATTTCTTCCGCACACGAGACATCAACAAGGTCGACGTGGAACAGGCGATCGGCAAGGTCGTCACGGCAGAGGTCAGCCGCGCCCGTGATGGGTCCAACGCCGGACTCCTCCGCACGCTCTCGTTGCCTGATGGGAAGGTGGTGTCGGCATGTCCGCAAAATTGTTGAGTTCGATCACCGTCGCCGTCCTGCTGCTGGCGCCGCTCAGCAGCGAGGCTCAGCTTCCGCGCGATCCCGTCGAGCGAGCTCGCATCATCTCGCAAATCATGGAGACGCAGTCCCGCCAGCTGACCTTGTTCGATCGACAGGGTCAGGCTGTCGGCGTGGTTGGACCACGGGACCTCTACAACCAGCCTGTTTTTTCACCGGACACGAAACGCGTGGCGGTGATCAAACCGGACCTGGACAAAGAGACGAACGATCTCTGGGTCATCGACGTCGCCACCGCCAAAGGCATTCAGATCACGTCCAGCAAATCGCGCGAGGGAGCCAATTCGCCGGCGTGGTCGCCGGACGGAAGCCAGGTCGCTTACGTTGCGTTGCGTGATGGTTATTTCGGTCTCTACCGAAAGGCGTCGAACGGCCAGGGCAGCGAAGAGCTCCTGTTCAAGAACTCCGCGCCGATGACGCTGACCGACTGGTCTCAGGATGGAAGCCATCTGACGTACTTCTCGACCGATCTTTCGGGAGGTGGTTTGTACGCGCTGCCGTTGAACGTGCAGGGAGAGCGCAAGCCAATCGAGGTCCTCCGCAACAAATCGCAATTACAGGGTCCGCGTCTCTCGCCAGACAACCGCTTCATGACGTTTACGTCCAATGAAGCCGGGCGCTTCGAAGTCTACGCCATCCGATTCGATCCGAACGCTACCTCACCAGCCACACCAGTTCAGATCTCCGATCAAGGTGGCACCGGTATGGTGTTCTGGCGACGCGACGGCAAGGAACTCTATTACCTGGCAGCTGACCGGGCGATCATGGCCGTGGAGGTGGGCGGCGGTTCGACGGCGGCGTTCGGCAAGCCGACGTTACTATTCCGCCCGTCCGCTGACATCGTCTCTGCTATCGGGCCGGGAAACGCCAGCGTTAGTCGCGACGGCGAGCGATTCGTGATCGCTGTTCCTCGTCCGCAACTGCGGCAGTTGACGATGTTCGATCGGCAGGGGAAGGTGCTCAGCACGATCGGTCAACCTGGTTTCTACAACCAGCCCAATCTCTCTCCCGACGGAACGCGTGCGGTCGTCATGCGAAACGACCCACAGAGCGGCAACGTCGACATCTGGACGATCGATCTCGCGAGCGGCAAGGGAACGCCGATCACCAACGACGTCTATCCGCAGAACGCGCCGATCTGGTCTCCCGATGGCAAGCAGGTGGCCTATGTGTCGACCAAAGACGGCTTCTCCGGCATCTATCGGAAAGCGGCGGACGGAACCGGTGAACCCGAGCTCCTGTTCCAGTACACCCCCGGAGCAGGAATGGTCCTCACCGACTGGTCGCCTGACGGAAAGTTCCTGACGTTCTTCACCGGCGTCATCGTCGTCGTGCCGATTGGCGACGATAAGAAGGGGTTGGAGCGGAAAGAGATCGACTGGCTGCGCGAGGACTACGACGCCGGGCAGGGACGCTTCTCTCCTGACAATCGTTACCTGGCCTTTCTCTCGAATGAAGCCGACGTAGATCGCGGTGAGGTGTACGTGCGCCCGTTCGATGCCAGCAAGCCTGATGCGCCAGGCCCGGGCAACGCGGTGCAGGTGTCGAAGGATGGCTCCATCGGCATGATCACGTGGCGGCAGGACGGGAAGGAACTTTATTTCATGACCCGCAACTGGGAAGTCATGGCCGTCGAGGTCACGACGACTCCGACGTTCAAAGCGGGAGCTCCACGGCTTCTGTTCAGCCTGCCGGGTCCTCTGCCAGGTAACCCGATGCAGTGGAAGAACGTCAGCAAGGACGGCGACCGGTTCATCTTCGCGATGCCGACGCAGGCAGGCCCCACCGCACGTTAGCCAGGTCACGGTCAGGTTGAGGCGGGTCTTTATTTAGACCCGCCTCGAACGACTGACTCAGTGATATCCTTCCGGCTCTCCACAGTGCACCGCGTCGGCAACAGAGAGGCAGTCATGCGCACTCTGACCTGGTGGACATTGACGTTCGCGATCGTCCTGGTGACGAGCGCACCTCGCGCACAACAGGGTGAGCCCACCAACCCATTTCAGGGAAACGCCCAGGCGATCGGCCAGGGCCTTCAGCTCTTCAGATCCTCGTGCGCGAGCTGTCACGGTCTCAATGCGAAGGGTGTGCGGGGACCCGATCTCACGACCGGTCAATGGTCACGCGGCGGAACCGACGCGCAGTTGTTCCGGACCATCATGCAGGGCATTCCCGGAACCGACATGCCCGGCGCGCAGAACGCCGATGCCACGCCGGATCAGGTCTGGGCCGTTATCGCATATCTGCGAACATTGAGTGCATCTGCATCGGCCGAAGACGCGCGCGGCAACGCCCAGAACGGCGAGACGCTGTTCTTCGGAGGAGCGGCGTGCAGTAAGTGCCACATGGTTCGCGGCCGCGGAGGACGGCTGGGCCCCGATCTCTCACGCATCGGCGCGACGCGTTCGCGGACGGCGCTGATCACCGAAATTCGCACTCCGAGCAGGTCTTTCACCGACGGCTACTGGCCATTGACTGTCGTCACGAAAGACGGACGCCGCCTGCGAGGCGTGCGCAAGAACGAGGATCCGTTCTCGCTGCAAATCATGGACACGAGCGAGAAGATCCTGTCCTTCGACCACAGTGACTTGCGCGAGGTTATCCGGGAACCGCGTTCTGTGATGCCCGACTACAACGCCGATCAACTGACCGACGCTGAACTCGACGATGTGATTCGTTATCTCAGGTCTTTGCAGCCATGAGACGCCGCATCTTGCACCTCGCGTTGCCGTGTGTCGTGCTCACCTGTGTGGTGGGCGCTGGTCTCTCAACCGTCCTGGCGCAGCAACAGCGGGACCCGAACCAGTGGACGACGTATTCCGGCGACGACAGTGCCCAGCGACATAGTCCGTTGACGCAGATTACGCCGGCCAACGTCGGAAGACTCGCCGTGCAATGGATGTTTCAGACTGGTGTCGCCGGGCGTCTCGAGGCGACGCCACTCGTCGTCGACGGCATCATGTACTTGACCGGACCCGACAACCACGCCTGGGCACTCGACGCAAGAACCGGCCGCCAGATCTGGCACTACCGGCGGCAATTGCCTGAGCGTCTGAACATCTGCTGCGGTCGTGTCAACCGCGGCTTCGCCATCCAAGGCGATCGCCTGTACATGACGACGCTGGACGCCCACCTCCTGTCTCTCGACGCCAGGACAGGTAACGTGCTGTTCGACGTCGAGATCGACGATCACACGAAGAGCTATACCGCGACCGTCGCGCCGCTCATCGTCAAGGACAAGGTCATCGTCGGGATCGCGGGAGCCGAGTACGGCATTCGCGGGTTCATCGATGCGTTCGATGCGAATACCGGAAAGAAAGCGTGGCGATTCTGGACCGTGCCCGAACCAGGACAACCTGGCGGCAACTCGTGGTCGGGTGACGCCTGGCGGCGAGGGGGCGGCTCCACATGGGTGACTGGCGCCTACGACCCATCGCTCAACCTCGTGTACTGGGGAACCGGCAACCCAGCGCCGGATTCACTCGGCGACGTTCGTCCTGGCGACAATCTGTACACCGATTCGGTGGTCGCACTCGACGCCGACACCGGCACGCTGCGCTGGCACTATCAGTTCACGCCGCACGACGTGCATGACTGGGACGCGGTGCAGGTGCCCATTCTCGCTGACCTGACCATCAACGGAGCACCGCGCAAGGTGCTGATGACGGCGAATCGCAACGGTTTCTTCTACACACTGGACCGGACAAACGGCGCGCTCCTTCGCGCACGCCCATTTGTCCGCACGACCTGGGCGCAGGAAGTTGGGCAGGACGGCAAGCCGATTCTGCTCGAAGCCAACCGGATTGGGCCCGAGGGCACCGTGACGTGTCCGGACGTGGGCGGTGGCACCAACTGGATGTCGCCGTCGTTCAATCCGGGGACCGGGTTGTTCTATGTCACGACACGCGAGGTGTGCGCAAAGTTCTACGCATTCCCGCAGGAGTTCGTACCGGGCCACCTGTATTGGGGCGGCGCGGTCGAGACGATTCCTGGCGAGCCTGGCTACGGTGCGCTCCGTGCGATCGATCCGGTATCCGGACTTGTGCGTTGGGAATTCAAGTACCCACGGCCGTCGTTCGGCGGAACGTTGAGCACGGCATCAGGCCTCGTCTTCGCGGGTGAAGAAGACGGCAACGTGATGGCATTCGACGCGGCGAGCGGCAAGAACCTGTGGCGTCTGCAGACGGGAGCTGGGCTGCGAGCCGGTCCGATGTCCTTCATGCACAACGGCAAGCAGTACGTGGTCGTCGCGTCGGGTCAAACGATCATTGCGTTGGCGTTGCCAGACGGACGCTAATCCCTGGCGCGTAATCGCCTCATGCCACTCGCCGGCCTTCGTCAGGGCTTGGTCACCGCGGCCGCTTCGCCCGGCGTCGAGCCACCGGAGAACAGCTCTCGGCCATCGGGAAGCGTGACCGTCTTCGCGTTTGCGACAGGCTGGCCGGACTTGGCGCGGTAGCCTTCGATTTTGACCTCCGTGCCCGGCGGGATTGAATCCTTCCTCCAACCCATGCGCAGCAAGGCGTTCGGGGGACCCATCTCGAATCGCCAGGTGACTACGGTCCCGTCAGCTCCTTTGACGTCAACGTAAATCCAGGAGTGCGGATTCACCCAATCCATCTTGTTGACCGTTCCGTTCACCGTCACCGGCTTGTTCGCGTCGAACTCGGCGGCAAAGGAATGATGCGCCAAGGCCGGACGATGGAACGCAAGCAGCGCAGCGAGGGCTACCAGTAAGTAAAGTCTGGTCTTCATCGGTACATCTCCTGCCTTCTCGGTGACCCGCGTCACTTGCCGGCCTGCGCTCGGCCTGGCGCCAGCTCGAAGCCGAAGACATTCGGAAGAACTTGGCTGCCTTCGGCGCACGCAAACTCCATCAGCTCGGTTTTCGGATCTGCTGCCTGAAACGTGCCGGCGATCTTGATGGGTCGCGTGAACATCTTCGGATCTTCTATCGTGATTTGGTAGTCGAGGATGTTGGGATCGATCCTCGTAAAGCGCTCAACGGTGTGCAGAGCGTCGCTATGGTACGGGACGGTGCGGCCCAAGGACGTCTTGTCGTTGAAGTTGGTGGTATCGACCACCAGCGTCTCGCCCTCCCAGTGGCCGACGGGATCTCCCATGAAGAGTCGGATGTTCGATCCCACGTGCGCGCGGCCGTCGGTTGGGATGACCCGCGTCACATGGTTGTATTCGTACATCATCACGAAATACCCCGGGCGCTGGATGATTTGGTACGGATGCCTGTCGTCCGCCTCCAGAGGACCAGGCAACACGCAGCGTGCGGCCTTTTCAACGTAGGCAAGAGAGGCTGGAGGGATCATCTTGGGAATGAACGCGCGACGGGCGGCATCGGCTTCGGGCCGCCACGGCAGTACACGATCGGCCGGATCGATCACGCCCGCCGGGCGCCCCTGGAGGACGGAGCGATCTTGCGTCGTGAAGACACCGGTGTTGAAGACCGTGGGATAGGGTTGACCGGTGCTCCCGAAATCGCCGAGCGGCGTGCTCGGAGCATTGGCCTCTTGAAGGCCGACGCCACGACGCGCCCAGGCGCCTTGCATGTCGGGATGATTGTCCGCCGTGCGCGGAGCGACGTACTTTGCCGCCGCCTTCTCTTGACCGTTCAGCGGAACGGCCGTCACGACGAACGCGAGGACGGCTGTTGCGACGGATATTCTGGACAGTACGGCGTTCATTGCGGTACTCCTACGGGTTTCGCGTTGCTATACCTTTTGTCCTGGAGGTAATAGACGCACTCGTACTCCAGGATCTTGACGTTCTTGTCGATGCGGCGATAGAGCGGCATGCTGATCTTCCAGGGCCGCGAGAACACTTTTGGATCCTCGAGTGTCGCCTCGTACATGATGTGCGAGGCGTCAATCGGAGTGTAGCGTTCCACCACGTGCAGAGCATCGCTGTGAAAGTTTCCGGCGTGATCGAGCCACGTCCGTTCATCCAGATTGGTGACATCCACGACCAATGTGTCGCCTTCCCAACGGCCGCGTGAGTCTCCCATCCAGAAATCCGGAAAGCCGGCCGGATGGGGCGAGCCGTCGGTAAACACGTGGCGTCGGGCGTGCGCGAATTCGTAGGAGAAAACGATCACCTTCGGCGTCTGAATGATTTCGAACGGGAAGGGCATGTAGGTCACCCGGGGGACGCCTGGAAGATAGCAGGTGACTTCTGCCGGGTCGTCGGTCTCTCGATGCTCGAAGTTGTCCCGCTGCTTTGCGGCCGCGGCTGGCAGATACGGGATGGTTCCGCCCTCTACGACGCTCTGTCCCGGGGGAAAATTCAGAGCCCCGGTGTGATCCTGTAAGTCCCAGGCAGCGCTGTTGAGCACCTGCCAGACGCCGCTCAAATCAGGTTTGCCGTCCGGACCGCGCGGGATGTTGCCGGTCTGCGCCTGGCCAACGGCCGGGATAACCGACAGAAGCATCGCGAGAACGGCCTTGAACCTCGGTCCGCGCTTTGGAGTCATGCGGCCCTCTCGAGTTCACTGGCCCGGTTCAGCAGGGAGGCGATGTGCGAGAACCGCCGGGTCATGCTGGCTTCCGGCGCGAGTATAGACTCCGTGTGGGGCCGGCACAAGGAATTCGAACTCGGGTCCCACCATGAATCAGTCACCCAACTCGGCCGCGGTACGAAGTAACGTCGACGCGGGGGCTGAAGCCCCCGCTCTACTATCGCGCGGCCGGCGCCGCCTGCGTCTCGCGCACGGCATCCGAGAGTCTCTTCACACCCTCGTCGATTTCCTGTGGCGAGAGCGCGCAGAACGGCAGGCGGACGAAGCGCTCGCCGCCCCCTTCAGGGAAGAAGGCAAGACCGTCAGCGAGATTCAGACCCTTGGTCGCTGCCTGCGTGCGTACGGCCGTCGTGCTCACGCCCTCGGGCAGCGTCAGCGAGATGAAGAACCCGCCATCGGGCTTGGTCGCCTTCGCCTCCGGCATGTATTTGTCGATGCCGGCGAGACACGCGTCCAGACGCGGAGCGTACAGCTTCTTGAGACGCTCGATCTGCGGCGGCAGCAAGCCTCGCCGGCACCACTCGTACGTGATCGCCTGCGCCACGTATCCAGGCGAGATGTACGTGTCCTCAGCGACCTTGGCCAACTTACCGAGAATCGCCGCGTCTCCGAGCATGAATCCAGTACGAACACCGGGCGCAATGAGCTTCGTGAACGAGCTCATATGGAGCGTACGGTCCGGTGCCATCTCGTACAGCGTCGGCTCCTCGTTCCCACGGTAGCGCAGCATCCGATACGGCGCGTCTTCGACGAGCAGCACGTTGTACTTCGCGGCCAGCTCCGCGATCTCGCGGCGCTTGACGCCCGAACACGTCGCTCCAGCAGGGTTCTGGAAGTCGGGAATCAGATAAAAGAACTTCGGCACGGCCTTCTTCAGCGCGCTCTCGAGCGCGCCGATATCGGGACCGTCAGGCTCCATCGGAATGCCGACGACGCGAGCGCCATGGCGACGAAGCAAGCCCAGTGTGCGGTCGTAACTCGGCGACTCGGTGAAGACGAGATCACCGGGCTTGATCATGTGCAGGCAGAGAAACTCGATCAGTTGCAGCGAACCGTTGGCGGTGATGACGCGATCGGCGTCGACGTGCTGCCATTCTGCAAGCCACTGGCGCAGCGGCTCGAAACCGCGCGACGGTCCGTACTGAAGCATCTGGTTCCCGTGCGACTTGAAGACAGCGGTCGAGGCGTCGATCAGTTCGGCGGTCGGGAATGATTCGTTGGCGGGTACCCCGCGTGTGAAATTGATTGTTTCCATATCGTCACTATTTTATGGGTTCCCCTTTTTACCAATCCACCGGTTTGTAGTCTTTCAAGAATTGACCCCACAGATGCGTGCCGGTATTGAAACCGCTGATGATGGGGTCGACAATGCGGGCGGCGCCATCGACGATGTCGAGCGGCGGATGAAACCGCTGCTCCGCTCTTTTTCTGGTTGCGATTTCGACGGGATCCTCGTCGGTGACCCATCCCGTGTCGACGCTGTTCATGTGGATGCCGTCCTGGTGGTAGTCGGCCGCCGCCGTGCGCGTCATCATGTTCAGCGCCGCTTTCGCCATGTTGGTGTGCGGATGCCGGGTCGTCTTGAAGTTGCGATAGAACTGCCCCTCGACGGCGGACACGTTGACGATGTGCTTGTCGCGCTCGGGCGTGCGGAGCATCAGCGGCTTGAGCCGTGCGTTGAAAACGAATGGCGCGACGGCATTCACGAGCTGCACTTCGAGCAGCTCAACCGTCGAAACCTCCGCGAGCAGCAGACGCCACGAGTTCCGACCGCGCAAGTCCACCTGCTGCAAGTCCTGATCGAGCTGGCCTTCCGGGAATAGATCCTTCTGCGCTGCTCGCTCTTCCGGCAGCAGGGCCACTTGCGAGAGCTCCGCGGCGTGCGTGATGCCGTAGGCATGAGGCTCGGGGCTCGGGATCCGGGACTCGGGACTCGGGATCCGATATCCACGCAATCCTTCATAACGGCCGACGAGCCTCCTCACATGCTCCGGCATCTGAGTGAGCGCCGCTGTTTCCCCTTCCATCATGTGCGCGTAGAAGTCAGGTGGCCGGCGCACGGTCTGGCAGGCGTTGTTGATGATGAAGTCCAGGCGGTCGCGCGTATCGAGCAGCTCGCGGCAGAACGCCTCGACGCTCGGCGTATGACGCAGGTCGAGACCGAAGATCTCGAGTCGGTCTCCCCACTCGGCAAAGTCGGGTTCCGTCGAGTAGCGCATCGCCCCGTCCCGGGGAAAGCGGGTCGTGACGATGAGGCGGGCGCCCGATCGAAGGAGCTTGAGTCCGGCCTGGTAGCCGATCTTGACGCGGCCGCCTGTCAACAGCGCCACGCGACCTCGCAGATCGGCGCGCTCGGTACGTTTCGTGACGTTCAGCGCCGCGCACGACGGACACAGTTGATCGTAGAAGTCGTGGAGGGTCGTGTACTTCTGCTTGCAGACGTAGCAGTGCTGACGCTCATGGCTTTCGGGACTCGGGATTGGGGATTCGGGATCTGGGATTCGGGGTTCGTGGTTCGGGATCCGGGATTCGTCGTCCGCATCGCGACTGTCATGAACGTCATGTGCGACAAAGCCATCCGCGACCGACTGCGTGGGGAACACGTTGGGCGTGTGAAACACCGGCTTACGTCGAAGCGTGCGAATGCCGGTCTCGCGAAGCACATCCTGGTCGCTGCGTACACGCGCGGCTTTTCGCTCGCGTGCCACGACCTTCGACATCCGTCGCCGTTCGACACGGTCGGGGCTGTAAACGTTGGCGACTGCCTGCAGCAGCCGCTTCCGTCCTTCGTCTGGTACACCCGAGAGGACGGTGCGGTCGGCTGCGATGCTTTCGAGCAGCTCGATCGTCTCGCGCAGGCGGGCCAGCAACTCGGCCTGATCGGTAGCGGTCGTGGGGCCGCTCGGACTCATGCCGATCAGCGTACCCCATTCGCGGGCTGAGCCGAGTCGAGGGCGCCGAGGAAGCAGAGGGCGCGGGGAAGAGCGTCAACGCAGGGGACGCAGGGGAGCAGAGGGGCGCAGAGACAGCGAGCGAACGCCACGGGTTGCCGCGCTTCGCGCGGCAACGAACGGGCGAGGCAGCGACACAAGCGTCATGAGTGTTGCGCGACGCTTGTGATCGCCGTCTCGCCCGTTCGTTGTGCCGGCCCAAAAGGGCCGGCTCGACCCGTGGCCCCTGCGTTCCTCCGCTCCTCGGCGTTCTCTGCGTTGAAACTCCGCGCTCTCCGCTTCCTCTGCGCTCCGGCACTCAGAACGTCGACAGGCCAATGAACATGACGAGCGGGATGCCGATCCCGAAGAAGATCACGAGATACGGTACGCCCAGCCCCACGAGCTTGGAGAACGTCCGCCAGTTCGATCCGCCATACACGCGACGCAGTGCGAGCGGCAGATACGCCAGCAGCCACCCGAGAAGCCCGTAGCCGACGACGGCCCTCACGAAAGCCGGAAGCCAGGGATCGGTCCGGCTCAACAGGAAGAACAACGTAAACACCACGAAGACGAAGGCATGATAGTAGAGCGAGAACACCAGGTGATCCAGGTAGTAGCCCTGACGGCGGTAGAACAGTTTCAGGAACGCCGCGAAGATCGGCAGGAAGAGAAAGAAGACGCGCGGGACGGCCGCGCCGGCCGCGCGCGCGAAGTCGTCGGGGTTCGCTTTCGCCCTTGCCACTAGCTGCTGGTAGCGGGCGTCGGCAACCGGCACGCGCGCCGGAAACTCGAACAACATGCGGGCTCCCTCCCCGGCAGGTCTGGTCTCCTTGGTCGTGAAGACATCGACCGGCGTGCGAGCGGGAAAGATCGAGAACAAGCCGAAAAAGATCAGCGCGGAAATGAGATAGGCCCTCAACGGTGGGACATGAGTCACGCGTCGTCCCAGCAGATAGTCACGCGTCACCAGGCCGGGTCGGAACAGCAGGGGGCAGACGGTGCGCACCAGCCGCGTATCGAGGCTGAGCGCGTCGTCGATCACCTCCGAGACGAATTGCCTGAACGGAAGATGCAGGTTGACCGCTTTCTGTCCGCACCGCGAACAGTAGGGTCCATCGAGCGGTGCGTCACAGTTCGAGCACCTCGCAGGTTGCCGCGCGCCACTACCGGTTCCGATCGTGTCGAGCGCCACGCGCGCATTCTACGCGCTACGACTGAGAGTTGAGCCAGATCCAGATGAGGCCAACGAGCAGCGCGACGAGCACGAGGAGCGCGATCTTCCAGAAACTCAGCGGATGACGACCGGCGATCGCGCCGGTATAGCCGTTGACGATCACCTGGTAAGGCTTCGAGCCGAAGTCGTACTTCAGCATCCACACCGGCACGAGGACGTGCTTGAAGGTGCGTCCGGAGAATTCAGGGAAGATCTGCAGATTGCGGTGCGTGTCGCCTGGGATCTGTTGCGTGCAGAGCATCACGAGCTTACCCTGCATCTGCTCAACCGATCGTTGAGCGGCGTCGAGTAGCACAACCTGGTAGTGCTCGACGACGTGTCCCGACAGAAACGCGGTGTCGTACGACACGACTTCCTTCGTCGGAAATGGCTCGACCTTGCGCAACAGGTCAATCGGCATTCCCTGCGTCCCAGGCACCGCCTCATCGTCGAAGGACGTGTCGACAACACCTGACGCGGGCTCCCACCGGACGCGACGTTCGCGCCGCATGACGGGCCGCCCGCGATTATCCACGCCCGGCACATTGACGTAGTAGTAATAGCCAGCCTCCGCAGTCCACGGGCAGTGCACCTGCGCGTCGAATGTCCAGTAAGGGATGTAGAGGCTTTTGATCGTGTCGACGAGGGCCGCGAACGCCAGTTTCCCCGGCGCAAACCAACGGCTCTTCCACCACCGCCGAATATCGTCGCGCACGCGACTGGCGTCTATTCGAAAAGGCAGGACGCCCTGCGGACGGATGGGCGATCGGATCTCCTGGTAGTCGACGAGAGCAGGCGAGCCGCAGAACTCGCAGTTTTGCCCGACCCGCGATGGATCGAATACCATCACGGCGCGGCACGACTGGCACTGGACGCTGCGACGCTCCGTCTGCCAGCCGCGTTCTTCCTCGGGCAGGTCGCGCAGCGCCTTCACCAGATCGAGTTCGACGACCTTGCCTTGCTCGCGATCGATCTTATAGGGCGACTCGGTCCCGCAGAACGGGCACACGAGCTTTTGCGTTGCGGGATTCCACTCCGCCTGGGCACCGCAGGCGGGGCACTCGTGTTTCTCGAGTGCTGCGACTTGAGCCGTCAAGACATGTAGCTCGTAATCGCCGCTCGTGGGATGCGCCACGTGGAGCCGATCTTTCGGCCTTTCAACTCGCCAGACTCGAGGACGGTCATCACATCGGCCTCGGTGACCCCCAGCGTCTGCGCCGCTTCGGCGGGGCTCAAGAGCTCGGGCAGACCAGCAGGCTGCGCGGGTTGACCGGGCACGGCGATCGTGGGCGTCGCGTGACCACTCATGAAGCCGTCCTTCATCATCTGTTGCGCCAGCCCAAAGCCGACGGCCAACTCCGCTGCCGTACCGGCCGCCCCCGCGCCTCCTCCGCTTTCGAAGCCTTTGGCCATCTGATACTTCACGAAGTCGTTCAGATTCCCCACCGCAGCCATGCTCGAGCGCTTGTCGATCGCCTGCTCCACCTCCGGTGGAACGGACACGTTTTCGACGATGAAGCTACCGATCTCGATGCCGTACTTCGCCATGATGGCCGGGTTGATGAGCGGCAACAGCGCCTCGCCAAGCTCGGTGTAACGCGACGCGACGTCCAGCACCGGGATCTTCGCGCTGGCGATCGCGTCGGTAAAGATGCTGACGATACGGGAGCGCATCGTGTCGCTGAATTCATCGAGCCTGAAGTTGTGATCGGATCCGGCGACCTCTTTGAGGAACGTCTTGGGCTCGACGACCTTGAAATCGTAAATCCCAAACGCGCGCACGCGGACGATGCCGAAGTCGTTGTCGCGAAGCATCACCGGGTTGGACGTGCCCCATTTGTTGCCGGTAAACAATCGCGTCGTCACGAAGTAGACATCCGCCTTGAATGGCGAATTGAAGCCAAACGGCCATGACTTCAGTTTGGTGAGGACGGGAATGTTGTCCGTCGTCAGCGAATGCTTCCCGGGCTTGAACGTGTCGCCAAACTCACCGAGGTAGACGAACTGCGCGACCTGCGACTCACGAACGATGAGCTGGGCCCCGTTCTTGATGGCCTTGTCATCATCGGGAAACTGGTAAGAAAGCGTGTCTCTGGAATCGTCGGTCCATTCGATGATCTCGAGCAGCTCGCCCTTGATGAAATCCATGATTCCCATTCGCGTTCAGCTCCCTTCGTACGCCAAATGATCAATACGACCCTGGTTCCTGGTGTTCCAGGACGACATCAGGCGTGCTTCTTCAGCCATCTCGCAACGGCGGTGAGACTGGCGCCGAGGAGGTCGGTTGATGCTACGTCCTTGAACCAGAGATCGTCATCGTGGATGCCCGCAAATGCGCGCTCCGTGTCGCGGCGCGCTCGCAGCAACTCGATCGGCAGCGCCGGATCGACTGGCTGGTTGGCCCGGTCTTCGGCCTTCCGCAACTGCGCGACGAGCCTCTCCGCCTGCTTGATGTCGAGCATGGAGAGCGGCGTTCCGCAGTGCGAACAGGCGGCGCCCTGGCTCAGATCCACGGGGCCGCCGCAGCTGGCGCAATTCACGGAGCCGACGTTCTGCCGCAGCTCGTCGATCTGTTGCGTCGTGAGCGGCCGGATGAAGTCTTTTTCCCGCAGGAAGTCGAAGAAGGTGATGAGCCGCCCGTGGCCATTCGGGCAATTCAGGTACTCGAACCGCGTCGAGCGCTGCATGTCCTGCGTTCGTCGCAGTCGCCCTTTGCAGCGGGGACACTTCGCGAGCTCGGCGTTACTGTGCTGCGGACTCGTCAGCTTCTCGCCGATGACGCGAAAGAGCGCCAGCGTAGACCCGGGTGTGAGCGACACGCTTTCGCGCGCGTCGAACCAGAAACACTGACAGGCGTGGCAGATGTCGATCACGATGGAGCGACCGAGATGACCGTCGAAGGTCTCCTGATGCATCGAGACGCCGCAGCGGGGACATTCCACCGACAGCATTCTCTCACCTCCCGCAGTTCTTCCGGATCTCGTGCCTTCGTGGCAAAGATCTTCGTGTCCTTCGTGACCACGCCTTCGTGACAAAATGCGCTCCCATGAAGCAAGTCATGACGTCGATCGCGGGCGTGTTGATGGTGGCGGCCCTCGTCCTCGGACAGGGCAAGCCAGGCACGGAGGCGCCACGATTCAAGGTGGACCCGGCGTGGCCGAAGATTCCGAACAAGTGGCAATTCGGACAGGTGGCCAGTGTCGCGATCGACGCGCAGGATCACGTGTGGGTCCTGCAGCGACCCGGCACGCTCGGTAAAGAGGAGAAGGGACGGGCAGCGCCACCGCTCCTGGAATTTGACGAGGCCGGAAACTTCATCCAGGCCTGGGGCGGACCGGGCCAGGGATACGAGTGGCCCAACTCCGAGCACGGCGTCTACATCGATCCGAAAGGGTTCGTCTGGATCGGCGGCAACGGCGACAAAGACCACCAGATCCTGAAGTTCACCAAAGCCGGAAAGTTCGTCATGCAGATCGGCCGGGCCGGTCAAAGCAAGGGGAACGCTGACACGCAGAACCTCAACCAGCCCGCTGACGCGTTCGTCTACGCAAAGACGAATGAGTTGATCGTGGCGGATGGCTACGGCAACCGTCGCGTGATCGTATTCGACGCCGACAGCGGCAAGTTCAAACGAATGTGGGGAGCCTTTGGCAATGTCCCCACTGATGCCGCTCCCAACCCGGCACCCCCGGATACCGATCCTGAAGGTGCGCCGCAGTTCGTACAACCCGTGCACGCGGCGCGCGTGTCGAACGACGGCATGGTTTACGTCTCCGACCGCGGCGGCAAACGCGTACAGGTGTTCACGCTCGCCGGGAAGTATGTGAATCAGGTGTTCATCGGGCGGGAGTGCAAGGCGCCAGAGTGCGGCAACGGAACGACGGCTGCGAGCACGGCGTTCTCAGCCGATCCGGCGCAGCAGTTTCTGTATGTCGGCAATCGGAGTCAGGCACGCGTGATGGT
>Ga0075430_100000132_pt1 | contig 47593 bp, 36 predicted proteins | sample RhiMetdeltSRZDD4_FD_75294 | JGI IMG/M metagenome (GOLD analysis project Ga0075430, IMG submission 75294) | Populus rhizosphere microbial communities from Tennessee, USA - Rhizosphere MetaG P. deltoides SRZDD4 | ecosystem: Host-associated > Plants > Roots > Rhizosphere > Soil | place: USA... | reverse complement strand
TCGGACATCGCCTGGAACGAGATTTCCGGCGACGCCTGGGTGCCGCCCCAGATCAAGCCGGTATCGTCGGGCGGGAACCAGCCTTTGTTGGTGTTGGCATAGAGCCAGACCGTCAGCGCGATGGTGCCGGCGAACACCACGAGCGTCGGCGCCCAGTGCCGCAGCACCACGCGCAGGCTGCGCCCGTAGAGCGCGACCATCCACGCCATGCTGCCTTCGACGGCGCGGTCGAACCACGTTGCGTTCGGTGACGGCGGCTTGCGCACGAAATGCGCGCAGATCATCGGCGTGAGCGTCAGCGACACCACCATCGAGATCGCGATCGCGAAGGTCAGCGTCACCGAGAATTCGCGGAACACGCGGCCGATCACGCCGGTCATGAACAAGAGCGGGATGAACGCGGCGATCAGCGAGATGCTGATCGACACCACGGTGAAGCCGATCTGCCGCGCGCCCTCCATCGCGGCCTGCACCGGCGTCATGCCCTTCTCGAGATTGCGGAAGCAGTTCTCGATCATCACGATCGCGTCGTCGACCACGAAGCCGACCGAGACCACGAGCGCCATCAGCGACAGGTTGTTGATCGAGAACCCGGCCACCCACATCAGCGCGCAGGTGCCGGCGAGCGCCAGCGGAACGGTGACGCCGGCGGCGATGGTGGCCGCGGTACGCCGCAGGAACACGAACACCACCATCATGACAAGCGCGATGGCGATCGCCAGCGTGAGCTGCAGGTCGAACACGCTGGCGCGGATGGTCTGGGTGCGGTCGGACAGGATCTCGATGTCGACCCCGGCGGGGATCCAGCGCTTGATCTCGGGCAGCATCTCGCGCACCCGGTCGACGGTCTGGATCACGTTGGCGTCGGCCGACTTGGTGAGCACCAGGAGGATCGAGGGCTGGCCGTTGTACCAGCCGAACGAGCGGCTGTTGCGCACGCCCGGTTCGATCGAGGCGATCGCCGAGAGTCGTACCACCGTGCCGTTGGCGGCGCGGACCACCAATGGCTCGTACTGCGATGCCGCGCGCATCTGGTCGTTGGTGGCGATGGTGACGGAGCGTTCGCCGCCGTCGAAGCCGCCGATCGGACCGGTGGCGTTGGCGTTGGCGACGGCGGTGCGCACGTCCTCCATCGACAGGCCCATCGACGCCAGCGCGACCGGATTGACGCGGATGCGGATCGCCGGCTGCTCGGCGCCGTTGACCGAAACCTCGGCAACGCCGTCGACCTGCGACAGCCGCTGCGCCAGCACGGTGTCGGCGGCGTCATACATCACGCTCGGCGGCACCGAGCGCGAGGTCATCGCCAGGATCATGATCGGCGTCGCCGACGGATTGGACTTGCGGAACGACGGCCGCGACGGAAGATCACTTGGTAGATCAGTCAATGCGGCGTTGATCGCCGCCTGCACGTCGCGGGCGGCGCCGTCGATGTCGCGGTTGAGGTCGAACTGCACGGTGATGCGAGTCGATCCGAGCGACGAGCGCGACGTCATCTCGGTGACGCCCGGGATCTCGCCGAGCCGGCGCTCCAGCGGCGCGGCCACCGTCTGCGCCATGGTCTCGGGATCGGCGCCGGGCCGGCTTGCGCTGACGCTGATGGTCGGGAAGTCGACCGTCGGCATGCTGGCGACCGGCAAGAAGTGATACGCGACCGCGCCGATCAGCAGCAGCCCGATCGCGAGCAGCGTGGTGCCGACCGGCCGGCGGATCGCGGGCTCGCAGATGTTCATGGCGTGCCCATCCGGAAAGTCGGTCCGTCGATAGGAGTGCGATCGCGCCACGAGCGTTCCCCTCCTCCCATTCGTGAAACGAATGGCGGGGAGGGGGCAGGGGTGGGGGGTCGTGAGGTGCGGAAACTGGCCCCCCACCCCCGACCCCTCCCCGCCGCGCGCAAGGGCGCGCGGGGGGAGGGGAGCGGAGAGATCGCGCCCCGTGTCCGCACGATGTTCATCGCGACCTGTGTCATCACGATGTTCATGGCGTCCCCGCCGGCCGTTGCGACGGCTCCGGCGCCGCCGGCAGGTCGAGCTCGGGCTCGTCGGTGGCGCTGCGCCTGCGGCTCCAGCGCGCTCGCAGCCGCTCCATCTGTAGGTAGATGACAGGCGTGGTGTAGAGCGTGAGCAATTGGCTGAGCAACAGGCCGCCGATGATCGTTATACCCAAAGGATTCCGCAGCTCCGAGCCGGTGCCGCTCTCGATCGCGAGCGGGATCGCGCCGAACAGCGCGGCCAGCGTCGTCATCATGATCGGGCGGAAACGTAACAGCGCCGCCTGCACGATCGAGTCGCGCGGCGTCATGCCCTGCGTGCGTTCGGCCTCGAGCGCGAAGTCGATCATCATGATCGCGTTCTTCTTCACGATGCCCATCAGCAGCACGATGCCGATCAGCGCGATCACCGAGAGATCGTAGCCCAGCAGCATCAGCGCCAGCAGCGCGCCGAGGCCCGCGGACGGCAGCGTCGACAGGATGGTGATCGGATGGATCAGGCTCTCGTACAGCACGCCGAGCACGATGTAGATCGTGATGATCGCGGCGAGGATCAGCCACGGCTGGCCGGCGAGCGAGCGCGCGAACTCGGCGGCGTCGCCGGAATAGCTGCCGATCACCGAGGTTGGCATGCCGAGGTCGCGTTCGGCCGCGTCGATGGTCGCCACCGCGTCGCTGAGCGAGGCGTGCGGCGCCAGGTTGAAGCTGATGGTCACCGCTGGGAACTGCTCGTAGTGCGCGATCATCAATGGCGCGGTGGTGTTGACGAAGCGCGCGAATGCCGACAGCGGCACCTGCACTCCGCCGGTGCCGGGCACGTACAGCCGCGACAGCGAATTGGGGTCGTTCTGGTAGTGCGGCATCGCTTCGAGGATGACGCGATACTGGTTCGACTGCGCGTAGATGGTCGAGATCTGGCGCTGGCCGAAGGCCGAGTTGAGCGTGTCGTTGACGGCTTGCAGCGAGACGCCGAGCCGGCCGGCGAGCTCGCGGTTGACGTCCACGTTCAGGCGCAGGCCCTCATCCTGCGCCTCGGAGGCGACATCACGCATGATCGGCGAAGCATGCAGCCGCTCCGCCAGCCGCTCGGCCCACAGGCCGACCTCCGCGGCGCTGGTGCCGGTGAGGGTGTACTGGTACTGCGCGCGGCTGATGCGGGTCGCGATCTGGATGTCCTGCACCGGCTGGAAATAGAGGATCACGCCGGGGATGCGCAGCACCTCCTGCTGGAGCCGCTCGATCACGGTCATCACCGAGGTATGCCGCACGTCGCGCGGCCGCAGCGTGATCGCAAATCGCGCCGCGTTCGGCGTGGCGTTGATCGGGGTGACGCCGACGACCGAAACCACGCCCACCACCTCGGGGTCCTTGCGGATCGCCGCCTCGACGGTGGCGCGCAGGCGCTGCATTTCGGCGAACGACACCTCGTCGCCGCCTTCCATTACCGCGAAGATCAGGCCGGTGTCCTGCTGCGGCAGGAAGCCCTTGGGGATGACGAGGTACAGCCAGAACGTCGCGGCCATGGTGGCGGCGAGCACGATCAGTGTCAGCGCCTCGTGCCGCAGCACCCATTCGAGCGTGCGGCGGTAGTACTCGATCGTCGCTTCCAGGCTGTTGTTGAAGAAGCGTGTCACCGCGTTGCCGGCGGATTCGATATGCGGCCGCAGCATCCGGCTGCACATCATCGGCGTCAGGGTCAGCGAAATGATCGCCGACACCACGACCGCGATGGTCAGCGTCAGCGCGAACTCGCGGAACATGCGGCCGACCAGGCCGGTCATGAACAAGAGCGGGATGAACACCGCAATGAGCGACAACGTCAGCGAGATAATGGTGAAGCCGATCTCGCTCGCGCCCTTGAGCGCCGCCTGAAACGGTGTCTCGCCTTCCTCCATGTGGCGCACGACGTTCTCGATCATGACGATCGCGTCGTCGACCACGAATCCGGTGCCGATGGTCAGCGCCATCAACGACAGGTTGTCGAGCGAGAACCCGCAGAACCACATGACGCCGAACGTGGCGATCAGCGACAGCGGCAGCGCGACGCCGGCGATGATGGTGGCGCGGATGGTGCGCAGGAAGATGAACACCACCAGGATAACCAGCGCGATGCTGAGCACCAGCGTGAACTGCACGTCGTGGATCGACGCCCGGATGGTATTGGTGGCGTCATGCACCACCGTGAGCTCGACGCCCGCCGGGAACGCACGTTGCAGCCGCGGCAGCTCGCGCTGGATGCGTTGTACGGTCTCGACCACGTTGGCGCCGGGCTGGCGCTGGATGTCGACGACGATGGCGTGCTGGCCGTTATACCAGGCGCCGACCTTGTTGTTCTCGAGCCCGTCGATCACCTCGGCGACGTCCTTGAGCAGGATCGGCGCGTTGTTGCGGTAGGCGACGACGATGTTGCGGTAGGCGTCGGCGGCGGTGATCTGCTGGTTGGCGGCGATGGTGTAGGACTGGTGCGCGCCGTCGAGCGAGCCGGCGGGGCCGGCGACATTGGCGCCGACGATCACCGCGCGCAGATCCTCCAGCCCGATGCCGTAGTTGGACAGCCGCGCGAGATCGGCCTGGATGCGCACCGCCGGCTTGAGGCCGCCCTGCACGGTGACCTTGCCGACGCCGGTGACTTCGCTCAGCCGCTGCGTCAGCACAGTGTCGGACAGGTCGGAAAGCTGCCGCAGCGAGATCGTCGGCGAGGTCAGGGCCAGCGTGATGATCGGCGCGTCGGCCGGGTTCACCTTCGAATAGATCGGCGGGTAGGGCAGGTTCTTCGGCAGCGTCGAGCCGGCGCCGTTGATCGCGGCCTGCACGTCCTGCGCCGCCGCGTCGATGTTGCGGTTGAGATCGAACTGCAGCGTGATCTGGCTGATCCCGAACGAGCTCGACGAGATCATGTTCGAGAGCGAGGGGATCTGCCCGAACTGGCGTTCCAACGGCGCCGTCACCAGCGCGGCGACGATATCGGGGCTCGCGCCGGGGAGCTGGGTCGTGACCTGGATGGTCGGGAAGTCGACCTGCGGCAGCGACGACACCGGCAGCCAGAGGTAGCCGAGCAGCCCACCCAGCATCACCGCGACGCCGAGCAGCGAGGTCGCGATCGGGCGATGGATGAACGGTGACGACACGCCTGCAGCTGTGCTGCTGGCTGGCGTATTGCTCGCTGGCGTACTGCTCTCTGGCGCACTCATGGCGTTGCGCTCGGTTTCGCCCCCGTCGTTCCCTGCGCCCCCGCTCCCTGAGTTTTGCCTTTTTCGCCGCCCTTGTCAGCGCCGCCTTTGCCTTTGGCGCCGCGTCCCTTGCCGCGCGGCTGGGTGTCGACGGTCGGCATCGCCGGCGGCTGCCCGACTTCCTCGGTCGCGGTCACTTCGACCAGCGCCTTGTCGGCCAGCCGCGCGAAGCCCGAGGTCACCAGCCGCTCGCCGGCGGTGAGGCCGTCGGCGACCACGGCGCGCACGTCGTCCTGCCGCGAGATCGTCACCCGCCGCATCGCGACGGTGGAGTCCTCGCCGATAATGAACACGAACGTACCGGTCGGGCCGCGCTGCACCGCCGACGTCGGCACCACCACGACCTGCTTGAGCGTGTCGATCAGCAGCCGCACGTTGACGAACTGGCCCGGCCAGAGCTGGAGGTTCGCGTTCGGGAATTCGCCCTTGATCCGCACCGTGCCGGTGGTGGGATCGACCTGGTTATCGATCACCTGCACCTTGCCGGTGTCGACCGGCGTACGGCCGTCAGGGCCCATGGCGTCGATCACCAGCGGGCCCTCGGCCATGCCGCGATGGAGCTCCGGCAGCGATTGTTGCGGCAGATTGAACAGCACCGAGATCGGCTTGATCTCCGTGATGGTGACGAGCCCGGTGGTGTCGGAGGGTCGCACGATGTTGCCCTCGTCGACCTGCCGGATGCCGGTGCGCCCGGCGATCGGGGCGGTGATTTCGGTGTAGGAGAGGATCGCGCGCGCGTTGTCGATCGCCGCCTGGTCGGCGTTCACCTGCGCTTCGAGCTGCGCGACCATCGCGCGCTGGGTGTCGACCTGCTGCTTGTTGATCGCGTTCGTGGCCGCGAGCCGCATGTAGCGTTCGAGATCGAGCCGGGCGTTGGCCGCCTGCGCCTCGTGCTGCGCCTTGGTCGCCACCGCCTGGTCGTACAGCGCCTGGTAGGTGGTGGGATCGATCTTGGCGAGGACGTAGCCGCGCGGCACGTCCTGGCCTTCGGTGAACGAGACTGCGATCAGCTTGCCTTCGACCTGCGGCTTCACCAGCACGGTGTTGAGCGCGCGCGCGGTGCCGACGCCGTCGAGATAGACCGGCACGTCCGCACGCTGCGCGACGGTGGCGCGCACCGGGACCGGATCGGCGCTGGTCTGTTGTCCGCCGCCCTTCTTGCCTTTGCCGAAGCCCTTGCCCTGCTGTTGCGTGGGCGTTGCGGACGGCCAATAGGCCACGGCCGCGGCAACGACCGCGAGGCCGATCAGGGCAATTGCTATCGGCTTGAATCTCATTGCGGGTTGGTGACCCGGACATCGGGCTTCGGCAGCCAGCTGCCGCCGAGCGCCTGGTAAAGGCTCAACACGGCCTGCAAACGCGCCAGCCTTGCTGTTACGCGATTCTCCTCGGCCGCGAACAGCGCCTGTTGCGTGATCAGCACCGTCACGAGGTCGACGGTGCCCTCCCGCAGGCGGGTATCGGCGATGTTGAAGGCGCGCCGCGAGGCGTCCACCACCTGCTGCTGCAGCCGCTCGCGTTCGGCGGAATCCCGGACCGAGATCAGTGCCTTCTCGACGTCGGTGAAGCCCGAGACCACCGCTCTGCGATAGAGGCTCAGCGATTCGAGTTGCTGACCCTGCGCCCGCTCCAGCTGGCCTTCCAGCAGCCAGCCGTCGAAGATCGGCTGGGTCAGGCCGGCGGCGAGCGAATAGAACGCCGATTCCGGCCGGAACAGGGTACGCAGCGCCGTGCTGGTGAAGCCGCCCTGGCCGGTGAGCTGGATGCTCGGGAAGAACGCCGCGCGCGCCGACTCGACGCTGGCGTCGGTCGAGGCAAGCGTCGCCTCCGCCGAGCGGATGTCGGGGCGCTGATAAAGCAGCTCCGACGGCAGGCCCGGTGCAACGCGCGGAATGCTGAGTGAATAGAGGCTGCCGCCACGCACCCGCAGGAACGACGGCGCACGTCCGATCAGGAGCGCGAGCGTGGCCATGTTCTGCCGCAGGGTTTCGTCGATCACCGGGACCTGTGCGCGCTGGCTCGCCACCAGCGTTTCCTGCTGCGCGACTTCGAGCGAGGACGCGGTGCCGGCCTCCTGGCGCTGCCGGATCAGGGTCAGCACGTTGCTCGCGGCTTCGACGTTCTGGTTGGCAATCTTCAAACGATCCTGCGACGACAGCACCAGGAAATAGGCGGTCGCAACGCTGACCACGGTGCTGATCACGACCGTGTCACGGTCGAAACGGGCGGCGACCGCGCTTTCCTGCGCGGCGCGCGAGGCGGCGCGGTTCTTGCCCCAGAAATCGATCTCGTAGCTCGCGGTGATCGCGGTGCGCCAGGTGGTGCGGTCGGGGCCGCCCGCCGGCCGCGAGCGCGTCGCGCTGGCGTCGAGGTCGGCCGACGGCAGCAGCGGGGCGCCGGCAATTTTGCTTTGCGCGTCGGCCTGGATGATCTTGGCGACGGCGGCGGCGACGTCGAAATTCGCGGTCTGGGCTTCTTCGATCAGGCCCGTGAGCTCGGTTGAACGAAAGCCGCGCCACCAGTCGAGCGCCGGCGGCGCCGCGGGCGGCAGGGTCTGCTGGGCGCGGTAGCGGTCGGGGATCTCGATCCCGAGCGGCGAGCGCTCATTGAAGATGCAGCCGGACAGCATCGGCACCAGGCAAAGTCCTGTAACGGCGATCACGGCCCGCCGGTATCCCGCGGCCGTTTCGCCCGACTGACGCCCCCGACACCCCTTAAACATACGATCGACCCGCGCCCGCTCCAGCCGTCCACGCAACAAATTGTAGGTGAGGGTGAACGTGTCGCGCCTGCCCCCGCCGACGTTAACCACAGGTTATCAGGGCCGCCCCGGGCGAGCCCATTAAATATCTGAAAGATTTGCGCTTTCCGGCGAGCCTGTGGCCAACTCAAGACTGCATTTGGGGCGCGGCATGGTTTTCCCATGCCGGATCAAGCGGATGCGTCGCGCGGGTTGTGGGGCCGCTCCGCTGCTCCCCGACGAAGCCTGTGCGCAACGCGGTGACGTGCCCCGGCGGATCGCGCCCATCGCCAATGGGGCGCTATTTGGGTGGCGATGCGCGCATCCACACGCCGAACGATGTGCCGGGCGCGCTCCCGCTCAGATAGTTGATGCGGATGTAGTAGGTTTTTCCAGCTGGCAGCGTCGCCACCAAAGATTGGGTGGGAAGCAGTTCGGGATCGAGGCTGACCCCATCGACGACTGTGCTGGCCAGCAGGTTGCCTTGAGCGTCTTCGACGAAGGCGCGTGCTGAGGCCATCTGGTTGAACAACCGCAATTCGACTCGGCTTTGGTCCGGCAGGTTGAACCAATAATACTGCGTGGACGCATTGTTCCCAACCCAGTCCCGAATGACATATTCGTGGTGATGTCTGATGATGGTTGGAACGTTGGGTTGTTGTCCCGGCGTCTGATAGTGCACGTATCGTGAAACGAAGCCGTAGAAGCCGTTTCGCGACAGGTTGCCTAGCTCCATGTCGATAATGTTCTGCGCGCGCTGCCTGTCGTTGCCCGGCACGAGGCCCGCGCGGAGCGCTGCGAAGCGGCCTCTGTAGTTTCCGAGGCCGGCCGCACCCACGCTTTCGATCTGCAAGCAGTAGAAGCCCGGATCGAGCAGAATCCCTTGTTCTTTGATATTGCTGTCGCGGAAAGCGATACGATTACCGTTCAATCGATCAAACACGGTCAGGACGTAGCGGCTCGATGGCGCAAGGCCCTGCATACCTCCGGTCAACGCCGAGCCGTACGGCACATAGAAGCTGTAGAACGACGATCTCCTTATCTCGTTGAATTCGCCCTCGATCTGGCGACCGCTGTCGGTGAGTACTCCGATGCTGGGTGCGCCTTTGCAGGCCAGGCCGCCTCTTTCAGGCAAAGGAAGTTCAACCGGTCTGGCGCTCAGCGTGTACTTGAGGTTTCGGCCATTGGCGACGTCCCGGTCTGTCAGAACCTCCAGATAGTAAAGCCCCGAGGTGAGAGGGATGCTGAACGTCTCGTTGTCGCTTCCCCTGCTGCTGTAAACGAGTTTCTGCGACCGATCGTAAATGTTGATCCACATTGAGGTGTCCGGCTCTTCTTCCAGCCTGACGGAGAGTTGGACATCATTGATGCCGGCCGGGAACATGAACCGGTAGAAGTCACGCGTATCGAAGTACTTATCGAATACCCTTCCCAATTGCTCTTTGACGTTCACGCCTTGCGGCCGAAGCTCACCGAGGTCTACCGCACGCTCGAATGAATTGTTGAAGCCGTTGTCATCGTGGTCCGGCGTAAAGCTGTCGGCCTGTCCCGGCGCTGCGATCCACGTGCTGACTGCGATGACGGTCAGCAGCTTGACGCATACAAGACGACAATAGTTAGAGTTCATGACGTGCCCTCCCAGAGCGTTTTGAAAAGGTCATTCGCCTAACGGGTGCCGAGCAGGCTGGAGGCGCTGGAAATCTACTTCGCGACGCCGCGATACCAGTTGAGAATCTCCACGCCGTTCCAATGCACGACGCCGTCGAAGCTGTTCACATAGTCGTAGATCGCTTCGAGATACTTGATCCGGTGCGGCTGCCCGGAAATGTAGGGGTGGATCGCCAGCGCCACGATCTTGGCGCGCTCGGTGCTCTCGGCATAGAGCCGGTCGAACTGATCGGCGGCGCGCTTGAGCAGGTAGTCGCTCTCGTGGTGCTGCACGATCATCATCGGGATGTCGTTGAGCTCGACCGAGTAGGGCAGCGTCACCAGCGGCCCGTGCGTGGTGCGGATCGGCACCGGCTCGTCGTCGAACACCCAGTCGCCGATATATTTCACCCCGGCCGCGGCGAGGATGTCAGGCGTGTCGTAGGTCTGCGTCAGCCCCGGCCCGAGCCATCCGATCGGACGCGTGCCGGATGCGCGTTCGAGGATGTCGAGCGTGCGCCCGATCATCGCCTTCTGGTCGGGTTCGTTGTGGATCGGCCCCTGCTGATAGGAGTGCCCCATGAACTCCCAGCCGTCCTCTTTGGCCTGCGCGGCGACGCGCGGATAGTCCTCGCAGACGCGCGCGTTGATCGCGAGCGTCGGGCGGATGCCGAGCCGCTTGTAGAGCTCGAAGAACCGCCAGCAGCCGACCCGCATGCCGTATTCGTGCCACGTCCAGTTCGGCACGTCGGGCAACAGCGGTGCGGTGGCGGCGGGCGCCGGCAGCACCTGCCGCGCCATCGGCCGCGCGATGTCCCAGACCTCGTAATTGACGATGGTCCAGAACACGAGCCGCGCGCCGCCCGGCAGCTTCAGCCGCGGACGGTCGACAATCGCCGAGTAGTCGCAGCGCTCACGCGGCAGCATGGGGGGCATGGGATGAATCCTCCGCTTGGCGCCACGGTCCTTCGAGCTACCGTTCGTCGGCCTGCGTGCGCGCAGTAGCGACCGCTTCCTCCAAGCTAACCCAGCTTCCTTGAAAGCGGCAATCGAAGATCTCATTGCCGCGCAGCACGACCGTGCCGCCGGCATCCCACTGGCCAAGGATCGTGTCGCCGATCGACAGCTCGCTGGCGCTGCCGATCATCTCGATCAGGCAATAGCCATCCTGGTGTTTGACGATCAGCAGCCGGCCATCGTGGGTGACGGAGACAGCTTTTCCCTGCGAGGTCATTATCGAATCTCCTCCTTCGGACGTCATCCTGAGGTGCGAGCGTAGCGAGCCTCGAAGGATGGCCCAGGACTCGGTCTAGGGTGGCTTACCCGCGCGCCGCTTGGAAAGCTTTGCGATAGCGTTCCAATCACTTTCGATGAGCGCAGCCTTTTTCGCGCGGCTCCAACCTTTGATTTTTCGCTCGGTGGCAATCACGTCGGTGATACGCGGGAAGTATTCCGACCAGACCAGTTCAACCGGCCGGCGGTCGAATGTGTATCCGTGGAAAGCCCCTGATTGATGTTGCGCTATACGCGGCGCGAGGTCTTCGCCGGTCGCGCCGCCGACGTAGTGCGAGCCGTCACTGCAGCGAAGCATGTAGACGAACGCCCCCATGCGTTGAGGTTAGCATTGGGGCCGCCGTCCTTCGAGGCCCGGCCTTCGGCCGGGCACCTCAGGATGACGGAGTCAATTTGGAGCCTGTGGCTCAGGACTTCTGGCCGCATTTCGCGGGCCGGGGCGATATGGAATACTCCACCCCAGCCGGCGTCTTACAGGCCGGTGGGGGAAACGAGACCACGGTATGTCGACCGGAGTGATGAGCACGGCATTGCGTCCGCGGCTCTCGCCGCGCCCGCCACGGACGCGGTTGCGGCTCGAACATGTCGTGATGGGCGGCGCCGTCGTCTCGCTGATCGTGCTGGTGGTGCTGCCGCTGGCGTTCCTGCTGGTCGGCAGCTTCAAGAGTTCCTCAGGCGTGAGCCTCGATGCCTATGCCGAGGTGCTCACCGGCCGGCTGTACGTCAACGCGCTCAAGAATTCGCTGATCCTCGGGGCCTGGAGCGGCCTGTTCAGCCTGCTGATCGGCCTGCCGCTGGCCTGGGCGGTGGCGCGCAGCGACGTTCCGGCGAAGCCGCTGTTCCAGATCACCGCCACGCTGTCGTATCTGTCGCCGCCGTTCCTGACCGCTATCGCGCTGACCTATCTGTTCAGCCCGAATGCAGGGCTGAGCAACGTGCTGATGCGCGACGTGCTTGGCCTGCCGTGGCTCACCTTTAACATCTTCACGATGCCGGGGCTGGTGCTGGTCACCACGATGCACACGTTTCCGTTCGTGTACCTGCTGGCGTCGAGCGCGCTGCAATCGGTCGACGCCTCGTACGAAGAAGCCGCGCAGATCCTCGGCGCCTCGAAGCTGCGCACCGCGTTCTCGATCACCGCGCCGCTGGTCGCGCCGGCGGTGCTGTCGGGCACGCTGCTCGCCTTCGTCAACGCCATCGCGCTGTTCGGATCGCAGGCGATCATCGGGCTGCCCGGCCGTATCGTCACGCTGCCGACCCGGATCTACGCGCTGTTCGACTATCCACCGGAATATGCGCTCGCTTCGGCGTTGTCGCTGGTGTTCATCCTGATCACGGTCGCCGCGCTTTACATGCAGAACGCATTCCTCAAGCGGCGATCCTACGTGACGCTCGGCGGCAAGGGCTCGCGTCCGCAGATGATGCAGCTCGGTATGTTCCGCTGGATCCTGTTCGGCTTCGTCTGCTTGGTGTTCTTCGTCTCGATCGTGCTGCCCTATGCGACCTTGATCGCGGTGTCGCTCTCGAAAAACTGGGGCCTCGAATTCTGGAGGAACCTGACGCTCGCGAACTACAAGTTCGTGCTGTTCGAATACAACGTCACCCAGCGTGCGATCACCAACAGCCTGTTCCTGGCATTCGTGGCGGCGACGTTCGCGGTGCTGCTCGGCGCGGTCATCGGCTGGATCGACCTGCGTACGAAGATTCCGGGCCGCAAGCTGCTCGACTACGCCTCGCTGATTCCGCTCGGCCTGCCCGGTATCGTGATGGCGGTGGCGCTGATCCAGTTCTGGCTGGCGATGCCGGTGGCGCTCTACGGTACGCTGACGATCCTGCTGCTCGCCTATGTCGGGCGCTACATTCCGCTCGGCGTGCGCGCCGCCAACGCATCGCTGCGCCAGGTCGATCCCTCGCTGGAAGAGAGCGCGCAGATCCTCGGCGCCAGCTGGACCACCACCATGCGCGAGATCACGCTGCCGCTGATCCGGCCCGGCCTGTTCGCCGGCTGGCTCTTGGTGTTCGTGCCGGTGATCCAGGAGCTGTCGGCATCGATCCTGCTGTTCTCGTCGCAGTCGATCACGCTCGCGGTCGCGGTCTACAACCTGTACGAGACCGGCTATATCGAGCCGGTGGCGGCGCTCGCGATGATCAACATGGTCATCATCGGCGCCGCGATCTGGCTCGCCTATCACCTCGGCGGCCGCAGCATCACCTCGCGCAACGCCGCGCCGGTGACCACGTGAGCATCGCGGCGCACCTTCAATCCGTCACCCTGAGGTGCGAGGCCGAAGGCCGAGCCTCGAAGGGCGACGGCCCGGGCCGTGCATCCTTCGAGGGCCGGCTTTGCCGGCCACCTCAGGATGACGGAGATTGATTCGTGCACTTGGACATGGTGACAGAGTGGCCGGTATAATCCTCCGTAATCTCTCGAAATCGTTCGCGTCGCGCGACAGCGATGTCGCGGCGGTGGCCGACGTCGATATCGAGATCAAGGACAATTCGTTCGTCACGCTGCTCGGGCCGTCCGGCTGCGGCAAGACCACGACGCTGCGGCTGATCGCCGGCTACATGGCGCCCGATCGCGGCACCATCGAGGTCGATGGCAGGGTGCTGTCGTCGCCGGGTGCGGTGGTGTCACCGGAGTCGCGCGGCATGGGCATGGTGTTCCAGAACTATGCGATCTGGCCGCACAAGAACGTGTTCGAGAACGTGGTGTTCGGCCTCAAGATCAGGAAGGTCCCGTCCGCCGAAGCGCGCCGCAAGGTCGAGGAAGCGCTGGCGCTGGTGAATCTCTCCGGGCTCGAGGGCCGCTATCCGGGTGAGTTGTCCGGCGGCCAGCAGCAGCGCGTCGCGCTCGCCCGCTCGCTGGTGGTCGAGCCCGATATCCTTTTGCTCGACGAACCCCTGTCCAACCTCGACGCCAAGCTGCGCGAGCACATGCGCACGGAGCTGAAGGAGCTGCAGCGCCGGACCGGCATCACCTTCGTCTACGTCACCCATGACCAGTCCGAAGCGCTGGCGCTCTCGGATCAGGTCGTGGTGATGAATCTCGGACGTGTGCAGCAAGCCGGCGCGCCGTTCGACGTCTATGCCCGCCCGGCCAACCGCATGGTCGCGGATTTCATGGGACTGGTGAATCTCGTGCCCGGCAAGGTGCGCGACCGCAGCGGCGCCGGCGGCACGGTCGAGATCGCGCCGGAGCTCGCGGTCAGGGTCGACGCGCTCGATGGGTTCGCGCCCGGCGACGCCGTCGAGGTCGCGATCCGGCCGGAGAGCATCCGGATCGCTGCGCCGGGCCAGGGCGGCACGCCAGCCGGCGGCACCCCGGCGACGATCAGCAATCACGTCTTCCTCGGCAACATCAGCGAATATTTCGTGGCCCTGCCGTCCGGCCTGACGCTGCGGGTGCAGACCCATCCGATGCAGCAGCTTAAAGTCGGCGAGGCGTGTACAGTCGAAGTCGACGCCACGCTCTGCACCGTCTTCCGCGCCGGTGGCGGGGAAGCCAGAGCGGCGTGATGGAGGCTGTCATCACAGTTTCGGCGTCATGGCCGGGCACAGCCCGTCGAAGACGGGCGTAAACGCCCTTATAGTCCCGGCCATCCACGTCTTGCTACTTCCGTCCGAAGAGGAAGACGTGGATGCCCGGCACAAGGCCGGGCATGACGAAGTAGAAGATACGCGCTTGCGTGTGGCGAGCATTTTGAGGAGCTGAAGGTATGAACAAGCCGATGACGACGCCGATCCGCGGCGAGGAGCACTGGACCAACAAGGGCGACGACGTCCGCCTGTTCATGTGGAACAAATGCGTCGACCCGTCGGGTCCCGCGGGCCGGATCCTGTTCGTGCACGGCTCGTCGATGGCGGGAGTGCCGACCTTCGATCTGCATGTGCCGGGCCGGCCTGACTCTTCCGCGATGGAATATTTCGCCGCGCGCGGCTTCGACACCTGGTCGGTGGACATGGAGGGCTACGGCAAGTCCACCAAGACGCGCGACAACAATGCGCCGATCTCCTACGGCGCCGACGATTGCTTCGCCGCCGCGACCTATATCCAGAAGCTGCGCGGCGACAAGCCGCTGCTGGTCTACGGAATCTCTTCGGGCGCGCTGCGCGTGGCGCTGTTTGCACAGCGTCATCCCGAGATGGTGAAGCGGATCGCGCTCGACGCCCATGTATGGACCGGCGAAGGCTCGCCGACTCTGGCAGAGCGCAGCAAGCGGCTGCCTGAGTTCCGCACCAAGAACCGCCGGCCGATCGACCGAGCCTTCGTGCATTCGATCTTCACCCGCGACCATGCCGGCACGGCGGACGACGCCGTCATCGAGGCGTTCGCTGACGAGATCCTGAAATACGACGACTCGGTGCCGACCGGCACCTATGTCGACATGTGTTCGAAGCTGCCGGTCTGCGATCCCGAGAAGATCACGGTGCCGACCCTCATCATGCGCGGGCAGTGGGACGGCATCGCCAGCTTCGAGGACCTGACCCGGTTCTTCGAGAAGCTGCCAAATCCGGACAAGACGTTCGCGGTGATGCCGGGTATCGCCCACGCGTCGATCCAGCAGAAGAACTACGCCATCGTGTACCACATCCTGCTGAGCTGGTTCACGCAGCCCGACCCGGTCTACACGGGACACTGAACTCTCCACTCGTCATTGCCGGGCTTGACCCGGCAATCCATCTTCGAAGCATGGATGCGCGGGTCAAAGCCCGCGCATGACGTTGAGACAGGGTGCCACGACAAGGAACCGGTTCATGACCCCGACCGAAAAGGCCAATCTCGATCTCGCCTACGAGCACTTCGAAGCCGAGAGCGCGCACGATACCGAACGCACACTCAAGACGCTGTCCGACGACGTGATGTATCGCGTGGTGGCGTCCGGCGACGTGGTCTACGGCAAGGAGGCGGTGGCGAAGTATTACGATGTCTGGTGGACCGCGTTCCCCGACGTCCACATCGAGATCAAGCGCATCGTTGCGGCAGGCGAATGGGTGTTCGCGGAGAACTTCGTCACCGCGACCCATCTCGGGCCTTGGCTGGGGATGGCGCCGACCGGCAAGAAGGTGATCCAGCATCTGTGTGCGGTGATCCGCTGTCGCGACGGCCTGATGACCGAGGAGTCGGTCTACTACGACCAGCTCGAGCGGCTGCGCCAGCTCGGCTCGCAGTTTACCCTCGACGGCCGCGCCATCAACGTGCCGGCGTGGAAGGACCCGCCGAAGCTGCCGTGACCTTGAGTGAACGTTAGGTGAGCAGGACGTTTCACTCCCTCCCCCCTTGTGGGGGAGGGTGGGGAGGGGGGTGACGCGTGTTGCGCGCCGGTGCCTCGCGCGTGACCCCCACCCCCGACCCCTCCCCACAAGGGGGAGGGGAGCGAGAGACCGAGCCAGCTTTAGTTGATCTCGATCCCCGCCGCCTTCACCAACACGGCGTTGATGTCGATCTCCTTTTGCACGAACTGATTGAACGCCGCCGGTGACATCGGCATCGGCTCGGCGCCGACCTTGTCGAGCCGCGCGACCACCGCCGGGTTCTTCAGCGCCTTCAAGGTCTCTTCGTGCAGCCGGGTGGTGATCGCTGCCGGCGTCTTCACCGGCAGGAACATGCCGACCCAGAAATTGTATTCGGAATCGGGATAGCCGGCCTCGATGGTGGTCGGCACGTCGGGCAGTGCCGCGGCGCGCTTGACGCTCGAAACCGCGAGCGCGTCGACCTTCTTGCCGGCGATAAGGCCGCGCGCCGGCGGCAGCGGCACGAAATAGAAGTCGACGCGGCCCGACATGATTTCGGTCAGCGCTTCCGGTCCGCCCTTGAACGGAATGTGCTGCGCCTTGATGCCGGCCGCCATCAGCAGCCGTTCGGCATTGAGATGCGCGCCGCTGCCGGCGCCGGCCGAGGCATAGTTCAGCGATCCCGTCTTGCTGCGCCCGGCCTCGATCATGTCCTTGACCGATTTATATTTGCCCGGCGCCGTCACCAGCACGTTCGGCACGCTCGCGAGCGCGGTGATCGCGGCGAAATCCTTGCGCGCGTCGTAGCCGGGGTTGGTGTAGGTCGTCGCCGTCACCGCATGGGTGGTCGAGTGGATCAGAATGGTGTGGCCGTCGGGGTCGCCCTTCGCCACCATGCCGACGCCGAGCGTGCCGCCGGCGCCGCCGCGATTCTCGACGACCATCGGCTGGCCGATCTGGCTCGACACCTGCTCCATCACCGCGCGCGCGACGATGTCGACCGCGCTGCCGGCAGTGAACGGCACGATCACCCGCACCGGCTTGTTCGGCCAGCTTTGGGCTGCCGCGGACACGAGGGTGGCCAGCAGCAGGCCGGCCGCAATGAGGGCCCTTTGGACCATGCGTTCCTCCCGTAAGCCCTGCTTATGCTGCAGGGACAGGACGGCACTTTAGGGACCGTCGCGGGCCGAACGCAATCCATCCGGGTGCGACGAATCGCGGGAGAATTTTACAAATGAACTTGCACGCGGTTGCGCCCGACTAACCCTGCAGACGAGTTTGATCGTCACGTCATGCTTGGGTTTGGTGAACGGCGCCGCGGGAAGCGGCCGGCCGTGCGGGCGCTATTAAGGGTGCTCGTGAAGGATCAGCCCGCCACCTTCTGCAGGAAGCCTTCGACTTCCTGGCGCAGATTGGTAGCGGCGGCTTCGACCGCCTGCGACGTCGCGAGCACCGTCTCGGCCGAGCCGCGCGTCTCGGTGGCGGCGCCGGTCACGTCGCTGAGCACGTTGACGATCTCCTTGGCGCTCTGCGCCGCGCTCATCACGTTCTGCGAGATCTCGCCGGTCGCCGCCTGTTGCTGGTTCACGGACGCGGCGGCAGAGGAGGTGTAGCTGCTGATCTCCTTCATGCGCTCGACGATGCGCCCGATCGCATTGACGGCGGCATCGGTCGACACCTGCACTGCGGCGATCTGCCCGGCGATTTCCTCGGTCGCCTTGCCGGTCTGCACCGCCAGCGACTTCACCTCCGAGGCGACGACGGCAAAGCCGCGGCCAGCCTCGCCGGCTCGCGCGGCTTCGATGGTGGCATTGAGCGCGAGCAGGTTGGTCTGTCCGGCGACGTCCTGGATCAGCTTGACCACGTCGCCGATCTTCTGCGCCGATTGCGCGAGCGCGCCGATCTGCGTGTTGGTTGCCCCGGCCTCTGCCACCGCGGTGCTGACGACGGTGTTGGTCTGGCTGAGCTGCCGGCTGATCTCGGCGATCGACGCCGACAGTTCTTCGGCCGCGCCGGCCGCGATCTCGACATTCATCGAGGCTTCGTTCGACGTATCGACCGCGCCATCGGCGCGCTGTGAGGTCTTGCTCGACGCCGCGAACAGCGTCGAGGCGATCGTACGCATCGCCACCGCGTGGTCACCGACCGTCTTCAGCATGGTCTCGACGCGCGGACGGAACACCGCGATCTCGGCCTCCACGGCGGCGCGGCGCTCGTCCTGCGCGGCGCTCAGGTTTCGTTTTTGTTCCTGCCGCTGCTGCTCGGAAATGTCATTGTGGGTCGAGACCCAGCCGCCGCCGGGGATCGGCCGGTTGTTGATCGAGATGGAGCGGCCGCGCGCCTCGACGATGTTGTTGAACGCCGTGCCTTCGACGACGCGCCGCTCGGCGCCGGTGACGTACTCATCGATGTCGCGGTGAAACGTTCCGTTCGCTTTGCGGATTTCGAGCAGCCTGCGCAACATGACGCCGGGACGGGCCTGCTTGCGCGTCAGGCCATACATTTTGAGGTAGGGTTCGTTGCAGAGGAGCAGCCGGCCCCCGGCGTCGAACATGCACAGGCCCTGGGTCATGTTGTCGAGTGCGGCTGAAATGCGCAGGGTGCGCCGTGCGGTCCCGAGCAATGAAATCAAGGCCGCGCCGCTGAGCAGCAGCGTCGCAACGAGCGCGCTGATGGCAAGGCCGGCGACCGCCGGTGAAACGGAGGTGATCCAGGCCACGACGCGTGTCGGATCGATCAGTCCAACGAACAACACCGCAATGCCGGCGCACGCCGCAATGACGAGCATCGCGATGCGCCAGCGGCGCCGGAACGCCGAAGATAAGAAAAAACGATCCATCGCGGCTGAAGGGCTCGCACAAGGTTAAGAGGTTCTAAACCAGACACCGTTGTCGGCGGGTTAATATTTGGGCATCCGCCCTCCTGAATCTCGCTAACAGTTCGTTAACAGCGGAACCGTGCGCCGGTCAGGCTTGCGTCGTCAGCTTCATCGTTAGCTTTCCTGGAACGCGCGCCGGCGGCCGCTGCGGATCGACGGCAGGGCGACGATCACCAGGAGGATGGCGGCCGCGATCAATAGCCCGAACGCGATCGGCCGCTGCACGAAGATCATCGGATCTCCGCCGGAGATGCGCATGGCGCGGCGCAGGTTGTCCTCCATCAGCGGCCCGAGCACGAAGCCGAGGATCATCGGCGCCGGCTCGCAGTCGAGCCGGATGCAGATGTAGCCGAACACGCCGAACAACGCGGCCAGGATCACCGCGAAGGCGCTGTTCGAGATGGTGTAGACGCCGATTGCGCAGAACAGGAGCACCGCAAGGTAGAGGAAACGGTACGGCACCTTGAGGAGCTGCACCCAGATCCCGATCAGCGGGAGGTTGATGACGAGCAGCATCAGGTTGCCGATCCACATCGACGCGACCATGCCCCAGAACAACGCGGGGCGCTCCGTCATCACCTGCGGCCCCGGCTGGATGCCGTGGATCATCATGGCGCCGATCATCAGCGCCATGACCGCGTTGCCGGGCAGGCCGAGCGTCAGCATCGGGATGAACGAGGTCTGTGCGCCGGCATTGTTGGCGGCTTCGGGGCCCGCGACGCCTTCGATCGCGCCGTGGCCGAAGCGCGAAGGATCGCGCGCGACTTTTTTCTCCAGCACGTAGGCCGCGAACGAGGACAACGTCGCGCCGCCGCCCGGCAGCACGCCCAGCAGCGCGCCGATCCCGGTGCCGCGCAGCGTCGCCGGCCACGCCAGCTTGAGCTCGTCGCGCGTCGGCATCAGTTGTGTAATGCCCTTCGCCAGCAGCGTGCGGTTCTCGCCGCCGCGGGTCAGGTTGGCGATGATCTCGCCGACGCCGAACACGCCGATCGCCAGCACCGCGAAGTCGATGCCGTCGGAGAGCTTGGTGAGGTCGAAGGTGAAGCGTTGCGCCGCGGTCTGCCCATCGGTGCCGACTAGGCCGAGCAGCAGCCCGAGCACGATCATGGCGATCGCCTTGACCACCGAGCCGTGCGCCAGCACCACCGCGGCGATCAGCCCGAGCACCATCAGCGCGAAATATTCCGGCGCGCCGAACGACTGTCCAATGCGCGCCAGCGGCGGCGCCAGCATCGCGATCATGCCGGTCGCCACGGTGCCGGCGAAGAACGACGCCAACGCCGCGATCGCCAGCGCCGCGCCGGCGCGGCCCCGCCGCGCCATCTGGTGGCCGTCGATGCAGGTCACCACCGACGAGGTCTCGCCCGGCAGGTTCACCAGGATCGCGGAGGTCGAGCCGCCGTATTGCGCGCCGTAGAAGATGCCGGCCAGCATGATCAGGCCGGACACCGGCTCGAGATGGAAGGTGAGCGGCAGCAGCATCGCGATGGTCGCGATCGGCCCGATGCCCGGCAGCACGCCGATCAATGTGCCGATCAGCGCGCCCATCAGCGCGAAGCCGAGATTGGCCGGCGTCAGCGCAACCGAGAATCCGGTGGCCAGATTGGCGAGCAGCGCTTCCATCTAGAAGTCCGGCCAGACCGGGATCGTCAGCCCGAGCCCGAGGATGAAGATGAGCCAGGTCAGCACGCTGAGGCCGGCGGCGGCGGCGAGCGTCTCCCAGAGCTTGAGCTCTCGGTTTGCCATGCTAGCGACCATGACCAGCAGCAGGATCGAGCACACCAGCCCAAGCGTTTCGAGCGCAAGCCCGAACGTGATGAGCGCCAGCGTCACCACCACCACAGGACGCAACTGCGCGATCACGCCGTCCTCGGGTGTCCGTTCGCGCGCGGGTTCCGGCGGATGGGTCTCCATGAGGCCCTGCACCAGGACGATGACGCCGAGCCCCATCAGCAGCCAGCACAGCAGCCGGGGCACATAGCCGCTGCTCATGCGCAGCGCGGTGCCGATGGGATAGCTGCGCGACACCCACAGGCCGATCGCCGCGATGGCGACGAACATCAGCCCGGACAGCACGTTCTTGCGCTGGAGTTTGCGCAGGAGGGGATGTGCCGGCGCGGTTGGAGGGCTGTCGGTCGTCATCGGCATTGCCCCTGTATACCCCCGGTGTCATTGCCGGGCTTGACCCGGCAATCCATCTTGAAAGGAGCTACCTTGCGAAGACGATGGATGCGCGGGTCAAGCCCGCGCATGACGCCTCCAATAGACGCCTCCGATCGAGATCACTCCGTCTCGATCTTCACCGCGGCGGTGATCTTCTTCCAGGCGTCGATCTGGCCCGCGAGCCAGGTGCGCGCCTCGTCGAGCGTCGGCGAGGGCGCGATGATGAAGCCCTGCTTGGTCAGCGCCGCCTTGCCGGCATCGGAGTTCAGCGCCGCGAGCGCGCCGCGGTGCAGGGTTTCGAGCACCGGGCGGGGCGTCGCTGCCGGTGCGAACATGCCGTTCCAGGCCACGGTGCCGACGTCGGGATAGCCGACCTCCTTCATGGTCGGCACGTCCGGATAGTCCGGCAGGCGTGTTGCGCTGACCACCGCGATCGGCCGCAGCTTGCCGGCTTTGATCTGCGAGGCGGTCGACGCGACGTTGAGGAATGCGAACTGCACGTCGCCGGTCACCATGTCGTTGACCACGCCGGCAGCGCCCTGCTTGTTGTGGATCGCGACGGTGTCGAGGTCGCCGGCGCGCTTGGAGAAGAACGCCGCGTCGAAGTGCGGATAGCTGCCGGCGCCGACCGTGCCGTAGCGCGTCTTGCCCGGGTTCTTCTTGGCGTAAGCGATCAGCTCCTCGACGTTCTTCGGCGCGAAGTTGGTGTTGGTCACCACCAGAAACGCCGGCACGTCGATCAGGTTGGTCACCGGCACGACGTCACGCGCGTAGTTGACCTTCAGCCGCTCCGGCACGATGACCGGCGTGATCGCGTTGGTCGAGACGTTGCCGACCATCAGCGTGTAGCCGTCCGGCCGCGCGTTCACCATTTCCTGGATCGCGACGATGCCGAACGCGCCCGGCTTGTTCTCGACCACGAACGACTGGCCGAGGCCCTGGCGCATGTGCTCGGCGACGATGCGCGCGACGATGTCGGTGGCGCCGCCCGGTCCATACGGCACGACGATCTTCACCGGCTTGACCGGGAATTTGTCCTGCGCGGACGCGGTTGCGCCGAAGGCGAGGCACGCCAGCGCGGCGACGATCCACTTGGTCCGTTTCATAAAGTTCCTCCCCGGTCTTTTTTGTTTCCACCGGCCAGACTAGTGGGGCTCCGCCCGCCCCGCTAGCGTTTCGGCAGGCGATATTTTAACCATCGTTCGGCCATGCTCGGCCGTGATAAGCGGGGTTTCTGGGGGATTTCGGGCCACATGACGTCGGGGATACGCAACGCGTTGCGGGCGGGATTGAGCGTGGCCGCGGCCGCGGTGGTCGTCGCGTGCGCCGGCACCGACCGCGACCCGCCGGCCTCGGGCGAGCCGACGTTCTATCGCAGCATGGCGGCGTCCGGTCAGCAGGTCGATGCTGCAGCGGCGGCGTCCATGATTTCCGGCTACCGCAAGAACAACGGGCTCGGCGCCGTCACCGTCGATCCGGCGCTGATGAAGCTCGCGGCTGAGCAGGCGAACGCGATGGCGTCGCGCGACCAGCTTGACCACGACGTCGGCCGCGGCTTCAACCAGCGGATCGCGGGATCGGGTTACGACGCCAAGGCCGCCTACGAGAATATCGGCGCCGGCTATCACACACTGGCGGAAGCATTCTCGGGCTGGCGCGGCTCGCCCGGCCACCGCGCCAACATGCTTCAGCGCAACGTGAACCACATCGGCATCGCCGCCGCCTATTCGCCGCGCTCGAAGTACAAGGTGTTCTGGGCGCTGATCCTGGCGTCGCCCGACGACCGCCGGCGGTGACGTCTGGCCGTTTCTCCGCCTCATCCTGAGGAGCGCCCCACCAGCGCGTTTACGCGCGTCTTCGACGCGCTATGGGGCGCGTCTCGAAGGAATGGGGCGGCCATGGTTCGAGACGCACGCTTCGCGTGCTCCTCACCATGAGGCCGACCAGCGACTCGCTTGAATTAAATCAGCGCCGGGCCGGGCTTGCCGGCATCGTCGTCGCGGCCGAACACGCCGGGAATGCGCCGCTCCAGGATGCGCCGGTAGCGCGGGCGCGACTTCAGATCGCCGTAGCGCCGGTCGAGCTCCTTGAGCGCGTCCATCACGTCGTCGAAACGAATCCGCGTGCCGTCGTCGGGCTCGCGCAGCGCTGCCGCTTCGAGCGCGCAGGCATCCGAGGCCCATGAGGCCAGCATCGCGCGCTTCTCGGTCAGGGTGAGGTCGAGGTCTTCGACCACGTCCATCGGGTGTGCGAAGGCGTTGGCGGGCGACAGCAGCCGGCCGACGTCAAAACCGTCGCCGCCGCTCGGATTGTTCGAATTCCTGTGTCCCATGTCGTCCTCCACGCAAAACAGCCGTGCAACAGGGAAAACAGCGTGCCTGGCCCGCAATTGGGCTACCTAGCGTCCGAGGATTTAGGAGATCGGTTTCGCGGCTGCAAGTCCCCGGCGCGATCTAGCCGCTCCCGGTTAAGATTCTGTGCCTATGTGGAACTTCGTCGAGCGTAATAGCCAGCGCGCTGGTACTAGGCCGGGGGCAATCCCCCGCGGGGACGCGGTCCACGCTGCACTGCAACGGCGCAGGTCGCCAGCGTGATCGCGTTCAGGACGAAGATCGCCAGCACGCCGCCGCCGGCGGCGATGATGCCGGCGATGAACGGCATCAGCACCAGCCCGATCCGGTTGCCGGTGATGCGCAGCGACATCGCGGTGCCGCGCGCCTCGGGCGGTGAATATTCGGCGACGCCGGATAACGTCAGTGTCGATGCGATGCCGAGTCCGAGGCCGACCGCGACCGCCGCGACGTACATCACCGGCAGCGACGGCACCACCAGCAGCATGAATGCACCGGCCGCGAACAACGCGCTGCCGAGCGTGAGCGGCTCGCGGCCGATGGCATAGATCATGCGCGCGTAGAACATGCGCGCGATCAGCGCGGCCACCGACTTCGCCAGCAGCAGGAAGCCGATATGGCTGACGTCGATGTGACGTTCGGCGCCGAGCAATGGCAGATAGATGATCAGCAGATCGCTGGCGGTCACCGTCACCACGCTCGCCGCGAGGATCGGCAACAGGCCGGGCACCCGCAGCAGCGCCATCACCGGCATCAGCGGGCCTTCGGCGGGACGCAGCATCGACCGCGGCTGCGGCCGCAGCATCAGCGCAGCGCCGAGGCAGAGCGCCGCCGAGACTACGCCGATGACGAAAAGCTCGTTGGTCGGCGGCACGGTGGTGCCGTGCCCGACCCAGCCGACGATCAGCGGACCCAGGCCCTGGCCGACCGAGATCGCCACCATGAAATAGCCGAACGCGGATTCGCGCTTGGCGGGTGATGCGCTGCGCAGCGTCAGCATCTGCTGCGCGGCCATCAGGAACATGTGGCCGGTGCCGAGTACGACCGTGAAGAACATCAGGTGCCAGGCCGTGGTCGGCCATAGCCACAGGCAGATGCTGGCGATCAGCATGCCGGTGCCGCCGATCCAGGCGGCTTGGGTGTCGTAGCCGCGGTCGATGAAGCGGCCGACCTTCAGCGCCACGAAAACCGGCAGGATCGCGAATGCGGCGGAGATCGCGCCGAGCCACATCACGTTGAGGTCGAGTTCCACCGACCGATAGGAGGTGCTGACCCGCACGACGGCGATGACGATATGGGTGAACGCGACCTGGACGAGCAGGGGAGCGAGCAGGCGCCAATCGAGGCCGGCGGTGGTCTGTGGATCGGTCGGGGCATGCATCCGCCCTGCTTAGTCCGGCAAGGCGGCGTTGCAAAGGCGTGGAATTGCGTGCGCGCCATGCGCGGGTGGGAACCCCGCGGCGTTGTCGTCCCGGCGGATTTAGACTTTGGTCCTAATGCATGTCCCAGCCGAATGGACTCGGCTCTCTCACCGCTCGTCCCCGCGAAAGCGGGGACCCAGTAAGGCGGCAAAGCAAGATTCTGGATTCCCGCTTGCGCGGGAATGAGCGGAGGAGGGAGCGATGCCCCAAGCGGGAAAGCAGTTGGAGGCGCTACGCCCGGCGCAGCAAATTGCGCAGGCGTCTCGCCGCGCTCATCGCGCGCCGGCGCAGCGACTCCAGCCGGCACAGATGGTTGAATAGCGACGGGTCGCATCTGGCGACGCACATCAGCCGGTCCGATAGCGCGAGCCGCTCGCGCCAGACGTGGTCGATCATCGGATGATCGGCGGTGGCGCAGGAATCGGCGCGCGCGATGCTTGTGTCCGCCAGCATGTCGTCGGTGACGTCGAGCAGGAGCTGCACGCCCGGCGATGCGCGCGAGAACGTCTCGTCGTAGGCGATCTTCCAGCACCAGGCGGCATCGCCGCTGCGCAGCGTCACGATCGCGGCGATGGCGCGGCCATCGAGCGCCAGCCGCGAGACCGACGCCTTGCCCTCGGCGGCGAGCGCGCTCACGGCTTCCAGCACGAAGCAGCGGACGGTGTCGTTGCGCTGCGCGTCGGTGCCGGCGCGGCCCTTCCAGCCGGAGGCTTCGAGCGCCAAAAAGTCGAGCAGTGCGGCAGTCAGCGCGGACGGATCGGCGGTCGTGGTCGACGTCAGCTTTCCGGTGTCGGCGAGTCGCTTGCGCAGCCGGCGCAGCTCCTTGCGTTTCTTGTGCGGGATCGCATGGTCGAGATAGGTGGCGCGGTCCTCGTGCGGCTCAAGCATCGCGCGGCGATGCGGCGCGAAATGCTCGCTGCGGCCGTCGCGATGGGCGACCGCGGCATCGAACGCGCGGGCGATGTCGCCTTCGGCCGGCAGGTACGGCATCAGCAGGAGCTTCGGCAAAGTGGGATCGGCGGCGAGGTGATCGAGCCAGGCCGCGACGGCGGCATCGCCGCTCTCGCGGTCGATCAGCGGTGTGCCGAGCGGTCCATAGGGATGCGTCCAGCCGACCAGCACAGGCATCTTGATGCCGTAGCGGCGGCGCTCGATCGCCACCGGGAAGAATCCGATGAGCCGTGCCGGCACCCCGCGGCGCCACACCAGGCCGGCCATCACGTCGCGGCCGAACACCGGCGCCGACGCGGCCATGAATGACGGCTCGTAGAACGCATTGGGCGCCCGCGCCCGCGCGGTCAGGTCGCGCAGCTCGGGCGCAAACGCCGCAAGCTCGTCGAGGCGCCTGAGCTCAACCCTGTAACCGGATTCGATCGTGCCGTGCACGGCAATCTCCGCACGCTTAATTGCGCCGGCCCCAGACAAAAATGTTCAAGCCCATTTGGTTCTTCAGCAGCCAGACCAGCGCGACCGTTTCGACGATCAGCGCGGTAGAGATCGCGATCGCGGCGCCGGCCGCGCCATAGGGCGGGATCAGCACGAGGCACAGCACGATGTTGACCGCGAACGCGCCGCCGTAGATCAGCGCATTGATGCCTTGCTTGCCGATCACGTTGAGGAAGCGCTCCATCGGGCCGATGGCGGCGCGCGCCAGCAGGCCGAGAGCGAGAATGAACATCAGCGAATAGCCTTCGGTGAATTGCGGGCCGAACAGCGACAGGATCGGCTTGCCGAAGGCGAGCAGCAGAACGGTCGCGACCAGCGACGGCCAGAAGGTGAGGGCGATCGCCTTGCGCATGAAATTGGCGAGGCCTTCGGTGTCGCCGGCAGCATGGTAGGCGGCGACGCGGTGCGCGGTGGTCGCCGCGATCGAGAAGTAGATGAAGGAGACCAAGGCCAGCGTCTTCACCGCGGCGTAATAGACGGCAACGTCCTCCGGCGGGCGGAACTGCTGCAGCATCAACAGGTCGGCGTGCGTCAGCAGCAGGTAGAAGCCTTCGGCCAGGAGGATCGGCAGCGCGGTGACGACCCAGAGCTTGACGTTGTGCGCCTTCGGTCCGGGCTCGATGCGCGTCGACAGGCGGCGGTTGAGCACGAACATCTGCAGCAGCGCCGGCAGCCAGATCGCGGCGACCGAGAGCACCATCGCGCTCACGGCGTCGACCGGCAGGCCGCCGAAATAGACGCCTGCCATCAGAATGGTGAGCAGCAGTTGCCGCACAATGTAAGTCGGCACGATGCCGAGCGCGACCCAGTCGTAGGAACGCGCGATGCCGTCCTGCACGTTGGCGAGCGCGTAGGCCGGCAGCGCGATGCAGGCGATATAGAGCGGGATGACGTTGTAGGCGTCGAGGTGCGGCGTCAGCAGCCGCACCAGGCCGGCGCATAGCGCGGCGACCGCGATTGCGACGCCGACCGCGATCCAGCGGCTGTGCGAGATGTAGCCGCGCAGCAGGTCGAGCATGCCGCGCTCGCGATATTCCGGAATGAAGCGCTGCGCGGCAGTGGAGAGGCCGAGGTCGAGCGCCTGGCCGATCAGCAACACCCAGGTCCAGACATAGACGAAGATGCCGAATTCGAACGTGCCCATCCAGCGCGCGAACAGCACGTTGGAGAGATAGGCGAGGGCGGCGGCGATCACGCGGATCATGAAGACGGTGCCGGCGAGCCGCTGCACGAGCTGCTGGTCGGCGTCGCCGAGGCGCGATTGGAAGCGGGCCAACAAGCCCGCGAACGACATGCGCGCCGGCAAAGGCGGTGCGTTCTCTGAGCCGGTAAGCGCCAAGTCCTGCCTCCGTGATGTTGACCCGGAGGCGTAGCAAGGAACCGTTAAGAATCGGTTCGGGAGACTGGTTTATTGCGCGTCATTCCGGGCTTTCGCGCCCGGGAACGCGCATGGATATCAATCGGTATCCGCCTTGAACCGGCCGAGCCCGCGCATCGCGAACGGCGCGACCAGCGCGATGAACGCGATCGCCAGCAGCGTCGCCGACATCGGCGACTGCACCAGCACCAATGGATCGCCGAGGCTGATCGCGAGTGCACGGCGCAACTGCTGCTCCGCGACCGGGCCGAGGATCAATCCGATCACCACAGGCGCAATCGGATAGTCGTAGCGGCGCATCAGGTAGCCCATGACGCCGAACACCGCGAGCATGATCAACTCGACCACCGACGGCTTGGCGGCGATGGTGCCCATGGTCGCGAACACGAGGATGCCGGCATAGAGCCATGGCTGCGGGATCGAGAGCAGTCGCACCCACAGCCCGACCAGCGGCAGGTTGAGGATCAACAGCATCGCGTTGGCGATGAACAGGCTGGCGATCAGGCCCCACACTAAATCGGGCCGCTCGGCGAACAGCAGCGGTCCCGGATTGAGTCCATATTGCTGGAAGCCCGCGAGCATCATCGCGGCGGTTGCTGAAGTCGGCAGGCCGAGCGTGAGCAGCGGCACCAGCGTGCCGGCGGCGGAGGCGTTGTTCGCCGCCTCCGGGCCGGCGACACCTTCGATCGCGCCGTGCCCGAACTCCTTCGGATATTTGGTCAGCCGCCGTTCGGTGGAATAGGAGAGGAAGGTCGGGATCTCGGCGCCGCCGGCGGGCAGTGCGCCGATCGGGAAGCCGAACAGCGTGCCGCGCAGCCACGGCTTCCACGAGCGCGCCCAATCCTCCTTGGTCATCCACAACGAGCCGCGCACCGGCTCGAGCGTCTCCTGGATGAGATGCAGCCGCGACGAGACGTAAAGCGCCTCGCCGACCGCGAACAGGCCGACCGCCAGCGTCGTGATCTCGACGCCGTCGAGCAGCTCCGGCACGCCGAAATGCATGCGCGACTGTCCCGTGAGCTTATCGATGCCGACCAGCCCGAGCGCCAGCCCGATGAACAGCGACGTGAGACCGCGGATCGGCGACGAACCGAAGGTCGCCGACACCGTGATGAAGGCGACGCACATCAGCGCGAAGTAGTCCTCCGGGCCGAACTGGATCGCGACCTCGACCAGCCACGGCGCCAGGAACACGATGCCGACGGTGGCGATGGTGCCGGCGACGAACGAGCCGATGGCCGCGGTGGCGAGCGCGGGGCCGCCGCGGCCGGCCTTGGCCATCTTGTTGCCTTCGAGCGCGGTCGCGAGCGACGCGCTTTCGCCCGGCGTGTTGATCAGGATCGCGGTGGTTGAGCCGCCATACATGCCGCCGTAGTAGATGCCGGCGAACATGATGAGCGAGCCCGCCGGGTCGAGCTTGAACGTCACCGGCAGCAGCAGCGCAACCGTCAGCGCCGGCCCGATGCCGGGCAGCACGCCGACCGCGGTGCCGAGCAGCACGCCGATCAGCGCGAACACGAGGTTCATCGGCTGCAGCGCGACGGTCAAGCCTTGGATGAGCGCGGAGAACGGGTCCATCGGCGGCTCCTCAGAACAACCGCTCGAGCGGTCCCGTCGGCAGTGACAGCGACAGCAGCTTGGAGAACATCAGATACGCGCCAGTGCCGAGCACGAAGCCGATCGCGAGATCGGTGAGCACCGCGCGGCGGCCGAACGCGGCGGCAGTGGCGGCAAACAGGATGGTGACCGCGGGGATGAAGCCGCCGCCGATCGCGATGATCACGATCACGGCCAGCAGCCCGCCGAGGATCAGAATGATTGGGAGATGCGCCGCCGGCTCACGCTCCGGAAAGCCGCCGCGGAACGCCAGCACCAGATTGCCGATCGCGAGCAGGCCGAGGCCGGTCGCGACCACGATTGGCATCGCCTTCGGCCCGACGCCGTAGGTCTGGGTGATCTGCAGTGTCGACATGTCCCAGAGGATGAGCCCCGCGAGCAGGGCGAGCAGTCCGGCGACGACAATGCCGGCGGGGTCGACGCGCCGATCCTGCGACTGCATTTTTTGCTCTCCCCCCGACTTCTCTATCGTATGCAGCCTAACCGAAATTTTGGGAGATGTACTCAGGGATCGACCGCAAACTTCAACACGCACGTTCCGAGTGGACCAGGGTCGACTTCCGAGGACACGGGCGACTGCCTTCACTCGCTTCGTGCGGCGGTCTCGGTGCGTTCCCTCTCCTAAGGGGGAGAGGGTTAGGGTGAGGGGGTTCGAACTTATCGAGGGACTTAGACCCCCTCACCCCACCCCTCCCCCCAATGGGGGGAGGGAGCAGACCGAGTTTGCCGAGCCACTTCGCATCGCATCTAAGATTTTCGCGCGTTACGACTTCACCAGTCCCAGCGATTTCAGCACGCCGCCGACGCGGATGATCTCTTCCTGCAGGAAGGTCGCGAACGCGTTGGACGGCAGGAAGGCGTCGTCCCAGCCCTTCTGCTTGAGTTGCTCTTGCCAGGCCTTGGACTTCACGGTCCGCTCCATGAGCTGGTCGAGCGCGATGCGTTGGTCGGGCGTGATGCCGGGCGGCGCAACCACCGAGCGCCAGTTGGTCAGCACGAGGTCGATGCCCTGCTCCTTGAAGGTCGGCACATTGACGCCGGGCAGGCGGTTCGGCGACGACACGCCGATGGCACGCAGCCTTCCCGACTTGATCTGGCCTTCATATTCGCCGTAGCCGGAAATGCCGGCGGTGACGCGGCCGCCCATGATCGCGGCGAGCGACTCGCCGCCGCCCGAGAACGGCACGTAGTTCACCTTCGAGGGATCGCCGCCGGACGCGCCGACGAACATGCCGGCCATGATGTGGTCGGCACCGCCGGCCGAACCGCCGGCGAAGGTGACGCGCGCGACATCTTTCTTGACCGCGGCGGCGAGGTCCTTGGCGTCCTTGATCGGCGAGTTGGCCGGCACGACGATGACCTGCGTCTCTTCCGTCAAACGCGCAACGGGCGTCACCTGGGAGAGATTGACCGGCGACTTGTTGAGCAGGATCGCGCCGACCATCACGAAGCCGTTGACCATCAGCGTGTTGCCGTCGCCCTTGTTGCCGATGAACTGGGCGAGGCCGACGGTGCCGCCGGCGCCAGGGATGTTGATGACCTGCGCACTCTTCACCAGCTTCTCGGCGGTCATCGACTGCTGCAGGGAGCGCGCGGTCTGGTCCCAGCCGCCGCCGGGCGCGGCCGGCGCGATGAGCTTGAGCTCCATCTGGGCCGCCGCCGAGGTGGCGAGCACGGCCGCCAAAGTTGTGGCGATCGCTCCCGACCACGCGAATTTCACGACTGACATGACGCAACCTCCCTGAAACCGGCTTTAGCGATGAACCTCGGCGGTGAAGCCTGTTGGCGTGCGCCCACTTTCGCGCTCTTCGCCGGTACGGGTCAACCGGGCCGAAGGTTGAATGCGGATCACGTCACGGACACTTGGTGCAATTCTGATTTCGCAGCGTTTCGTGATTTTGATCGGGACCGCGATCGTGCCGCGAGTCGCCCCTCCCCCCACGCGAAAGCGTGGCGGAGAGGGGGCGGGGGTGGGGGGTGTCGCAGTTGGCAAAGAAGCGCCCCCCAACCCCTCCCCGCCGCTACGCAGGGGGAGGGGAGGGGCGAGACCGCTCGTGTCGAAAGAAACGAAGGTCCTGAAAGAAGGGCCATCGACAAGGAAGGACGCCCAAACGAACCGCCGGTCCGAAATCAGGCGGCGAAGCCGCCGTTGTCGAGGAAGCTCTTCTCGGCCGGCGTGGTCGTGCGTCCGAGTACGGCGTTGCGATGGGGAAAGCGGCCGAAGCGCCGGATGACGTCGGCGTGCAGCTCGGCCCAGTGCAGCAGGTCGGCATCGCCCATCGCCCGGAACAGCGCGCAGCAGCGCTCCTGGTCCGCCATCGCCTCGGAATGCTCGAACGGCATATAGAAGAAATAACGCTCCGCGACGGGAAATCGGCTATCGAAACCGCGTGCGAGCGCACGGTCGGCGACACCGCGTGCGGTGGCGTCGGCGGCGAAGGCGCGCGGATCGTGGCGGAATATGTTGCGCGGAAACTGGTCGAGCACGATCGTCAGTGCGAGCGCGCCCTCCGGCGTCGCTTCCCAGTCCGACAGCTGGCCGGCGGCGGCGGCCTCATAGGTCGCGAGAAAGCGCGCCCGGATCTCGGCATCGAACGCGTCGCTCTTCTTGAACCATTTGTCAGGTCCGGCGGCGCGCCAGAACGCGAGCGCGTCGGCGGCGGTCGCAATCGTCACAGGCGCACTCCTTACAGTCGTATCTCTCCGGTACAGATCCGTTGATACAGCGCCGCGTCGATCCGCACGAAAGCCTTGGCGGCGGGATCGTTGAAGTAGATCGGCTCGCCGATGGCATCCGGATCGAAGCCCTGCTTCACCAGGTCGACCTTCTTCTGCTTGAAGGTCGCGGTCATGTCCATGTCCTGGCGGATGCGCAGGAACACCGGCCGCGCATAGTCGGGGAGGCGCTGCGCGATATGATCGCGCAGCGCCGTCAGGTTGACGTTGTCGGCAACGACGATCGCCGCCATGCCGGCCCGGCCGTCACGGCCGGGCACGTTGACGCCGTAGACATTGGCGTCCTGCACGCCCTCGAAGGTGCCCATCGCTTCCGCGACCTCGGTGGTGGAGACGTTCTCGCCCTTCCAGCGGAAGGTGTCGCCGATGCGGTCGACGAAATAGAAATAGCCGCGCGCGTCCTTGCGCATCAGGTCGCCGGTGCGGAACCAGACGTCGCCCTTCTCGAACACGTCGTGCAGGACTTTCTTGTCGGTCTCTTCCTGGGTCGCATAACCCTCGAACCGGGCCGCCGGTTTCGAGGCGTCGCGCAGGATTTTGCCGATCACCTCGCCGGGCTCGTCGGGATCGCACTCGATGCAGAAGCCGTCGGCGGTGCGCACCGGCCGCTCGTGCTCGACGTCGAAGCGGACCACCTTGATCGGGAAGCGATGCGCAAGGAACCAGGGCACGCGGCCGACCGCGCCTTCCTTGCCATCCCAATTGAAGATCGTCACGTTGCCTTCGGTGGCGGCGTAGAACTCGATGATCTCGGGGATCTGGAAGCGCTGCTTGAATTCGCTCCAGACGTCGGGACGCAGGCCGTTGCCGCAGGCAAGCCGCAGCTTGTGCGCGCGCTCCTTCGGGTGCGGCGGCGAATTGACCAGGTAGCGGCAGAACTCGCCGATATATTGCAGCAGCGTGCACTCCCAGCGCGCCACGTCGTCCCAGAACTCGCGGACCGAGAAGCGGTCGCGGATCACCACCGAACCGCCCTTGAGCAGCAGCGCGCCGGTCGCGACCACGCCACCGGAGGTGTGATAGAGCGGCAGGCAATCGTACATGCGGTCCGAGGCGCGCGTGTTCATGATGGCGGCGAAGGCGTGAGTCGCCAGCATCAGCCGGTAGTGATTGATGTTCGCCGCCTTGGGCAGGCCGGTGGTGCCCGAGGTGTAGATGAACAGCGCGCGGTCCTCGATCGTCAGCGCGCGGCGATCGGTGGCGGCCAGCGCGTCGCCGGAGAGTTCCTCGATCGCGCGGTCGATGCGCGGCATGTCGGCGGCGGCGTCGCCGTGCAGCCAGACCTTAGCGCTCAAGGTTTTGGCGTCGCTCGTGAGATGGGGCTGCGCCGATTGCAGCGCCGGCAGCATCTCGGCGTCGACGATGATATGGCGGGGGTTCACCACATTGACGCAGTGCGCGAGCGCCTTGCCGATCAGGTTGGTGTTGAGCAGCGCCACCACGCCACCGGCGCGCGTGATCCCGATCCAGATCGCCAGGAATTCCGGCCGGTTCGGCATCAGCAGGCAGACCGTGTCGCCCTTGGCGACGCCCTGCGCCAGTGCCCAGCGGGCGTAGCGGTTCGAGCGCGCGCCGAGCGCGCGGTAGCTGAGGTTCTCACGATCGGAGAGCAATGCCGGCGCATCGCCGTATTTCTCCGCCAGCTCCTCGATCAGCTGCGGGAAGACGCGGGTCGGGTTCTTGGCGATATGCGTCGTGTAGCGGAGCGCGCGCAGCGCGCCGCCAACGGTGATCAGGTCGGCCTTGAGCCGGTCGAAGAATTCCATAACGAATTCCTGATTGGGTGCCGACGCCGCCAACGCGACTCACCGTCTACGAGCATCGGGCAGACTGTAAAAGCTGGCAAGTGCCGTTGCCAGTGGACGTCAACCCGCCACAGCCGTTAGGCTGCCACGTCATGCAATTGCCGCTGACCATCAAACGGAACTGGAAGCACCTTGCGGGTATTTCCTGCTTCTTGGGGCTCTTCGCAGTCTGCATCTATGAGCTCTATCGCGCTTGGACCGCTGGAGTCGTCGGGACGCGGACAGGCTCGGTCACCTATGACGCAGACCCGAGCCTGTTTACGGGCATGGTTGCGTTTTTTCTCGTCAGCGCGATTGGGATCGGCGCATTGTTGATCGGCGTGCTCTGGGGCCGGCGTATCGAGCGGCGGTCGTTGCAGAGGCACACGTCTCGCCCGCTGTTGGACACCGCGGTGCGTGAGCGGTTCGATCGCAACCTTTGAGCAGTGAAGACCCAATCAGCGATCGATGCCGCCGAACGGGATCAGCGGGTTGTCGATCAGCGCATTGATATCGGGGCGATCGGGGGCGGCGCGGTTGACGAAGGCGTCGAACAGCCGCGTGACCGCTTCCGGCGCGAGGTCGCGGGCGATCACGACGATGCGGGTGCGCTGATCGGCATCGGGCCAGCGTTCCAGCCGCGCCGGCGGATGCATCACATGCTGCACGCCGTGGATCACCAGCGGCTGGTCGGGCGTCTCGGCGAGCTTCACGATGCCCTTGAGCCGCAACAGCTTCGGCCCGTGCAGCGAGCGCACCAGGTCGATGAACATCTCGAAGGTCGCGCCCGGGATCGGCGTATCGGTGGCGAAGGTAAACGCACGGATACGCGCGTCGTGGCGGTTGACGTCGTGGTGGTGATGATCGTGCTGCTGCTGCTGCGCCGCCGCATAAGCCTCGTCGGCGAGCCAGCGGCCGACGTCGGGGATCTTGCGCGCCGGATCGTAGAGCCCGCAGTCGAGCAGCTTGTCGGCGGTCGCCTCGCCGGCGGCGGCATCGAGCACCGGCGCGGCGGGATTGAGCGCCTTCAGCCGCGTCATCAGTTGGTCATAGGCGTCGCGGCGTTCCGGCGTGTCGATGAGGTCGCGCTTGGTCAGCACCAGCCGGTCGGCGACCGCGACCTGCTTCACCGACTCCATGGCCTGGTCGAGCGTGGCGCCGCCGTTGATGGCGTCGACCACCGTGACCACGCCGTCGAGCCGGTAACGCATCACGAGATAGGGATGCGCCATCGCGGTCTGCAGCAGCGGCGCCGGATCGGCGAGGCCGGTGGTCTCCAGCACGACGCGGTGGAAATTCACCCGGCCGTTGTCGAGATCGCGCAGCAGGTTCTCGAGCGCCGTGACGAGGTCGCCGCGCAGCGTGCAGCACAGGCAGCCGCTCTGCAGCAGCACCATGTTGTCGCCAATGGTCTTGACCAGCAGATGGTCGAGGCCGATCTCGCCGAACTCGTTGATGATGACGGCGGTGCCGGCCATCGCCGGATCTTGCACCAGCCGGTTGAGCAGCGTGGTCTTGCCGGCGCCCAGGAAACCGGTCAGCACAGTGAGCGGGATGGGTTCGGCGGGACTTGAACGCCCCAAAGGCCCTGCGCTTGAGCGCGGTGCGCCGTCGTCGGTCATTGCTTGGCGGGCGTCTCGGATTTCTTGGCGGCGGTCTTCTTGGCGTTGACCTTGGCCGTCTGCGAATCCTTCTTCGCGTCCTTCTTTGCTTCTTTGGGCACGTCCGTGGTCGCGGCCTTCGCTACCGCTTTCTTGGCCGCCTTCTTCTTGCCTTCCGGCGCCGCGTCCGTCGCCACCGGCGCGCCGGCGGCGCTGTTCGCCAGCGCCGGACCGCCCGCGTTCGCGGTCGCCTTGGCCTCGCCCGACTTCTTGGTCTTGGACTTGGCGGTTTTGGTCTTGCCCTTCGCCCTGGCCTCGGCCGGCGCCTGATCGACCGGCGCGCTCGCCGGGCCGGTGTAGACGCGCACCGGCTCGCCGAGCCGCACATCCTGCAGCAGCGGGCCGGCGTTGGCGCCGCCGGGGCCACGCAACGTCGACAGGAACACGGCGTAGGGCGAATCCACCGCCACGTCCGCAAGCGGATCGTTCTCGGCCTCTTCCGACGGCGGCCGGCGGCGGTTCTTGCCGCACACCTGGTCGCGCAGGTTCGGCGGATCGACATTGACCGGCTCGAGCGCATCGACCTGGCCGAGGCCCGGCGTCAGCCAGGTCAGCGGCCGCACCTGGAAGCCGCGCTCGAACAGTTGCGCCGCCTTCACCGCGCGCACCGCCGGCGACGGCGAGCCGAGCACCACCGCGATCAGCCGCTTGCCGTTGCGGGTCGCGGTCGCCACCACGTTGAAGCCCGACGCGCAGATGAAGCCGGTCTTCATCCCGTCGACGCCTTCGTAGCGGCCCATCAGGTTGTTGTGGTTGCGATAGATGCGCTTGCCGAGGCGCACGCCCGGCAGGCTCCAATAGTGATTGTATTCCGGGAATTCGCGCAGCGCGGCGCGCGCAAGGATCGCCATGTCACGCGCCGAGGTGATCTGCTGGTCGGCCGGCAGCCCGTGCGGGTTCACGAAATTCGACTGCGTCATGCCGAGGCGGCGCGCGTTGGCGTTCATCAGGTCGGAGAAGCCTTCGACCGAGCCGCCGACGCCCTCCGCGATCACGATCGCGATGTCGTTGGCGGATTTCACCATCAGCATCTTGATCGCGTTGTCGAGCGTGACCGTGGTGCCCGGCGGAAAACCCATCTTGGTCGGCGGCGCTACGGCGGCGGTCGATGACACCTTGAGCAGCGACTCGAGCGTCATCCGCCCTTCCTTCACCGCCCGCAGCGCGACATAGACCGTCAGGATCTTGGTGATCGATGCCGGGTACCAGGGCGTGGTCGCGTGGTCCGCGTGCAGCACCTTGCCGGTGTCGGCCTCGATCACCAGCAGCGCCTCGGCGGCGGCCGGCGCGACCGACAGCGGCGCGGCCGATAAGGCTGCGCAGGTCGCGGCGACAAGCATCGCGGTCCGGCGGGTGACAGGCGGGCGTGGCTTCATGCGACTCTGGGGTCCGGTCGTTCAGCCCCCGGGAACGAGCGGTTCCACAGGCAAATTGCAATCACCATTTAGCCCAAAGCGGCCCCGAAAGGCAAAACATGACGGTCCCCCAACGCGTCGGCGCTTCAGGAGGGCCTGCCAATCCGGCCGGAAAGCGTCCAAAGTTTGACCAAGTCCCGAATCGCGGAGGATTTCATGAGCAGCATCGTCGGATGGGCCCATACGCCATTCGGAAAGCTCGAAGGCGAGTCGGTCGAGAGCCTGATCGTGCGGGTCGCGTCAGGCGCGCTCGCGGACGCCGGCGTCGCGCCCGCCGATGTCGACGAAATTGTCCTCGGACATTTCAACGCAGGCTTCTCGCCGCAGGATTTTACCGCCGCGCTGGTGCTCCAGGCCTCGCCGGACTTGCGGTTCAAGCGTGCGACAAGGGTCGAGAATGCCTGCGCCACCGGCTCGGCCGCCGTGCACCAGGGGCTGAATTCGATCGCCGCCGGCCGCGCGCGCATCGTGCTGGTGGTCGGCGTCGAGCAGATGACCACGACGCCTGCCGCCGAGATCGGCAAGAACCTGCTCAAGGCTTCTTATGTGCGGGAGGAAGCCGACATCGACGGCGGCTTCGCCGGGATCTTCGGCCGCATCGCCGCGCTGTATTTCCAGAAGTACGGCGACCAGTCGGACGCGCTTGCGCAGATCGCCACCAAGAACCACAGCAATGGCGTCGGCAATCCATTTGCCCAGATGCGCAAGGACCTCGGCTTCGAGTTCTGCCGGCGCGAGAGCGAAAAGAATCCTTTCGTCGCGGGGCCGCTCAAGCGCACCGATTGCTCGCTGGTGTCGGACGGCGCGGCTGCGATCGTGCTCGCCGATGACGAGACCGCGGCGGCTTTAAGCAAGGCGGTGGCGTTCCGCGCCACGGCGCATGTGCAAGACTTCCTGCCGATGTCGAAGCGCGACATCCTCAAATTCGAGGGCTGCGCGCTGGCATGGCGTCGCGCGCTTACCGACGCGGGCTTCACACTCGGTGATCTTTCGCTGGTGGAAACCCATGACTGCTTCACCATCGCCGAGCTGATCGAATACGAGGCGATGGGGCTGGCGGCGGAAGGCCGTGGCGCCGGCGTGTTGAAGGAGGGCCTGACGCAGATCGGCGGCAAGCTGCCGGTCAATCCCTCGGGCGGGCTCAAGGCGAAGGGACACCCCATTGGAGCAACGGGCGTCTCGATGCACGCGCTCTGCGCCATGCAGCTCACCGGCACGGCCGGCGATTTCCAGGTGAAGGATGCGCGCGTCGCCGGCCTGTTCAACATGGGCGGCGCCGCGGTCGCGAACTATGTGAGCATTCTGGAGCGCACGAAGTAGACGCTCAACCCGCCGTCATTGCCGGGCCGCCCCAAAGCGGCGTGACCCGGCAATCCATCCTTCTTCGCAAGAAGATGGATGCCCGGCTCAAGGCCGGGCATGACGAGGAAACTGGAGTGCAAGCAAATCGAGACTAAGCGTCCGTGCGCTCGGGTTTCTTCTTCGGCGTTTCCGCAGCTTCCGCACTCTGCTTCTTGCCGCTGACGTCCTGCGTCTTCTCGTGGCCGACGATCTCGGCCTCGATCTCCGCCTCGGCTTCCTTGTTGGCCTCGCGCACCATCCTGGCCTCCTGCGCGGGGCTCGGCTTGCCCTTGCGGCGCTGGCGCCAGTCCTTGAACCGGCGCACGAGGTGCACGTGCGCGCCCGGGATGAAGGTGAGGTACTCGTCGCGGATCATGCGCGCGCCGCCGGTCTGGTGCTTCAACACCAGCTTGCGCTCGTGGAACGCTTCGAGCTCGGGCCGGTGGCCGACGCTGATCAATGTCGCCTCGGGAAGCCGCTCGTTCAGGAGCTTCATCAACCGCTCCTGGCTCTCGGGGTCGAGCGCCGAGGTCGCCTCGTCGAGCACGATCAGGTTGGGCTTGTGAATAATGAGGCGCGCAAAGGCGAGGCGCTGCTTCTCACCGCCCGACAGCGTCTGGTCCCAGGGGTCTTCATCGTCGAGCCGCTTCAGCAGGTGGCCGAGGCCGACGGCTTCGAGCGCGCTTTGCACCTCTTCGTCCGGGACCGAGTCGGCAGCCATCGGATAGGTGGTGGCGCGGCGCAGCGAGCCGAGCGGCACATAGGCCTTTTGCGGCAGCATCAGCAACTTGGCGCCGCGCTGCATCACGACCTGGCCTTCGCCCCAGGGCCACAGCCCGGCAATCGCGCGCACCAGCGTGCTCTTGCCTGAGCCGGAGTCGCCGACGATCAGCACCTTCTCGCCAGGCGCGATATCGACCTCGGTCTCGTTGACGATTCCGGTGCCGTCGTCGAGGCTCACGGACAGCCCGCGCAGCTGCAGCGCTTGCTCGTCGTGCTGCCCGCGCGCGATCACCTTGATGCCGCCGGACTTCTCGGCTTCCTGCAGCGCATCGAGCGACGCCACCAGCGACGCGATGCGACGCGCATTGGCGTTCCAGTTGGCGAAGCGCGGATAGTTGTCGACCAGCCATGCAAATGCGGTCTGCACGATGACAAACGCCGAGGCCGCCTGCATGACCTGGCCGAGGCTCATGTCGCCGGCGAGGAATTTCGGCGCGCATAGCAGGATCGGCAGCACCGCCGCGATGTAGCCCGAGGTCGACGAGACGAAGGTGGTGCGCATCCACTGCTTCATCACCATGCGCCAGCTTTCCATCAGCGCCGAGAGATTGCGGGTGAGCCCCGCCCGCTCTTCGTCTTCGCCGCCGAGCAGCGCGATGCTCTCGCCGTTCTCGCGCAGGCGCGTCAGCGCATAGCGGAATTCGGCTTCACGCTGGTTCTGGACTTCGGAAACCCTGACGAAGCTGCGGCCGATGATCAGCATCGAGCCGGTGCCGAACATCGCATAGAGGAACGCGGCGATGACGAGAAAGCCCGGGACGTAGTACTGCGTGCCGCCGAGCTCGAAACCGATCCCGCCGCCGACCGACCACAGCACGAAGATGAACGTCACCGCCGACAGGAAAGCGGCAAGGATTCCGGCGACGATGTCGACCGGCGCTTCGGTCGCGTAGCGGATGTCGTCGGTGATGCGGCTTTCCGGATTCTGGTGATCGCCCTCGACCAGGTTGAGGTGATAGTGCCGGCCGTTGGCCAGCCACCGGTCGAGCACCCAGTTGCTCCACCACTCGCGCCACAGGCGCTGCATGGTCATTTTGGCGTAGACGTTGGTGATCGCGAACAACACGCTGCCGACCAGGAGCGGCACGTAGATCATCGCCTGGAACAGAACCTCCTGCGCGTTCTTCTGTTCGAGCGCGTCGAACAGCGACCGGTTCCAGACGTTCATCTGGTACTGGAAGAACAGCTGGACCAGGATCACCGCCAGGATCACGCCCGACAGGATCCACGCGCGGCGGTCACCCTCGCCGCGCCGCCAGAAGCCGCCCGATACGCGCCAGAAGCGTCGGAGCAGTTGCTTGCGCGCGACAGCGTCGGCCTTCAGATCGATTTCTGGGTCCGGTTTCGTAGCTGCGACAGCGGTCATTGATGGTTGGATGTGCGCTTAGCTTCCGGAAGGAAACTCCTGCGCTACAATCCGCCGCGCCGCGAAAAAGTTCCGCTTTCACATTACCGAGGAGCAAGTCGGTCAGGTCTCGGCCGGGTCGCGTGCGCCTTCCACGCGCGGGCGTCCCGTTTCACTGACCATGAATTGCGTGCGCGCCAGTTCGGCAAAGTGGCCGCCGAACCGCACCAGCTCGTCGAAGGTCCCGGACTCGATGATGCGCCCGCCCTCGAACACCAGGATGCGGGTCGCGTTGCGGATGGTGGCGAGCCGGTGCGCGATCACGAACGTGGTGCGCCCCTTCATTACTTCGACCAGCGCCGCCTGAACCTTCGCTTCGGTCATTGCGTCGAGCGCGCTGGTGGCTTCGTCGAGGATCAGGATCGGCGGATCCTTGAGCAGCGCGCGCGCGATCGAGATGCGCTGGCGTTCGCCGCCCGAGAGCATGCGGCCGCGCTCGCCGACATTGGCCTCGAGGCCCTGCGGGTTGCGTTCGATGATTTCCAGCGCCTGCGCGCGGCGGCAGGCTTCGAGCAACTCGGCCTCGGTGGCGTCCGCCTTGCCGACCCGCAGGTTGTCGGCGACCGAGCGGTTGAACAGCAGCGCTTCCTGGAACACCACGCCGATGTTCTTGCGCAGGCCCGACAGGGTGATGCCGCGGATGTCCATGCCGTCGATCTTCACGACGCCGGATTGCGGATCGTAGACCCGGTGCAGCAATGCGAGCGCGGTCGACTTGCCGGCGCCGGTCGCGCCGACCAGCGCGATCGTCTCGCCCGGTAGCGCCGTGAAATTGACGTCGAGCACCGCCGACCGCTTACCATCATACGAGTAGCTGACGTCGTCGAATTCAACGAGCCCGCGCATGCGGCCCGGATCGACGGCGTCGGGCCGGTCGCGCACCGACGGGATGGTGTCGAGCACGTCGAAGAATTCCTTCAGCCGCGGCCCTTCCATGACCATGTGGTTCATGAAGTGCACGACCTGCTCGAGCTTGCCGATCAGCATGGTAGCGAAGCTCATGAACATCACGATCTCGCCGACCGTGGTTTCTCCGCGCACGTAGAAAATGATGCCGGCGACCAGGATCGCCAGCATGGTGATGGTGGTCGAGGCCTTGGTCAGCACGGTCGCCAGCGCCCACCACCACAGCACCGGCATTTGCGCGCCGAGCAGCTCGGTGCCGACCTTGCGCATCTGCGACACTTCCATGTCGATGCGCGCGAAACTCTGCACCAGCGCGATGTTGCCGAGCGTGTCGGAGGTGCGCTCCGCCTGGTCGGTGTAGTAGGTCTCGACGGTGCTCTGCAGCTTCTCGGTCTTGCGCAGCACGAACACGATCAGCAAAGCGAAGATGCCGCACAGCACCATCAGCATCAGCCCGTAACGCCAGTTGATGAACAGCGTCATCGGCATCAGGATGAACAGCGACACGAAGCTGGTGAAGTGCTCGCGGAAAAACGAGAGCCACATTCCCCACAGCGTGTTGGTGCCGGTGATCATCACCTTCATCAGCCGGCCCGAATGGGTGCCGGTGTGATAGCTCAGCGGCAGCTGCAGGATGTGCTCGAAATAGTCGGCGCGCACCACTTGGGTATGGCGGTGAGCGAGCCGGTCGGCATGCAGCGAGACCACGGTGCTGCAGACGATGATGAAGAGCCCGAACCCGACCCAGGCGCCGACCAGCGGAAACAGCACGCCGTAGTCCAGTTGCCGCGAACCGCCCTGCGCATTCGCGAGCGTGTCGACGATGCGGCCGAACAGGATGGGCTCCACGAAGGCCGCCGCGGCCAGCGCCACCCCGGCCAGCGCCAACGCCCAGCCAAGCCGGGCCTCGGGCCCGAGCAGTTCGAGCACCCGCAAGTAAATCCGAAAAAATTTCATGACGCCGACACGACCACCCCTGGAGCGGGCACTCTAACGCAATACCGGCGTGTCGCAACGACTCTGCCGGGCACCCATAATAGAGACGAATATTCCAAAAATATGCGTTCTGGAGGAAAACCATTTTTCATGGGAGGTATCCGGGCACGGTGGCCAAATTTGCAACGCTGATGCGCCATAATGACCACCTACTTGAATTATAGGACCGCGCTGGAAAACAATGGACGAGTCGGAAGTGGGCGCATCCGATCGCAAAACGGTGACGTTGGGCTTCGGTTCCACTCCGCCACGGCAACATAACGACGTGGGCAGGTGTGACGATGCAGATGCAAAATATTCCTACTGATTTGTTGCGTACTCTTATCGCGGTGGTTGATCTCCGCAGCTTTACCAGGGCGGCGCAGATGCTGGGGGTGACCCAGCCGGCAGTGAGTGCGCAGATCAAGCGGCTCCAATCGCTCATCGGATATGAGTTGCTCGACAAGAGTGCGCCCGGGGTGAGCCTGACGCAGCGCGGTACGACGGTCGTCGCCCAGGCGCGGCGGTTATTGGCCATCAACGACGAAATCCTCCAGGTCAACAACGGTCAAGCTGCCGTTCAGACTCTGCGGGTAGGAATTCCCGGCGACTATTCCGGTTCCAGAATTCCGGCGACGCTGGCGCGCTTCCGCCTGCGCTGGCCGGATGTCGGCTTCATCGTCAGCAGTGGAACGTCGGACAACATGCTGCGCGCCCTCAAGCAGGGCGATTTGGATGTGGTCATGGCGGTGACCGACACGCCGCCGGTGACCAAGCCGCGGCATGTCTGGATGCGCCAGGCGGTCTGGGTCCGCAGCGATGCCACCAAGATCGATCCGAACGGGGCGGTCCCGCTGGTCTCCTATGGCGAGGACTGTGCCTGCCAGCGCGTCGCGGTTGCGGCGTTGAGCCAGGCCGGCCGCCGGTGTGATTATGTCTTTACCTCGGTCAGCCTGACGAGCCTCGCGGCTGCGGTCAGCGCCGGCTTCGGTGTGCTGGTGATGCCGCGCGGCCGGGCGCTGCGCAACAATCTCTACATCTGGGAAGACGCACCGCTGCCGCCGCTTCCGCAACTGTTCTGCGGGATCTACGTCCGCGACGGCGAAGCCCGCAGCGCCGCCGACGAGCTTGCGGACTATCTTGAGGCCGATCTGCGGGCCGAACCGCAGCCGCCGAACTACGAAACCGGCGCGACGATTTCTGAGTTGCGCGCCGCCAGCAACGCGTAGTCGGCGATCGCGAATCCTATTTATTTAGTCAGCGCTTCGATGTGCCCTTTCCCACGCGGGAGAGGGCACAATCATTTCCGGCGACATTTCTCTTTCAGCGACCATTTCTTGCGACGCCTGCGAACGCAACCGCACTCGGCTTCACTCGGCGCCTGAACTGACCTGCAGCTAGTTCATCGTAGTCAGAGTTCCTATGGAACATTCATAGACGTCGCCTGTTTCCTCATCGCTTAGAAAAAATGCTTCCGGAGGAAACTGAGACGACGTTCTTGGTCGCGCGACCGTGGTTGCAGCGTCTACCAACCCAATTCGAATCCCGGGTCGCTCGTGAGGCTGCGCGCATCGCTGCCGCTGCGAACGATCCGTGGCGAGGCGAACCGGAAACGGAGTCGCGTTCGCTTTCTCAAATCAGACACGACGCCAACTCAGGAGACAACAATGGCTGACAGCAGTGGTGGTGCGGGAATTCTCGGCGTCCTAGTCGGCGTGATGCTGGTCATATTCGTGGGAGCCGCCGTGCTGATGGCGACCAACGGAAAGATCGGCAATTCAGGCCCGAACCTCACCATCAAGATGCCTGGCGCGAAGTAGCGTCACCCGAAACCGGATTGGAGGAATCATCATGCATGGACTCATTTACCTTGTTGGACTGGTCGTTGTGATCCTGGCCGTGCTGTCGCTGCTCGGCCTTCGTTGAATCCCGCATCAAGGAACCAGCCAATGGCAATATCAATGTCAACCGCTCCAGATGTGGTCACGGGCGCACGCCCGCTTTCGTATCTCGAGTGGGGACCGATCTTCGCGGGCGCGATCGCCGCCGCCGCGATTTCATTTTTGCTGCTTTCGTTTGGAGCCACCGTCGGTCTCTCGCTGACGTCACCCTGGCCGAACGCAGGCGCGCGTTTGTGGGTGGTTGCGCTCGCGGTGGCATGGTTTGCGCTTGCCGTACAAATCGCGGCCTTTGCGGCAGGCGGTTATCTCGCCGGCCGGATGCGCAGGCCATGGGTCGAGTCCGCATCCGAAGGTGAATTTCGCGACAACGTTCACGGGTTCATGGTGTGGGCGGTCGCGGTGCTCATCGGTGCATTGCTGCTCGGGATGACGAGCGGAGCTGCGCTGCGCACCGCGACGCAATCGGCGGCGATGGTTGCCGGCGGGGCCGCGTCAGGCAACGCATCGGCGCTGTCGGCCACGCCGGCTGACTATGCCACCGATCTGCTGTTGCGGCCGGATCCGGCGTCCACGGCTTCACCAGCGGTTGGTGTTTCGGCCGTCGCACCGTCCACGACCGTCCAGCCGGCGCAGCGCGATGCCGCCGATGCGGCGTTCCGCGCCGAATCGGGCCGCATCTTCGCGGCGACCATTCGTAATCAGGAGTTTACCGCGCGCGACCGCGACTATCTGGTTCGCGTGGTTCAGACTCGCACCGGCCTGTCGGAGCCCGAAGCGCAGCGCCGCGTCGATGCCGCCGTCAACGAAGCACGCGACCTTGAGATCAAGGTGCGGGAGCAGGCCGACAAGGCGCGAAAGGCCGCGGTCGTGACGGGCTTTATCGCCGCGGTTTCGCTGCTGATCAGCCTGGTGGTGGCGTGTTTCACGGCGGGTATCGGCGGTCGCCACCGCAACGAGAACCGCACGCCGTTGTTCTACGGCCATCGCTTCTGGTGATTGTCGCGTAATCGATGCCTCTCTCCTGCACGTGTGGCAGGAGAGGGGCATCGTCGTGGCCCAGACACCGTGACGCGCGCGGCCGCGTCCCTGCGACCCCCTCCGGCACCGTCGATGAATTCGCCGCCCGCCTGCTATCGCGGGGGCGAAATTCTTGCGACAAATAGCAAAACAACTAGCGCCCAAACGGCGACTTGTAACGACGACTTGGGCGCGTCCCTTGAGAGGGAACAGAACATGAGCCAGCGCAAATCGTCGTATTCGTCCGTTGCCGCGTCGATCGTCCTCGCATCGTGCGCGCTTGCATCGCCAGCGTCCGCCAACAGCCTGGGCGGACCGTTGAACCTGGCGGACGAAGGCGGCTTCTTCGTCAACGGCACGGCCATCCACTCGCAATACCCGGGCGCGTCGGCGCGGACCGGTCCGGCGCCCGCCGGCCGCATGACCGTCAACCAGATGTACGTGCACTACCGCATCCCGGTGAAGAGCGATCGCCCGGCGATCGTGATGGTGCACGGCTCGAACCACACCGGAATGACCTACGAGACGACGCCGGACGGCCGCGAAGGCTGGGCGACCTGGTTCGTGCGACAGGGACATCCGGTCTATGTGGTGGACCAGTCCGGGCGCGGGCGTTCCGGTTTCAATCCGACGCCGATCAACGCGGTGCGCGACGGCGGCGCCGATCCGAAGTCGCTGCCCACGCTGTTCCTCGGCACGCTGGAGCGTTCTTGGGCGAACTTCCGCTTCGGCCCGAAATACCCGGATCCATTCCCGAACCTGCAGTTTCCATTGGAGGCGTTGGATCAGTACGTCGCGCAACTCGTTCCCAACACCGAGACGACGCTCGAAGGCGACGGCGCCAATACGGTCAACGCGCTGGCCGCGCTGCTCGACAAGATCGGGCCGGCGGTGGTCATGGTGCACTCGCAGTCCGGCATCTACGGCGTCGATGTGGCCCGCAAGCGTCCCGATCTGGTGCGCGCGCTGGTCAGCGTCGAGGGCGGTTGCGAGACGGTCACGGCCGCGGACGCGACGGGGCCGTTCGGTAAGGTCGCGCTGCTGTCGGTGTTCGGCGACAACAGCGTCGGCGCCTGGGGCGTGAACGGCGACGAACGCCGCAACGGCTGCGCTCAGGCGGTGAAGCTGGTGGAGGGGGCAGGCGGCCGCGCCAAGTTCCTGCTGCTGCCGGAAGCCGGCGTCGCCGGCAACAGCCACATGATGATGATGGACAAGAACAACCTTCAGGTCGGCGCGCTGATCAAGAAGTGGCTCGACGACAATGTGAAGTAGCGCCTGATTGGGGCGTGTACTCATAAAACTCGGCGTCCGCTCTTCTCCTGGGCCAATAGCGGACGTCTCGTCGGTCACGTACACTGATCGACGCAACCGCTGATAGGCTTTTCGACCGGGAACGACATGGAAAGTCGACGTGCCATGACGCAATCCGCCACGGTGACGCGAAGGAAGCGGACGTATCCTCGCCTCCTCGCGGTCATTGGACTTTGCGGCTTCGCATATGAGGTCGGGCTCCCAGCCAACATCGACAAGTTCAGTTTCGTTTCCTTCGCGATGGGTCAGTCCACGACGCTCACCAAATCACAGTCGGACGCGCTCAATGCCTACAACAAAACAGTCCAGGACTTCAGATCGGTCTTGAGCGAGCGGCGCGCGCAGATCAATTCGAATCAAAGGCTGCCTGCCCGACCGGGACAGGCACTCTATCTAACGCGCGTCGCCATGATGGGCGCGTACAAAGACCTCACCGACGTGCTGCCGTCCAAGATCGGGAGGCCGAACAAGTATGGGATTCCTCCGGCATACTTCGACGCCGACAACGAACCGCTTATCGACGAGTACAGAAATCTTTTCGGCATCATGCATGCGGCTCCCGCCCATGCGCAGAAATCCGACACGCCGTTCAAGGACGTTGTCGATCTTGGGAATGCGATTGCACGGATCAAAGGCCTCGATGCGGCACATGCCGAAGTCGCAGGCCGCATCAGCCTAGCCATCTTCTTTGCCGAGACAGGGGGCAATCAAAACATCGGCAATGCGCGCTCGAACACTTACAAAGGGAGTTTTCAAACCGGGGTATCCGAGGACACAAACGGCCGGAAGAAGTGGGCGGCAATCAAGAAGTCCATTGCAGCGCTCGACCCCGAACTGAACGCTCGCGACGACAAGGAAGAAGCGCGGGTTGGCAATTCAGATCAGCGATACAATCACTGGACGGCCGTGAGAAACGGCCTCATGAACGCGCACGCTGACCTCTTCCCGAAAATCCCGGCAATCATGAAA